>Ga0181594_10005294_pt1 | contig 11314 bp, 10 predicted proteins | sample 071ome_18_FD_145603 | JGI IMG/M metagenome (GOLD analysis project Ga0181594, IMG submission 145603) | Coastal salt marsh microbial communities from the Groves Creek Marsh, Skidaway Island, Georgia - 071413BT metaG (spades assembly) | ecosystem: Environmental > Aquatic > Marine > Intertidal zone...
GAAATCTTATTTTTATTATCTATATCAGTATTTTATATGGTGCCCGGGGCCGGACTTGAACCGGCACGATCGCAATGATCGGGGGATTTTAAGTCCCCTGTGTCTACCAATTTCACCACCCGGGCAAAAAGTGGGGTGCAGCGGGCGCGCAGGATACCATGCAGAACGCCAATCCAAACCCCCAAACCCCCCTCCCTTCGGAGCTGATTTTCACCACACGCACAAGATCCTTTTTCTGTAACATCGCGAGCAAAGGTAGTTCAGCAAGGGGCAGCGCTTGGCTTCACCAAGAGGTGAATTTCGGTCCAGATTAGGGTTTATTCTGGCGGCCGCGGGTTCCGCAGTGGGCCTCGGCAACATCTGGGGCTTTCCCACCCAGGCGGCCAGTAACGGCGGCGCTGCCTTTTTGATCACCTATCTGATACTGGCCTTTGTTCTGGCCTACCCCGCACTCATGGCCGAGCTCCTTATCGGACGACATACCCACCGCAATATGGTGATGGCGTTAGGGTCGCTCCCCAAACGAAGTGCGCTAGCAATCCTGGGACGGCTTACCGGCATCGGCGGACTGATCACGGCTAGCATGATTCTCAGCTTCTACGCCATTGTTGCTGGATGGATGCTGGGCTTCGCAGCCTCCTACCCCCTGAGCGTTGCGGGCATGGCGAACACAGGTGACTGGCTAGTCACCTTCGGTTCGCCACGCAACCTGACGCTGATGCTCATCTTTATGGTGTTGACCATGGCGGTCGTACTCGGAGGCGTTGAACATGGCATTGAGCGCTGGTCCCGCCGCTTAATGCCGTTGCTCATCGCCACATTGATCGCTCTGGCGCTTTACGTGCTCACTCTGGAGGGCGCGCTCACTGGCCTGACAGTCTACCTACTACCCGACTTCGAAAAGGTGCTCTCCGGTGACTTGTTGATCGACGCGCTGGGCAGCGCGTTTTTCTCACTGTCTCTGGGGGTCGGAACCATGCTGATTTATGGCTCATACCTCAGCGACACTGAAAACGTACCGAGTGTTGGAGCGCAAGTAGCGCTCGTAGATGTCGGCATCGCAGTGTTGGCAGGTTTTTTGATCCTGCCCGCTATGTACGTCGCCGACGCGCGAGGAGTCCCGATTTTTAACGACACGGGCGGGCTATTGTCTGAAGATACGCTGATCTTTACGGTATTGCCGGCTCTGTTTGAGACGATGGAGGGCGCCGGCACCTGGCTGGCAACGGCTTTCTTTGCGTTGATGAGCATTGCCGCCCTCACCTCTTCGATCTCCATGCTTGAGGTTCCAGTGGCCTATCTCATCGAGCGCCACGACCTCAGCCGCCGCAACGCCACTTTGCTCGCCGGCGGCGTCATCGCCGGATTCAGCGCGCTTATCGCCCTGAACTTTGGGACCCTCTTCGGCTGGGTGATCACCATATCCACACGCTACAGCCAACCGGCCCTGGGAATACTGATCTGCATCTTCGCGGGCTGGCTGTGGCAACGTGACGCCCTGTTACAGGAGCTTAAGAAAAATGACGCCGACGCAGAACAGCGCCTGTTCTGGAAGATCTGGCCGCTCTATGTGAAATGGCTGTGCCCCGTTATTATTGGCGTGATCTTGGCGCAGTCGGTACTCTAAGCATCATGGCGCGTTTCCTACTTCTTTTTTGCGGCGTTCTCGGCGGCTTGTTTGCCATTGAAATGCTAAAGCCCGTGCAAGAGGCGGTCATTCAGCCGTTTACTGGTCTGTTGGCAGCACTCAGCACCGCTATTATTTTGCCCTTCGATGACACGGTCATCGCTCAGGGGCGCATCCTGCGAGACGCGACCACCGGCTTTGCGGTATCGATCGAGGCAGGCTGCAATGGGGTCGAGGCGGCGATCGTCCTCATCGCGGGCGTGGTGGCCTTCCCTGCGTCGGCGAAGCACAAAATCATCGCCATCTTGGCCGGCTTCTTTTTTGTGCAAGCCCTCAATATTGTCCGCATCATCTCGCTCTTCTATTTGGGTCAGTGGAACTACACGGTATTTGAGTGGTTTCACCTCTACCTTTGGCCAGTGCTCATCATGCTGGATGTGTTGGTGGTTTTTGCCATCTACCTGCAGTGGCTTGGCAAGCAGCGCACTGAGGTCACCACCGCCTGATGTTAATGCGGCGCCAGTTTTTGCTGACACTGATCCTGATGCCCATCACATTCGGCATCTGGTACGCCGCAGGCACCCTGTTCGCCGCACCCGCGGTGTGGATATGTGATTTTTTATTGAGCAGCGCCTATCCCGACATCGTAGAGGCGGCAGGCCTTCAAGGCGTAGAGATGATGGTACGCACTGAGTTCGGGGAAGATGGGGGCGTGATCATGGCCGCCGCCGATGCCGGCAACCAGATAGCGCTCGAGATTAATACGCGTCTCGTCTCGTATTCTATTGCGTTTTATGCGGCGCTATTAATGGCCTCTAACCTGAAGGATGCAATGTACAAATTTTGCATCGGTCTATTCTGGCTCTGGCTCATCATGGCATTTGGTCTGGCTTCAATACTGGGCAAGGACTTACTGTTAATGGTCGGCGCACCTTTCCTCAATGCGCCGGGTGTGCCGCCTGCAGACCTGATTGCGCTGACGTATCAGTTCAATGTGCTACTCATGCCGACTTTGGCACCTGTTTGCCTGTGGTTCTGGCAACTGCGAGGGTCCCCCCTTTGGGAGGCCCTCGCCAACGACATCAAACGCGCCTCGGCTAGGGCGTAGTCTCAACGGCTAAGGTCCGCCCTTCTAGAGCTGACTGCAGCGCTTTCTCCATCAAGTGCCTCGCCTGGCAGGTGTAGGCGTAAATGCTGGCGTGAATAGCCGCATCCTTCCAGTTGTCCACCGAGCAAGCACTCGAATAGGTTTCAAATTCGTTCAAAGATTTAATCAACTCCGAAAGATGCCGCGGGCACTCACAGTCCAGGACCACCTTTTCTTCGGCGGCCGCGCGCAGTTCTGCGTCGTTAAACATGCGCGGCTTAGCGGGCATTAGCTCTGACATATTGCCGACCCCCTGAGACGTATCTTTCTGCACCTGGCTGCGACCGATTTCAAAGGCCAGCTGCGAAGGCTCTATGGGGTACTGAAACGCAGAGTGCCCCATGCGTTCTAACTCGGCTAACCACTGATCGTTGCCGAACTGATACAAAACGATGGTGCGGCGCACACCCAGACGCTCACCGAGCGCTTCAACGCCTCTGATTTGCTGCATCGTCAATGATGGGCAGTGCACCACCAGCATGTCGCAGGCCTCTTCAGCATTGAGTGATGCCACTGCGTCGTCAACGGACATTCTCGCCAGTAAGGCAGATACGCCCGATATACAGCCCTGGTGCCCGTCCAACCATCGACACAAATCTGCGCCCAAAAACACCACCCGGGGCTTTGCCGGGGGCAGAGACCTTGACGGCGACATATGATCCTGCTGCTCTAATAGCACTTCCAGTGTCTTGCGATCAGACGCTGCGATCTCACCGATCCTGACACCCTGCTTCACGAGGGCAGATACCAACTGCAAATGGTCCAGATCTGACTGAGTGTACTGGCGGCGCCCGGTAGGTGACTTATAGCTTGCGCCCAGGCCGTACCGTCTCTCCCACACTCTCAGCGTGTCTGACTTTAGGTCTGTGAGCCTGGCGACGGTGCCAATGCCGTATAGAGGTCGTGGCTCCAACGCTTGTAAGTTTTTGACTGGTGCGTTCATGACGCTCTCCTGTACGCGATTTGTCCAGTTTTACGCGACGTTTACCCAGCCGGATCGCCTGAATCGAAAATTTGTCCAGGTTTTGTTCAGCTATAACATGGACAAAGCGCGTTCCCCACAGAACCTGTCGAGGATCTGCCCCCGTATACGTAAGTGAGCCAAAGGGGGGCAACATGCAAACATTAGACAGTAGTGAAGACGCTGATCTGGAACTGATGTTCGCGGAAATTCGGCGCTATCCGCTGCTCACCGCGGATGAAGAGAAGAGTATTGACGGCAGGAAATGGGCAGCGGTAGAAGCCCTCTCCACCCTATTCTCAGAGGTGGCGGACCTGCGGACAACGCTGGCTGACCTGTTACTTAACGCCCTCGAGTGTCCACCCGAGGTGAAGCGCTTCCCCAGTCGTGAACAGCACTTCACACTGCGCCGTGAACTGGCCCCCTATTTTTCAGACGGGGACCTCGCCGACATCACGTTAGACGCAGCCAAAAGCCTGAGGAAACGCGGGTCGAAAAAGCGCTATGCCGATACGGTGAATGGCCTCAAGATCCCAGCCAGCCTCACAGTGGGTATCGCGGTGTTTATGTTGCGCCGCGCCGGGGGACAGTTCCCGGACGCAGTAGCAGATGCCATCGGCCACTGGTCACGGCACTGGTTGTCGCCGCCCGCACCCATCGCACTAGAGCCCCCGGTCCTCAAGAGCATCCGCAGAGCACTCAGAGAGTACACCGAAGCGCGGGATGCGCTCGTCATGCATAACCTCAGACTGGTCCACTCCATCGCAGGGCGATACCGTGGCCGTGGCGTGGGGTATCTTGACCTGGTGCAAGAAGGCACCTTGGGACTCATCAGAGCAGCTGAAAAGTTCGAGTACGCAAAGGGCTATCGGTTCAGCACCTACTGCTTCAACTGGATCACGCAGGCCGTCCGGCGCTACGTCGGCGATACCGGAAGCCTGATCCGCTTGCCCACCCACGTTCAAGACCAGGTAAATAAAGTTTACCGAGAACGGGCAATTGAGCAGGCCAAGACGGGTATGGAACCTGATGCGGCGCAGCTCGCTAAAAAGCTGGGCATGGATAAGCAAAAAACCAAGGAAATCCTTGAGGTGCGCAACTTGGCGATCTCGCTCGACGCGCCACGCTACGACGATGACGACGGTACGCTGGTCGATACGCTCACAACGGAGCAGTACGGCGATACAACGGGCAACGCCGAGCAGGACTCCTTGCATCGCTTTTTGGGCGAGGCAGTAGATCAGCTAGAGGCCAATGAGCAGGCGGTTGTCGTCGCCCGCTGGGGTTTGCATGACGGGCCCCCGCTGTCGCGTTCAGAAATCGCAGACCGACTTGGTGTCAGCCGGGAGTGGGTCAGGCAATTAGAGCGCTCGGCCCTTAAGAAACTAAAGGGGCAGGAAGGGGTTCAGGAAGCGTTTATGGATTACCAGCAGGTCAGCTCGGCTTAACCTTTACCGGGTATTAGGTTCTTAAGCGCCTCGTTCAGGGTGGGATAGTGAAACTGAAAACCATCCTCGAGCAGCTGCGAAGGTAGCACACGTTGCCCGCTGAGCAGCAGCTCTTCTGCCATCTCTCCAGCCATGAGCCTAGCCGCAATTGCGGGCACACCAAGCTTCAACCAGGTCTTAGATTGACGCCCTGCTTCATGGGCAAACTCGCGGTGCCGAGCAGGCTCGGGTGCCACCGTGTTATAGGCGCCCGCGGGACACTCCTGGGCCAGGACATGCTGGATAACTCTGACGGCATCATCCACATGGATCCAGCTAAGCCACTGTTCACCCGACCCCAACCAGGTCTCTACGCCGAGCCGAAACGACTGCGTCATCTTCCCCAACGCGCCCCCCTCTCTCGCCAACACCACACCGAAGCGCAGGAGGCACACTTGGGTACCGAGGGCCACGGCCCTGCCGGCCTCTTCTTCCCACGATTGGCACAGCGCCGCCGAAAACCCTGTTCCAACCCCAGCGCCCTCGGTGAAGGTCTGCTCATCTGCTGCCCCGTAGTAACCAATCGCACTCGCGCTGACCAGCCTCTCGGGGGGCAGTTCAAGCTCGCTCATCCAAACCACGAGTTCTCTCGTGAGATCCACGCGGCTCGATACGATTTGCCGCTTGTAGGCACTGCTCCACCTTTTATCTGCGAGTCCCGCTCCCGCGAGATTAATCACAACATCGACCCGATCAGCGCACTCCCCAAGCGAGGTAATGTACGTCGCCTCAGTCGTCGCGGGACGCGCCCGTCGCGTGAGAATTGTGAGCTTATGTCCAGCGGCGTGAAGCGCGGCACAGGCGGCTGTGCCAATCAGACCCGTGCCACCTGTCATCAAAATATGCATCGCTTTCCTGCCCTCATGTTTCGCGGAAATCCACGCGCAAGCACTGACGTATACGCTTCATGAGTGAATCGGTTGACTCTTTACGGACTATTCTCGAATCGCGCCGCCCTTGGGTAGCGCTGACAGGTGCTGGCATCAGCAGCGCCTCAGGGATACCCACCTATCGCGACCACAAGGGAACATGGCTGGGTAGCCAGCCTATTCAGCACGACGAATTTATCTCTGACTCATCGAAAAGGCAGCGCTACTGGAGCCGATCCGCGCTGGGCTGGCCGCGTGTCAGCGCGGCCCAGCCAAATGAAAGCCATGCCGCTTTGGTAAAACTCGAGCAGGCGGGACTACTTGCGGGCGTGATCACACAAAATGTCGACCGGCTACATCAACGTGCCGGCTCCCAACGGGTCATCGATCTCCACGGCCGATTGGATCGGGTTAGATGCCTTGATTGCAGCTACGTCACAAGCCGCGAGGCGATACAAAACTGGATCGAGAGCCACAATGCATTACCCGATACGTCCACCTTGACGCTTCGGCCTGACGGAGATGCTGATCTGCCGGCCCAATACGTTAGCGACTTTCACATACCCCAATGTCGAGCATGCGGCGGCGTTGTGATGCCAGAGGTCGTATTTTTTGGCGGTACGGTGCCAAGTCCAGTGGTCGATGGGTGCTATCAGATGATCGACGCCGCAGAGGGTATGCTGGTGATCGGCAGCTCTCTATCCGTGTATTCAGGACTGCGTTTTTGTCGCTACGCAGTGGATCAGGGAAAGCCACTGATCATCCTCAATCAAGGTCAGACGCGCGCTGACGGCCTTTGCACCCATAAATTCAGCCACTCGCCGTTTACGTTAGTGGCCCAGTGCGCTGACTACTTTCTATCTCAAGAACAGGAAACACTCCATGGCTGATGCGTCCATCTATTGGTTTCGGGACGATCTCCGGATCGCGGACTTGCCTGGACTGGCTGCGGCAGCGCAGGCAGGCCCAGTCATCCCCGTTTTCGTGCGAGACCCCGATCTGGGGGACGCTTGGCGCATAGGGAGCGCGAGCCAATGGTGGCTGCATCATAGCTTACTGTCGCTGCGCACCCGCCTCGCCGAGCAGGGGCTGGACCTGATCCTTAAGTCTGGAGAAACCGTCGCCGCACTGTCGACACTGGCAGCGAAAACTGGGGCAACCACCGTCTACTGCAGTCGCCATTATCAGCCCTGGTCGGCAGGACTTGAAACAACACTCAGAGAGCGCCTATCGAACCAAGGTGTCGAATTAAAACGCTACCCCGGCACCCTGCTCCATGAACCGGAAGACGTCGCCACCGGCGGGGGAACGCCCTTCAAGGTATTCACGCCATTTTGGCGTGCCTGCAACCGGCGACCAGCCCCACATCAGCCCATGCCTACACCTGAACTCACTGGCTACGACGGCGTGATTGAGAGCGAAGAGCTCTCTGATTGGCAACTTCTGCCGACATCACCCAACTGGGCCTTTGGCTGGAACGATTTGTGGAGCCCGGGCGAAGCCGGCGCACAGGCAGCGCTGAATCAATTTCTGGATCACCATGTGCAGGATTACGGTGACGGCAGAGACATCCCAGCTGAGCCCAATACATCAAAACTGTCTCCCTACCTGCGGTTTGGCAACATTTCGCCCCGGCAGGTCTGGCATGCGGCACAGCAAAGCAAAATCGAACGGCCAGAGGTAGCCGAGGCCATCGATAAATTCCTCAGTGAAATCGGCTGGCGGGAATTTTGCTACCACCTGCTGTTTCATTTTCCATCAATGCCCGACGAGGCCTTTAACCCAAAATTCAGCTTTTTCCCCTGGGATGAGAATCCACAGCGGCTCACCGCGTGGCAGCGAGGGCAAACCGGTTATCCCATTGTCGATGCCGGCATGCGGGAGCTATGGCAGACCGGCTTTATGCATAATCGGGTGCGGATGGTGGTTGCCTCGTTTCTCACCAAGCACTTACTCCTCAACTGGCGGGACGGAGAAGTTTGGTTTTGGGACTGCCTCCTCGATGCTGACATCGCCTCCAACGCCTGCAGCTGGCAGTGGGTTGGCGGATCAGGCGCAGACGCTTCGCCCTACTTTCGTATCTTTAACCCCATCACACAGGGCGAGAAATTTGATAAGGCCGGCGGCTATACCCGCCGGTGGGTACCCGAGGTCGCCGAACTCCCAGACAAATTCCTGCATAAGCCGTGGGAGGCCCCTGACGAGGTGCTCTCAGCGGCCGGGGTTGCCCTAGGCGAGACCTATCCCCACCCCATTGTCGATCACAAAACGGCGCGCGAGACCGCGCTCAGCGCCTATGGCACGCTGAAGTCACTGGATTAAGCTACTCATCAACGATAGCTACCGCCCGCGTCCAGCCTGCTGAGGCGCCCCGTATCTTGTGCGGGAAGCAGCTGACTGTAAAACCGGTGGCGGGCAACGCCTCCAAATTGTGTAGCTTCTCAAGATGGCAGTAACCAATGTGGCGACCCGCTTTGTGGCCCTCCCAAATCACGCTGGCATCGCCTGTTTCGGCGTAACGCTCCGCGGTTTGGTCAAAGGGGGCGTCCCAGCTCCATGCATCCGTGCCCGTTACCTTAATCCCGCGCTCCAAGAGAAACATGGTCGCTTCGTAGCCCATACCACAGCCTTTACTAACAAAGTCGTCCTGTCCGTAGGCGGCTCCCGCAGCGGTATTCACCACGACAATTTCCAGCGGCGACAACTCATGCTCGATGCGCGTCAACTCCGCCTCCACATCGGCCGCGGTCACCACATATCCGTCGGGGAAGTGCCGAAAGTCCAGTTTGATCCCCGGCTGAAAGCACCACTCAAGGGGGACTTCATCGATCGTGATCGCCCGCTCTTTTCCCCCAGCCTGCTCGTTCATGGTGGGATGAAAGTGATAAGGCGCATCAAGGTGCGTGCCGTTGTGTGTACATAGCTGAACAAACTCGATCGCCCAGCCCTCACCGTCGGGCAGCTCACTGCTCTTAAGGCCGGGGAAAAATGACGCCATTTGCTGGGCGCCAATGTCGTGTGTGATGTAGTCAATATTAGGCTTCATAGCGGGAGGGTCACTGACCACCTCGTTTTCAAGGTAGATCGACAGGTCAACAAAACGTCTTTTCGGCATCTTTTTTCGCTCTTCACAGCGGCAATAACCTCGAGGTTAGCTCATCCCATGGGGTGATTGGCAAATCTGATAGTTGGGGGTATCTTGCGTCGTCCTCTGAGGATTCTGTTTATGCGCAGTTTGTTCTTTGCTTTGACACCGTTACTGATACCGATGGTCCTTCAAGCCCAGCCAGAGGCTTTCCCATCGACCTACGAGGCACCCCCAGGCTCGCCGGTATTGTTCAAGAATGCCACCATCCTCACCGGTGATGGCCGCCGCCTTGACGATACAGACCTCTACATCGCCAACGGGCAGATCCAATGGGTCGGCGCAGGAGAGATCGCGCCCGATGCCACCGCAGTCGATGCCAGTGATCGCTGGATCACACCCGGTCTTATCGATGTTCACTCGCACCTCGGTGTGTACCCCTCACCGGGTGTCGCCGCTCATAGCGACGGCAACGAAGCGACTGCACCCGTGACGGCAGAGGTGTGGGCGGAACACAGCGTCTGGCCACAAGATCCCGGCTTTTCGAGAGCATTGGCCGGCGGTGTGACAGCAATGCAAATTCTCCCGGGCTCAGCCAACTTGTTTGGGGGACGGGGTGTGACCCTTAAAAACGTGCCGTCCATAAGCTACCAAGGCATGAAATTTCCCGACGCACCCCACGGCCTAAAAATGGCTTGTGGCGAGAACCCGAAACGCGTTTACGGTGGGCGCACGCAGGCCCCGTCGACGCGCATGGGCAATGTCGCGGCTTACCGCAGCGCTTGGATTCGCGCGCAGCGGTATCAAGCTGACTGGGACCGCTATAACCAAGCGGTTAAGGACGCGGCAGAAGCTGCAGAGAACGACAGCAGTGGCGCCTCCGTGGCCTCGGCGCTACTCACCAATACACCGCCAAGGCGCAACCTCGAACTCGATACGCTGGCCGGCGCATTACGCGGCGACATTCTCGTGCATATGCACTGCTACCGGGCCGATGAGATGCTCACTATCCTCGATATGGCCAAGGAGTTTGGTTACCGGGTTGGTACGTTTCATCATGGCGTAGAGGCCTACAAAATCGCAGATGAACTCGCCGAAAATGACGTTTGCGGCGCCCTCTGGGCAGACTGGTGGGGCTTTAAGATAGAAGCCTACGACGGAATTCAGGAAAACATCGCGCTGGTCGACCGCCCAAGCGGCGGCTGCGCCATCGTGCACTCAGACTCGGATGAGGGCATTCAGCGACTGAATCAGGAAGCCGCCAAAGCCATGTCACGAGGCAGCCGCGCCGGACTCGACATCCCCCCGGAGCGTGCGATTCGATGGATCACCTACAACGCCGCGAAATCTCTCGGCGTACACGAACAGACTGGCTCTATAGAAATCGGCAAGATGGCTGACGTGGTGCTGTGGAATCAGGACCCCTTCAGTGTTTACGCCAAACCGCTGCAGGTCTACATCGATGGCGTGCTGCGGTACGAGCAAGACAACCCCTCACTGAGCCCTCAATCTGACTTTGAGCTCGGGCAACTCATGGGGGCACAACAATGAATATGACACGATTCGTCATCGCCCTATTGGGACCCTTGATTTTGGGCAGCCCCAGCTATGCCGCTTCACTCCTGATCACTAATGGCACGGTGTTCATAGGCGACGACGCACCAGCAAGCCAGCTGGACATTCTGATTGAAGACGGATTGATCAAAGCGGTTGCCAGCGATTTGAGCGCCGCCGAGGCCGATCAAGTGGTCGACGCCGCGGGGCGACCCGTGACACCCGCGCTGTTTGCGGGGATTACCGCAGCGGGCCTTAGCGAGATTGGCATGGTGTATGAGGCCGTGGACTCAAGGCTCAACGAGCTCTACACAGGGCTCATGCATCCCGAGTTTGATGTGCGCAAAGCCTACAACCCCCTCTCCAGTGTCGTCCCGATCACCCGTATAGAGGGTTATGGCTACACGCTTCTCGCGGCTGCCTTTGGGGATCGAACGATTTCCGGACAAGGGTCGCTGGTGCGCTTCGACAGCGGCTTTGACAGCTTTGAGGGGAAAACCACGATTTTTGTCAACGTCGACGGCTACAGCGGCAATAAAATCGGCGGATCAAGAGCGGCACACTGGATGCTACTCGAGACAGCT
>Ga0181594_10005295_pt1 | contig 11313 bp, 9 predicted proteins | sample 071ome_18_FD_145603 | JGI IMG/M metagenome (GOLD analysis project Ga0181594, IMG submission 145603) | Coastal salt marsh microbial communities from the Groves Creek Marsh, Skidaway Island, Georgia - 071413BT metaG (spades assembly) | ecosystem: Environmental > Aquatic > Marine > Intertidal zone...
ACTTCCGAAGGACAGTGACCGCAGATACTGAACTTGGCGGACAGCAACTCGCAGCAGGCGACAAAGTGGTGCTGTTCTACTCAAGTGCAAACAGGGATGAACGGGTCTTCGATGAGGCCGACAGTTTTGTCGTGACTCGGCCAACCCAACCGACGCAAGTTGGCTTCGGCGCCGGAGGGCCACATTTCTGTCTCGGGGCAAATCTCGCCCGCCGAGAACTCACGATCGCGTTCGAGGAACTGCACCAATCGCTACCAAACCTGCGTAGCACTGGTGAACCCGACTACCTTCAAAGCAACTTCATCAACGGAATCAAACGACTCCCCTGCGCATGGAACTAGACAACACCGCACACTCTCTGTCGAATCCAACGCGGGTTCGCTGGGTTGATGCCCTCACCACAGCTGGATGGTGTTTATGGCTCGCCTACCTTGGAATTGTGGCGATCGAACTTCGACGGGCCTTTGCGATCACCACCTCCAGCTTTGAAGACGGTGTGTGGGGACAGCGAGTCGAGACCGTCTCATTCGTTGCGATTCCCCAGAACAGCATCGTTCTCGTCGTCTCTGCGCTATGTGTGGCCCTTGCCAGCATGATGTGGTCAGGAATCCACCCCGACGATAAGCCTCCGCGCCAGTCGCTTCAGCGACTCGCCACCATGGTTGGAGGTGTCGCAATTGTGGTCATCGGAATTGCGTTGCTGGGCATCGGCGGCATCCCATTTCGATACGCAGACCCACTGGCCGATTTAGGGGCATTGGTCGGGCGAATTGCCGGCGTCGCGGTCGCAGTGGCGTGCCTTCGACTCACCAGGCTCGCAACTGAATAGCAAGCAGCGTCTCAGGTTCCTAGATCGCCGGCGATGAAGTGCCGGCGACATAGCAATTCATATCGAACCACGTCACCAAACATCTTCTGTGCGCCCGGAGCGACCGTGTCACCAACAACAACGGTTTCACCTTCATAGACAATGAAGTCGTTGACGACGCGAGCATTGTGGGTTGCGCGGCTTCCGCACCAGCAACGCGCCTCAACTTGCAGTGGCACTCGCTCATCAGCCACTTCGAGCATTCGTTTTGTGCCGTCAAACAGCAATCCGCGGAAATCGGTGATGAGCCCAAAGGCGTACACATCGACTTCCATCTCATCAGCAATTTTCGCAAGTTGGTCAATCTGCTCAACCGTGTAGAACTGCACCTCGTCACAAACCAGGTAGTGCAATGGCCACTGCTTCAGCGCCAACTCGTGAATATCGAGCTCGGGTGACACATGAATGGCGGGAGCCGAAACGCCGAGCCTGCTCGACACCTGCTGGCCTTCACGATCAAGGCATGTGAGCAATAACCCGTATAACTCTCGAGTTGCCAAATTGTGATGGATCTGCAAGGCCAGGGTGCTTTTCCCTGAACCCATCGTTCCAAAGCTAAAGCGGAGCGTGCCCATCGACTCGAACCCTAGTCTGCGGGTGACACATTCTGGCCACGGTGAGCCCTTGGAAACGGCGCAGGTACTCGCTCAGCGGGCACAAGTCCGCTGCCGCACCGTGAAATACAGCAACAGCCTCTTACGAGTACAAACTCACGTAGCCACAACGGTCTCGTGACGCTGACGAAGCCTCGATGCTGCGCCGACGAGCCACAGACTCCCTGCTGCAGTGACAATTGCAACTCCAGCGAGGATTGGAACATACGATCCAACCGACTTTTTGAGGGAACTCACGACGAGCGGCATCATCATCCCGGCGTACGCAACGGCATAGAACGACCCATTGAGCGCACCCCTGTCCTCTGGGCGGCAAATGATGTCAACCAAACGAAGTCCCGAGGTCATTGCAAGTCCGGAGGCCGACCCCATAAACACCGCAGCTACCAGCACAAGCCCCCACTTGTCGGTTGCAAACGCAATCGACCCGAGCGTCGTCCCGGTCGCACCGCAGGCAAGAGCGATCGGAGCACCTCGGTAGGGACCAACACGACCGACCAGCGACTGCGCCGGAAGAATCGACCACGTCGCAATGAATCCGAGCGCTCCAGAAATCAACACCGCAATTCCGGGCATCGCCGGCTTCAAGAGAACCGGGAACAAACCAAAGACCAGCGAGGGCATTCCGAACACACCAAGTGCCGTTGGCGCCACAACCGTCACAAAATCTTTCACCGACTCACGAGGCATACCAAGGTTCGGTCGAATACGACGCGAGGTATCACGCGTGACGGTTTCAGGCGCTCCGAGTACCAACGCCACACCCGCTGCGATGAGCACCACATGAGCCACATACGGAATTACCAGCGGTGCTGGCCCCCACTGCCCAATCACACCAGACACCATTGGGCCGGCACCGAAGCCGATGTACATCACGGCTCCCAGTTGGCGCGAGGTCAACAGCGGGTTCTCACTACCAACCTCTTGCATCCATGCGCTCGCAACAACAAACACCACCCCCGACACCACACCGAGCAGGAAACGGCCGATGTACAACATGACCACCGTGTTGCCTCCGAAGAGCATCACCAAACTTGCGACACCCGACAGCAGTACCCCAGGCATGATCACGACTCGACGACCCAGCACATCTGATGCTGGCCCGGAAAAGACGAGTGCCGGAGCAAGCCCAATCGGATAGATCGCAAACAACGCAGTCAGCGTCCACGTACTGAGACCAAGTCGATCCTCATAGATAAGGAACAGTGGTGTCGCAACATTTGTGCCAAATCCCACAGCGAATAGGGCAAACAAAATCCGAACTTTTGCGGAAGGCACACTGCGAACCTAGACCCGACGCTCCGTCCCCACTGCACTGGAGTAGTTTTACGTGGGCGACACAGTCAACAGTGAACCGATTCTCACATGACGATGACCTCACCCACTCCTCGAGCACTACTCGGCGCGCTGCTCATTGCCTCCGGCGCAACTGCTGCGGCCGGCGTGTCTGCTGCCCCCGCCGACACAACCATCGCTGTTGCTGTTCCAGCGCCTCCGGCCATTGACTACACAGACGACGATCCGTGGCAACATCCAGTTCGACCACCAATCTGCAACGAAGCCCAACTCGAGATGGGTGACGTGAGGTCGTGTGTAGTGCGCACATATGGCACCGCAACAGACAACGGTTGGCCGATGCCCCCTGCTCCGGGTTCAGGCGCTGATGGTGATTGGCTCTGGAATGGATATGACTATCGAGGCTCACCGGCTCTTGAGGACTGGGAGTCCGAACAGATCACCTCAAACGAGCAACGTATCGGTGATGTCTATGCAGGTGACTTCTCATCACACATAGGAATTGCTGCCCTTTTCGAAGGGTTCCTCGCTGAAATTGTCGACCGCGGCTATGAGTTGCGGGATGCCATCGGATACGGATACCGCTGCACCAATGCGTCAGGAGGGTGGGATTGCCCGAGCGGCAACGTCCGAGACCTGTCATTTCATGCATGGGGCCTCGCCTTCGACATGAATTCTGACGCAAACCCCATTACGACATACCGCCACCCTTCTGATGGCAATGCCTGCGAGGTTGCGATGGCAACCGATATGCCACAGTGGGTCGTCCAAACTGCCGAGAAGTGGGGTCTGTACTGGGGCGGATATGGCTGGGGAGATGGTTGTTCAACACCAGCAACAGCCGCATATCGAGATCCACCACATTTTGAATTTCGAGGCACGCCTGAGATGGCTGATCAAATCCTCAAATTCAACTTGCGTAACGATCCAGGTCTTGGTTGTTACGACGTCGTCAGTCTCGACGGCAGCGAACGGATGATATGTAATCGGGAGTTCGTTGTTGAACCAAACTGGCGAGTTGCGATCGATCCGGGGGCGCCGGCCACCGCCACTGCGGCAGTCGTTAACCTCACCGCAACTTCCACTGCAACGGGGGGCTTTTTCTCGCTCGAGTCGTGCAACCCTCGTGTCACGGCCTACCCAGAAACCTCCAATGTCAATTTCGTCGCTGGACAAGACGTGGCAAACCTCGCGATTATCCCACTCGATAGCGATGGCCGTTTCTGCTTGTTTCATTCGACGAGCGCCCACGGGATTGTTGATGTCATTGCATTTCTTGCGCCCATCGAGGAAGGTGCCGGACTGCGTGTCGTACCTCAGAAGCCGCAACGCATCGTCGATACGCGCTCACGAACTGCATGCGATACCGATGGGATATGTGCTGTCAAGCCCGTTGACCACCAGGGCTCACTCGTGATCACAGAGGCTCCTGCGAAGCCCTACCTTGCGAACCTCACGGTGACCCGCTCGGATGCACCCGGATTCATCAGCGCCGGCGGATGCAAAGCTGTCACAAGGGACAACCAAGTTCCGAATTGGTCAAACCTGAATTATCGCTCAACTGAAGATCGAGCCAACCTTGCGATTATTCGACCAGATGACGCATCTGCGTCCTGCGCGTACTCGTGGGGCGGCACCGACCTTATTGTCGACATCCTTGGAACGCTCACCTCAAATGCCGAAGGACTCGGCTGGACATTGGTTGAACCAGAACGAGTGCTCGATACACGCAAATGCACCGATCCACCGTGCACATACGGCGTCGACCGTGGTCAGGTTCTGCGGGTTCCCGTCACTACCGATGCCCCTGTAGTTGCCGTCAACATCACCGCTACCGACGCCCTCGAATGGGGATTTGTCACAGTTGATCGCTGTTCAACCCTGGAAGCACTCTCCAGTTCACCGTCGACATCAACCGTAAACGTCGACAAAGGAGTAACCGCTGCAAACCTCACATTCGCCGAGGTCGAAGACGGCGAAATCTGCATCTGGTCGTATGGCCGAACCCATCTCATCGTCGACCTTCAGGCAGAACTCCATCTAGATGCCGAACTTGGCATCGAACTCGACGACCCAGTTCGCGTCTACGACGGAAGAAAAGGTGGAAACAGTCTCGTCAGTCGGTGAGTGCGCTAGTCCGCTCGCGATAAAACTCGTCGAGGCGACGGTCGCTGTCATCACCGAAGAGAAGTCGTGCGACCTCGGCAAGATCTTCTGATCCCACGAAATCCTCATCAGGTACGACAAGATCAATTTTTGAGCGCCGGCGCATGAAGTCATCGAGTTTGACAATCATTTCGTGCTCCGCAGCGTTATGAAGTTCAACACGCAAATAATCAGCAGATGACATGACATCTGTCGCCATCGATGGGTCGTCGCGAATCTGCTCAAGCATGTCGAATGCACGACGACCGTACCGTCGCCACAATCTCACTGAGAGCGGTTCAGTATCGGGTTTCGACCTCATGTCGTCAAGGTGCATGAGATGGGCTTGTCGGAAGAACTCTGCTCGACTTGCCGCATCAGGCTCGCCAAACCAGTTTCGATCGTCAGCTTCCAGCGCGACACCGAGAGATTCAATTTCAGCTGCAACCTCGGCACCCACGTTAAGACAGTCGGTGAGCTTGCCGCCAAATACGGTGACTACTGCCTGCTGCTCATCACATTCGACCTCGTGACGGCGGCTTAACGAGGTCCACTCCTTCGAACGCCAATCATCGGCACCTTCACCTTCAACCTTGACAACGAGAGGCCGCACACCGCTGCGTTCAGCAATGATGTCGCTCACCTCGAGAGGCTTTGGAAGGTTCATTCTGGCGTTGATCTGCTCGAGTAGGAATGAGCGATCATCATCGTTCACTGCCGTGAACGGCTCGTCAACCCGGGTATCGGTTGTACCGATCACAGACCGACGGCCCATGGGAATGACATAGAACAAGCGTTGGCTGTCATCGAAGAACGCAAGAACACGGTCGTGGTCGGTTGTCGTCAGTCGAGGCACGACGAGGTGAATTCCCTTGGAGTACACGATGCGATGCTGGGTCGAGGTTCCCCACGACTCATTAAGACCGTCAACAAATGGACCAGCAGCATTCACCAACGTTTGTGCTGATGCTGACATCTCACGGCCCGAGTCAACGTCACGGAGTTGCACATGCCAACGGCCATCTCGACGCTCCGCCGAGACGAGTTCAACGTAGTTAGCGGTGACTGCTCCTGCCTCAAACGCCGAGCGAATAAACGAAAACACAAACCGAGAGTCATTATCGATGAGGTACGCGTCTTGGTACTGGATCGCACCCCGCGCCGTTGAGGTCGAAATAGCTGGTTCCGCCTGCTCCAATCGACGACGAGAAAACACCTTCGGTGGCTTTGTTCCAAATCGCCCTATTGCCCAGTACGCAGTTGCACCAAGACCTGCAAACCAAGGGCGATATGGAGCGGTTCGATCGAGGGTGGCGAGAAAACCAATTTCTCGCACATTGTCTGGGTAGGCCCTCATCAGCGTATTACGAGAACGGCACAGCCCATACACAAGACCTAGCTCATAATTTTCAAGGTACTTAAAGCCACCCCAGACCAAGTTGGATGATTCCTGCGAAGTAAACGCTCCGAAGTCACCGCGGTCAACAAGAGCTACCGATGCGCCTCGACCAGCCAGTGCAGCTGCAGAAACCGCGCCGTTGATGCCCCCGCCGACGACGAGAACATCAAAGGTTCCACCATCAAGTCGACGAAGGTTCTCAGACCGCTGTGCCACTCCTATAGCGTTCCACGCAATTGGCTCGAAGCCAACACCGAGCGCACTCGATTCGACACAGAGTTGCTGTGGCAGGTAACGATGAGTTCGTGACAGAACTCTCCTTACTTGATGGGCTCGCTACCACACGGGCGATTCGTCGCTACACGAACGAGCCAATCCCCGATTCTGACCTCAACAAAATGCTGTTTGCAGCAACACGGGCTCCATCGGGTTCGAACCGGCAGCCGTTCAGATTCATGGTATTCACCGACTCAGAGCGTTCGATGCATGTCAAACAGATCATCGCTCAGGGCGCTCAGACTCTCTGGGATTCAAAACGCTCAAACGATGGGTACGACAGCGGATCAGGTACCCAAGACGATTCACCAAAAGCCCGTATGGCTCGCACGATGCAGCAATATGTTGACCATTTCGCCGCGGTCCCCGTCCTTGTGCTCGCATGCCTCATCAGATATCGAGAGCCATCACCAACCGAGGGTGCGTCGGTCTACCCGGCATGCCAGAACCTCTTGCTTGCAGCCCGGGCCCTCGGCTACGGCGGGGTGCTCACAGGATTTCAGGGTTTCGTTGAAGATGAACTTCGATCATTTCTTGAAATTCCCGATGAGGTTGCGCTCTCGGCAACCATCACTCTTGGGGTTCCCGCCGGCTCCCACGGGCCCGTTCGCAGGCGACCACTTTCTAACCTGGTATTTGCTGACACCTGGGGCGAGGCAGCACCGTGGGCGGCAGACCCTCCGGGCACTGCCGTTCTCAGCAGCAAGTTTGGGCCTGCGTAATCGTCTCGTCAGACGAAGAAAGAACCGGCAAGCGCCGCTACCGCGAGCACTGACAGCACAACAACTGCAATGAACTGCTGACGCAGTTGCGCAGCAACAGATGTTCCTGACACCTGCAGTTTCTTTTCTGATCCATCGAGGGCCCCGCCGCGGAGCATTCCGCGGACCCAGACACGATCATTCGAACGGACAACCCGCTCTTCAACCCAGGTTCGGCGGTTTCCTGATGAGATGCTGAACGCCGAGTCACCGCCAAACGACAGGTTGGTTGAGCGCTCACTTGCGGTTCGTGTCTCAGGAAAGCCGGTGATGTCGAAGTTGCTTCCCGACCGCACCTCAACCCTCGAACCTGCCTCTTCGATGAACATCAACGACCCTGATGTGCCTAGGTTGCGAGTGCGACGCTCTTGTCGGTCGCTGGTTTCGTCATCTCGGCGTGGCTCGGTCCACTCGGTGACCTCTTCAGCCTCGAACAGGAGGCCAGATGCACCGGTGTACGGGCTCGTTCCAGTTTCACCTCCGGCGAGACCTGTAATGATCACTTCTCGACCATCTGGCGCAGCCTGAGCGGCTTCAGGGGTGAGAACGGGGAGTTCTTCAAGTTTCCCGCGGCGCCACCACACCAGGGCAGCGATCACCCCAAGCAGAACAGCGGCAAGAAGGAGTAGGAGTTGAGGGCTCATGCGAGAACCATAACAATCTCACGACTGTTCGTGTGGGCTCGTTTCGCCCTGGCTCTAACTGCGGGGCACGTCCTTCCATGGGCGATCACGATCGACTCGAACATCGCCAGGCAATCCCAAGACGCGTTCTCCGAGAATGTTCCTCATGATTTCGGCCGTTCCACCTTCAATCGTGTTTGCTCGACTCCTCAAGAATGCAACTCTTGAGATCGACGCGAGCCCGCTGCCTTCCCCGCCGTTGGCGTAGTCGTCGTAGAGCAACGCAGCTGGTCCGAGAAGGTCCATACAAAATTCGTAGACGCGTTTGTTGTGCTCAGCTCCGGCCATCTTGCCGATCGAACCCTCCGGGCCGGGGCTTCCCATTCGGCGATTTGCCGAGGCGCGGAGGTTGTTGAGACGAATCGCCTCTGCCTCACACCACAGCTGCATCAGACGATCACGGTAGAAGGGCTGAGTTGCGTTATCGAGCTCGGCGAAGAGCTCAACTGCGTGAGCGATCGGACCAGCCCCACGTGGAGGGGTCGAACCACCGATCGCTGTTCGCTCATTCATGAGAGTGGTCAAGCTGACGCGCCAACCCTCTCCCGGGCTGCCAAGCATCTCAGCCGCTGGAACTCGCACATCGGTGAAATACACCTCATTGAATTCAGCACCGCCAGTCATCTGACGCAACGGCCGAACCTCGACACCGGGCGCCTGCATATCAACAACGAATGCGGTGATCCCGCTGTGCTTCACCGCTGTTGGATCGGTACGCACAATGACCAGTCCCCACTTTGCGATGTGTGCCAGCGAGGTCCACACCTTCTGACCGTTCAAGATCCATTCTTCGCCATCTTGAACTGCGGTCATCGACAAACCTGCGACGTCTGATCCAGCGCCAGGTTCTGAGAACAGCTGGCACCACATTTCGTTCGCCGTGAACAGCGGACGAAGGTACCGCGAGCGCTGTTCATCACTCCCCCACTCAACAACGGTCGGTCCGCACATGCCATAACCCATCGGGTTCAAATAAAAGGGGTTTGCCGCACCGGCGGCAAATAGTCGACCGTTGATGTGGGTCTGATGCTTCGGCGACAGACCAAGTCCGCCGTGCCCAGTTGGAAAGTGAACCCAGGCGAGACCCTTATCGAATTGGGCTCCAAGGAACTCTGGCATTGGTGTTGATGGAAGCGGACATTCTGCCAACAGGTCATCAATGAGTGCGTCAATCCGGGTGAGTTCAGCAGTTGCGGACATGCCCCCAAATTACGTGATGGGCTGGTTTGACACCCCATCCGACGGAGTATCACAACATCCCCAGAACATGACTGAGGGGCGTGTTGCCACGCCCCTCAGATCACAAGTTGTTGGATGCTGTCAGGTCAGCTATGAAGGGCGAGACGGATCACCAACGAGTTCCCCTAGATCGCATTGCGAACAATCTCATGATCATTCCTATGCGTCATGCGAACGGCTGGCATCGAGATGGCTGGTCGCCTCAGCGGGCGGTACTGCTTTCGATGCATCCCCGGACCGACCCCGAGACGGACCGGGCGGCAGGGCATCTATCGCAGAGCGATGCGCTATCGGCGACCTGTCCCCATCGGATCTCGCCTGGTTGCCATCATCCCCACCCCGATGATGAACAACACCGCGCCAACGCCCACCGGGAACACGGCGTTCGAACCGGTCGCCGGCAGAGTCGCTGCGCTGGTCGTCACGGTCTGGCGGAAGCCGGTACCACTTGATGGCGCATACAACGCAACGGTGTGTTCGCCCACACCTATGGTCAATGGAAGTTCCCCGCTGACGGTCACTGAACCCGACTCATTCGCCACAGCAGTCCCGATGACAAGCGGTGTGGACGCAATGACGAGTTGCACCGTCTCACCTGGACTGAATCCGGTGTAGGTCGCAGCGATCGTTCCTCCGAGGTACATCGGCGATGTGGACAGCACCGCCTGGGGCAGCGCTTCAAGAACGGCAAGTGTTGGTGCAACCGACGTGGACGGAACCGTCGTCGACACAGCAACCGTCGTCGACACAGCAACCGTCGTCGACACAGGAACCGTCGTCGACACAGGAACCGTCGTCGACACAGCAACCGTCGTCGTTGCGCTGACACTGCCAGCCGGGCTCGCTCCAGCTGATGTCTGTGCGACCACACTGAACGTATACGTGACACCGGTTGTCAGACCTTCCACCGTGCACGACGTCGACGTCGTCACACACGAGGCGTCCCCCGGCGTCGTGGTCACTGAGTAGCCAGTGGTATCGGCTACGCCATCACTTCCGGGTGTCCACGACACGTCGGCCGAGGTGTCCGATGTTGTTGCAGACACGGCCGTCGGCGCGCCGCCCGGCGCGAAGCCAGGAGCGAACGTCGCCGTGCCGTCCATGGCTGGGACGATCCACGCCTCAGGCACGGCGGAACCCGAACGGAATGGAATCACATAACGTCCAGCGACATTCGAGTTGAGACTGTTGTCGACCAACGCCCGAGCGCCTTCGTCGACAAGATCCGCCGCGTCGACAGCGCCGGCGAGCTCGTGCGATTCCACGAGTTCGCCATCGACTTTCGAGAACCACCCGATCGGTAGTCGTGTCCCGTCTCCTGCTGAGTACCCGCGATCAGACTGGCTTTCGGTGAGTGATCCGTAATTGAACTCGACGTCGAAGGCATCATCTCCGCGTTCGATGATGACTATCTGATAGGTGTTTGCATCCCCGGTGGTGGAATCCGAGTCGTAATTCGGCATTCGGTACCACGTGACTATCACCGAACGCCGACCATTGACGAGTTGGTCCGTTGCCACCGAAATCGTCGATGGAACTCCAACACAGTCGCTGAACACGCCAGTTCCTCGTACCGGCGCCACGCCAATGTCGTACCCGTCGATGTCGATACTTCCCGTGCCGTCAACAACCGAAACCACACGAAGGCTCCCCGCAGTGTCAAGGGTTGTTCCAGTGCCGGCGAAGCGGACACAATCTCCTGCCTCGAACCACGACGACGCCCACGAGAGCGTTCCACCACCGTTGCCGAGCAACAGTTTCGACCTCCCCGGCGCCTCCCCAGCCGCGACCTGGATTGGAGTCGATGTAAGAGATTGTGCGCCGCCGAGCTGGCCGGAGCTCCCTGTGCCCCAGCAGAACGCCTCATCACCGGACGTGACTGCACACGAATGGTTCTGTCCTGCCGACACCGACACCACATCAGTCAACACGCCGTCACCACCAACACCAGTCACCTGAACCGGCGACGACTGATTCGCCAGCGAGCCGTTCCCGAGCCGGCCGGAGCTCCCTGAGCCCCAGCAGAACACCT
>Ga0181594_10005296_pt1 | contig 11313 bp, 10 predicted proteins | sample 071ome_18_FD_145603 | JGI IMG/M metagenome (GOLD analysis project Ga0181594, IMG submission 145603) | Coastal salt marsh microbial communities from the Groves Creek Marsh, Skidaway Island, Georgia - 071413BT metaG (spades assembly) | ecosystem: Environmental > Aquatic > Marine > Intertidal zone...
CGTCGCCGACCGCGGCGGCGAGCTGCTCGACCCGGAGCGACGCATGGGCGTTCAACAGTCCCGGCGGAATCGGGCAATCGCGGAACCCGCCGGTGAGCACGATCTCGTCGGGACCGGCGGCGCGATGCACCGCGATGGCGAATGGGATGGACGTGACGTCGGCATGCCCGGCGTCGCGCAGGGCTCCGACCACGGCGGCGATCTCGCCATCGTCGGCGTCGTGATGGGCGATGGTGACCCCGACTTCGGGCGATGGCCCCAACGCATCGATGAGCTTCCGTGCGGCGCCGGCGAGCCGGCCGCGGGGAGGGCGGGTGACGGCGGCGAACCCGGTGACCTCCGCAGCCTTGCCGGCGCGATCGAGCTGGATGACGCGGAGGTCATCCGTTCCGACCTCGAGTCCGAGGGCCACCGCTGCCGTGGACATCGCCAAACGGTACAAGGCGCCGGTGGCCAGAAGCCGGTTGCCCGTCGACGGCGGGCCGGCGGGGTCAGATCTGGCGGCGGCCCCGTTCGATGATGCCTTGGCGTCGCGCCTCGACCTCGGCACCCGGCTCGACCGTCTCGGCGAATTCCCGCGCCCCGGCGGTCTCCAGCGCCCACGCCTCGGCGAGGTCTGCCTCGGACTGGGCGGCGTAGGTCGCCAGCATCCGTCGGACGCCCACCTGGTCGTTGCCCACGATGTCGGTGGCGATGCCGTGCACCGTCGACAAGAGCTCGTCGTGGGGGACCACTCGATTGACGAGCCCCCAGGCGAGCGCCTGCTCGGCCGACACGAAGTTGCCGGTCAGAGAGATCTCACGAGCTCGAGTTCGCCCCACGGCGTCGGCGAGCAGGGCGGTGAGGCCCCAGCCCGGCATCACGCCCACCCGGGCGTGGGTGTCGGCGAAGACGGCACGTTCGCTGGCCACGAGGAAGTCGCAGTTGAGTGCGAGCTCGAACCCACCGGTGATGGCCGCCCCGTTGATCGCTCCGATCAGGGGTTTGGTCCTCGGTGGGAAGGGGGAGCTGCTTCCCCCACCCCCCTGGCGGAGGAGCTGGGACGAGTCCTCACCCAGGAGGCGCAGGTCGAGACCGGCGCAGAACGCCGGGTCCGCACCGGTCAGGACGAGTACGTCGACACCGTCATCGGCCTCGAGGTCGGCGAACGATGACTGGATCCCTCGTCGCATCGCCGGATCGATCGCATTGCGGACCTCGGGACGATGCAACGTGATCGTCGCGACGCGGTCCTCGACGGTGATGCGCAGTGGATGGTCGTCGCTCGGTTCGATCATGGACGCCGACCCTAGGCCGCCGCCCGACAGCGAGGCACACGGGACCGATGGCACCCAGTCATCGGCGCTTGTTGCCGAGGTGCCACTTGCCGCATTCCTGACACGGGTAGGCCTGCAGGTTCCGGCGCCCCCGCTCGGAGCGGAGCTTGGCGGCGACCTCTTCGGCCTCCTTGCGGCTCTTGTGCGCCTGCTTGCCCTCACACGACTTGGCGTGGCGTGCCCGTGCCTTCTTGAGCTTGCGTGGCGTCTTGGCCATGAGGGCCAGGCTAGGGCGGTGCTTCGTGCCATCGGTCCGTCGCCGTTACAGCCGCGATTCGTGGTCCTGCCAAGATCGGGCCATGGAGCTGGGAATCTGCGTTGCATCACGAGTCGACGACATCGATTACGTCGTCGAGGCCGAACGGCTCGGTTTCACCCATGCCTGGTTCGCCGACAGCCAGATGATCTGGAGTGACGTCTACGTCACGATGGCGCTCGCAGCGCAGCGGACGTCCACGATCCGCATCGGTACCGGTGTCTCGGTCGCCGCCACGCGACCGGCGCCGGTCACGGCGGCCTCGATGGCGACGATCAACCAGTTGGCACCCGGCCGGACGTTCTGTGGCATCGGTACCGGCAACACGGCAATGCGGATCATGGGCCACAAGCCGATGACGATCGCCGAGTTCGATCGATACCTGTACGAGCTGGCACCGCTCCTGCGGGGCGAAGAAGCCATGGTGACGTGGCGGGGAAGGACCTCTCCGGTGCGGCACGTCATGCGCGACGACGGATTCGTGAACTTCGACGACCCGATACCGATGTACGTGTCGGGCTTCGGCCCCCGGTCGTTGGAGTTGGCCGGGAAGCACGGAGACGGACTGGTGTTGTCGGTGCCGCCCGACGCTGCCCTGGCCGAGCGGGCATGGGTGCCGGTCGAGCGCGGCGCGACCGCCGCCGGTCGGGACATCGACCGGGGGTCGTTCCCGGCGACGACGCTCAACACGATCGTCGTGCTCGAGCCCGGCGAATCCGCAGACTCCGAACGCTGCCGTCGACTGTGCGGCGCCTTCGCCATCGCCAGCCTCCACTACGGCTACGACCAGTGGCGCAACTTCGGGCGGGTCCCGGCCAACCCGGCGGTGGCCGAGGTGTGGGACGACTATGTCGCCATGCTCGAGCAGGTGCCCGAGGACCGACGCCACCAGCGGGTGCATGCCGGGCACAACTGTTGGGTGCTGCCCGAGGAAGAACGATTCGTGACCAAGGCCCTCATCGAGTCCTCGTGCCTCGTGGGCACCGAGGACCAGGTGATCGAGCGACTGCTCGCGCTCGACGCGGCCGGGATCGACCAGATGATGCTGCTGCCCCCGTTCGACCCTCGATTCGAGGTGATCCGCACCGTCGGTGAGCGCATCATCCCGGTCCTGCGCGAGGTCACCGCGTGATGACGATTCGCGTCGACACCGTTCTCGAGCTTCTCGAGCGCACCACCTCGGTGATCATCGACGAGCACGGTCGAGAGCGGACCGGTCGCGACATCCTGAACGCTGGTGAGGCCCTCGCCGCCGATCTGGTCGCCTCCGGCCTGTCGCCCGGCGACCGGGTCGCGGTCCAGATGGCCAACGAGCCCCTCTATCTCGATCTGCTTGCCGCGGCCGCTCGCGCCGGGTTCGTGGTGATGAACGTCAACCTGCGGTTCGCCTCGACGATGGCCGACTCGCTCATCGAACGTTCGGGCGCGCGCCGGGTGATCCGAGGCGCCGACGACCTTCCGCCCAGGGCCGACGATCCACTCGACCTCGAGCCGCCAACCGCCGATGCCCGCTACGCGATCTTCACCACGTCGGGCACCACCAGCGCTCCCAAGTTGGTCGTGCACCAACAGCGCTCGATCGTGGCTCACGCCGCTGACGTCGCCGACGCGTTCGGCTACGACGATGCGTCGGTCGTGCTCGTGCCCGTGCCGCTTTGCGGCGTCTTCGGTTTCAGCGTGTTGTGGGGCGCCCTGGCCGGCAACTCCACCGTGATCCTGCCCACGACCTTCCGGGTTGCCGAAACCGCAGCCCTCGTCGAGCGACACGGGGTCACCTCGCTGCATGGCAGCGACGACCTGTTCCATCGCCTGCTCGGCACCAATGCCGACCTGTCGACGATCACCACGTCGGGCTACGCCCGCTTCAACAGTGCCCTGGATGGCATCGTCGAGCGTTGTGAGGAGCGCGGTGTTCCCCTGTCGGGCCTCTATGGCATGAGCGAGGTCCAGGCATTGTTTGCGTTCCGCGGCGGAAGCGACCTGCCGCTCGAAGAGCGGTGGCAGCCCGCAGGACCACTGGTGTCGCCGCAGGCGGCCTGTCGGGTCGTCGACGACGAGCTGCAGCTGCAGGGGCCGAGCCTGTTCGAGGGCTACCTCGCCGATGGAGGCGACGACATCGATCGCGAACTCACCGATCGGCACTTCGACGGCCCCTGGTTCAAGACCGGTGACCTCGCCCGGATCGATGGGGACAACAGCTTCGAGTTCATCACCCGGATGGGCGACGTACTCCGGCTCGGTGGCTTCCTCGTGGCCCCCGCCGAGATCGAGGGCGTGCTCATGTCCTACCCCTGCATCGAACAGGCCCAGGTGGTTGCGGTCGGGCTCGAGGCCGGGGCTCGCCCGGTGGCGTTCGTGATCACCGACGATGGTGTCGAGGTCGACGAGCAGGCGGTCATCGAGCACTGCGCGGCCACCCTGGCCCGGTTCAAGTGTCCGGTGCAGGTGGTGCGGGTCGACGAGTTCCCGGTGACCGACGGTCCGAACGGGGTCAAGATCCAGCGTTCAGAGTTGCGGCGACGGGGTGAACGGCTCCTCCACGGTTGACGCGACGATCGAGGTCGTCGCGCCATCCGGACGACTCGTCCTCGTCCTCGGTGCCGTGGACGGCCGCCTCGTCTGGCGAATCGAGCTCGGAGGCGCCGAGGTGATCGCCGACTCGGCGCTCGGCCTCCGCTGCCGTGACGCCGAGTTCGTCACCGGTGTCGCGATCTGCGACCCGGGAACGGATCGGCAGCACACGGTCGTCCGTGACCGCCCATCGGGCAAGCAGCGACGAGCGGTGGGCACCGGAACCTTCCGCAGTGTCCTGATAGAGAACGACGCCGGCGACCGGGTGGCACTCGACGTGGCGGTCTTCGACGATGCCGTGGCCCATCGTTTCCGCCAGCTGGAGCCCTTGGGCCCGACGGCGCCTGCGAGCGGTCTGCGATTCCCTGCGGGCACGGCCAAGTTCGTGCAGAAGTACGACCGGGCCGGCTTGACGAAGCCGGCCTCGGAGGCGCTCTACTCCGGTTCCGTACCGGTCGGTCACGTGCTCGAGGACGACACCGGATGGTCGCTGCCGGTCCTGTTCGAGACGCCCGAGGCCTGGGTGTTGGTGACCGAGACTGCGGTCGGCGCCGAGGTCGACGGCAGTCGGCTCCACAACGACCCCGGCGCCGCCGAGCACCGGTTCGTGCCGCCCCTCGACGACCAGCACCACGGCCCGATCGACGATCCGCCGAACCACGCCCACGCGACGGCTTGGAAGGTTGCCATCGTCTCGGACGAGCTCGGCCGGATCGTCGCCGCCGACGTGGTCGAGCTGCTCGCCGCGCCGACGACCATGGACGACACGGGGTGGGTTCGCCCGGGCCGGGTCTCGTGGTCGTGGTGGTCGGACTCGGACAGTCCGCGCAACCCGGAGCGGCTGACCGAGTTCGTCGACTTCGCCGCCGAGATGGGTTGGGAATACAGCCTTGTCGATGCGAACTGGAACCTGATGCCCGCCGGCACGATCGAGGGCATCGTCTCCCACGCCCGTTCCCGCGGCGTCGGCATCTTCCTCTGGTACAACTCGGGTGGACCACACAATGAGGTCACCGAGCAGCCGCGCGGCCGGATGCACCAGCGTGAACGCCGTCGCCGCGAGATGCGTTGGTTGAGCGAGCTCGGGGTGGCCGGCCTCAAGGTGGACTTCTTCCACAGCGATCGGGCATCCATGAACCGGCTCGCGCTCGAGATGCTCGAGGACGCAGCGGAGCACCGGCTGCTGATGAACTTCCACGGGATCACCAGCCCCAAGGGATGGCACGCGACCTGGCCCCACCTGCTCACGACCGAGGCGGTCCGGGGCGCAGAGCAGTACAAGTTCGCCCCGGAGTTCCCCGAGACCGCCGCCGAGCTGAACACGGTGCTCGCCTTCACCCGCAACGTCGTCGGCCCGATGGACTACACCCCGGTCACGGTCTCCGACGTCGATCATCCGCATCTGACGACGACCGCCCACGAGCTCGCGCTCGGCGTCGTCTTCGAGTCGGGGCTGCAGCACCTCGCCGACGCCCCCGAGTCCTACCGGGCGCTCGGTGCCGGCGCGCTCGACTACCTGGCACGCCTGCCGGTGGCCTGGGACGAGGTACGCCTGCTCGCAGGTCGTCCGGCCCAACACGTCGTGTTGGCTCGACGCCGGGACGACGACTGGTGGATCGGTGGCCTCAACGGGACCACCTCGCCGGTCGAAGTGGTCGTCGATCTCGATGAGCTCGGCAGTCCGCATCGACTGCTGGTCGACGGCCCGTCGAGCCGGACGTTCGCCGTCCTCGACCCCGTCGGCGGCCCGCAGCGGGTGACGATGTCGGCTCGCGGCGGGTTCGTCGCCTGGCCGGCCCGCCGCTCGATGTGATCAGGCGGTGCGGTGGGCGAATTCGGCCACGACCGCCGAACCGACGGCCAGCACGAGCGTGCCGATCCACACCGGCTGGTAGCTCTCCGTCGCATCGATGACGAGTCCTGCGATCGGTGACCCGACCGCCAGACCCCCGAGGAAGCCGACCATCACCGCGCCCGACGCTCGGCCGGCGTGGGAGCGGTCGACGCCCACGATGATTGCCAACATCGCCACTGCGTTCCAGGCCGCGTAACCGACCGCGAACAGCACGGCGATCGGCCAGAGCAACCAGGCGCCGACCGACAGGGTCACGGTCAACAGCAGCGATACGACGACCCCGACGCCGGCGAGTACCGCCAACATCGGCAGCGGGGCGACGCGGTGCTCGGCAAGCCGACCTGCCGTGACCCGGGTTCCGATGCCCACCAACCCCGACAACCCGAGCACCAGACCGGCCGCTGCGTTCGAGAGCCCGGCTTCCTCCTCGGCGAACAGGGCCAGGAAGCGCCCGATCGCACCGCCGCCGGTGCCCATCAGGAACGCGTAGAGCGCGATGAGCCACACCGCGCGCATGTCGTAGTGGGGTAGCGCCACCGATGTGCCTGCGACGGGAGCTGCTCCGGTCGGCTCGTCGTCGAGGGATCCGTGTCGGGGGAGCACCAAAGGGATGAGCGCGAAGCCGGTGAAGACCGCGGCGTAGATCCACATCGCGCCCCGCCATCCGACGACGTCGCTCATCGCCGGCAGTGTCACGCCAGCCAGGAAGATGCCGAGTTGGACACCGCTCTGCTTGATGCCGGTGACGGTTCCCCGCCGACCGGCGGGCACCCGTTCTGCGATGAGGGCATTGGTCGTCGGGTTGCCCCAGCCCTGGGGCACGCCGAGGATCGCCGCCGACACGATCAGCATCGCCACCGAGTCGGCGATCGCCATCAGTGCGAACCCGAACCCGCAGATGAGCTGGGCGACGACGCTCGAACGGCGAGCCCCGATGCGATCGGTGATGCGTCCGGTTACCGGAGCCGTCAATGCGCCCACCGCGGTGTTGAGCGACCCGATCAGCCCCAGTTCGAACCGACTCAGTCCGAAGTCGTCGATGAGGACGCTGGCCAGCACCGAGATGACGAAGACGTGGAAGGCGGTCGACACCATCGTCGTGACGAGAACGGTGTTGCGCACGGCGGGCAAACCCGGGCTCGCGGGCGACATCGGCACGCCCGAGTCTGCCACGGCCGGGCGCCACTGCCCCCAACGAGTCGGGCCGGCTCCGATGAGTAGGGTGACGTCATGGCTGAGGTGAAGACCTTCGAGGCGGACGCGCCACTCGACGAGATCCTGGCGACACTGCAACGCGACGGCGCCGCCATCGTCCGCGGTCTCCTGGATCCCGAGCGTCACCGGCGGGTCCAGGCCGAGCTCGACCCGTGGATCGCCACGACCCCCGAGGGTCGTGACGACTTCACCGGGCGCCGAACCGGTCGGACCGGGGCGTTGGTGGCCCGCAGCGAAGCCTGCAGAGAGCTGGTGATGGATCCGCTGGTCCTCGAGCTGGCCAACCGCTTCCTCGAGCCCTACACCAACCGCATCCAGCTCCACCTGACCCAGGTGATCAACATCCACCCCGGTCAGGGCAAGCAGCCACTGCATCGCGATCGATTGGCGTGGGGCGGCTACATCCCCCGCGAGATCGAGCCCCAATTCAACACGATCTGGGCGCTCACCGACTTCACCGAGGAGAACGGAGCCACCCGGGTGGTGCCCGGCAGCGTGTCGTGGCCCGACGAGCGCCGTCCCGAAGACGACGAGAAGACCCAGGCGGTGATGGATGCCGGGTCGGTGCTCCTCTACACCGGCTCCGTCATCCACAGCGGCGGTGAGAACCGGTCGAACGCCGACCGCACCGGCATCAACATCACGTACTGCCTGGCCTGGCTCCGAACCGAAGAGAACCAGTTCTTGTCGTGCCCGCCCGAGGTCGCCAAGGATCTCGACCCCGAATTGCAGGAGCTCATGGGGTACACGATGGGTAACTACGCGCTCGGCTACTACAGCGACCCGCTCGAGATCCACGAGGGGCTCGCAGACACGTTGCCGCCCGAGATCGCCCTGGGTCGGCACCCCAGGCCGGAGGTCAACTCATCCCTCACCGGCGTCTGACCCGGTGGCGGCGGCCGCCACGTCGGGGTGCTGCCAGCCGCCGAAGTGGTACACGGGTTCGTAACCCATTGCCGCGTTGATGGCGAGCATCGGCTCGTTGGAGTCAGCGTTGCCGGTCTCGAGGAAGTGGAGCTCGGGGTGCTCCTCGCGCATCCACTGCCACATGGCGGCCTTCAACCACCGGCCGAGGCCGCGGTTGCGATGCGCCGGGAGCGTCGCCGTGTCCCATTGCTCGCCATCGCTCGGTCGGTGCTCGAGCCAGTTCACTGCGGTGTAGCCCGCGCCGCGACCCGTGGCCGTCTCGACGGCGAGGATGACGTACAGGTGGTAGCCGCGCCGCTCGTTGCGCCACTCGAGGTCGCGGAGCCGGGTCGGGGAGTACGTCGGCCGCTCGATCACGAGCCCCTCGGTCGGTGCCTCGTTCATGCCGGCCGCCGCCTCGACGTAGGCATCCATGAGGGTTTCGGGGCAGCTGCCGACCCACCGTTCGAGGCGATAGCCGTCGGCCCGCTCGGTGGCTCGGTCGACCCAGGACTGCATCAGCGCCCCGTCGACGGTCCGAAGGTCGATGCGGCTGATTCTCTCGTCGAAGACGAGGTCGAAGCCCACCGACTCGAAGAACGCCCGACTGTCGGGAGTGAGCTCGAGCCACGGGTGCACGATGCGGCGTCCGTCGGCGGCGGCGACGTCCAGCATCGCCTGGAGCAGCCGGCGCCCGTGGCCATGCCGACGGTGGTCGGGATGGATCCCGAAGTTGAGGTCGGCGGCGTTGGTGTTCTCACCCTCGGTCGCGCCCTGCAGGTCGGCGAGACCGACCAGCGTCCCGTCGTGCCACAACCCCCAGTTGCGGGTCGCATGGAACGACGATTCGTGGGTGAGATGACGGCGAACGTGATCGGACGTGAACGGCGGCCCGATCCGTGCCGTCGGTTCGAGAAGGTTGACCAGATCGGTCAGCGCCTCGAGCTCGTCATCGGTGATCGTCGTGCTCGACAGCAGGCGCAGATCCATCGGACGACGGTAGGACGTGAAACTGCGCGGATGGGCGGGTTTCCCGGGGGGACTCGAACGACCTGACAGAATCGGATGATGGAGATGAATCCCGACGTGCTCCGTGACCTGCACCACCGCATGGTGCGGATCCGACGATTCGAACAGGCGGCCGGGTCGCTGTTCGAGAACTCCGAGATGCCCGGATTCATCCACCTCTACGTCGGGGAGGAAGCCGTTGCGGCCGGCGTGTGCGCAGTGCTGCGCGTCGACGACCAGGTCGGCTCGACCCACCGCGGTCACGGGCACCTCGTCGCCAAGGGAGGCGACTTCCGCCGGATGATGGCCGAGCTCATGGGCAAGGCGACCGGCTACAACCACGGCAAGGGCGGATCGATGCACATCTGCGATCTCGATCTGAACATGCTCGGCGCCAACGGGATCGTCGGCGCGGGTGTGCCGATTGCGGTCGGCGCCGCGTTCGCCAACAAGTACCGCGGCAACGATGCGGTGTCGGTCGTGTTCTTCGGCGACGGCGCCACCAATATCGGTGCGTTCCACGAGGCTGCGAACATGGCCGCAGCCCTGTCGCTGCCGGCCGTGTTCGTCTGCGAGAACAACGAATACGGCGAGTTCACGCCTCGCCACAAGACGATGGCGATCGACGACGTCGTCGACCGGGCTGCGGGCTACGGCATGCCCGGCGTCGCCGTCGACGGCATGGACGTGATCGCGGTGTACGAGGCCGCGACCCAGGCCGTGGCTCGGGCGCGGGCCGGGTTCGGTCCGTCGTTCATCGAGGCCAAGACCTACCGCTACTACAACCATCACGGGGTGCAGACCCTCGGGGTCAAGTACCGCGACGACGCCGAGGTCGAGCGATGGCGAGAACGCGACCCGATCGTCCTGCTCGAGGAACGGTTGTTGGCCACCGGTGTGCTCGACCGGGCTGGGGTCGACACCGTGCACGATCACGTCCAGCAGGCGGTCGACGATGCGATCCGATTCGCCAAGGACAGCCCGTTCCCAGAGCCTGACCGGTTGCTCGAAGACGTCTACACCGAGGTGGCCCGATGACGGCGACCGAGACGACCGACGGGGTCGACGTGCGCGAACTGTCCTACGTCGCCGCCTTCACCGAGACGATGCGTCAGATCATGCAAGCGGATCCCGACGTGTTCGTCGCCGGCGAGGACGTCGGTGCGAGTGGTGGGGTCTTCGGCAGCTTCACCGGTCTGCAGGAAGAGTTCGGCGAGATGCGCTCGGTCGACACGCCGATCAGCGAGCAGGCCATCGTCGGGTTGGGCATCGGGGCGGCGGTGTCGGGGCTTCGCCCGGTCGTCGATCTCATGTTCATGGACTTCGTGCTGGTCGCGATGGACCAGATCGTCAACCAGGCCGCCAAGCTCAAGTACATGTTCGGGGGCAACACCTCGTTGCCGCTCACCATCACGACCAATGCCGGAGCGGGATTGTCGGCCGCCGCCCAGCACAGCCAGAGCCTCGAGGCGCTGCTGTGCCACGTGCCCGGCCTCAAGGTCGTCATGCCATCGAACGCTCACGACGTCAAGGGACTGCTGGCCGCGTCGATCCGCGACGACAACCCCGTGGTCTTCGTCAAGCACAAGCGACTGCTCGGGCAGCGGAGCCCGTGCCCCGAGGAACTCTTCGAGATCCCACTCGGTGTCGCGAACGTCGTGCGGCCGGGGAGCGACCTGACCGTCGTGACCTATGGCCGGATGGTCGGCGAGTCTCTCAAGGCTGCCGGGCAGCTCGGCGACGACGGTCTCGAGGTCGAGGTGATCGATCTCCGAACCCTCCAGCCGCTCGACCACGAGACGATCATCGACTCGGTCAAGCGCACCAACCAGTGCGTGGTCGTCCACGAGGCGGTGCGCTTCGGGGGCCTGGGTGCCGAGATCGCGTCCCAGATCCAGGAGCACGCGTTCGACTACCTCGATGCCCCGGTCGGCCGGGTCGGTGCGCCCTTCTCGCCGGTTCCGTTCACTCCGACCCTCGAGAAGGCCTACGTACCCGACGCCGCTCGCATCGCCGAGCAGATCCGGTCGACTGCGGGAATGCGCTGACCCTCAGCCGAGGAGTCCGGCGACTTCCTTCTCGAAGTGCTGAAGCAGGGGTTCGTTGCGGCCGAAGGTCAGGTGGTCCTGGGCGCCGCTGGCGAAGCCGCGCTGCATCGCAGCGCAGGCCACGAAGTCCTCGGTGTC
>Ga0181594_10005299_pt1 | contig 11312 bp, 4 predicted proteins | sample 071ome_18_FD_145603 | JGI IMG/M metagenome (GOLD analysis project Ga0181594, IMG submission 145603) | Coastal salt marsh microbial communities from the Groves Creek Marsh, Skidaway Island, Georgia - 071413BT metaG (spades assembly) | ecosystem: Environmental > Aquatic > Marine > Intertidal zone...
CGATGCTGCCGAAGATCCGCTACGCGCAGAACGCTGACACGATTATCTTCGTGCATGAGGATCTGCCGCCGCTGAAAATTGTGCGCGGCGCGACAAACTCCGATTGGACCGCGAGCGTCATCACGTTTGCCAACGCGCCCACCCATGCTTTCACGATCTTAACTTCAAACCCGTCTGCGTCGATAACGCCGTCGGGTACCACCGGCAACATTACGCTGACAGCGTCGTCGGGCATTTTCCAGCCTTCTTTCGAAAAGCAATATATCAACATCACAAGCCTGTTCGGTCGTGTTCGCATTATCGAGTACGTCAGCACGACAGTCGTCAAAGGTTTTTGTGAAATCGACCTATTCGACACTGCTGCCGTTGCGTCGGGCGATTGGGAGCTCGAGAGCGGCTATGAGGACAGTTGGAGCGCAACGCGAGGATATCCGGCAAGCATTACATTCCACGAGGGCCGTTTATATTTTGGCGGATCGAAGTCTGAGCCGACTACGTTCTGGGGCTCGAACGTCAATCAGTTCTTTGATTTCGAATTCGGCGAGGGGTTAGACGATCAGACTGTCAGCGCGTCGATTACAACCGCGTCGCTAAACCAGATTGTCGATATATTCAGCGGTCGAGATCTCCAGATATTCACGACCGGCGGCGAGTTCTTTGTGCCGCAGACTGTGGGCGAACCAATCACGCCGTCGAACCTCACCGTCAAGGTCGCCACGCGGAACGGCGCGAAGCCTGGCATTCCTGTCGCTGGCCTCGATAGTGGCACACTGTTTATCCAGCGCCAGGGCAAGCAGCTCAACGAACTGCTGTTTAGCGACGCCGAGCTCGCCTACACCACTAGCGCCATATCGTTGTTGTCCGGGCATTTGCTCAAGACGCCAATCGATATGGCGATCCGCCGCGCAACGAACACGGAAGAAGCCGACCGCCTATTCATAGTCAATTCCGAAGCTGGAACGATGTCTGTGTTCTCGCTGCTGCGCGCGCAACAGGTCGTCGCCCCCAGCGAATTTATTACGGATGGCGAGTTCCAAGCAATCGGCATCGATGTCGATACGGCTTACGTCATCGTGAAACGCGAGATCAACGGCGGCGATAAATACTACGTCGAGTATTTTGACAGCACCCTGCACACCGACAGTGCCGTTTATTCGGCCTCCGCGAGCGCTACAGGCGCAGCAGCGCATCTCGAGGGGGAAACCCTAGATGTAATCGTAGATGGCAATGTGCAGTCCGATAAAACGGTTTCTAGCGGCAGTGTCACTTTCGACCGCGCATCTACCTCTAATTACGAAATCGGAATGCCCTTCATCGTTTCGGTTGTCACGATGCCGGTCGAGCCCAGGCTGCAAAGCGGCAATCTCAAGGGTTTCAAAAAGCGCATTCTGGAAATCAACGCCGAGGTGTTCGAAAGCCAAGCGATGACGGTGAACGGCCAGCTCGTCGCTTTCCGGCAGTTTGGTGAGAGCGCGCTCGATAGTTCTGTCCAGCCGTTCACTGGAGTGAAAAAGGTCGGGCCGCTGCTTGGTTACACCAACGAGGGAACCATCACGGTAAGCCAGACCGTGCCGCTCGATCTCACGTTGCTGGCCCTCGATTACAAAATATCGGTAGGTGCATAATGCAAACACTCGCCATCGTCGGCATGGGGTTGCAAGCCTACGGCACAATCCGCGCCGGTCAGGCCCAGGCTGCTAATTACCAGGCTCAAGCTCAGCAAACACTAATCCAGGCGAGATCCGACGTGATCCGCGCGCGGAAAGAGGAGCTCAATTACAAACAGAAGGGCGTCGAGATCCTGCGAGCGGTCAATCGCAATCTCGCCACAATCAACGCTCGAGGAGCTGCCGGTGCGCTCGATCCCTTCAGCGGTTCGACCGGCAACCTGATGACCGTGAACCTGAAAGAGGGCTATCTCGACTACAGCACCGAGCAAGACAATGCCGCGCTCGCTGCTGAAAACCAGAACATCATCCAAGGCTCCGCTGAATATCAAGCACGCATTTATCGACAGGCCGCATCAGAAGCCAAAACCCAGGCGTACATATCAGCTATCGGCAACTTGGCGATGGGCGCTTATACGATACGTAAGCTCTCGACGCCCAGCGCACCGCCGAAACCTCCGCCAGCGCCGAAGTACACGGGCGCGGGTGGAAACTTCGGCATGAATGCTCCTGGATCATTTGGGGCGATGCCACCCTCATATTACGGCGGACCAACGAGGGCGATCTAATGGCGAGATTTCCAACCTATCGCCGAGGCAGCCAGCTATCAGCGAGCATCACCCGCCCCCTGAATGTAGACCAGGCGGCGCTCCGCGAAACAGCTCGAGGCGCACAATCCCTGGCAAACAACGCGCAGCGCGTCGTGCAGTTCGCGACCAAAGAGCTCGAGACAAAAGCAAAAGCTGAAGGCACCCGAGCTGGTCTAGCTGATCCTACCGGCACCCTGCGCGGTAGCGGCGGCGAACGCCCCACATATTCGGTCTATGAACAAGCGGCCTTCGACGCGGCTGTCAGCGTTGCAAGCGTCGATATCGAGACGGCTGCTAAGACAGAAATGCAAAACGCCTGGCTACGGTATCAGAAAGACAAAGGCGACCCCCAGGATCTCGCGCAGGAACTAGCGGACATCCGTAACGGTTACGCGCAGTCGATGAACGATCTCGACCCCCTGACCGCTGCAAAGTTAAATCGTAAGCTCGAGAGCTCAGCGCAATCGGTCTTTCTCGATTACTCAACTGACCATCTGAAGCGCGAGCAAAAGCGCCTTGATGGGCAAGCTGTCACACTGTTCAGTGACACGCGGCGCCAGGTTGAAAATCTAGGCCGACAAACCGGCGACGAAACCGAGCTCGCTAATGTTATCGCTGATTTTACCGAAAGCATGGAGGCGCTCGGCCAAACTGGCACGGCTGCGTTTGCGAAAGACATCGAGCAACTGAAAACGCGCTTCCATCGTGCTCGCGTCCGTGGAGAGTTCGACCGCGCGAAGTCAGTGGGCAATGCGGATCAGTATATCGAAAAGTTCCAGGCTGACCTGGACAAGGGCAAAGGTCTGGCGCGCGGGTTGCTCGAGGAAGGCAAGAAAGTCTTGGGCAACGAGATGGCGACCTACATGCGCTCGGAGCTCGCCGCGAGCCGTGCCGCAGCCGCAGCCGCCAAGAAACAGCTCAAGGCAGACATCGCGGAGGTTCGAGGCGACGCGAACGTAATCAGCAAAACAATCCAGGACAATTTAATCGTCGGCCAGGATCGCATCGATCAGCTCGTCCAAGACGCGCGAGCCACCGGCGATCCCGAGCTGATCGCTGACGTATCGAACCTTGTTGCTTTGCGCGACTACCATAAAGAACATCGCGGGATGCCGCCGGTTGTGTTGCGCCGAATGGCAGAAAAGCTGCGCGCTGACTCCACACAGGACGGCAACGTAACGGAGTACGAACGCGACAGGATTAAGTTCCTGGATCAAATGGCTGACCGTGCTGAAAAGATGCGGGACAAGCCGGTCGAATTCTACAAAGAGATTAATGACAGCCGCGAGCTCCCGCCGATCAGTCTCGCCAATCCTGCCGGGATGCGCGACCGCGTCGAGCAAATCAATAACTTTTCCGCGCGCATGTACGGCACCCCTTCCAAGGTCTTTTTGTCGGACGCCGAGAAAGAAGATCTTACGCAAATGCTCAGCACCGCAACGGTGGCGGAACAGATGCTTGCATTCCGCAACATTGCGGCGGGGTTCGGTAATCACGCCATAGATGTGTTGCGGCAGATAGCGCCTAAAAACCCGGTCGCTGCAAACGTCGGCGCATTGCTTACGATTACGGGCAACAGGGATTTTGCGGAAACGGTGTTGCGAGGACAAGCCGCGCGCAAACCAGAACAAGGCGGCGCGTCTGCTTTTGATTTAGACGGTACAGAAAAAAAAGATCTCGAGGCCCACGTCGAAACCCGCCTAGCCGCTGCTGGAGTGCAGAGCGAAGACATTGCAAGAGGTAAGGCCACCCTCCTCGCTTTTGCAGTCGGCAAAAAATTAGAGGGCAGCGAGTTCGATACTTCTAAAAACGACGACCTCGAGCTGGCAATTCAGCAATCCCAGGGCGCGATGGTCGTCCAAGGCACACACGTTGCTGGCGGCATTCAAGATTACAACGGCGGCAAGGTTGTCGTGCCGCAGAGCGTTATGGTGGACGAGGATGATCCGAATTCTCTGAAATCGTTATTTGAAGGCGCGGTAGTCGTACAGAGCGCCGCAGTGCCGAGTGCGTATGGTGCTGGCAAACGCAGCAAAAAAATTGAAGGGCCGCTGACCAGCGAAGATTTCGACGCGCTCGGTATTCGTCCTTATGTGAACGGCAAGCCCTACCCTGTCGATGAGCGCCTCTATGAAAACATGACGCTGCGGACAATGGACGGCGCGCGGGTCGGTCTGATGTACAACGGCAAGCCGCTGGTCGGCAGAAACGGGATGCCGGTCACGGTGGATCTGAACGAGCTCGTCGCGTATCGCAGAGAACAACGCGCTGGCTTGCTCGACTGATGACGATATTCAGCAACCCTCAAAATGTAATGACGGAGGTGATGGCTGGTGACACGTTCAGCGGTTACGAAACAGGTCCGCTGGAAAACCTCTCTGCGGAATACTTTGCTTTCAAATCGGTCAACACGCATCGCGCGCAGCAAGACAGCCTGATCGAGTATTTTGACCGGACCCTTAAAGATCTCGGCGACCCCAGCATTAAGAACCCAGGCCATTTTTATGACGCGCTAAATGGCCGCTCGACAGCTCGAGCCACGGGTCGATTGCCGCGCTTCTACGCCGACCAGGTCGATGAGGCGGAAGGGCCGGACGAAGACCAGCCTTATTTCGAATTCAGTCGCCGCCTGGACATTTTGAACGATGCGCTGAAGGCCCAGGGCAAGGCAACAATCAGCCGCGAGCAAGCCCTGCAAGGCGCGAAGGAACTCGCGATTGGCCGACAGAAAGACGCGGACAAAGTAGCGAGCCAGGCGACAACGCTGGGCGATATCGGCGCGATGATGGGTTCTGCTCTTGCGGAGACAGAGGCGTTGCTTCGTAGCCCGTTTGCTCCGACGCTTGTCATGGGAGCCTCGAGCCGCGCCAGTGTTCTCGGCGGCGCTTTAATCGATGGCCTGATTGTTGCCGGGCCGGTTGCTCTATCACAAGCTGACGTCGCCAAATGGCGGAAATCCATTGGGCTCGGTTATGACTCCCAACAATTCTTTTTCAACGTCGGCATGGCGTTTGCTGGTGGCGCTGCGTTCAGCGGTGCGCTGCGCGGAGTAATGAAGGGAACCCCGGCCCTACGAAATCGCCTCGATCCCGTTGGTGCTGTAGGCCGGGAGTTCTCTAAAAACATCGATGAAATGGGCATTGCTGAGCTGAACGAAAAGCTCATAAACCTGTCCGAGCAAGAAATGCGCGCTGGCATCGAGGCGCTACAGAAGGCCGGGGTCGATATGCCGCCCGAGGTCGATATCGCAGTGCGAGCTGATGACGCGGAAGAAGCCAGCCCCCTCGCCGCTGACGACCTGGACGCACAGGCGGAGCACCTGGATCGGCAGATAAAAGCCGAGCTGGCGCTTGTTCGTGACGAGCCGCTTAACATGCCGCACGAACCGGTAGCACCGAAGCGGGTGCCTGACGACATCCATCACCAGGACAACCTGGACGGCACCGTGTTTCGATTGGATTTCGACCGCGTGAAGGTCGATGCCAAGACGTTCCAGTTCAAATCTGGCGGCGATACTGAGGGCGTCATCGAAACGCTACAAGGCGTCACGCAATGGGATCCGTATAAAGCTGGCACCGTGATGGTGTACGAGTTCGCCGATGGTCGGCAATTTATCGCGGACGGTCATCAAAGGTTCGGCCTGGCAAAGCGGCTGAAAGCAGCAGACCCCGATGCCGATATACAGCTCTATGGGTTCAAGCTACGCGAAGCTGATGGCGTCACACCAGAACAGGCTCGAGTTGTCGCTGCGCTGACTAATATCGCGCAAGGCTCCGGCAGCGTCGTTGATGCGGCCAAAGTGCTGCGGGTAGATCCTAATCGCTTGGGCGAGCTGCCGCCGATGTCTCAAATGGTCCGCCAGGCGAAAGAGCTGGTGAAGCTCAGCGACGAGAGCTTCGGCCTGGTCATCAATGAAATCGTCCCGACTAACTATGCGGCGGTTGTCGGGCGGCTGATCGATGACCCGGCAAAGCAAATGGCGGTAATGCAGCTCCTGGCGAAAGCTGAGCCAGCAAACATCACCCAGGCCGAGGCGATAGTGCGCCAGGCGCGAGACATGGAGTTCCGCCAGGAAACGCAGGAAGGTCTGTTCGGCGTCGAGGAAATGACGCAATCGCTGATGCTCGAGCGCGCCAAGGTTCTCGATCAGACGCTGAAGATCCTGAAAAACGATAAGCGTGTTTTCCGCTCTCTTGTCGATAACCAGCAACGCATCGAAGCGGAAGGCAACAAGTTATCCGCCGACAGTAACGTACAAAGGAGCACGACCGATGCCCAAGCGCTCGAAATCGTCCAAAGCCAGGCGAACGTCAAAGGCGCAATCTCAGACGCCCTTAACCTCGCAGCAAGACAATACGCAGACGGCGCGCCGCTCGCAGAACAAGCAAGAAACGTCGCCGAAGCTGTCCGATCAGCAATTGACGGAGGCGATCTACATGGCACAGGAATTCTTAGCGAAGGACGTAGAGCTGACGTTGCGCCGGAAGGTGATCGGCTCGCTGCGAGCGCAGAACGCGAAAGCCTAGAGCAATTTGACGAGCCCAACGGCAAGGGCTCCCAGGACCAGGCCGATGCAGCCGAGGCGACACTGCGCGAGGAAACGGAGCTCAGAGAGGCCGCTCAGCCGGACGTAGAGCTGCGTCAAGACCTGAAGCGCATTGTCGATGCGGGTGCGACGCCGGAACAGATAGACGCGCATCCAGCGGTGGTTGACGCCCTCGAGCAAGCAATGGCGATCCCGCTGACCAAAGAAGCCCAGGGATATGGGACGCCAGAGTTTCAGGCCGCTCGAGAGTTTAGGTTCGGCGATGAAACCGTTGTCGGTTACGAAGCCGGTGTGCAGCGCCTATATGAGAACGCGAAACGGCTCGGCTGGGAGGATGACAAAAAAACATTCCCTGGGCAGATCGAGCAAGGCCGTCGCGCGACGATCATGCTTGGCCCCCCTGCGAGCGGTAAATCTTATTTTGCCAACAAGGTTGCCCAGGCGCGCAAAGCGGCAATTGTGGATAGTGACGAAGCGAAAAAGGTATTGCCGGAATTCCAGGGTGGCATTGGAGCCAATGCGGTTCATGCGGAAAGTACATTTCTGGCTGAGCTGGTTATGCGGGAAGTCATTACGGCTGGCGACAATGTTGTCATTCCGCGCACGGGCCGCACTGCCGCAGAGATTGAAACAACCATCAATCTAATGAAAGAGGCCGGTTACGAGGTCGATGTCATTCTGATGCAGGTCAGCGGAGACACAGCATACCGCCGCATGATTGGCCGGTTCATCGATACGGGTCGATTGATACCGCCTGATTACATTCGCGCGGTTGGCGACAACCCGCAACTCACTTATAATGCAACCAAGTCAAAGGCCGATAGATATGCCACCATCGAAAACGAAAGCCCCATCGACAGCGCCAAAGGCGTCCTCGATGAAAGTCCAGACAGCCCCCTCCAAGAAGTTGACGTTCGACTACGACGAGGATCAAGCGGAGGCGGACAAGCGGCTGGCCGCGTGGGTCAAACAGAACGCACCCTTCAAGGCGAACAAACCTTAATAGAAGGCGTCGAGCCTATAACCGACGCGACGCGCGCCCAGGCTGCTGTTGATGCACCCCTGACCGACGGCACTCGACCTATGGATGAGGGTCTATTCGACACTGGCGCTCGAGCGCAGATGGATCTGCTTGATATGGCGGTCCCTGTCGGCCAGCGCCTCGACGACACCGGCGAGCTGGTCGCCGAGACGCAAACGATACGCTCCATGTTCGAAGAATTTGACAACGATAAATCGATGCTTGATCGACTGAAGGATTGCGTATGAGCGACCTACTCGTCTGCATAGCCAATGGCGTCCAGGAAAACCGGATGACTGAGGAACAGGGCAAGGCTGCATCTGACCTATACACGTCCCTGGTCGATGAGGTCGGCGAAGCGGCAGCAGCTCGTCAGACATACGACCAGCTCAAGGCTGACGCGCTGCATCGGAAGCGGACTAAACTGATGCAGGTGCAGAAGTTCCGACAGTTACAGCGCAACATTGCCGAGTTCGCCAGTGACCGCCCAGGTAAAGCGCTGCAAGCACTAATCTCTCGAGATCCTCGAGCTAACTTTGTCGGCGTCGAAGGCGTGTACCAGGCGACGCGGAAACAAGCGTTTGCACAAATGGATCAGATCCTGGGGCGCTACCGCAAGGGCATTGTCGGCCAGACAAAGTATTCCGCGGAGCTCCCTACTCTCGTCAAAGAGGTATTCGGCGAGGACACCGGCAACGTCGCAGCTCGGGAAATGGCGCAAGCCTGGGCCGAGGTTGCTGAAGCGTTGCGGCTGCGCGCTAACCGTGCCGGGATGCGGATACCGAAGCGCGAAGATTGGGGACTACCGCAAAGCCACGATATGCTCCGCGTTCGGCAAGCGACCGAGAAAGAGTGGAAAGAATTCATTCGGGACAAGCTCGACCCAGAGCGGATGATTGATGAGGCGACCGGCCTGAAAATGAGCGATGAGCGGCTCGAGCTTGCTTTGTCGGAGGTTTACAAGACCATTACGACGGGCGGACTAAACAAGCTGCAAGGTCCGCAGTTCGGTGCTCGAGGTTCATCGCTTGCAAACCGGCGCACCGATCACCGTTTTCTAGTCTTCAAGGATGCTGACTCCTGGCTCGCTTATCAGCAAAAGTTCGGCGAGCCTGATCCATTTGCAACGATGATCCGCCACGTTGAAAGCATGAGCCGCGACATCGCAATGCTCGAGACGTTTGGCCCAAATCCGAGCACGATGATAACCGCCCTGAAAGCAGAGGCGCGCAAAATGGTCGTCGGCAATGCGGATCTCGAAAGCACCATCGCTGGCGATTTGAACAAGTTCGACGTGATGTTCGATATATTCACCGGCAAAGCGAACGTCCCAGGCAATACCCTTCTCGCTGATGTCGGCGCAGGAACGCGGAACATTTTGAATTCCAGCCTTCTCGGCGGCGCGTTTCTCTCGGCCGTGTCGGATCTATCTACGCAGCGGATGGCAGCGATGATGGTCGGGATGCCGCAAACGCAGCTAATCTCCCGCGTTCTCAAAGAGTTCCAGCCGCTATCCCTCGAGGAGCGCGGACGCCTCGCAGCTCGTCTGGGCCTTGGGGCCGATAACTGGGTAACGACTGCATATGCCCAGGCGCGGATGTTTGACGAAGTAACTGGCCCCGAGATCACACGTCGGATTAGTGACACGGTAATGAGGGTTACGGGCCTCTCACCCTGGACACAGGCGGGGCGCAACGCCTTCGGCATCGAGTTCATGGGTTATCTAACCGACAACATCGGAAGGCGCTTCAACGAGCTCGACAAGGGCTTGCAGGATATGATGCAGCAGCACGGCATAGGGGCTGACCGCTGGGACATCATCCGCTCGACAGAGCTCTACACGGACGCGGAGAGCGGTGTGCAATTGCTGCGGTTGCTCGACATCGAGACGCGCACAGATATCGACCCCTCCCTGGCGCGCGAGCTCAGCACTCAATCGATGGCCCTGGTGGAAACGCTGACGGATCTGGCGGTGCCGGTCAGCTCGACCCGCGCGAAGGCCGGGCTCGTCGGCGGCACTCAGCCAGGCACATTGCAGGGCGAGCTCCTGCGGTCCTTCGCACAATTCAAGAACTTCCCCGTGACGATCTTTCACGAACATTTGCATCGTTACTGGATGATGAACGGCGCGGGAAACAAAGCGAAGTATATGACAAACTTCCTAGTAGGCACGGCTGTGATGGGCGCGCTTGCTTTGCAACTCAAGGATATAACGAAGGGTCGAGACCCCAGGCCGATGGATAACGAGGCGTTTTGGCTCGCCGCGATCCTCCAGGGTGGTGGGCTCGGGATCTTCGGCGATTTCATGTTTAGCCAGGTTAACCGCATGGGAACGGGCCTGAAATCAACGGTAGCGGGGCCGTCGGTCGGAATGCTCGACGACCTACGCAATTTGACCGTCGGAAACCTGGTCGAGCTCGCGTCTGGTGAAGATACGAATTTCGGAGCGGAGCTCGTCAAGTTTGCGTCAAGGTACACGCCAGGCACATCGATCTGGTATCTCCGCGCCGGGATCGAGCGCCTAATGTTCGACACTGTCCAGGATTGGATAGACCCTAAAGCAGCCGCTCGATGGCGTCGCAAATCGCGTCTCTACGAACGTGAATACGGGCAGCAATACTGGTGGAGCCCTGGAGAGCTTACCCCTGATCGAGCGCCCAATATCGCAAATGCGTTTGGTGGATGATTTTTTGCCCATGATTTACAATAGCCAAAAGGATCGTTTACATGGCTGATTACGCAATCACAGCGGTTGACCGCCGCACGGTTTTGAGCGGGAGCGCAGGCACGGGGCCGTATGCGTTTAACTTCCCCGTCCTAACTGAAACTGACCTGGCGGTTTATCGGGACGACACAAAGCTGACGCTCACAACGGATTACACCGTGAGCATTGGCGCATCGGGAACCGGCTCGGTCACATTGGTGGTTGCGGCGACTGCGTCCAACAACATCACAATCGTCGGCGCTCGAGCAATTGAGCGAACGACTGACTTTGTGACTGCTGGCGACCTGCTCGCCTCGAGCCTCAACACCGAGCTCGACAGTCTGACGATCTTCTCGCAGCAGGTCAGCGAGGACGCGGATCGCGCGATTAAAGCGCCGGTAACAGATCCGACCTCTATCAATATGACCCTGCCGACCAAGGCCAGCCGTGCGGGCAAAATTCTAGCGTTTGACAGCACAACCGGCGACCCGATTGTCGGTGACGAGATCGGCAATTGGCGTGGCGATTGGGCGGCATCCACGGCTTACACCGTCCGAGATCTGGTGAAAGACGCGAGCAACTACAACGTCTATCGGTGCAACACGGCGCATACGGCCAGCGGCACGACGCCGATCAGCAGCAACGCCGACAGCGCCAAGTGGGACTTGGTATTCGATGCGGCTTATGCGGCGACACAGGCCAGCAACGCGGCGGCATCTGCGGCGGCGGCTTCGACATCCGAAACTAACGCGGCGTCCAGCGCGTCTGCTGCGTCCACGTCGGC
>Ga0181594_10005303_pt1 | contig 11308 bp, 11 predicted proteins | sample 071ome_18_FD_145603 | JGI IMG/M metagenome (GOLD analysis project Ga0181594, IMG submission 145603) | Coastal salt marsh microbial communities from the Groves Creek Marsh, Skidaway Island, Georgia - 071413BT metaG (spades assembly) | ecosystem: Environmental > Aquatic > Marine > Intertidal zone...
TCTTGTCGCCGATGTGGAGTTGCCCATAAATCACGTGCTCGCCAATGTGGGGTGCATCGATCTGCGCAAAAATTCGATACCAGTCGTAGTGCTCCCCATCCGGAGGCGCGCCGTATTGTCTCTCGAGTTCGAGTTGTGGTCTCGAAGAGAACTCTCCCGGTAACCACTGAATCAACATGGCCATCACCGACTCTAGTTCCGGTCGGGAATTGGTGGCATGGGCTGACGGGAGCAGCATCATGACTGAAGCCGAGACGACCATCACCAGTGGAATCAGCTGGCGTGACCCGCGATAGATACCTTTAAGAGGGCAGAGCCGACTCTTTTTGCTGCTGTATCCAGTCATGTTGCGGCCTCCGCTTTGCCCGCTACAGATTGCCCATCAATGGTGATGGTCGTGTGAATGATCGTGTGAATTATCGTGTGAATGGTCATGAGAGTGGGGGCTTCCCTCCTCATGATGGTGGTGCCCATGCCAGTGATCATGCCGGTGCCCGTCGCTTTTATGCTCGGTATCGTGGCCCGTTTCATTCCCACGCCGAGGCATAAACATTTCGAAGTCCTTGGGACTGTGAGGGTGGTTGTGGTCTTTGCTGAACGCCCAGTGATACAACAGTGGATCTCTGGCAAGTAGCCGTGCCTCTGAGCGCTCCGCATTCTCCACGGGTGTAGTCCACGGGTTGTAGTGGAAGTGGTTGAACAGCTTGGAGTCGACTCGCCCCAGTGCGATACAGCCATACTCAGACGCAAAGGCGCCGTGGTTGATGTACGCCGGTCGCCAGAAGTAGCCCCCCGTCGGCACATCACCAAACTGCATCATCCAGGATGTTCCCCACAGGTGGTAGGACTCTTCCGCGCAGTCATGGTAGGAGATGTTGTCCTGATAAAAATTGGGCGTCATGCAATAGAGGAAAGTCATCGCAAACGAATTAGGGTTGTAGTTGAGTAGTTTGATCATGCAGCCCGATGCCACACTCGGCTTGGCCACGTTGCCCGCCGCCCAGGGAATGTCCATGTAGCTGTCGACATCGTGGTACAGCTGGGTCTGGGCGGAAGGGTGATGCTCGGTGGCTTCCTCGTGACTGGGTTCGCCGGTGTTGTACATGTAGAGCACCAGACAACCCTGATCGGAGCTGATCTCTGGGAGGGCATACCCCGCGGGCACATAAAAATAGTGGCCCTTACGGCAGATTCGATCACCTACTTTAAGTTCTCCCTCGATCACGATGAATTCGTATTCAGACCAGGAGAAGCCGGGGGTGCGCTTGTAGCCACCGTCAAATTGCACGGTCATCGAGCAGGCACCGGTGTCGACATCCATGCTCAGCATTTTGTAATGCATGCCGCTTCCGAAGCCGATCAGCCGCATCGGTTTGAAGTGAGAATCTCGATCGCAAAAAGGTTCGATATGAGGTCGTGCCATTGCTCAGTCCTCCTGTCCGCTGCGTGGGGTATCGTCGCTGTCCACGCCATATTTCCACACTACCTGATCCTTGCGTCCCGTCGGTTTTATAGGGAGGTCACTGTCTGGAATGGGCATTTTGTCGTCGCCATCCACGTTGAAGCCATTGGTGCGAATGCGATCGAAGAATTCCTGGTACCACTTCTCCCGAGTCGGTGCGAGTGCCTCCATGGCAGCTTCGATCTTGGCAAAACGCGCTTCCTGTTCTGCCACCTCTTCCTTTACCCACTCTTCAGCTTCGGCGCTGCGCTCATGCTCGATGTACAGATTTTTAAACGTCATATTATCTTCTCCTCTGTAAGCTGTATGGCGCCCTCCGCGTGCAGGGCGGCCAGATGACTCTCCTCATATCCCACTTCTTGCAGCAGTTCGCGGGTGTGCTCTCCCAATCCCGGCGGAAGCCGGCGAATGCTGGCGGGAGTCTTCTCAAAATTCATGGGGGGACTCGAAAACCGGAGTCGGCCCTCGGTGGGGTGGTCAAACTCTTGCCAGAAGCCGCTCCCAACAAGTTGCGGATCCTCTATCAGGTCATCAAGCGAGTTGACCACCATCATGGGAACGTTGGTATCACCGAGCAGGTCCACCCACTCTTGCCGGGTTTTGGTCGCAATGATGTCGCCTGTTTCCCGGTAAGACTCGTTGATATTGGCCAATCGCAGCGCCATAGTTTGGAAGCGCGGATCCTCGGCGAGTTCCGGCTTGCCCGCCAGCGAGCAAAAGGTCCCCCAGTGGTTGTCCCAGTAAGGCAGTACCGCGAGGTAGAGCCCGTCGGAGGTTTTGTAGGGCCGGCGGTGCGATGCCATCAATCGCACATACCCGGCTTTATCCAGCGGGGGCTCGAAGCTCTGTCCCCACAGGTGTTCGGTCATGACAAAGGACACCATGCTTTCGAACATGGGTACCTCAATAGACTGGCCTTCGCCGGTACGCTCGCGATGGAAGAGTGCAGCCAGCACACTCTGTACGACCATGAGGCCGGTCGTTTTGTCGGCAATGATAGTGGGCAGGTAGCGGGGCTCGCCCTCCACCATGCTCTGCAGAACGGCGATGCCACTTGCCGCCTGAATCGAGTCGTCCAGCGCGCCTTTGTCCCCATAGGGCCCTTTTTTGCTGTAACCATAGGTTGCGCAATAGACCACTGCTGGATTAACCGCCTTAACTTGCTCGTAATCGAGACCGAGTCGCTCCATCGCCTGAGGTCGGAAGTTGTGGACAACCACGTCGGCTGTGGCAATGAGCTTGAGGGCTGCCTCGCGACCCGCTTCACTCTTGAGGTCGAGTGCTACCGAGCGCTTGTTGCGATTGCAGGTCAGAAAGAGTGCGGACATTTTCGGGTCCTTAGCATGAGGCCCGAGGTTGCGATTGGTATCCCCCGCAAGCGGTTCAATCTTAATGATGTCGGCGCCCAGATCGCCGAGCATCTGGCAGGCATAAGGCCCCAGCACGACCGATGTCATCTCGACGACGCGAATGCCTTCCAGAGGGGCGGTTATGACGCTTCCTCCAGCCCGTAAACGCGGATGGCGTTGTCGCGCATAAATTTGCGGCGTACCTCGGGCTTTAATCCAAACTCGTCGACTTCGTCTACGGTGCGCTTAAAACGCAGCACAGGGAAGTCAGTACCGAAGATCACCTTATCCTGACCATAGGAGTTGATGTAGCGCCTCACTGAATCCGGCCAATACTTCGGACTGTGTGCGTCGGTAACGATAAAGACGTTTTCATGCTTCCAGGACATGGCAATCATTTCGTCGTGCCACGGTATCCCAACGTGGGTACCAAGTAGCTTGAGCTCAGGCAGGTCGCAGGCAATGTCATCGAGATAAATAGGTCGGCCGACCGAGCGACAGGGATGTTCCTTGGCATAGATCAGGGATTGGCCTACCTGCATCTGCACCGGAATATTCAACTCGATGCACTTGGCATAAAAGGGGTAGTACTTGGCGTTGTTGGGCGGTAACTCGAACCAGTGCGGGTAAAGGTGTGCCCCGACAAACCCGAAGTCTCTGACCGCTGTCTCCAGCTGCCGTACGCCATTCATACCCATATAAGGGTCGAGACCCAGCATACCGCGGAACCGGTCAGGGTATTGCTCAACAGCGCGGGATACCACTTCGAGCGGCATGTGATAGCAACCCGGCAAGCCTACTCGACCTGCTTTGGCCGCCACCAAAAAAGCGATATCGATTCCCGCCTCGTCCATTCCCTCGAGCATGGTTTCGAGGGTGATGCCGGCCGAATCATGCTTTCCTTTTACTTTGCCGACAAAGAATTCGTCGGTCCAACCTGGGCGATGTGATAGCGCTTCGGGTGTCCAGATATTGCATACGGCGTCAATGACGCGGTAGTCCGTCATATTCAGAGCCCCATCCAGCCAATGGCTACACCGCACCCTAGCATGGCTGCGCCAGCAGTCGAGTGGCCGTATCGGGCCAGGGCTGGTATTCGCCAGCGCTCAAGACCTACATGACCCAGGGCAACGGCGCCCAGCATGGTGCACACGGTCACCAGCGCGAAAACCCCAGTCACCCAAACGACGCCGCTAACGCTCTGCGTCGCGGCCGGAAACATCAGTAGGGGAATAAGCGGTTCGCACGGACCCAGTACGAAGACAACAAAGATGGCCCAGGGTGTGAGCGAGCCAGATGGAGGCTCCTCGATCTCCTTAACGTGGCTATCACCGGTATGGATTTTATCGTGGTAGTGGCTCACTTCACCATGGCGATGCCAGCCCGACTGATCCAGCGGTCTTGATCGATAAGCGTGTCTTAATCCCCAAATGCAGTAGACCGCCCCGACGATGCACAAACCCCAGGCAGCGATGTCGCCTCTCCAGGCTTCCAACCACTCAAGCTTGGTGAGCTCAATACCAACGATGATGCCGAGGGTGCCAATGACCACCGATCCCACGAGGTGGCCCGCGCCACACAGCAAGACGACCCGTAACGTTTTGTTAAGTTTCCAACCGCGCGCGCGCGCCATCGCGATAAACGGAAGATAGTGGTCGGGGCCCATCAAAGTGTGCACAAAGGCAATAGACGCGGCTGACGCGATGAGGATTACAAGTTCTGGAGTCATACCACCCTACTACAACACCGTCAGCCAGATGCCAACTTTGACTTATTGTTCTGTGTTTATATCAAACTCGGCATGGGGTCGCCAATCATTGTGATGACGTCGGCGGTTAAGTAGTGGCTGCCTCGAATGAAGCGGCTGATACCGCCGACTGTCGACCCGCTCGTCCATGCTTGGGGTGGGCCATACCCAGTAGGGCTGCTGTCGCCATGTTGATCCGACTTGGGGCATAGTAGAGGCTCCGAGCTAGCCAGAAAAGGTGACGCCATCACACACCCCTCAACGAGCGACGCTACCCACAACAGACCGCTGAGCTTGGGTGTTCGTTGGACTTATGGCTTTGGCGCGGTCGCCTACGGCATCAAGGACAACGGCTTCGCCTATTTCCTGTTGCTGTTCTATGGCACCGTGGTTGGTTTGGAGCCTGCGCTCGCGGGCACTGCGCTCCTTATCGCTTTGGTATTTGATTCTCTCAGCGATCCGATTGTTGGCTATTGGTCCGACAATACCCGCTCCCGTTGGGGTCGTCGGCACCCCTTTATGTACGCTGCGGCAATTCCCGTGGCATTGTGTTACTCGCTTCTGTGGCAGCCACCTGATTGGAGTGATGGTGCGTTATTTCTGTATCTGGTGGTGCTGGCGGTACTGATCCGCACACTGATTACCTTCTACGAGACGCCGAGTTCCGCGCTGATGCCTGAATTAACGGCCGATTATGACGAGCGTACCGCTATTCAAGCTTGGCGTTCGTTTTTTGGGTGGGCCGGAGGAGCGGGGATGGCTGTTTTCATGTACGCCTTCTTATTGGTGCCCACCGAGGCTTACCCGGTTGGTGCGCTAAACCGCGACGGTTATGAGACTTATGGGGTCATTTCAGGAGCGGTTATTCTGGTTGCGATCCTGGTGTCAGCACTAGGTACCCATCACCGCATCGATTCGCTCACTGCGCCACCACCTCGGGATCGCAAGTCGCTTAAAGCGATCTTCGCCGAAGTGTTCGAAACGCTCAAAGACAGAAGTTTTTTTGCGCTATTTATCTCCTCGATTGCGAGCGCGGTCGCGACCGGCCTGACCGCTGCCCTCACGTTCATCATGCTGACTTATTTTTGGGCGTTCTCCTCTGTTGAGGTGTTCTATTGGACGCTGCTGGTGGTGATTTCGGCGACGATGGGTTTGTTCGTTGCGCCATGGGCCTCGAAGCGTTGGGGCAAAAAAGGTGCCGCCCTCAGGCTCGGTGTGCTGGCGTTTACAGTGCAACCCTTGCCAGTGGTATTCAGGCTGGCGGGCTGGATGCCCGAGAATGGTGATCCGTTGCTTTTCCCGATACTCGCTACCGTGAACACCATTGACCTGGGTCTCATCATCGCTATGCAGGCTGTTTTCTACTCGATGCTCGCGGATTTGGTAGAGCACTCCGAGGTGAGAACAGGGCGTCGCAATGAGGGCGTATTCTTTTCAGCGCTGACCTTTATCCGCAAAACCAATCAGGGTATCGGCGCTTTCATAGCAGGATTGATGCTTCAGGTGGTGGCCTTTCCAGATGGCGTTGCACCCAATGAAGTGCCGACTGAGTCAGTCTTGCAACTGGGTAGTCTGCTGGTCCCGACGCAATGGTTGCTCTGGGGCATCATGTTGGTTGCGATTGGGTTTTATCGTTTGGATCGGCAGAAGCATCAGTCCAACTTGGCGGCCATCAGAGCGCGGGAAAACAATCACGCCTAGGGCCTGCCGCGTCTCTGCTTGGCTGGCTGCAAGCGGTTTCGGCGGTCGCCGATGTCATGGCATACTGACTGCCAATAGTCATTGAAGTGCGAGTCGGGGAGAGCGTGTGGAGCTGAACATCGCCCAATCATCAGATGGTCGCAGACAGCGCAGTGAGCGCAGCCAGACAGCGATTATCGAGGCGGCGCTGGCACTCATGGAAGAGGGAACTCTGGTGCCCACTGCGCAGCAAATTGCTGACCGCGCCGGGGTCGGCATCCGCTCCTTCTTCCGTCACTTTGCCGACATGGACTCCTTGTTCCTCGCCGCCGATGAAATGCTAATGGATTCCTATGAGGCGCTGTTTCAGGTCAGTGATCGACAAGGCCCCCTGCCCGACAGAGTGGCTCGCGCGATCGAGCTATATGGGAATGCCTTTGACAAGCTCAGGCAGATCATTCTTTGCACACAGGCGTTGCTGTGGCGCTTTCCAAAGCTTAGGGAGAATTATGCCTGGCATCAGAAGCGTCTGCGCAAGGAACTGGAGCTATGGTTGCCAGAGGTGGCAGAACTACCGAAGGACCGGCGTGAAGCGGTGCACGCGGTTGCCTCTTTCGAGATGTGGCACAGGCTGCGCGAGCATCAGGGGTTATCACCCAAAACCAGCAGTGACATCGTGACAGGGCTCGTGACGGATCTGGTTGTCGCTCGGTGAACCGAGGCAGGTTACGTGGCTGAGCAGTTCAAGGAGCAAGGTGGGGTCGCCACAATGGATCCCAGTTATCTGAAACGCTGGCTGACTTCTCGAGTCATGACTCGTCTTTCCCGGCCGGCGGCCGTCGCGGCCAGACACGATAAAGCCGAGCAAGCGCGCCTGAGGAGCAGCGAGCCGCATCGGGTTGAGTATTTCCATCAGGTTGACGAGGGCTACAGCGCCCTGACCGCCCAAATTCTGGAACGGTTTGTGGATCGCTATGACATTGAACTCGTTTGTCATGTCGTGCGCGGGCAGGAGGGCAAGAACGCCCCTGAGCCGGAGTTGCTCCAAAAGTTGGCGCGTTACGACTCGCATCTGATTGCGCCAGCTTATGGTTTGAATTTCCCTGAGCATCTGGACAGTCTTGAGCCAGAGCTTGTCGCGACGGCCACGCAAATTCTGGCTGCGCAATCCAGCACGAATTTTCCCCGGGTGGTTGCGAGAGTCAGTGAGGCGCTTTGGCGTGACGATGGCGCCGCGTTACAAGCCCTCGCGACGGAGTGCGGTAGCGTGTCCGCGGAAGTCGCGGCGTCGGCGGTCGAGTCGGGCACACAGCGGCGGCGCGAGCTCAAACACTACTCGGGAGCGATGTTTTATTACGGTGGTGAATGGTATTGGGGCGTGGATCGTCTCTATCACCTTGAAGCGCGACTGGCAGCGCTCGGTGCAGACAAACAATCTGGAAAGCCACTACTTGCGCCGCGCCCGGCTGAAGATATCTCGGATTACCATGACAACGGGCAGTACACGCTGGAGCTATACGCATCGTTGCGAAGTCCCTACACGGCGGTGATCTTTGATCGAGCGGTCGCGTTTGCCCATAGTGCCGGAGTCAGGTTACACCTGCGGCCGGTACTACCGATGGTGATGCGAGGTGTGCCGGCCACGCGTGAGAAGGGCATGTATATCTTTATGGACGCTGCCCGCGAGGCGCGGGCGGCGGGAGTCCCTTACGGCAACTTTTACGATCCGATTGGTGACCCCGCCCGGCGATGTTACGCGTTGTATCCCTGGGCCGCTTCGCAGGGAAAAGAGGTGGCGCTGTGTTCCAGCTTTTTACGGCACGCTTTTGCGTTGGGCGTGAATACCAATACTGATCGTGGCTTGCGAAAAGTGGTTGAGGCCGCTGGTCTCGATTGGTCCGCGGCGCAAGCGCACCTGCGAGACACCTCTTGGGAGGCGCTCCTCGAGGAAAACAGACAGACTATGTATGCGTCGGGCTTGTGGGGCGTGCCCAGTTTCCGATTACTCGACCCACAGGGCGACGCTTTACTCTCCACTTGGGGGCAGGATCGTCTTTGGTTGGTCGCTCACACCCTTCGAGATGCCCTCGCAAGGAGCGGCAGCTGACTCCCGGGCCGCCAGATTGAATCTCCAATCTATTGGCAGTATAAATGCCAATATCTAGTGAGCAGGGCTCGCCGCCGACGGGGGTCACATGACATGCGAAAAACTCTGATCTTGATGTGTGCGTTGATGGCCGTCGTTGCGAGCGGGGTCTATGTCTATCCGGGCACGTCGATTCTAGCCGCGGTGAAAGTACGTAGCCTCTTGGCTGGCACAAGGATCGGACCGCCCCGCAACATTGCGTGGCAAGAAGGCCCGGCCGCATCGGTACCAGGCTCCGAGGCGCGGCCTCCTAATATTATTTTGATCGTGGCGGATGACCTGGGCTACAACGACATTTCGACCTTCGGTGGAGGCGTAGCAGGCGGGCGCCTTCAAACGCCGCACATCGATGCGCTTGCGGCTCAGGGAGCAGTGTTTACCCAGTCCTACTCGGGCGCCTCAACCTGCGCGCCCTCCAGAGCCATGCTGATGACGGGGCGATATCCCAGTCGCACCGGCTTTGTGTACACGCCAATGCCGGCTTCCATGGGACGGGTGATGTCTATCGTTGCCTCTGATATGCCCCGAACGCTGCCCGACGTTCTTTACGACGCAGCGGCAGCTGCCAATAAACCGCCCTATGAGTTGCAGGGTCTGCCCTCTGATGAAATCACGCTCGCGGAGTCGCTAAAAGCGCGCGGTTATCACACCGTGCATATCGGCAAATGGCATTTGGGCCGCGAGAATGGTATGGCACCTCATGACCAGGGTTTTGATGAAAGTTTATTGATGGCGAGTGGCTTGTATCTTCCCGAGGATCATCCCGATGTCGTCAACGCTAAGCTCGGCTTTGATCCGATCGACCGGTTTTTATGGTCGGCACTCACCTTTGCCAACTCCTATAACAGTGGCAATGCCGATCAGTTTGAGCCCGGTGGTTACCTCACCGATTACTGGACTGACGAATCCATCAAGGTCATTCGGGCTAACCGCCACCGCCCTTTTTTTCTGTATCTGGCGCACTGGGGTATTCACACTCCACTGCAGGCGACGCGCGCCGATTACGAGGCTGTTGGAGATATCCAACCGCATCGCTTGCGGGTGTATGCCGCCATGACGCGGGCCTTGGATCGGAGCGTGGGAAGGGTCATGGCTGCGCTGGAAGCGGAGGGCCTCGCAGATAACACAGTGGTGGTGTTCACCAGTGACAACGGTGGCGCCGGTTATGTTGGTCTAGCTGACGTCAACGCCCCCTATCGTGGCTGGAAGATCACCTACTTTGAGGGCGGTATTCGCGTGCCATTGTTTGTGAAATGGCCTGCGCGAATTGCCTCAGGGCAGACGATCGACACGCCTGTTGCACATATTGATGTTATGCCGACGCTGTTGGCAGCCGCGGAGCAGCCATTACCTGAAGATCGTGTGACCGATGGTGAAAACCTGCTACCGCTGATCACCGAGGGCGCCGCAGTCGGGGCTGAGTGGCCGGCCCGGACCCTGTTCTGGTCATCGGGACATAACCGAGTTATCCGTCGCGGTGACTGGAAGTTGCAGGTCGCTGCCCGCCCGGAGAAGCAGTGGCTTTTTAACCTCGCCGAGGATCCTACTGAGCAAGTGAATCTGGCTACAGCGCGGCCGGACAAGGTCTCGGAAATGATGGCACTGCTCGATGCGCATGCTGCAGAGAGCCGGCCGGCGCTCTATGAGCCAGAGATCGAGGCCACGGTAGCAATTGATAAGCACCTGGCGCTGCCCTTTGAAGCGGGCGACGAGTGGGTATCGGTGCCGAACTAATCCCCAAAATGAGCTTGCTGATTAGCGAGGGCGTTTTTTCGGGCGTCCCATGGTATCTCTCACAAGGCGTCGGCCCTGAAAGTAAGCCCTACATGCCTTTGCGGGTTTGAATGATCTCCGATGAGTTGGCAGGCAGGCTGAATGACACGCCGTCATAGCCTACGGTGTAATCCGGGAAAATGTCCCCCGCACCATTGAGCCACAATGTCTCTTGTCCCGGCACGATAATGGGCGGCACCACGTGGTAATAAAGTAGGTGGCCGACACCCGCTTCACGCGCTGTTTCGGCGGCTTCTTTCGGGCTAGTGTGATAATCGGGAATATCCAACATCACTTTCGCCAGGATGGGGTTGCCCAGATCCTCTGCCGTGGACTGCATCATGCCTATTAATGCGGGTGAGAGCGCTTCATGAACCAACAGGTCGACCCCTTTTGCGAAGTCTGCGATGTTCTTCGATTTGGACGTGTCGCCACTAATTAGCAGCGTACGATCACCATAACTGAAACGGTAGCCCACCGCGGGAGCGACGGGGGCATGATCCACCTGCAGCGCCTCTATGCGTATACCGTTTTTGTCCCACACTGTCGTCAGCGCGCCGTTGGCGGGCGTAGCGAAGGGCATGGCAACGAGGCCCGCGGTCTCAAGCGGGGCAACGAGATCGCCATGATGCTTGTGACGATAGACAAAATCTTGTGCGTAAGCACCATTGAATCCGTCGACTATCCCAGCGACGCCCTCAGGGCCATAAACGGGTAGCGAGGTCGGGTTGTCTCCTGCCGCCCAGCGCAGCGTTGCCAGCTCTCCCAGACCATCGATGTGGTCAGAATGAAAATGGGTGAGAAACACGGCTGTCACTTCGCCTATGGGGTAACCCAGTTGCAGTAGATTTCTGGGGCTGTTCGTGCCGACATCCACGACGAAAAGTTCTTTGCCCGCAACGACTGCGACGCAGGGTCCAGAAGCGCGCGGGGCAGGCATCGGACCGCCCGCACCACACAAAGCCACATGCAGCCCTTCCTCCAATGCGTCGATCTGGTTTGCGCTCATTCTGGCTGGGAGCGCTACGGTCATGAGGCGCTCTGCGATGAACGCCCGTTGGGAGACAGCTGTGCCTATCGCAAGCAATCCGGCCAGCATCACGATGGCCACAGTGCGTTTTGTCATAGTGATTTCCTCTCGCCATGAAGTA
>Ga0181594_10005305_pt1 | contig 11302 bp, 7 predicted proteins | sample 071ome_18_FD_145603 | JGI IMG/M metagenome (GOLD analysis project Ga0181594, IMG submission 145603) | Coastal salt marsh microbial communities from the Groves Creek Marsh, Skidaway Island, Georgia - 071413BT metaG (spades assembly) | ecosystem: Environmental > Aquatic > Marine > Intertidal zone...
TTGGAATACTGCCAATCATTTGAAATTCCAAAAGCATCCGTCGACGTGGTCTCGCGAAGATAGAGGTCATCCCCCGCATCCCCCTGCGTGAAGACAGTCCAGCCGTACTGGGTCTCACCGAGCCCGCCGAACTGGTTCCAGACATCCGTGGCGAGCAACAGCCGCTGCTCAAGTCGCTCTGGGGCGGCAGTCTGGCTCGCCTTGCGGCGGCGTTTCGCGGCAGCGGACTGGCCTGTCACGGCCGTACGAGAGGAGCGGGATTTACGGGACTGCAGACGCCCAAAGAGCTCACCAAAGTTTTTCATGATTGGCTCGGCATTGCCTGACCGGTCTTCCGGATCCGATCAGGTTCGCTCGCCCCTTCCTGAGATTGTAGAAACCGCCAATGCGAAACAGCAAGGAAACGCTTGGCAGGAATCGTGTCGTTCGCCCTTGCCAGCGTCGTGGCGAAACGCTCATCACCCCACACGCTGACCTCTGTGGCGGTAATCGCCACACCCGGCAATACCGGACTTCGACCAGACTGTGTCAGTGATTTCAGAAGCGCCGCCCCGACGCTGTACCAGTTGTCTATACGGCACAACCGGAAAAGTTGATCGTTCCGGTTTGGGCCACGGATTCCGCCGATTATCCCAACGGTGCGGGATGCTCGAGGTTTCCTGGACATAAAGATTGACGATCATGGGGTCCGGATGGTTCCTGAAAAAAATCCTCTCCCCAAAAGGCGACTGGAAGTAGGAATGAGGGGATAATGAGACCCGAGGGCAGGCGGGCCTCAAAACAGGAACCGACGGGCGAAGCGGACCATGCGAACGATGCAGACCATGAGGACAATGCGACGGACGAGATCATCGCGAGGCATCCTCGCGGGCGAATCTCTCGAGCGACGCGCCTGCCCAGCCGCCTTTACGCTCACCCCCGTCATCGACACGGTCACCGAAGGAGAGGTGGCCGAGTTTCGGGTCGCCCTCGACGCCCCCTCTGCCCTTCCCCAGACCGTTCTGATCTCCTTGGAGAATGGTACAGCAACCAAAGATGTCGACTTCACCGACTCCTCTGAGGAACTGGTCTTTCTGCCCGGCGAGACCGACAAAACCTTTCAGGTGCACACGCTCAGCGACCCTGGCCACCAGGTTGAGGGTACTGAAACCCTGACGGTGTACGTGACCCCGCAAGCCGGGAGTGCTGAACGCGTCTCCGCCGGGATCACGATCCATGATGCGGTCGATCCCTCTCCATATAACATCGCGTTTGAGTTTGCAGTCAGCGTGCCGAGCAGTGTGCAGTCTTTATTCCATGCGGCTGCCAGCCTGTGGGAGCGAGCGATTGTGGGCGATCTGCCCGACGTGACGCTCGCCGACGGCAGCGTTGTCGACGATTTGCTGATTCAAGTCGACATGACAGATCTCGGCAGCAACGTGATTGCACTCGCGGGCTTCACCGACATCCGCATCGGCAACACCAACGCTCCTGCCGGCGGCGACCTCTCGCAAGCGGGCCTCCCCTACCTCGGCCAGATGACCGTCAACGCCGCGTTTCAGACAGCCGTGGGATTGGGCACGACGATCGCCCATGAGATCGGGCATGTCATCGGCTTCGGAACGCTTTGGCAAAACGGCGTCGGTGAGTTTGCCGACTTGGTCGCCGGGATCGGAACAAACGACCCAGTCTTCGTGGGAGAGAATGCAGTCCGAGAGTTCTCACAGCTCTTCGGGACTGCCCAAAACGGCGTGCCGTTGTTCGAGCACAACGTGTCGGGATTCACGGGGTATGACGGCAGTTATGGCAGCCACTGGCGGGATAGCGTGTTCAACGACTACCCCAGCCACGGCGAACTGATGACGGCAGCCTATCCGATTGATGGCGACGGGCACGGGAGAGCATGCCCCGCGCTCTTAAGCCGCGTGACCATCGCCGCCATGGATGACCTCGGCTATACGGTCAACTACCTTGCCGCGGAGTCATACGTGCCACCTGGCGGTGCAGGCGACACGGCGGACGGAGCAGATGAACAGCTGCCGCCGGACCTTGCCGACGTCCTTCGTGATCAGCTTACTGGGGGCAGTGTCATGGGGCCAACGCTCCGAGAAGCCCCCGTCACTGGCTGGAGTGAGCCCCGGAGCCTCCCTCCACGGATTGACCACCCGAACGCTGCTCCAGTGATTCTCGCTGACACCGCAGAAGCCCGTGAACTCGTGCGAATCTCTCTTGCCAGCAATGAGACCGGGGAACCTGCCCCTCTCGACCTGGCTCACCTCACGGCAGAGCACCTGGCCCGGCTGGCTGCCTGGGCGGCGTTTGAACGCGAGATTCTCTGGGAACGGCCGTCTGAGACTGCCGGAGTCGGCAACGCTACCGATGACTCCGGCGATGGACTCTTCGCTGACCCCGGGCTGGCGTAACGGCCTGAGGCCACGGGGGACGTCTGAGAGGTTGTGTGTCTGAGAGGGTGGTGCTTCCGTAAGGGCAGCGGGACAAAAAAGGACTGCCAAGCCGCCAGTTTGCTCTGCCCACCTCGCTCTGCCGATGCAGCTCAATCGCCCTGATGCAGCGACCGTGTCTGGAGTGTGTCACCGAGGGAAATTGTTGCTGCGTGCGAAGAGATCACCTGCGTGTTTACTCCAAGGCGATAGCCGCTGCCCCAGGATCCGCTGGCCACATCGCGCCGCATCGCCTGCCGTCGCCTCGCCTCAAAAACATCGCGAAAACCAAGTTCGGGCTCGCCAGACATACTGTCGCGTGTCGGCACCACACATCGTCGACAGACACCTGTCGCCCGCAGCATGGCTGTGCCGATAGTGAACTGCCGTGGCTCGGGAGGTGGCAGGTCGGCGTAGGGGTCCACTGCCACCTGCCCCATCTGGACTGTCGGCAACCGAAGCTCTGAGAGGCGTGCATCGTCGGCAGGTGAGGCGAGCGTGTCTTCCCAGAATGCACTGCCATCATCCGGCGCTCCTCGACAGTCGATTTCCAGGTTCATCCGAAAACGCCTGCGTGCCTCCTCAAGGCCAAACCCAAACCAGGTTGCCACACAGGCAAGGCTGGCCGTAGTGATCAGCGTCGGACCAGGTGCGTCACAGTCATCAGGAAAGCCGGCCGCTCGCTCTTCGAGAAGAACAGGCATCCCCAAGACTTCTGAGAGCCAGCCACAGGGGCCGTGCTGCCCTGGCTGCAAGGGGAACGTCTCGGCATGCAGATCACCGGTCGCGAGCGTGACGAGCCGCTCGTCCAACACAAACTCGGTCCGAATCGCTTGTATCAACGGCGTGCGTTTTGCGTTGACAACACGGCCTTCCATGTCGACAAGCCGCCACCGGCGATCCTCTGCGAGTCCTGCAGCAGGAATCAACGTGGCATGTGAAACGTCATGCCCGTCGAGACTCTTGATCGGGTAGATCGTGATCGACACGAGGCTGTGGACGGGCATGTGCTCACACGTGTAAGACGGTCACAGACGGAAGTTAAAGGTCTGCCACAACAGCCTTAACAGCCACTGGCCGATCGTACGGCTCCCCACCTCGATTCGGGCGGTCCCACGCATGCCAGGCGTTAGCGTACCAGGCAGAAGATCAAGCCCTTTAGTCGTTTCACCGGAGAGCACCATTGAGGCCTCGTAGTGAGCCGAGAGAGGCCGTTCACGCCCCGACGCATCTGTGACTGTCGGGACGGAGCCGCCACTCTTCACGGAAAGCCGCGGCGACATCGTATCGACGCGGTTTTCGGCGATCTGATCGATTTCTCCACGAATCGTGAGCCAGGAGAGAGCGTCGATCTTGAAGGCAACCGCCTGCCCTACCTGTACAAACTCCACCTCCGATTCGTCGACAAGCATCACCGCTTCGAGCCGATCGGGCTCACCGATTAGGCAAAACACAGTGCCCTCTCGAAAACTCGCACCGATGTTTTGTTCATCCAGTGGAAGCCCGTTCCACTCGGGCAGCCGACCGCTTGGATCATCTCGTTTGGGCACCGAATCACTTGGCAGCACGATGCCCGAGGCAGGAGCAGTCAGCACGAGTTTCTCCCGGTCTGCAAACTTCTTCTCGAGCTGTTCCTCGATGCTCGCCAGAGACTCCTCGACAGTGCCAAGTTCGAGGCCCGCAGCTGGATCTGTAAACCGCTCTCGCTGGAGCGACTGAAAGCGAGCCCGGAACTGAGCCGCCTGCCCCTCAAGGTCGGCAATTTCGAGGTCGAGATCGACATTGGAAAGCCTTGCTAAGACATCTCCTTCCTGCACCGGATCACCGGCTCGAACCAAGAGTTCTTCCAGACGACCTTCCTCGGTCACATACACTGTTTCAGCATCATCGGGCCGCAGTTCAGCGCCACACCACACCCGTTGTGGAAGCGGAATCAACGCGACCGCTGCGATGACTGCAGCCACCACTGCAATCGTGCTAACGAGATTGAACGCTTTCACCTGATCACGCCTCCCCGGAACCTTTAAAAACCGCCAGATACCCATCGATGGGCGAACGACCAGCCCCCAGAGTGCCGCCATCGCCAATGCCCGGCCGAGCACCTCCAAGCGGTAGGGCTCCAGCACTTTCCAGACAAAAAAGAAAATCGAGGCGGTAATCAGCCAGCCATAGGCCGCCGACGCCACGGCATAAAGAGCAAACAGCTCTCGCTTCCGCTGTGGCAGAAAGGGATCTTCCTGCTGCTCGATGCCCAAGCACCACTGGCTCGCTGTTCGTCCCAGAATGTTTGTTGCCTTCTGTCGAAGGTTGGGAATCTCCAGGATGTCGGAGAGGATGTAGTAGCCGTCATACCGCAGCAGCGGATTCGCATTGAACAGGATTGTGGAGACGCTTGAGACAAACATCACATCGAGGCAGAGCTGGTTGAAAAGGCCCTCGTGACTGTTCCACCAGAGGAACGTCGCGATCGATGCCATGATCACCTCGATGTACATGCCGCCAGCGCCAATGGCAGCTCGTTTCCACTTGTCAGGTAGCATCCAGCTGTCCGAGACGTCGCAGTAGAGACAAGGCGTGAACACGAGAAACATCACACCCATCTCGTGGCACTCACCTCCAAAGCGTTTGCAGGAGATCCCGTGGCCAAACTCATGGATCACCTTGGTGACCCCGAGGGCCACGGCAATCCAGATCCAGTTGCCGGCCGCAAAGAACTGCTGAAACTCGGGAAGCTTGCTGCGAAACTCCGCAAAGTTCACCGTCACCAAGAGCCCCGCCGATCCCATCAGCACAAGGGCTGCCATCAGGGCAGGCCAGCTATAGAGCCAGCCAAGCCAGGGGTTGAGCTTGTTGAGGATTTCGTCCGGATCGATTCCCCTAAAGCGAAGGGCCATTACGTTTGAGAACCAGCCGACCCACTGTTTCCAGATCCGCTGGTTCCGACGCTCATAGAGCTGAGGGCCCTGCCCCGGCCTGTCGCCAATCACGAGCCCCGAGCGGTGCAGCATCGAGACAAACCGCGAGACTTCTTCCAGCGTGATTCTGCGTGGAGGAAACTCCGCCTCGAACGCTTCTTGGAGATTCTCAAGGCTCTTCTTGCCGTCGAGCATCTCGAGCAGGGCAAACTCTTCCGGACGAAAACGGAAGTAGGCCAGAGCAATCGGGTCTTTGACCACCCACCAGACCTGGCCCTGATAGACCTGCCGAATCGTAACCAGATCGCCGCGGCGGCGAAGACCAACCGGACGGGTCGTGCTCGAACGAAATGCCTCGGCGGTGGCCATCGTGTTCCTACCGGGATGCGGTCTCGGTGCGGGTGCGACGCACGGGTGCGAGGGGCTTCTGCTGAGAATGAATGGTCATCTGCACAGTCTGGCCTGGACGCAGCATCCACTCCTCAGGATGGCCGGCCTCAAGCTGTCGATTCTCCACTTCAGCCCAGACGAGATACTCTCCACCCGATTCGACGATCGGGCTGGTGAACACGATCCGTCCTTTGAACGTTTCAACACGTTCATCAGCAAGAGTCACCTCAACGGTCACGGGACGATCTCGCACCTTGTCTGGGTCGAAGCGGGCAGCATCCACGAAGCCTTCGACACGCAGTCGATCTGCCCGCACAACGCGGGCCAGTGGGTCACCAGGCTGCATCCATTCGCCGAGATGCGGATAGACACGAACGACAACGCCATCAAGCGGTGCCAAGATTTTTCGACGGTTGATCGCGTCTTCAGCAGCCGCAATGTCAACCTCCTGTGACTGTACAGCCATCGTGGCGAGTTTGCGTTCAACCTGAGCCTGTTCGATCTGAAGTTCACCCCGTTTCCAGGTGAGCTGAAGCCTGTCGAGTTCCACACGAGTGACACTGCCTGGCACCCGATTATTCGACTCGTTCGCTTTGTCATATTCCGCTTTGGCCACCTGTTCAGCTGCCACGGCGTAGCGAACATCAACGTCGCTCTCCGCCTTCGCTTGGGCCTGGGCATGCTCCGCGACCGCCTTACGACGATCGAAGTCTGGCTGACTGTCGTCGATCCTCGCAATCAGGTCGCCACGGCTGACAACGTCGCCTTCGCGAATCTGCAGTTCCAGCAGCACGCCTGCTTCCCGTGCTGGCACTTCGGCCTCTTCCACGAGGGAAACGATGCATCGCTCGAGCACAGGCTCACCCTCGGCAGCCATCACCGGTCGAGGCGACATGCCGATGCCAGCCACGAAAAGGCCAACGGCAAGACACGCGAAAAGACGGAAACACATCATGAACGCAACTCCTGCTGATCGGTGGTGCTCGAGGCCTACCAGAGGCGGAAGAGGATCTGCGACTGCACAAAGGCGATCAGATCATGAAACCAGACGTAGCCCAACGATCGCGGGCCACAGTTAATCATTGCTGTTACGGTTGCACCGGCGCCGAGTTCTTCTCGTTCATGCCTGGAGGGGTCGATCGTGATCCGGACTAACACTGTGTTGCCTTCCTCACCACGAACTTCCGCCTGTTCATGGATGTCACGGACGGTGCCGTAGTGTCGAGTTCCGGGATCAGTCGCGAGCACGTAATCCACTTCGAGTGGCTCACCTTTGGCAGCGGCTTCTGCGTAGGCACGGTTGATGTGGCCGAGCCTGTCGTCAGACATGTGGATCTCGAGCTCCCATTCTCGCGACTTGTCTGCGACTGAGAGCAATGACTGCCCTTTCTCCACAGGGCGAAGCATCAGCCGATCCCGCACCTGCCAGGTAACGACAACGCCTTTGATGGGGCTGCGAACCTCCAGGTTTTCTCGCTTTGAGAGCAGGAGTCGATGCTGGGTCTCGAGGCTCTCAATCTCGCGGCGGAGCTGTGCCGCACGCCCAGAAAGCCGCGTCCGGTCGGCGGTCGTGAGCGTGCTGTCGGCAAGTGCTCGCTGGGTGGAGACGAGTTCTTCTTCACTGGAGGCCTGGCGGCCGAGCACGTCAGTGATCGCCACCTCGAGGTCCGTGTTGCGAAGCGTGGCCAGGAGATCCCCCTCCTCCACCTCCTCGCCATGGCGGGCCTTTTCGGTGAGCTGTTCAATCACCCCATCAATTCGGGCAAACACGTCCCGTCGATGCACCGGCTCGAGCGTGCCAGATCCCTCGAGCCGCAGATCTGCGGGCACCAGAATCAGTGCCGCAATCACGGCGACCGCGGACAGTGCCGCCAGGACAGTCTTCGGCATGTTGCGAGCTGATGTCAACGCCCGCGACTTTCCGAGAAGGTTGATCAGGCCGTAGAGCGGAAGCGTGGTATGGGAGACAGCGTTGGCAATCGCCACACGCCCATGCTCGGCCACCACCTCCACACGGGCCTTCTTGCCACCATCAAACGTGGTGGATTGAAACCACTCCACGACAAGCACGCCGACGGGGTCTGGCTTTGTCTTCGGTGCCGCTTCCGCTTTCGCGACGGCAACCGCATCCACACCGCCTGGCTTCACCACCGGTGCCGGACGAGGACGCTCGAGAGGCAGAATCGCCAGTGCCGTCGCGTGCGATTCGTCGATATAGATTTCGAGTTCTTCCTCAATCTGCGGAGGAAGTTCCCGGCCGGCTGTGGGATGCCAGAGAGGATCCCCTGCTCTCGCGACCGCGCGAGCGAGCGACTCGATCGACTTGACCGCCGTGGCTCGTCGCTCGATTGACTCCTGGCCACTCACCGCTTCAAGCCTGAGCTTGCGGCCCTTCTTGACCAGCACGCTGACCCGGTCACAGCCGATGATCCGCCGGGCCTCATTTGCCAACACGAAAGCGGTGGCAACAGGATCGAGTGACTCATGCACCGTCCGCGCGAAGCGATCGACCTGCGAAAGTGCTGTGCCCTGCGCATCGAGCATCCGCAGCTGCCGTCGCTCGAGATAACTGCCGGCAACCCCTCCGACCTGCTCAAGAAACTTGAGATAGCCTCGTTCGACATCAGGCATGTTGGGCTGATGGAGAACCTCGAGCAGGCCTGCTTTCGTGCCGGCGCGGTCAATCGGCACGCCCATCACGAGAAGTTCGGTGGGGTTCTTCGCGATCTGCTGGCCGTCTGGGCCCGCCAGGCCAGCCTTTGGCGGCACCATCATGCCAGCCGGAGCCGACATCAGCGACGTGACCAGTTTACTGTGGGCTTCCTGAGCCTCAGGGCTGCCCGTGAGCCCCGTTGTCTGAAGTCCGTGATGACAGATCGGCTCGACCCGGCCAGCCTCGTTGGCAAGCCAGACCAGGCCTGCGGCCGCTCCCATGGCCTCGAGCACACGGTCGAGAAGTCCACGAAAGAAATCTGCTTCGGCCATGTCGTTGCGGGAGAGCTGTTCGATCTCCTGCACCAGCGACATGATCTGCTGGCGGGCAACCTCGACCTGACGAGGATCGACTGTGCTCATTGCTCTACCAGCCTCCAAATCACCCCAAAAACCTCTCCAACCGCTTCAACCAAAGTTACGACTTCGGCTGCTGGGCAGCAGCGGTCGCCTGCTGATGCTGCACACGACGGCTGATATCGAGCTCAAGCTGACCAAAGGCCTGCTCATGACGCTGGACCGCCATCATCAGGGCGCCAGCGAGACGCTTTGCCGTGTAGAAGTTGACGATGATTCGCTCGGTGAGCTGCACCGGATCGGGGCTGTTGCCGGTGACCTGCTTGTTGAGGCCGAAGTCGACGATCAACTCTTCTGGAGTGCCAGTCACGCGGCAGAAGTTAGCGTAATGAGCGACGATGTGTGACTCGTCGACAGGCATCTGAACGGGGGCGGCGGCTTCCTGTGGCTGATCTGCCATCGAATAACTCCAAGCTCTTGAAAGGAAACGGTCACATTGAATGGCGGAAAACCGCCCAACATCGGGCCTCAACTCTACCGTCGGCAGGAAAAGTCAACCAGTTCCAACAATCCGGAAAAAGTTGTCTGTTCCCTACAACCAGCGGAAGACTCGCAGGGCCACGCAGAACGATACGAAGGCCCAGGCCAAAAGGGTCGCCACTGCTGGAAAAACTTCCACGAGCGTCAGTCCCTCGAGCATCACGCCCCGCAACGCATCCACGAGCGCCGAGAGCGGCAAGACCCGCAGCAACGGCTGCACCGCTTCGGGATACCGCTCCCGAGCGAAGAACACGCCACTGCCGAGCCACATTGGCAGCATGACCACATTTAGCAGGCCTGACACGGTCTCAAGCGTGCGAGCTCGTGAGGCCGCAAGCAGGCCGATTCCGGCAAACGTGGTCGCTCCCAGCGCCACAAGCGCCGCAACCGCAAACACACTCCCGTAGATCTGCACGCCGAAGAGCCAGCCCGAGAAGAGCACGATCAGCAGCATCTCGGGAATCATGAACAGCATCCGGCTCGCCATCACAGCCACGAGAAACTCCCACCGCCGCATCGGCGTGGCGAGAAAGCGTTTGAGCAGGCCGCGAATCCTCATCTCCACGGTGACAAAGCCAACGCCCCAGAGGCCGCCTCCCATCAGGGAAAGCCCCATCAGCCCAGGAATCAAAAAATCGATGTAGCGGCTGCCCGGTTCTTCAACGAGCGAGTCTCGCGGACTGAGGAGATCTTCGCGCCCGGCTGCGGCTTCCATGGCAGCTGCAGCCCGATCACGGGCCAACACCGCCTCGGGACGCGTGGGATCAAAACGGAAGGCCACCTCAGCGTTGGCGAGAGGCTCAATCACCAGATCGATCCGGCCTGTCCGGAGCTGCTCGCTGGCGGCATCACGCGAAAGCACTGCGGTCTCAAAGCCTGCATTCTCAGAGAGACGCCGAGCGGCATCGGCAGCGAGCCCCTCCTGCTCCGCAGCCACCACCACGGCGATCCGTGGCGTTTCGACGGGGCGTTCACGAAAGGCAATCCCGAGCGCCACAACCATCAAGACAGGAAAGCCATAGACCCAGAAGATCACTTCCGGCTCACGGCAGAACTCGACGAGGCGGCTCCAGATCAGTTCACGCAACGGACCGACCGACCGGTCGCTGACAGTGGGGATTTTCGGCGGATGGGTTTCCAGACTCATGCCTCTCCCTCCAATCGCCGCTTCTCGGAGAGGTGTCGCCCGGAGAGCCGGACAAACACGTCGTCAAGGCTGGCCTCTCGTGTCACCAGTCGCGTCAGCTCAAAGCCGGCTGCCGTGAGCGTGCTGACAACGGCCGGCAAAACTTCGTGCGGGGAAGTGGTCGCGAGCACGGCCGTCTCACCATCACGCGAGGCCTGCTCAACCGCAGGGAGTGCGGCCAGCGTCTCCAGTGGCAGCACATGCTCGTTACCAGAATGCCCCGCAACCTCGACAAGCGTGCCACCGCCAAGCGTGGCAATCAGCTGCTCAGGCGTTCCCTCCGCGATCACTGTTCCGCTGTCGACAATCGCCAGTCGATCGCAGAGGCGTTCCGCTTCGTCCATGTAGTGGGTCGTGAGCACAACGGTCGTGCCGGCCGCCCGCATCGCTTCAACGAGCGCCCAGATCTGGCGACGGGAGTGGGGATCAAGGCCAGCGGTCGGTTCGTCAAGAAACACCAGCTCTGGCCAGCCGACAACGGCCGTCGCCACTGCGAGCCGCTGTCGCTGCCCGCCCGACACCTTGCCCACGCGAGCATGCGCCTTCGGGACCAGGCCCACAAGCTCGAGCGCATCGAGAGGATCAATGCCACGCCGATAAAAACTGCGGAACAGACGCACCGTTTCCAGCAGCGTCAGCTTCTCCGAGAGCCGCGTCTCTTGCAGCGACACCCCGATCCGTTCCCGTAGTTCAGCAGCATCCCGCTGCCAGTTCCGGCCCAAGACATTGACTGTGCCCGCATCGGCTGAAAGCAGGCCTTCAAGGATCTCGATCGTTGTGGTTTTGCCAGCCCCGTTCGGGCCGAGCATGCCAAAACACTCACCGCGACGAACCGTCAGCGA
>Ga0181594_10005306_pt1 | contig 11300 bp, 4 predicted proteins | sample 071ome_18_FD_145603 | JGI IMG/M metagenome (GOLD analysis project Ga0181594, IMG submission 145603) | Coastal salt marsh microbial communities from the Groves Creek Marsh, Skidaway Island, Georgia - 071413BT metaG (spades assembly) | ecosystem: Environmental > Aquatic > Marine > Intertidal zone...
GTTCCGGCGACGGCGACGCCGCTCGACCGGGTGGCGTACCGCAACAACGGGCTGATGAACCAAGGCGTTTTCGACTTCGCGCTGCACTCGGTGCCGCTCGTCGGCGGGACCAACCGCGTCGGCGCGGGCTACATCACGCAGGGCACGCCGGTGTTTGCGGGCAAGTCGCAGACGCCCGGTGGACGGACGCAGATTGAGCCCGCAGGTGGCGGCGCGATGGCCGACCCTGTGACCGAGGGCGCCGAGCAATGGCTGGAAGTCCGGTGGAACATGGAGGACACTTCCGGTATGGGTAGGATGGGGCTCGACTCCAACGAGGTGTACGTCCCTGCCTGCGGTCGATGGGTGTACATCATCGGGCAGAAGCCGACTGTCGGCGCACACGACCTGCCCTTGTGAGGACGCATGGCGAAGACAGCCTTTGAGCAGAAGAAGTACGCGTCCGAGCAGCAGCGTCTCGCCGCGGAGTCCCTGAAGGGCGCGGGCCAGCGCGGTATTCAGGCGCTTCAGGCTGGCCGTGGACAGCAGTTGTCGGCGTTTCGCGACCAGGAGCAGGCATCGCGCTCGCTGATTCAGCAGCAGGCGTCGCAGGCTCTCGGCGGCGCGCTTGCGGGCGCGCCCCGCACAGGTATGGGTGCCCGTCTCGGCGCCGCGCAGTCGACCACCGGTGCCACGACCCGAGCGATGCTTGGGCTTGAGGCAGACATCGCTGGTCAACGCGCGGCTGCCGCGATGGGCTTCGGCCAGCAGATGGCGGGCGCTGAGGCGCAGGCTGCGGGCATGGAGGTGCAGGCGGCGGGCCTGCTCGACGAGGCCGCGACGTTCGAGCAGGGGCGCGAGGCAGAGTTCGGCGTAGTCAAGCAGAAGGTCGACGAGATTCTGTCGGGCTACACCGGCGCGAACAGCAAGGGGCTCAACAGCCGCGCGGTGCAGCTTGAGGGCATCGCCGGCACCTACAGCGACCCTGCGGTCAAGTCGTACCTGCTCGGCCTCGCCGGTGCCCTGCGGCAGGCGGCGCAGGACCGCTCGGAGTTGATGGCCGACCGAGGCTTCGGTGAGGTCGTGGTCTTCGACGCCCGCGACTACGTCCGGCCTGCCTACGCAATCGGCATGGGGAACTCCTGATGGGCCGCGTCGTCTACAAGCGCGGCGATGGCCGCCTCCGTCGCCGCATCAACCCGCAGACGGGCGTGATGGAGACGGTCTTTGAGGAAGGACCGGTCGAAGAGGTGGTCAGCAAGCCGCTGCCGTTCCGCGAGCAGTTGCGAGATCCGCAGGCTGTCAGCCAGTGGCTCGCCGCCGCCGACCGCGCAGCGACGCTGACCGCCCCGCTCGCCGGGTTGATCTCCCGCGCCGCCGATCAGGGCGACATGCCGGACAACGTGTTTGAGTTGTCCTTCCGCCCCGCGCCAGTGCTCGCCACGCCTGAAGACCCGATGGCCGCTGCCACGGCGCGACGCAGGTCGCTTGAGGACCGCCGCATCGAGGCCGACATCGGGGAGAAGGAGGCACGGACGAGGGCGGCGGTGGCCAACATCGGCCAGGCGACGGGCATGGAGGGCGTCGAGCCGCTCGCGGAAAGGGTGGAGGGCACCACCCCCGCGCGCCGAGGCCCCGCAGGCACCGCCCCCCGCCGCGGACCCGCAGGCCCGACGCAGCCCATGCAGCAACCGGAGCCGCCCGCGCAGCCTGTGACACAACCTGTCACACCCTCGTCGTCACGCATTGCGTCTGGTGCCGCAGGCATCGACACGCTTGAGGCCCGTGCGCTCGCAGCGATTCAGCAGGGCGATGCGCGTGCGGCCATTCAGGTACTCAAGGACTTTGATGACAGCGACGGCGAGGGCGTCTACGCGGAGTCGTGGGGCGACCTGATGACCGGCGCCCACAAGCGTCGTGCGCGTCAGCGGCTCGTGGGCCTGATTGGCAGGGGCCTGCCGTCTGAGGCCGACACCCGGCTGATGGAGGCGAAGATTCGCGCTGCCGAGGGGCTTGCCAGCCAGCGCGAGCAGGGCGCGGCCGCAGCGGAGCAACTCGCTCGCATGCGCGGCATCAAAGCGAACGAACTACCCGCGTATCTTGAACAACGTCTGCGTCGAGCCAAGGCGCTTGGCGACACCGCCGAGCAGGATGCGATCCGCGCAGCGTGGCGAGCGTATTCCGCACAGGTGACCCTGCCGGAGGAGGTGGCGCTTGCCGCCGAGAAGGTGCTCTCGCAGCGCGCCCTGACTGAGCAGCGCAAGGCCAGCGCCAAGGCGTCCCGCGCGTCCGCATGGGCGTCGGGTGAGCGCGCTCGCGCAACCAAGCAGAAGCGGCAGTTCGACAAGTCGATGCAGTTGCTGCGTCGGTTCAAGGAAGAGGCGCAGCACGAGAAGGCCAACTACGAGGCAGGGCGTGCGTACCAGGCGCTGCAGAAGGCAACCGCCGATGTGCTTGCGCGAGCGAATGGTGGCGACATGACGCCGACCGCGATGGCAGGGATTGCCAAGACGCTCGCGGGGGTCGAAGGTGAACTGCAGGAAGTCGACGCGTTGCTCGGCCTCGCGGTGGACCCGAGCGCCGTCGGCGCGAAGCCTGAAGACCTCGTCATCTCCAGCGACGGCAAGACGTTGATCAGGCGGGAGAAGGACGTCGTTGGATACAAAGATGTACCCGACGCACCCGGCACTGCCAGAGCCATCGCCAAGCGCGCGGGTCTGCTCAAGCAGATCGAGGGTCTTCGTGCGATCGTTGGCGACATCGGCGGCGGCGGTGCTGAGGTCAAGCGCAGGACGCCGATCGAGAACAAGCCGGCACCCGTGAACGCGGACACCCTCTGGGACTGACCCATGCCTACACTCAAAGAGAAGGCGCAGTCTCTGCTGGACGCCGGGGCCACGCCTGAGCAGGTCCGCGCTGGCTTTGAGAAGAAGTACGGCATCGACCTCAAGTCTGTACCGGCAGACACCGAGATGTCGCGCATCCCCATCGTCGTGCAGCAACTCAAGGACCGCGACCGCCGCGTGACCATGGGGCCTGCGGGTATGCCGATGGTGTCGGCGTCGGGCGAGGACGCGAGCATCGGGCGCGTCGTGGACGCCATCGAGGGCGCCGCGTCGGGTGCTGGCCAGTTGCTCGTCGGACCTGCCGCCGCCCTGCACGGACTCGGCAAGGGTGGCCTCGCTCAGGTGATGCGCCTCGACAACGCCATGGCTCCGGCCATCGAGGCCGCCACCGGGCTGAAGATGCCGCGGTACACGGACGCCGACATGGCGTCAGCGTACCTGCGCGTTGCCAAAGCGTACGGTGCCGACGTGGAGATTCCCGACGTCACCAGCCCTGAGCAGGTGCCGATGAGCGTGCCGCAGCAGTACAGGGAGGTCATCGACCTGCTCAAGCGGCGCTCTGATGACCCGGTACTTGATCAGGCGGTGGCCGACCTCAACGACAACATCGCGGGCCTCGCGCAGCTCGTCGCAACGGCAGCAGGCTTTCGCAGCGAGACGGTGGGCGACGCCTTCGAGGACACGTCGAACATGTTCTCGCAACTGCCGTCAGCCATCGTCGGCGGCACCGCAGGCAGCATCGACGCGCTGCGTCAACTCGGCTTCGACGGCGTGACCACGCAACCGGCGACGCTGTTGATGACCGTGCTCCCCGCCGCCCGCGCCATCCGCGGCAACCCCGCAGCGATGCGCGCCCTCCGCAGCAACCCGCAGGCGGCCAAGGCGCTCGACGCGCTCGCGCGCCTCGATGACCACGTTCGGCACACACGGGTCGGCGAAGCTGTCCACAAGGTGTCGCAGCACCCGCTTTACCAGAAGGTCGTCGGGGATGCGAAGAGGGGCGCTGTCGTTGGCGCACTGTCACAGGCCGCCCTTGAGCTCGACCTGTCACCCCTCGCTGCAGCCACGTCCGGCGCGCTGCTCGGTGGCGCTACGGGCCGCGTGCTTGGTGGCGCCCTTGCGCTCAAGCCGTGGATGCGCGCGGCGGCCGCGCAGAACTTTGCAGACCGCTTCGCATCCGATGACGTCGATGTGACCGAGGCTCTGCGCTTCGCCGTCGAGCGTGGCGAGCAGGCGCGCACCACCACCGAGAGCGCAGCGCAGCGGTCGGGTGGCTTGGGTCGGCGACGCGAGACGGGTGTGGGCACCGAGGGGGAAGCCCCGCCGTCGCCCCGTGAGATGGCTGACGTGCGTGACGACTTCGCGCGCGACCGTCGGAAGATCGAGAAGGCTGACCCGCTCGGGCAACGCGGTGTGGCGACGGTGGACCTCGACCCGGCTGTGCGCGCCGCTGAACGCCGCGACCTGACGCGCGCCCTCGACTCGCTTGAGGGCGACGACGCGACGACGGTTGCGCTGCGCGAGGGTCTTGAGAAACGTCTGCGAGCCCTCGACGAGGTCGACGACGTTGAGGTGTTCGTCAAGGAGCAACTCGACGACCCTGCCGTGCAGGCCGACATCTACGAGCGCGTGGGCGACGCCTACGACGCGGCGATGCGTGCGGGCGACGAGGAATACGCGGCGAAGCTCGACGAGCTCTACCAGGCGATCGACGCCAAGCAGCCCCGGAGGGTTGCGCGCATGGTGTGGGACGACGACGTCGGTCAGTTCATCCGTAACGAGACGCCGGAGCTGCTCGGCTCGACACCCATCACCCTCGAGGACGCCGCCTACCTCGGCGACCCGGCTGCATCGTGGCGCCGGCGCACGGTCGCGGAGCGGGCGAAGCGCGAGTTGATCGACTCGGGCGACTACGTCGTCATCAAGGGTGGCCCTCGCCACGACATGACGGTGCTCGCTGACGGTAGCGTGAAGTTCCGCAGCGCGGGGACCAAGGGCATCAACCGCCTACGGAAGATCAAAGACCTAGACCCGACGCTCCGCGAGGAGCTCGTCAAGGTCCACGAGTCGATGCCCGGCTCACGCGACCTGTCGACGAGCATGGGTGTTGTGCTCGACGTGCTCCACGATGACTCGTTGTCGATGCTCTACTCGGGCGAGGCGCGACGGTCGTTCGCGGGCTACCTCGCCAAGCGGCTCGACCTCGCTGACGACGCGGAGGCGCGCTTCGTCGAGAACATGGCGGGCGACGACGGGGTGCTGATGGGGCTCGCCCGTGGCGCGCTCGGCTCGGGCGACCTGCCGGGCGACATGGCGCTGCACTACACCGACGCCAAGGGTGTGGCGCGCACGGCGCGGCTCGGGACACGCGATGGCCGGCTGGGCCTTGCGACCGAGTGGAAGTGGAAGCAGTTGAGCAAAGACCCGAAGAAGATGCGGGAGATGCTCGCTGACGCGATGCACACCGCGCTTCACCAGCAAGCGATCAACAAGGGCTACATCGGCCTCGCCGAGGGTGTTCGCCGGGCGCATCAGGTCGGCTCAGGCGGCCGCCGCGTCGTGAACCTCGAGCCGGGCCTTGACCCAGAGATGCTGCCCGAGGGCTTCGCGACGCCGCAGCAGGCGTTTGAGCGCACGCTCATTCGCGCGATGAAGGGCGAGTCTCTGCCGCCGACCATCGAGCTCGACGCGCCGACGTTCGCCATTGACGAGATGGGTGGCCTGACGCGCTCAGAGGCCACGACGCCTCCGCTGTCGCTCGCGCAGTTGATGGACGATTACAGCGGCAGGCGAAACCTGCCCGCGTCGTTTGCTGACGCGATGGTCGAGAACGGGCTGACGCTCGACGACATCGGCCCCGCGATGCAGCGCATCCGCGACCGCTTCCTGGAGACGCCGGCTGCGGACCTCGACTGGATGGACTTCATCGCCGACCGCGCGAAGGGCGTGCCGAAGCAGCCCAAGCCGAAGGTCGTCGCGCTGCACCGCGACTGGCGGCGGTCGATGGGCGTGCAGATGAACGTGCTCGAGGCGATGCAGGACGTGTCGTCGCTCGGGCAGAACCTCAACCGCATGGCGAAGATCGGCCTGACGGGCCTGTCATCATCGGGCCATGTCCGCAACCATCTGCAGGGCGCGTTCTCGACGGCCATCCGCGAGGGACGCTCGCTGCCGTCGGTGTGGGGTCGGTTCATCGAGTCGTCGAAGATGCTGTACGACTGGCAGACGGGGAAGATCACCAAGGACGACCCACGATGGGCGCTCATCAACGAGTTGTCGAAGACGAACCTGTTCGGCGGCAACCCCATCACCACGGAAGTCGGCGCCATCGAGGCCCAGCGCGGGACGATGAACAAGTTCCGCGGCATCGTCGGCATCGCGTCTGAGGACAAGATGCGCGCGGGCGCAGGGCCGCTCGGCCTCCGACGGGTCGGCATCGGTATGGCCAACGTGGTAGCGTGGGGCCTTGAGAAGGCGCTGCAGGCATACCAACTCAACGACGACCTGTGGAAGTTCGACGCTGCGTACCACGCCGCTGAGAGCCTGCTGCGTGACACGGAGCGGTTGCTCAACCACGAGTACATTGAGGTGTGGACGGGTCGCGATGGTTGGGTGGAGATTACGAAGGGCGAGTCTACACCCAGGACACAGCCCAAACCTGCGCCCAAGCCGAAGCCCGACGAGTTCGTTCCGCCTGATCTGCCTAATCTACCCGAGCCACCGCCACGGCCCGCGCCTGAGCCCGCGCCTGAGCCACCGCCACGGCCCGAGCCCGCGCCGAAGCCCGAGCCAAAGCCTGAGCCTAAGCCCGCGCCGAAGCCCGAGCCAAAGCCTGAGCCTAAGCCTGAGCCTGAGCCTAAGCCTGAGCCTGAGCCTAAGCCTGAGCCTGAGCCTAAGCCTGAGCCTGAGCCTAAGCCTGCGCTGAAGCCTGAGCCGAAGCCGAAGCCTGAGCCGACTCCGATCGCTCCAGAGGTTGAGAAGGCAGTCTTTGACACGTCGATCGACCCGGACCCATCAAAACCACCTGTCGCCATTTCAGACCCAGCAACGAAGCCGCCCAGCATCACGCTGACGCCGAAACTGCGAGACGCGGTCAGGCGGGCGGGGCTCTTTATTGGCGGGGACAAGATATCCCCGGTGCAACTCTCGTTTGCGGAAACGGGAATCACGATGCGTCGCTGGGGCGATCTGGATCGGATCGGCAAACTTGAGCAGCAGATTGACGCATACCGAGTCATCGCGTCAGAGCTCAAGAAGTCCTACCCCAACGGGTACGTTTTTCCGAACACCTACCGGCAGAAGTCGAAGCAGCAGGTTCTTGACATATTCCGCAAGTACGATGACGTGGATCTTGAAGAGGCCGCTATCTTCATGGATCACCTCGCTGGCGCAGATGTTGGCCCGTACTTCAAAGAAGTTCCGTCGAGCGCAGCACACCGAACGACCATCACCAACAGTCCTGATGGTGGGGGCACCGGCGTGGTCGCAGGTCAGGACGTGGTGTTCCCAACGAAACCGGGAGCCCGTCCGCGCACCCGACTAGAGTTGCTGTACCACGAGGTAGGCCACTGGGCGTTCCAGAACATCCTGCCACCGTCTATGCGACTTGAGTTCTTGGAGGCGCTGCGGGAGTTCTACGACGCCGACGGCAAACTCGATATGGCCAAGGTTCGTCGCGCTGTGCCTGGCGCGGACGAGCGACTCGGCGCGGGGAGAGGGGACCGCTACGCCGAGGGCAACGCAACAGCGAACCCGCAGGAACTGTGGGCGCAAGCGTTCTCTCGCCACGCAGCCGAACACGCCCAGCGTGTCCGGGGCGCAAGCTCGTTGATGACGGAGTCGTACTGGAAAAGGGCGGCAAACTTCGTCAAAGCTTTCTTTGACCGCTACGTCCGCAGGATTGAGGTTCCTGAAAGAATCAAGAACCTGTTCAAGATTGTGCTGCCCGACGAGATGCCCACACGGGAGCCGGGCGTTGTGTCACCAAGCAGGACGACTACTAAAACCGTGATGCGCCCAATGGAGGAGCCTACGAGCGGTGCTGGCGCGCTCCCCATCATCGCCAAGGCTGCAGCCGAGTACGCCAACGAGCTCCACTTCAACTACGCCGACGTGCCGCTGTACGTCCAGAAGCTCCGCAAAGCCCCGCTCGTGGGTGCTGCGTCGCCGTTCGTGACGTGGGCTTACAAGGCGGTCGACATGCCGGCCAAGCCCGGCCTGATGTCGGCGGTCTACGGCAGCACAGGCGGTATCCCGTTCCGTAGCAACAGCGCGGCGCTGCTCAAGCGGCAGGTCAAGTCCGCGCTCGCCCTCGGTGCGCGGCGCTTCATCACGCAAGCGACGCTGCGGCAGACCCTCGACGAGGACCGCGACTTCCTGTCGCGCATCGCCACCTACGGGGGCACGACGGCGGCCCCGGCGCTGTGGGCGGGCAACGACCCGCGCTACCGGGAGATGGTGCCGCTGCAGTCGCTGTCGCTGTCGGAGGGCAGCCTCACGCTCGCGAAGACGGGCCTGCTCGGCATCTACGGCATCGTCAACGCGGTGGACAAGGACATCTCCAACCAGCCTCGAGCCAAAGGCGACAAGCGCAAACTGCTGCGGACGACCGACCGCATCCGAGCGGGCAAGTTCATCTCGCCGCGAGAGATGCTCGACCTGGTCGGCCTCGGCGGCGGGTTCTTCAACGACCTGTACCGCGACTTGCAAGACCCGAAGTACGGCACTGAGGCGAGCGTCGATGAGATTTTCGCGCGGCACGCCATCAACGCGACGGCGTACCTGTTCGGCGGGACCATCGCGGACACGGGCGCGCTCGCGAAGGCGCTGCTCGACCCGACGTCGCAGATGACGTCCTACGGGCGCCGGGCCTCGACGGGGATGATCCGCGAGAGCATTGCCGGGTGGTACGCCCGCGAGATGATCGGGCTTGGCATGGCGCGGATGGACATCAGCAAGATCACGGCGAAGGATCTGGGGCGCGTGAAGTCCAGCCTCGTCAAGCAGCGGCTCTCCCCGCTCCGCAAGGAGTACAAGGCGGCAGCGGAGCAGTTGCAGGCGGCTGAGGAGCGCGGCGACGTGGTGCAAGTCCGTGCGCTCGCGGCGAAGCAAGCGGAACTCAGGGAGACGATGCAGGCAGCAGGCGACGAGATCGGGGAGATCATGGAGCCGTACATCGAGTGGGTGCAGACGCGGCAGGCCGAGCTCGCGGACTAGATGTCGGTACACTCCCCGCCGTCGCGCTGACACAGGGCGTCCTCGGTGTCGAAGATCCAGTCACTTTGCGCCTCGGTGAACTCGCGAAGATCACCGTACTGGCCGGCGCGCAAGAAGCGCGAGCCCGCCGGCCTTGCGCCGAGATCCTTGGCGAGCGCTTCCATGCGCTCCCACCATGCGTACCGCTCAGGGTAGTCGCGGGCCATGCGGGCGCGCTTGTCCTCGGACTTGAGGAAGCATACGTCGCAGTTGCCGAGCGGCGTTGTGCCGTTGCGGTTGGGCAGGCGCAGGTCGAACGGTTGCGCGCGCCAGAATGCGGCGACGTCGTGCTTGTTGTGGCCTGCATCCACCATCGGATACCAGTTGACGTAGCGTTCGCGCGGCGGCTTCTTGCTTGCTCGCTGGGCCTCATCGGCGCGGATGCCGACAGCGGCTGTCCAGTGCTTCCAGCCAAGGTCTTTGAGGTAGTGCCCTGCACAGCGGGCCTTGAGTTGGCCAGAGCAGAAGCGGGCGCGGGCGTTGGGCAAGATGCCGCGCTTGCGAATCAGCGCCTCAAACGGCTCGCCATTGGTCGCCGCCGTCTCGCGCGTGACCACGCGGTAACGCTCGTCAGGGTCGTACTCGACCCACACGATGGGCACGCCCCACCGTTCGCCGCACTCGGCCACGAAGTCGAGCGTCTCGGGCATTTCGCGACCCGTGTTGCTGAAGACGACGCGCACGCGGTCGGGCAGCGGACCGTTCGCCTCGAGGATGTGGTGCAGCATCATGCCGCTGGTGCGGCCACCGCTGAACGCGATCTGCACGTTGCCGTCGGGGAGGGTGTAGGCGCTCATCCGTAGTAGTCCGGTGCTGGCGTCGTGGGGCGCTCCTTGCGGATGCCGTAGTACCACCACGTCCCGTTGCTCTTGCGCCGCTCGACGTACGACCTGCGCTCCTCAAGCGCCTTGTTGAGTTGCTGCGTCGCCCACGGCTTGATGCCAGCCGTGTCACGGCACCACTCCTGGAAGTCGCGCACGAAGTCCCGCGCGCTGACGCGGTCGTACTCGTTCGGCTCGTACACGTCGCTCAGGAAGCGGGCGACCACATCCTCTTCATCGCGGTACGCGAGCGTTGCGCGATGCACGAGGCCCGGTGTGCCGAGGCCCGACTCGGCCCAAATGGCTGCGCCCTCGACCGCCCACGCGAAGATGCCGTCGAGTTCGGCGGCGAACTTGAGCGACAGGTTCGGGTCTTTGCGCTCAGGCGGCACATCGCGGTCGAACGGGATGAGCACCATGCGACGCCAGATGCCGTTCGTCGCGTCGCGCACACGCGGCTTGTGGTTGCCGGCGAGCCAGAGCTTGTGCGTCGGCAGGAACGTGAACGGGTTGCCGCGCATCCATCGAGCGTTGATGGGGTCGCCGCCCGTCAGGTCTTTGATGCGGCCCTCGTCGAACCCGGAGCCGGGCTTCGTCTCGGTGCCCGCCGCGAAGCGCAGACCCTTGAGCTGCGCGACCTCAGCGGGATGGTCGCGGCCCGTTGACGTCTCGAAGAATGAGGTGGGCAACTGTCGGGAGTAGGTGCCGAGCAGCGACATCACCGCTCCGAGGAACTTGGACTTGCCGCGACCACCATCGCCGAAGCAGAAGAAGAACCGCTCCTCACGCACCGAGCCGGTCAGGCAGTAACCCACAGCCTTCTGAATCCATTCAAGCATCTCCGTGTCGCCGCTGAACGTGAAGTCGAGGAAGTCGAGCCAGGTCGGGCACGTCGCCGTCGGGTCGTAGGGTGCGCCGGCTATGCGCTCAAAGCGCCCGTGCTTGGTCGGGTGGTGCGCGAGCAGTTCCCGGTTGCGAAGGTCAACGACCCCGTTGACGCAGTTGATGTGCCACGCCGACTGGTCGAAGTCGTCGTCGACCGCCGACATGCCGTCCTCGCTCGCAGCGAGCATGAGCATCGAGCGGCGCTTGCCGGCCGACTCAGACTTGCGCGACCAGTCGAGGATCGCCTTGCGCTCGTCGGCGTCCGTCGCAGCGTCGGCCTCCTTGCGGACGTGGCGGGCGACGAGCTTCGTCATCCGCAGTGCGGCGCCGAGGTTGTCCTCGCCCCACCGCTTACCGTCGTACGCCATCCACGACTTGCGGGCGTCGATCCACACGAAGCGGTCCTGGCCGACGTCCGCGAACCGCTCGCCGTTGCCGCTGTCGGTGAGGGCTCGAGGCGCGCGTGGTGTGCCTTGCTCTTCGCGAAGCTCGATGCGCTCGAGGATGAGCTTCT
>Ga0181594_10005308_pt1 | contig 11300 bp, 9 predicted proteins | sample 071ome_18_FD_145603 | JGI IMG/M metagenome (GOLD analysis project Ga0181594, IMG submission 145603) | Coastal salt marsh microbial communities from the Groves Creek Marsh, Skidaway Island, Georgia - 071413BT metaG (spades assembly) | ecosystem: Environmental > Aquatic > Marine > Intertidal zone...
GCGCGCCGCGGAACGCACGGGTGCCACGACCTGGCGGGTGACGACAAGGGCGATGGCGCCGAGGAGGAGCACGAGAAGCACGCCGGTGCCGACCACGGCACTGCGCACGAGGTCGAGCGTGCTCTGCTCATCGTTGAGCGGGAAGAGGTAGTAGAGCTCGTAGGGACCCACGCTCGGGATGGTCAGCGGGGCACCTACAGCGATGCCTGGTGCGGTACGCCCGTCGAGATAGCGGATTTCGGTGTAGGTCCAGGCTTGATTGCCGGTGGCCTCCACACTTTCTCGAAGGGCGCTCGGGACGCTCGCATCGGTCACCAGATTGGTGCCGCGCTCTGGGGCGGAACCACTGATGTCGCCGGCAAGGAGCAGTACGTCGTACTGAGGTGGGGATCCGGCACGACTGGCGAGGGAGGCCACGATCGTGTCGACGATGCTGGCGGGCGATGTGCTCGCGGTGCCGGTGGTGCTGACGCTGGCGATGCGTTGCGCGTCGATGAGCCCGGCGCTGGCTTCGGTGAGCGAGATGCGTTCGGCGGACTCCAGCAGGCCACTGGTGATGCGGGAGAGGAGGAGCACGGCGAGCACGCCGATCACGATCAGCGACAGCGCCAGCGTGGTGGCTGTGATGCGCACCAAGAGGGAACGTCGCCACAGCGACGTCATCAGCAGCCTCGCGCAGCCTGGGGAGCGCCGGTCATGGTGGGCCGGCCTTGTAGCCCACGCCGCGAATGGTCAGCACGATGGTGGGGTGCTCCGGATCGTGTTCGATCTTGGCGCGCAGGCGCTGCACGTGGACATTGACGAGTCGCGTGTCCGCGGCATGCCGGTAGCCCCAGACCTCCTGCAAAAGTGCCTCCCGACTGAAGACCTGGCCGGGGCGTCGCGCGAGGCAGACGAGGAGGTCGAACTCAAGCGGCGTCAGCGGGATGATCTCGTCGCCGCGGCGGACCGAGTGGCCGGCCACGTCGATGACGAGATCGCCGATCTCCAGGCTGCCGGCGCCGGGCTCTTCGCTGCGCCGGATCCGTGCGCGCAGTCGAGCGACGAGCTCCTTGGGCTTGAAGGGTTTGACGATGTAGTCGTCGGCTCCTGATTCGAGCCCGAGCACGACATCGACGGTGTCGTTCTTGGCGGTGAGCATGACGATGGGCACGCCGGACTCCTGCCGGATGGCACGGCAGATGTCGATGCCGTCCATTCCCGGCAGCATCAGATCCAGCAGGATGATGTCTGGGCGCGAATCATGGAACGCCTGAACGGCTTGGGCGCCATCACCGCAGAAGGTGGCGTCGAACCCCTCGCCCTTCAGGACGATTCCGAGCATTTCGGCAAGCGCGACGTCGTCATCGACGACTAGGACTCGACCTCTCACGCCCCCATGGTGTCACCCCAGCAGCAGGAATGCCGCCCCTGGCAGGTTATTGACCATGTGAGCCACGATCGGCGCCCCCACGCCACGGGTCTGCCAGCGCAGCACCGCCAGGATCGCCCCGCTGGCCAGCAGGATCGGGATGCGCACCGGTTCGAGGTGGAACAGCGCAAAGGCGAGGGTCGTGATGATCACGACCGCGAAGGTGGGCAGGCCCCGCTTGGCCAGGGCGTTGTAGCCGAGCCCCCGAAAGGCGAGTTCTTCGGCGATTGGGGCCCCAAAACCCACCGCGACCGCGAAGAGCGCGAGAGGGATGAAGCCGGCCTCGTTCCGCAGGTCTTCGCCCAGATCCGCCGCCGCCGATGTGACATCGCCGGCGATGGCCTGGACGACGACGGCGACAACACTTCCGGCAACGAGGGCGGCGACGCCGCCCAGCAAGCCCCAGCCGATGTCCTTCCAGCGGATCACGATGCCGAGATCGATGATCGGGCCGTTGCCCTGGAAGCTCGTGGTCAGCAGCGGCCATCCGGCGAGTGCGAGCCAGGGCACGAAGACCCCGAGCAGCAGTGTGACCCCGAAGGGAAGCCCGAGGAGCTGCGAGCCGACCGCCACGATGGCCGAGAGAACGACGAACCCCAGGAGAGCGACGAGGGCATCGGGAATTCCCCAGCCGGGGGAGCGGAGCACCTCCCCGCGAGCCAGGGCCCGATCCACCGTGATGGGGCAGCCGAGGTAGTCGGCGGGTGGTCGGACCCTGGGCACCGGAGTGGTCAACGGATCTTCCGTGTGGTTGTGCCTGGTAGCGGCAGTGCCTAGTAGCGGTAGTGCTCGGGTTTGAACGGGCCGGCCACGTCCACGCCCATGTACTCGGCCTGCTGCTTGGACAGCTCAGTGAGCTGCGCGCCCAGCGCATCGAGGTGCAAGCGGGCCACCTTCTCATCGAGGTGCTTCGGCAGGATGTAAACACCCAGCGGGTACTCATCCGGACGCGCGAAGAGCTCGATCTGCGCGAGGACCTGGTTGGTGAAGGAGTTGGACATCACGAACGACGGATGCCCGGTCGCGTTGCCGAGGTTGAGCAGGCGTCCTTCCGACAGCACGATGATCGAGTGCCCGTCGGCGAAGACGAACTCGTCGACCTGTGGCTTGATGGTTCGACGTTCGATGCCCGGGGTCTGCATGAGGCCGGCCATGTCGATCTCGTTGTCGAAGTGGCCGATATTGCCCACGATGGCCTGGTGCTTCATCTGCGCCATGTGCTCGGCGGTGATGACGTCCTTGCACCCGGTCGCGGTGATGAAGATGTCGGCGCTGTCGACCACATCTTCGATGCGAGCGACCTGGTAGCCGTCCATTGCCGCCTGAAGGGCGCAGATCGGGTCGATTTCGGTGACGATCACACGGGCGCCCTGGCCGCGCAGTGAGTCGGCGCTGCCTTTGCCCACGTCGCCGTAGCCGCAGATCACGGCAACTTTGCCGCCGATGAGCACGTCGGTGGCGCGGTTGATGCCGTCCACAAGGGAGTGGCGGCAGCCGTACTTGTTGTCGAACTTGGACTTCGTCACGGAGTCGTTGACGTTGATCGCCGGGAAGAGCAGGCGGCCTTCATTGAGCATCTCGTAGAGGCGGTGAACGCCGGTGGTGGTCTCCTCGGTGACGCCGCGAATACCGGCAGCGATCGTCGTCCAGCGCTGGGGATCCTCGGTGAGGGATCGACGCAGCACCTCGAGGATGACGGCGTACTCCTCGGAGTCGGTCGGATCAGTGCTCGGGACGACACCGGCGGCCTCGAACTCCACGCCCTTGTGCACCAGGAGGGTGGCGTCGCCACCGTCGTCGAGGATCATGTTGGGGCCTGCGCCATCAGGCCACTGCAGGACCTGCTCGGTGCACCACCAGTACTCCTCGAGCGTCTCGCCCTTCCAGGCGTAGACGGGCACCCCGCGGGGATCATCGACGGTGCCCTTGGGGCCGACGACGACGGCGGCAGCGGCCTGGTCCTGGGTGGAGAAGATGTTGCAGGAGGCCCAGCGGACCTCTGCTCCGAGCGCCACGAGGGTCTCGATGAGGACGGCGGTCTGCACGGTCATGTGCAGTGAGCCGGTGATGCGGGCGCCCTTGAGGGGCTGGCTGGGGCCGAATTCCTCGCGCATGGCCATCAGGCCGGGCATTTCGTGCTCGGCGAGACGAATCTCGTCGCGGCCGAGTCGGGCGAGGGAGAGGTCGGCGACCTTGAAATCAGGAGCGGACATGCGTGTGGCACCTCGAAGATGTGATTCATGTGGGCCGGGGGGCGGCACGAGGCTTCGTTGGCCCGCCGGGCGTGAGGACACCCTACCGCCGTACGCCCCGCATTGCCTCTTCCCGTGGGCCCTCCGCGGCGCGAGCATCCCCAGGGCGGCGCTGCCGGTCTCGTCCCCAGCCTGACCGGGGAGGTTTCCATCTCGCGACGGCGAACATGGACTGGGGCATGCCACTTTTCGTGCAAGCCCTCGGCCTGGCTGCCCCCTGGACTTGCGCTGGATGTGGCCGCCCCGATAACCGTTGGTGCGGCCAATGCGCCCGGACACTTGACCTGGCACCGCGCGTGCACGTGCCCAGCCCGCGACCGGCCGGGCTGCCCGCGCTCTACGTCTCGGCGCGCTATGAAGGGCCGCTGAGAGCGGCGATGGTGGCTTGGAAGGACCGGGGTCGGCGCGACATGACCGCGCCTTTGGCGGCGGCGCTGTCGCGATTGCTGGCGTCGTTGGATCAGCCGGATCGTCCGCCGTACGCCGTGATCCCTATCCCGTCCACCCCGGCCGCGGTGCGTCGGCGCGGGGAGGATGTCCTGGCCAGGGTCGTGCGGGCCGCGGTGGCGGTCGACGGCGTTTGGGCGGTGGTACCGGCGCTGCGGCATCGGCGGATCCCCCGAGATCAGTCGGAGCTAGATGCTCAGGAGAGAAGGCGCAACCTCGCCGGAGCCCTGACGTGCGCGCGGCCGATGGGAGGTCCGGTCGTGCTGGTCGACGACATCGTGACCACGGGTGCGACGCTGGCGGAGGGTGCACGGGCGCTTCGTGACGCCGGTGCGCAGGTCGTTGCCGCGGTGGCCATCGCGGCAACCCCCCGACGGGCCCGCTGAGAGGTCGTCATGAGCGGTCGAGCCGACATCGTGCGCGTGGGTGGTCACTAGTGAGACGGTGGTCTCGTGCGGGCAGGTGTGCTGATCTTCGACCAGTCCCCGGTCTTCCGTCGGGGCGCTCAGGCCGTCCTCGCCGACGCCGGCATAAACGCCGTGCCCATCCCCGACGAGCGGAGCCTCGCGCGGTTCCCGGATGCTCGCGCCGGTGACGGCGGGCGCCCGGACACGGAGAGGATCGTCTGCCTGTGGGGCATGGCCGCGGAATCGGCCGACCTGAATCTGCTGGCCCGCTGGGTTGCCTTTCGGCCTGGCTGGGCATTCCTGGTCGTCGTGGGCCCCGGTATCCAGGTTGACGTGATGGCGGTGCTGGCCGCGGGCGCCAACGGTGTCGTCGATCGAGACGTCGAGGAGTTCGCCCTCGTCGAGGCGGTACGCACGGTGCGTGCGGGCAATCCCGTCCTCCTGGCCGACCAGCGCGGGGGTCTGTGGCGCACGATGGCCAGCGGTGCTCGGTCGCCGGTACCCGAACTCACTCGCCGCGAACACCAGGTGCTCCAAGCCCTGGCCCGGGGTCTCACCAATCGCGCCATCGCCGATGAGCTGGTCATCAGCGAGAACACCGTGAAGAACCACGTTCGCCGACTCTTCGAGAAGCTCGGCGTGGGGTCGCGGACCGAGGCGGTCGTTCGAGGGGCCCGTGAGGGGATTGTCTCCGTCGGCGACCACGAAGCCTCATAGGGATGCCGACCCGTAGGATGACCCGGTGGGCATTCTGGACAAGATCCTCCGCGCTGGAGAAGGCAAGATCCTTCGCACCCTCGAGGGAATCGCCAAGCAGGTAAACGCGATCGAGGACGACTTCGTCGCCATGAGCGATGAAGAGCTGCGTGCCCTCACCGGGGAGTACCGGCAGCGGGTCGAGCAAGGCGAGTCCCTCGACGAACTCCTCCCGGAGGCTTTCGCGACCGTTCGCGAGGCGGCTCGACGGACGCTCGGACAGCGCCACTACGACGTGCAGATCATGGGTGGTGCGGCGCTTCACCTTGGCAACATCGCTGAGATGCGCACCGGTGAAGGCAAGACGCTCGTCGCGACCCTGCCCTCCTACCTCAACGCGCTGTCCGGCAAGGGTGTGCACGTCGTGACCGTCAACGACTACCTGGCCGAGCGCGACTCGGAGTGGATGGGCCGTATCCATCGGTTCCTCGGGCTCGAGGTCGGCGTGATCCTGGCGCACATGACACCGGCTGAGCGTCGTGTGGCATACGCGGCCGACATCACCTACGGCACCAACAACGAGTTCGGCTTCGACTACCTCCGCGACAACATGGCGTGGTCCAAAGAGGAGATGGTCCAGCGCGGACATAACTTCGCGGTCGTCGACGAGGTCGACTCGATCCTCATTGACGAGGCGCGTACGCCGCTCATCATCAGCGGCCCGGCCGATCAGCCCACCAAGTGGTACGCCGAGTTTGCCCGCATCGCGCGCTTGCTCAAGAAGGACGAGGACTACGAGGTCGATGAGAAGAAGAAGACCATCGGCGTACTCGAAGCGGCTATCGACAAGGTCGAAGATCAACTCGGCATCGACAACCTTTACGACACAGTCAACACGCCCCTCGTCGGATTCCTGAACAACGCCGTGCGCGCCAAGGAGCTCTTCAAGCGGGATCGCGACTACGTCATCCTCGAGGGTGACATCCTCATCGTCGATGAGCACACCGGTCGATTGCTCAAGGGTCGCCGATACAACGAGGGTCTGCACCAGGCCATTGAGGCCAAAGAGGGTGTCGAGATCAAGGCCGAGAACCAAACTCTGGCCACGGTCACGCTGCAGAACTACTTCCGCCTCTACGACAAGCTCTCGGGCATGACCGGCACGGCCATGACCGAGGCTGCGGAGTTCCAGCAGATCTACTCCCTCGGCGTCGTGCCGATTCCGACCAACCGACCCATGGTGCGCATGGACGAACCCGATCTCGTCTATCGCACGGAGGACGCGAAGTACGTCGCCGTTGTTGACGACATCGAGGAGCGCCACGCACTCGGCCAGCCCATCCTCGTGGGCACGACCAGCGTCGAGAAGAGCGAGTTGATCTCGGCCGAGCTGAAGAAGCGCGGCGTTCGTCACGAGGTGCTCAACGCCAAGAACAATGAGCGCGAGGCCGCGATCGTGGCCGAGGCCGGTCGTAAGAATGCGGTGACGGTCGCGACAAACATGGCCGGCCGCGGTACCGACATCATGCTCGGTGGCAACACCGAGTTCCGCGCGGCCCAGGAGCTCGAACGTCGAGGCCTCGACCCTGTGGAGGATCCGGAGGGATACGAGGCGGCATGGCCGGAGGCACTCAAGGCCGCTGAGGAGTCCGTGGCCGCGGAACACAACGAGGTCATCGAACTCGGCGGTCTCTACGTGCTCGGTACGGAACGCCACGAATCACGTCGCATCGACAACCAGTTGCGTGGACGTTCCGGACGCCAGGGCGACCCTGGCGAAACTCGGTTCTACCTTTCCCTGGAGGACGACCTCATGCGCCTGTTCAAGGCGGACATGGTCGATGCCTTCCTGCGCCGCTTCAACGTCCCCGATGACGTACCCATCGAAGCCAAGATGGTCACCAACGCCATCCGCTCAGCGCAGACCAACGTCGAGGCGCAGAACTTCGAGATTCGCAAGGACGTCCTGAAGTACGACGACGTTCTCAATCGTCAGCGTCTGGTGATCTACGACGAGCGTCGCCGCGTTATCGAGGGCGAAGACATCCATGAGCAGGTGCGCACCTTCATGGACGACGTGGTGACCGGATACGTCAACAGCGCCACGGCCGAGGGTTACCCGGAGAGTTGGGACCTCGACCAGTTGTGGACCGCGCTGGGGCAGCTCTACCCCGTGGACGTCACGATTGAGGAGTTGGAAGCGCAGTCCGGCGGAGGCCGGGCTGGCCTCTCGTCGGAGTTCCTCGTCGACGAGTTGACCAACGACATTCACCTCGCCTACGACCAGCGTGAGGCGGAGCTCGGCGTCGAGGTCACGCGCGAACTCGAGCGACGCGTGATCTTGTCGGTCCTCGATCGCAAGTGGCGCGAGCACCTCTACGAAATGGACTATCTGCGCGACGGCATCGGTCTGCGCGCAATGGCGCAACGTGATCCGCTGATCGAGTACCAGCGGGAGGGCTATGAGCTCTTCAACGCCATGATGGACGGCATCAAGGAAGAGACCGTCGGATTCCTCTTCCACGTCGAGGTGCAGACGCCGGCGCCGGTCTCCGAGGAGGCGGCTGAGGCCGTGGAGGCCGTCGAGGATGCCACCGCGAGCGCTGCGGTCCAGTCCATCGCGGCGGCGGTGAAGGCCGCGCCCAAGGCGGCTCCGCAGGTCACGGCCAAGGGCCTGGGGCCGCAGCGGCCGCAGCGCCTGGAGTACTCAGCCCCGGCCGAAGGCGGTGGCGTGCAGCATGAGGAACTCCAGAGCGACGGCGAGGAGATCGAACTCGATCCCAACGCCAGCCGCGCCGAACGTCGCCGAGCCCAGCGCGCCAACCGCAAGCGGCAGTGAAGGACCTGAGCGAGGTCGTCGTTCGCGACGCACCGAACAGACCGATCTTCGTGGGTGGCACGGGGCGCAGCGGCACGACCATTGCCGGGCGCCTGCTGGGGCATCATCGTGATGTGGGATCGACGAACCCACGCGAGTTGCGCTTCGTCGCCTCCGCGGGGGGTGTCGCTGACGCCTACGCGGGCCTCGTGCAGCCTGCGCAGGTCGTCGAGAACATCTGGGCTCATTGGTACCTCCGCACCAAGCCATCGGGCGCCACCTCCGGCCTCTTTCGCAGGTTCGATCGGGACGCAATGCAGCAGGTGTGCGACGTCTATCTCGCGGAGTACGCCTCAGACCCGTACGCCGCCTCGCGCAAGTTCGTCGAGACGATCGTCTCCTCCCATGTGCGCCGCGATCCCGACGGTCGATGGGTTGACACCACCCCGGCTAATGCTCGCGCTGCGGACCGAGTGCTGGCCCTCTTCCCCGAGGGCCGCGTCGTGCACATGATGCGCGACGGTCGCGACGTCGCAGCCTCCTTTGTCTCCAAGCCCTTTGGTCCGACCGATGTCTTCGAGGCGTTGGACGCCTGGCGCGAGCGCATGATCGAGGCGCATCGAGCCGAGCAGTCCGCACCGCAGGGGAGCGTAATCCGCGTCGACCTGCATGAGTTGGCTGTTACGGACCGTGAAGGCACGCTCCAGCGCATTCTCGACGGCCTGGACCTGCGCGATGATCGGCGCATGCGTGAGTGGTTCGACGCCAAGGTGCTGCCGCACCAGGCTCATGTCGGGCGTTGGCGCCGCGATTACGACGACTCCACCGCCCGCCGCATCGACGGCCGCTACGAGCAGATCATTGCCGAACTCGACTCCGCCGGGGTACCGCGGCCGGCATAGGGCCGCGGGTGGGCCAGCGTGTTGCATATCGGTCCCCGGGCGTGACACGGTCCTGCCATGTCATCCACCGCGCCAGCCTGGCTCTCGCATGCGCGTGATCGGAACTGGCGCTGCGCAGAGCCGTCGACGCAGGCCTGGGAGTTCCACCGCGGGTTGCCCGGCTATGCCCCGACTCCGCTGATCAGCCTTCCGTCCCTGGCCATCGAGCTTGGCGTCGCTCATGTGTTCGCCAAGGACGAGTCCTTACGGCTGGGGTTGCCGGCGTTCAAGGCGCTGGGCGCATCCTGGGCGGTGCACCGCGCCCTTCAAGGGCGAACCGAGACGGGCGTCGCCACCCTTGTCACGGCCACGGACGGCAACCATGGCCGGGCGGTAGCGCGGTTCGCTCGACTGGCCGGTCACAAGGCATCCATCGTCGTTCCTCCGGGAGTGCATCCGGATGCGGTGCGCGCGATCGCCGACGAGGGCGCTTCGGTTACAGCCGTGACCGGCGACTACGACGATGCCGTGGCCGCGGCAGCTCGTCTTGCCGCCGAGACAGGCGGAATCCTGGTCCAGGACACCGCATGGTCGGGCTACGAAGAGATCCCCGGGTGGATTGTGGAGGGCTACACGACGCTCTTCGCCGAGGTGGACGACCAACTCGATGCTGCCGGACTCGCCGCCCCAGACCTGGCGCTCGTGCCGGCCGGTGTCGGCTCCCTGCTCCAGGGTGCGCTTATGCACTATCGCGCCAAGGCGACCGATGTGCAGACGACCGCGATTGCCTCGGTTGAGCCCTTCGCGGCGGCCTGCATGGCCCCGAGTCTGTCGGCGGGACGGCCGGTTACCGTCACGACACAGCCCACTGTCATGGCCGGACTCAACTGCGGCACGCCGTCAACGCTCGCATGGCCCTACATCGATCAGGGTCTTGACGCGGCGATTGCGGTATCCGAGCGTGCTGATGTCGAGGCCGCCTACGACCTGGCCGCACTGGGCGTCGCGGCAGGACCCTGCGGTGCTTCGGGACTTGCCGCGGCACGATCGGCGCTGACCGGGCCGGGAGCCGCCGAGCGCCGGCGGCATCTTGGGGTCGACTCCGACAGCATCATCGTCCTGGTGATCACCGAGGGGTCGGCAGCGAATCCCGTGCCCCCGCTGAACACTGTTCGGGCGACTCCCGCTCCGACAGGCTGAGCCTCAGCGCGTCGATGAGCCGCGTTCGCAGTGCTGCGGCGCTTGCCATCAGTTGCCGCTGCTCACGTAGGTATTCGGTCCGCCCCTCAGCGGTCTCGATGCGAATCGGCTCGTAGCCGAGATCGCGCAGGTCGTACGGCGCCGCGCGCATGTCGACCTCCCTGGCAGATCTGGCGAGTGCGAAGCAATCGGCGGTGAGCTCGGCGCTGACTACCGGGTAGCAGCGGAAGGCCCACTTGTAGAGGTCCATGGTGGCGTGTAGGCAGCCGGGCTGCTCGAGTGCGATCTGAGTCGCTCGCGTGGGCCGATGGGCATTGAGCGGTCGGGCCTCGTCGGTGAAGAAGCGGAAGGCATCGAAGTGCGTGCAGCGCAGCCCGCCGGTTTCGACGACGTCGGCGATCTCATCGGGGGGGAGGCGCAGCGGCCACGATGAATGTCGGACCTCCTCGGGCTTCAGTCGGTAGACCATCGCCCATTCGTGCCGTCCGAAGCACCCGAGCACCGGCTGGCGGGCCGCGGTGGCCTCGAGCAGCACGAGTGTGCGAGAGACGAGGCCTTCCTCGACGGACGCAGCGTCGGCGTAAGCGTGACCGTCCTCCACGACGTATCCACTGACCCGTCCCCAGTCGCTCACATTTCCCATGAGGTGAACGCCCGCGCCGGGATGCCAGCGCAGTAGTTGCCCCGGTCGCCAGGCGTAGTAGTCGAAGAGGAAGTCCTCCACCGGATGCCGCGCGCCGCGGCGACGGCGTTCAAGGTGGGGTTCGATCCAGGGTGCGACGCGCTCAGCGTGCTCCTCGGCTCGCAAGCGCCACGCCGGCTCGTCCAGGACCTCGATCATGTGACCGCGACGAGTCCCATGTCCGCGCAACCTCGCTCGAGGGAATCCAGCCCGAAGGCATCGACCGGGCCATGCGCCCCGGGCGCAATGCTGCGGGTCGCCGCCATCGCCGCACCCCAGGCGAGCAGATCAGCGGTGAGGTCGTACGGCGAGGGGCCGTCCAGGCGCACCGAGTCGAGCGGGCGCCCGACGGCGTCCGTGGCGTCGGCCTGGACGAGCGTGCGAGCACCTGCGCGCGCCGCGGCGTCCGGCCCCGAACCGGTGACCCGAGCCGCACGACGTGACACGCCGCGACGCAGGCCGTGGCCGAGTCCGGGGATGCTCGCCACCGCGCCGAGTGCGGTGCC
>Ga0181594_10005327_pt1 | contig 11282 bp, 8 predicted proteins | sample 071ome_18_FD_145603 | JGI IMG/M metagenome (GOLD analysis project Ga0181594, IMG submission 145603) | Coastal salt marsh microbial communities from the Groves Creek Marsh, Skidaway Island, Georgia - 071413BT metaG (spades assembly) | ecosystem: Environmental > Aquatic > Marine > Intertidal zone...
CGGGCGGCGATCGCGAGATCCTCCTCCAACGCCTGCACTCGCGCGATCGCATATTCGGGGTCCCCGGTCTGGAGCCGGATCTCGACGCCCGGATGGGCGGGACGGAAGCGGTTCAGCAGGTCGAACAAGATGCTGTGGCTGGCTGTGACCGAGCAGTAGAGGCTGATCTCGCCCCGCAGGTGGTCAGCAGGGTCGGTGAGCTCGAAGCGGATCTGGTCCCATTGCTGCACGGCGTCACGGGCGTAACGCTGAAATCGAATACCCGCCGGCGTCAGCTCGACGGTTCGGTTGTCACGATCGAACAACGCCACATTGAGCTCGGCTTCGAGCTGTCGGATGTGGCGTGACAACGCCGATGTGCTGATGTTCGCCCGGGCGCTGGCTCGCCCGAAGTGCAGTGTCTCGCTCAGCTCAACGAAGTGGCGCAACACCGTGATGTTCACTCGTCCATCGTTGCAGATATCGGGACGCAACGTTGCACATATGTCCATTTACGAAACACACGTCGATCGGTAGCATTCGTGCGTTCGATCTCACGTGGAGACCTGCCATGGCCAACTACTTCAACACCCTTCCGCTTCGAGCACAGCTCGCCGAACTCGGCAAGTGCCGCTTCATGCACCTCGACGAGTTCTCCGACGGCGTCGAGGCGCTCCGCGGCAAGAAGATGGTCGTGATCGGTTGTGGCGCCCAGGGCCTCAACCAGGGTCTCAACCTCCGCGACAGCGGCCTCGACGTGTCCTACGCCCTTCGCGACGAGGCCATCGCCCAACAACGCCAGTCGTGGAAGAACGCCACCGAGAACGGCTTCACCGTCGGCACCTACGAGGAACTGCTGCCCAGCGCCGACGTGGTGCTCAACCTCACCCCCGACAAGCAGCACACCAATGTCGTCGAGACGATCATGCCGATGATGAAGCACGGTGCCTGCCTCTCGTACTCGCACGGCTTCAACATCGTCGAGGAGGGCATGCAGATCCGTGACGACATCACCGTCATCATGGTTGCGCCCAAGTGCCCCGGCTCCGAGGTCCGGGCCGAATACGTCCGTGGCTTCGGCGTACCGACCCTGATCGCCGTTCACGAGGACAACGACCCCAACGGAGAAGGCCTTGCGCTCGCCAAGGCCTACGCCGTCGGCACCGGCGGCCACAAGGCCGGCGTGTTGATGTCGTCGTTCATCGCCGAGGTCAAGTCCGACCTCATGGGCGAGCAGACCATCCTCTGCGGGATGCTGCAGACCGGCTCGTTGCTGTGCTTCGACAAGATGGTCGACGAGGGCATCGATCCGAGCTACGCCTCGAAGCTCATCCAGTACGGCTGGGAGACCATCACCGAGGCGCTCAAGTACGGCGGGGTCACCAACATGATGGACCGCCTGTCGAACCCGGCGAAGATCCGGGCCTTCGAGCTCTCCGAGGAGCTCAAGGACATCATGCGCGACCTCTACAACAAGCACCAGGACGACATCATGACCGGCGCCTTCTCGTCCGGCATGATGGCCGACTGGGCCGACGACGACGCCAAGCTGCTCGGCTGGCGTGCCGATACCGCCGAGACCGCGTTCGAGAAGACGCCGGCCGGCGACATGGAGATCGCCGAACAGGAATACTTCGACAACGGCATCCTCATGGTCGCCATGGTGAAGGCCGGCGTCGAACTCGCCTTCGAGACGATGACCGCCGCCGGCATCATCGCCGAGTCGGCCTACTACGAGTCGCTGCACGAGACCCCGCTGATCGCCAACACGATCGCTCGCAAGAAGCTCTACGAGATGAACGCCACGATCTCCGACACGGCAGAGTACGGGTGCTACCTGTACAACCACGCGTGCGTTCCACTGCTCGCCGACTTCATGACCGGCATCACGAGCGACGTGATCGGCAAGGGTCTCGACGTGGCCGACAACGGCGTCGACAACGCCCGCCTGATCGAGGTCAACGAAGCCATCCGGAGCCACCCGGTCGAGGCGATCGGCTCTGTGCTCCGTGGCCACATGGCCGACATGAAGCGCATCGTCTGATCGTTCTCGCATGATCCATCTGGACGCGCTGTCGGTCGACTTCGACGAGCGCTTTCAGCTCCTCGACATCGACTGGACACTCCGTCCGGGCGAGCACTGGCTGATCACCGGCGCCAACGGCTCCGGCAAGTCGGCGCTCGCCGCGGTGCTGGCCGGCGACGGAGACGTCCTGTCGGGGAGCATCGAGGGAGTCCCCGAGCGGGTCGCGCTCGTGTCCTATGAGCGGCAGGCCGAGCTGATCGCCGCCGAACGCCGAAAGGACGACGCCGACATCCTCGACGTGATCTCCGAAGGCACACCGGTTGCCGAGATCATCGAGGACGGCTGCCAGGACCTCAATCTGGCTCGGAGCCTGGTCGACACGCTGGGCCTCCGGCCCCTGATGAGCCGGGCGTTCCGCAAACTCTCGACCGGCGAGACCCGCAAGGTCATGTTGATCCGGGCGCTCACGAGTCGGCCGGATCTGCTCATCCTCGATGAGCCGTTCGACGGCCTCGACCACGACTCGCTCGTCTGGCTTCAGGGCCATCTACGCACGTTGGCCGAGACGACCCCCATGGTGATCGTGCTCAACCGCTTCGACGAGTGCCCCGACTTCGTCACCCACGTCGCCTACGTCGACGACGGCCGACTTCCGCTCTGCGTCGAGCGAGCCGACGAGCAGGCCTACGCCGAGCTTTACCAGCTCCTTCATCTCAAGACGAGCGATCTCGAGATCCCTGCGGAAGACCCAGCGGCGAAGCTGCCAGCGCTCGACCCCGACACGCCGCTCGTGCAACTCACCGGCGCCACCGTCCGCTACACCGACAACACCGTGTTCGAGGGCCTCGACTGGACGATCGAGCCGAACCAGAGCTGGCAGCTGAGCGGCCCCAACGGCAGCGGCAAGACCTGCCTGCTGCAGTTGATCACCGGCGATCATCCGCAGTGCTATGTCAACGACATCAATGTCTTCGGCTACCAGCGCGGCACCGGCGAGAGCATCTGGGAGATCAAGCAGTTCATCGGGTACGTCTCGACCGCCCTCCAGTGGGAGTACACGGTGAGCACCAGCCTCCGGAACGTCATCATTTCCGGCTTCCACGACAGCATCGGGCTCTACACGAAGAGCACCGACACCGAGAAGGCCATCGCCGACGAATGGCTCGCCCTGCTCGGCATGTCCGACCGAGCCGACGAGCCGTTCAACCGGCTCTCGTTCGGCGACCAACGCCTCGTGTTGATCGCACGCGCCATGGTGAAGCACCCACCACTGCTGATCCTCGACGAACCGTGCCTCGGCCTCGATGACATGAACCGGCAGCTCGTGCTCGCCCTCGTCGAGCGGATCTGTCTCGGCAGCGAGACGAGCGTGCTCTATGTCAACCATCGCGAGCAGGATCGCGTCGCCGGGATCGACAACCACCTGACGCTGACCGGAAACACACCTGCCTGACCCGGGGCGCAGCCTGGGGGGCGATCACGCACTCAGTTGAGCAACGCGATGAACTCGCAGCCGATCTCGGCACAAACCGCTCCGAGCTGATCCGGCGAGGCGCCCAGGCCGTGCTCGATGCTGAACAGCTCGCCGAGGCCGACCGAGAACTGCAAGCCGCATACCGCCGGACTCCAGCCGACCCTGCACTGGTCCGATCGGCCAGGAGACTTGCTGCTGAGACCGGCCCCGCGTGGTAGCCCGAAACGAGATCTATTGGGCAGATCTCGGCCCACCCTCGGGTCGCCGTCCCGTGTGCGTGCTCACCCGCAACGCAGCCATCGAGGTGCTCGCCGCCGTCACCTGTGCACCGATCACACGCACGGCCCGAGGGATCCGGTCAGAGGTCGAACTGGGCCCCGAGCATGGGCTTCCCGAGGCGTGTGTCGTCAGCTGCGACAACGTCATCACCGTGCCGGTCGACGCACTCGACGACGAGGCCATCGGCCATCTCGATGAGCTCACACGGGCGCGGCTCGATTAAGCACTGCGCTACGCACTGGACATCGTCTACTGAGCCTCGGAACGTCAGGTACCGAGTGACGGGAGGGCCACGCGGCCGGTGCGCTGCATGTCGACGATCCCGAAGGGGCGCAGCCGCGCTTCCAGCTCGTCGAGTCGGCTCGGGCGAGCCGACCACGACATCAGGACCTTGCCGTCGCCCTCGTTGAGCACATAGGCGCGGTAGTCGTCGACGATCTCCATCAGCTCCTTGCGCTGCTCCCCCACCTCGACGATGACAAGCATGAGTTCACGCTCGACCGATGCATCAGGATCGAGCTGGGAGATGTCGACGACATTGATCAGCTTGTCGAGCTGCTTCACCACCTGATCGAGCGGCGTGCCCTCGATGTCAACGGTGAAGGTGATGCGACTGAACTTCTCGTCTTCGGTGGGCGCGACAGCCAACGAGTGGATGTTGAAGCCACGACGGGAGAACAGCCCGGCAACGCGTGCGAGCACACCCGGCTTGTTCTCGACGGTGGCGGCGATCGTGTGCCAGCGCGGGCTGGTGGGCGAGACGTTCACGACGCTGCCCCCGTTCCAGCGTTGTCGTCGATCAGGTGCTGCTGGCTCGGGTCGACGACCAGTTCGGAGTTGGTCTTGCCGGCCGGGACCATCGGGAACACGTTCTCCCGGGCGTCGGTGACGAACTCGACGACGACCGAGCGGTCGTCGATCTCGTTGGCCTTGGCGATCGCCGGGGCGACCTCCTCCGGCGACTCAACACGGATGCCGACGGCACCCATCGCCTCGGCCCACTTCACATAGTCCGGGACGTTGTCGCTGAGGTGCACCTCGGAGAAACGCTCGTCGTAGAACATTTCCTGCCACTGGCGGACCATGCCGAGATAGCTGTTGTTGAAGAGGGCGACCTTGATCGGGATGTCCTCGACGGTGGCCGTGACCAACTCCTGGGCCGTCATCTGGAAGTTGCCATCGCCATCGACCGCCCACACTCGCCGGTCGGGCATCCCGGCCTTGGCGCCGATCGCCGCCGGAATCGAGAAGCCCATCGTGCCCAGACCTCCGGAGTTGATCCAGGTGTAGGGGTGGTCGAACTTCCAGAACTGGCTGGCGTGCATCTGGTGCTGGCCGACGCCCGAGCACAGGATCGTGTCGTGCGGGTTGCCGTCGCGCAGTTGTTCCATCACGAACTGCGGCTTGAGCTTGTCGCCCGGCAGCGAATCCTCGTAGACGAGCGGGAACTTCTCCTGCCAACCGGAGACGGTGGAGCGCCAGTCGGAGCGGTCGGCCTGGGCCGAGGTACCGAGTTTCTCCGTGGCCTCGATGAGCCCCTCGATGACGAGCTTGCAGTCGCCCTGGATGCCGACGTTGTACTGCCGAACCTTGCCGAGCTCCGCCGGGTCGATGTCGACATGGATGATCTTCGCCGTGGGGGCGAAGCCGTCGAGCTTGCCGGTGACGCGATCGTCGAAGCGGGCGCCGAGCGAGATGAGCAGGTCGCTCTCTTGCATGGCGGTGACGGCGGTGTAGTTGCCGTGCATGCCGGGCATGCCGAGGCAGAGCTCGTGGCGATCAGGGAACGCGCCCCGGGCCATCAGGGTGGTGACGACCGGGATCTGCAGCAGTTCGGCGAGTTTGAGCAGCGGTTCGGCGGCCCGGGCCTTGAGCACACCACCGCCGACATAGAGCACCGGCCGCTCGGCCTGGGCGATCAGGGCAGCAGCCTCTTCGATGAGGGCCGGGTCGCCCTCCATGACGGGCCGGTAGCCGGGCAGCTCCATCGGGACGGAATCGGGGTCGTACCAGGTCATCGCCGACTTCGGATTGGTCGGGTCGACGATGTCTTTCGGAATATCGACCAACACGGGGCCGGGGCGGCCCGTGGTCGCAATGTGGAACGCCTCGTGGATGATCCGCGGGATGTCCTGGGCGTCGGTGACCAGGAAGTTGTGCTTGGTCACCGCCATCGTGATGCCGGTGGTGTCGCACTCCTGGAACGCGTCGGTGCCGATTGCGGCGAGCGGAACCTGACCGGTGATGCACACCATCGGAACCGAATCGAGCATGGCATCGGCGAGGGGGGTGACGACGTTGGTTGCGGCCGGGCCGGAGGTGACCATGCACACCCCGGGTTTGCCGGTGGCGTGGGCGTACCCCTCGGCCATGTGGCCGGCGCCCTGCTCGTGACGCACGAGCACGTGGCGGATCGACGAATCAAGGATCGGGTCGTAGACCGGCAGGATCGCGCCGCCGGGCAGGCCGAACATCACGTCGACGCCCTCGTACTCGAGGGCTTTCACCAGTGCTTCGCCACCGTTGTTGGGGTTGGAGCTCGTCATGAGATGGGTTTCCAGATGTTGGACGCAGAGCGACGGACAAAAACTACCGGCCGAGAACGCAGGATCGTTCGAAAACGACAACGACCTCCCGTTGTGGGGAGGTCGAGGCACACGATCGGGTCGGTTGGAGGGGCGCGAACGTGTGCTAGCGGGCTACTACGACGAGGAGGCCGACGGCGTTGTTCACGGCGCCCAGTATGACGGGCGCCGCCGGGCATGGCAACGTTCGGACTCGTGACCGCCCCTCACCTGCCCCTCGACGCCCGCCTTGGCGTGTACCCAGGTTCGTTCAACCCACCTACGGTCGCCCACCTCGAGATCGCCCTGACCGCCCGTGAGCACCACGGACTGCACCGGGTGGACTTCGCCGTCTCGACGGTCACGCTCGGGAAAGAATCGGTAATGCGGCCGCCCTTCGAGGAACGCCTCGCGGTCATCGAGGCGTCGATCGCCGAGGTCGACGGACTCGGCCTGATCGTCACCGAACACCAACTCATCGCCGACATCGCCGGAGGGTATGACGTCGTCGTCATGGGCGCAGACAAATGGGCCCAGGTGAACGACGTCGCCTGGTACCCCAACCATGCTGCCCGTGACGCGGCGCTCGAAGCCCTGCCGGCCCTTGCGCTCGCCCCTCGAACCGGCTTCGACGTACCCGACGAGCACGCACTCCCGGTCGGGGCGGAACTCCTCGACGTGTCATCGTCGGCGGTTCGAGCAGGGCGCACCGAGTGGATGACCGACGCCGCCCGCCGTCACCACGAAGCGACCGGCGCCTGGGCGCCGTAGCGTCTCACTGATGGGGTGGTTGACGGCGCACATCGGGTGGGGTGAGACCGATCGACGGATCCTCGCCCTGGCCCTGCCCGCCCTCGGCGCGCTGGTCGCCGAACCGCTCTACATCCTCGCCGACACCGCCGTGGTCGGGAACCTCGGCACCCCGCAACTCGCCGGACTTGCGTTGGCGTCGTCGCTCCTGCTGATCGCCTTCGCCGTTTTCATCTTCCTCGCCTACGGCACCACCTCGGCGGTCGCTCGCCTGCTCGGTGCCGGGGAGCACCGGCAGGCCGCTCACCAGGCAGTGCAGAGCCTGTGGCTCGCCTTCATCGTCGGTGTTGTCATCGCCGGCATCGGCTACCTCTGCCGGAACCCATTGATCGAGTTGATGGGCGGGCAGGGCGAGACCGCCATCAATGCGGAGATCTACCTCCGGATCTCGCTCCTCGGCCTTCCGGCGATGCTGTTGACCCTCGCCGGGGTCGGCTATCTCCGCGGCCTCCAGGACACCACACGGCCGCTCTATGTTGCGATCGGAACCGCCGTGCTCAACCTCGTCACCGAGGTCGTGCTGATCTTCGGTCTCGACTTCGGGATCGGCGCATCGGCGCTCTCGACCGTCATCGCCCAGTGGGTCGGAGCGATGGCGTACCTGATGTGGATCGCCCGGGCAATCGCCGAACATGGCGTCGGACTCAGCCCTGACTGGCGCATCATCGGGCGACTCGCCGGCGCAGGCGCCGATCTCCTCGTCCGCACTGCCGCGCTGCGAGGCGGTCTCACCGTCACCGTCGCCGTCGCAGCGCGACTCGGCGATGCCGATCTGGCCGCCCACGAGATCGCGTTCCAGATCTGGTCGGCCCTCGCTTTTGCGCTCGATGCCGTCGCGATCGCAGCGCAAGCGATGATCGGACACGCACTCGGCGCCGGCGACGCGGCCGAAGCCCGACGCCTCGGGGACCGCATGATCCAGTGGGGTTGGTTCGGCGGGTTCGTTTTCCTCGCGCTCGTCCTCGCCGCGATCCCGGTGCTGCCCGACCTCTTCTCGAACGATCCAGCCGTGATCTCGCTCGTCGCGTTCTTGTTCATCCATGTGGCGCTGTGGCAGCCGATCGCTGGCATCGTCTTCGCTCTCGACGGCATCCTCATCGGCGCAGGAGATTTGCGCTTCCTCGCCATCTCCATGGTCGCCGCCACCGCCGTGCTCATCACCGGCTCATTCGCCGTACTGGAGCTCGATCTCGGCATCGGCTGGTTGTGGGGCGCACTCGGCGCCTGGATGGCCGCCCGAGGCGCGGCCCTGTACGCCCGCTATCGCACCGACGCGTGGCTGATCACCGGCGCCGTGCGCTGAGTCGCCGTTCGGTCAGGCCGACTGCGGCCTGATGACAACTCAGCCGGCGGATTTCTGACCGAGCAGTTGCGCAACGGCTCGGCCGTCGGCTTGCCCCTTGGTCGCCTTCATGATCTGACCAGTGAAGAAGCCCTGCATCTTCTTGCGGTCGCCGTCGTCGCCACCGACGAAGCGAGACCACTCATCGGGGTGGTCGACGATCAGCTGGTCGACCAGCGTTTCGAGCTCGTCGCTTTCCATTGCCTCGAACCCATGCGCAGCAGCGATCGCCTTGGGGTCGCCGCCGTGCTCGCCGGCCGCCATCTCACCGAGGACCTGCTTGGCCTGGGTTGCCGTAAGTTCCCCGCCGGTCTCCATCTGGATCAGCATCGCTAGCGACTCGCTCGTCACGGCCGACCAATCGTCGACGGCAAGATCGTTCTGAATCCGGGTGAGCACCTTGTCGGCATCGGCGCCGGCCTCGATCGCGCCAAGGGCAAGACCGTCTTGGCCACGCTCGACGACCGTGACGATGACCTCGTCGGCCACCGACGAACGCTCCCCCAACCGCGCCCGACGAGCAGCCGGCAGCACCGGCATCGACGCGTCGATCTCGGCGATCTGCGCCGCGGTCGGCGCAAGCGGCACCAGGTCGGGCTCCTGGAAATACCGGTAGTCGTCCGCATCCTCCTTGGAGCGGCCGGCGGTCGAACGGCCACCCTCCTCGTCCCAGTGACGAGTCTCCTGCCGGGGTGCCTCCCCGCTGGTGTAGAGATCGACATGGCGGCGAGCCTCGTACTCGATCGCCCGGCCCAGCGAGCGCACCGAGTTGATGTTCTTCAGCTCGCAGCGAGTGCGCAGCTCGTCGGAACCCGTCGGACGTACCGAGACGTTGGCGTCGACCCGCATCGAACCCTCTTCCATCTTGGCGTCGCTGACCTTGATGGCGAGGAGGATGTCGCGCAACTCCGAGACGTAGGCCTTGGCGTGCTCGACGGTGCGGATATCGGGCCGACTCACGATCTCGACGAGCGGCACGCCGGCGCGGTTGTAGTCGACCAGGGAGTAGGTGGCGTCGTTGATTCGACCACCGCCACCGACGTGGGTGGTCTTGCCGGCGTCCTCTTCGATGTGGGCCCGCTCGATACCGACGACCGTGCCATCGGCGAGGGCGAGCCGGCCGTCGGCGTTGGTCGGCTGGTCGTACTGGGTGGTCTGAAAGTCCTTGGCCATGTCGGGGTAGAAGTAGTTCTTCCTCGCCATGACCGACGGGTGGATCTCACAACCGAGCGCCCGGCCGAGCCGCATGGCGAACTCGACCGCCTTTTCGTTCATTACCGGCAGCGATCCGGGCAGGCCGACACAGGTCGGGCAGGTCAACGTGTTGGGGATGTGGCTGAATTTGTTCTCACAGCCGCAGAACAATTTCGTCTTCGTGGCGAGTTCGACATGGACCTCCAGGCCAACGACGAGCTCCCACTCCTCGGGCAGGGACGGTTCGTGCACGGTCACGACAGGCTCCCTTCGCCGGGGGCAGCGGCTTCGAGCGCAGCGGCCGCCTGATAGATCGTTGGTTCCGACAGGGCCGGACCGAGCAGCTGGACCCCGACGGGAAGGCCGTCGTCGCCAACGCCGAACGGCACCGAGATCGCCGGATGCCCGACGAGATTCGAGGGGATCGTGCAGACGTCGTTGACGTACATCGTCATCGGGTCGGCGGTGCGGTCGCCCAGCGGAAACGCCGTCGTGGGCGCCGTCGGAGTGAGCAGCAGGTCGACCTCGGCGTACACCGACGCGAACTCCTGCAGCATCATCGTGCGAACCTTCAGCGCCTTGCCGTAGAAGGCGTCGTAGTAGCCGGCCGAGAGGGCGTAGGTGCCGAGCATGATGCGACGCTTCACCTCGGGACCGAAGCCGGCGGTTCGTGTGGCGGTCATCATCTCGCCCGTGGTCGGGGCATCGACCCGGAGTCCGTAGCGCACACCGTCGAACCGACTCAGGTTCGACGACGCCTCGGCCGGGGCGACCAGGTAGTACGCCGAGAGGCCGAGTGTCGCCGACGGCACCGAGACCTCGACGACGGTGGCACCGGCCTTTTCGAGCGCAGCGGCCGCCTCGTTGGTGCGAGCGATCACGTCGGTCGAAAGACCCTCGACACCACCCTCGCCTCCGGACAACTCACGAAGGATGCCGATGCGCATGCCCTCGACCCCGCGGTCGAGCACCGAGGTGAGATCGAACGCCGGCTGATCGATTGATGTGGAATCGAGCGGATCGTGTCCGCCGATCGCTTCGAGCAGAGCCGCCGACTCGGCGACCGTCTTGGAGAACGGGCCGATCTGGTCGAGCGACGACCCGAAGGCGATCAGGCCGTAGCGGCTGACGGCGCCGTACGTCGGCTTCATGCCGACGAGGCCACAGAACGCGGCCGGCTGGCGGATCGAACCGCCGGTATCGGAACCCAAGGACAGCGAAGCGAAATCAGCGGCGACTGCTGCAGCCGAGCCGCCACTCGAACCACCCGGGACACGAGTCGTGTCGAGCGGATTCTTCGTCGGGCCGAACGCCGAGTTCTCCGTGGACGAACCCATCGCGAACTCGTCGAGGTTGGTCTTGCCGACCATGACGGCACCTGCGGCCGTCACTCGCTGCACGACCGTGGCGTCGTAGGGCGGTTCCCATCCCTCGAGGATCTTCGACGAGCACGTTGTGGCGACGCCCGTCGTGCACATGTTGTCCTTGATCGCGATCGGCACGCCGGCGAGCGGGCCGGGATCGTTTCCGGCGGCGACGGCAGCGTCGACCGCAGCCGCCGCCTCACGGGCAGCGTCGGCGGTGACCAGATTGAAGGCGTTGATCTCGCCGTCG
>Ga0181594_10005329_pt1 | contig 11281 bp, 8 predicted proteins | sample 071ome_18_FD_145603 | JGI IMG/M metagenome (GOLD analysis project Ga0181594, IMG submission 145603) | Coastal salt marsh microbial communities from the Groves Creek Marsh, Skidaway Island, Georgia - 071413BT metaG (spades assembly) | ecosystem: Environmental > Aquatic > Marine > Intertidal zone...
CCCACTGGATGCCAGCGGACTGCAGACGCCCGACCAGGTTCGCCACGACCGCAGGATCCAGGTCGTCGAGTGCATAGGTCGGACCGTCCGTGGCGGCCACCTCGGCAACCGTGAGGTCGTCCGACAGCAGTCCAGCCGCCTCGAGCCGAAGCACCTGCTCGGGAACCTCCTCGACGGCTCCTGCGGCCCCATCGACCTCGTCTCCGTCGTCCGAAGCCCCCGCTACTGGCACATCATCCGAGCCCGGGTCCTCGTCTGGAGCGGGCTCGGAGTCGTTGCGCATCCGCCCAGGGTAGGCACAGCGACCGGCCGTGTTGGCACACGGCCGGCGTGGGACCACACTGCAGGTATGCCCCTTGGTCCCTTCGACAGTTGGATGCTGCTGTCCTTCGGTGGTCCCGATGGACCCGACGATGTCATCCCCTTCCTCGAGAACGTGACGCGGGGTCGGAACGTTCCCCAGGAGCGCTTGGCCGAAGTCGCCGAGCAGTATCACCTCTTCGGTGGGCGCAGCCCTATCAACGGTCAGAACCTCGCGCTGCTGGCGGCCATCGACCAAGAACTCGAACGCCGCGGCCACGAGCTGCCCGGCGCCTGGGGCAACCGGAACTGGGCCCCTTACGTCGAGGATGTGGTGGCTGGCCTCTCGGCCGCTGGTCGGCGCTCCACCGTGTGCCTTGTCACCTCAGCGTTCAGTTCGTATTCCGGCTGCCGGCAATACCACGAGGACATTGCCCGGGCCACCTCTGCAGATGACAGCACACCGGAGATTCGCCGAGTTCGCGTCTTTTGGAATCATCCCGACTTCCTGGGGACGGTTGCCGACATCGTCGGGGAATCCCTCCGGGATGCAGCCTGGTCGCTCGACACACACTGCGTGTTCACCGCTCATTCCATACCTGTGAGCCAGGCCGAGACCTGCGACTACGCCGACCAGCTTGCGGCCGCAGTGGAGCAGATCGGTCGCCTGGCCGGCCTAGAGGGCCCGTCCGAACTGGCTTACCAGAGCAGGAGTGGCCCGCCTGTCATCCCGTGGCTCGAACCCGACATCGGCGACGTCCTCGAACGATTGGCAGGCGAGGGCACCGACCGCGTGCTGGTCGTGCCCCTGGGTTTCGTCTCGGATCACATGGAGGTCGTGTTCGATCTCGATACCCAGGCAGCTGAGCGAGCCAGGGTGCTGGGGATCGAGATGCAGCGCGCTCCCACGGTGGGAACCCGGCCGCGATTCGTCTCGATGCTGGTCGACCTGATGGAGGAAGCGGCAGGACTGCGGTCGGACCGTCCAGCCCTCGGGGACAGCGGTCCGAGGCCTGATCAGTGTCGGGCCGACTGCTGCCCAGCCCCCGTCATCCGGCGGCCCGGAGCCGCTCGGTGAGCGGTCCGGCCTCTCCGCTGAGCCAGTGGGATCGGCAACGGAGCTCGTAGGAGATCTGGGCGACCCGTCCGTCGTCGATGAGCACCACATCGCCGTCGTACACCTGCTGACCATCGACCAGCCGAGCATTGTGGGTGGCCGCCTCGCCACACCAGCAACGAGCCTGCACCTGGAGCTCGACCCGTTCGTCTGCGAGTTCGAGGAATCGCACGGTGCCGGGGAACAGACGTCCACGAAAATCGGTGAGCAACCCGAAGGCCCAGACATCGGCCCCCAGGTCGTCGGCGACGGCGGCGAGCTGCTCGACCTGCTCCTCCGTGTAGAACTGGGCCTCGTCGCACACCATGAAGTCGAGCGCCCCGTGGGCCTGCCAGTGCGCCGTAGCCACCTCGTAGAGGTCGAGGGTCGGCTCCACCTGGATCGCTGGAGCCGAGACTCCCAGCGCGCTCGACACCCTGGCCCCCTCCCGGTCATGCATGCTGCACAGCAAGCCGGTGCCGGTGGCCGCCAGGTTGTGATGGATCTGCAGCGCCATGGTGGACTTGCCGGAGCCCATCGTGCCGTAGGAGTACCTCAACCGTCCCATGGGCCGAAACTACACCCGTGTCATTCTCGGACTCAACCGCAGCCGCTGGTACTGCCGCAGGACCGGCAGCTGTAGCACGCACCGGCCCGGATCATCTGATCGCCACAGGCAAAGCACAGCGGGGCGTCCGAACGCGACGGGCTCGGTACCGGCGGGGCAGGCTGAGCAAGATCGCTGCCGGTCGAGGTGGGAACCGCCGCGGCCTCCATTCCCGGCAACGGCGGGTCCATCCGCTCGACCGTTGACTGGATACCGAGTTCCGACCGTTCCTGTGGGCTCAGGTATTCCAGGGCCAGACGACGGAAGATGTAATCCACGAGGCTGCTGGCGATCCGCAGGTCGGGGTCGTCGGTGATGCCCGCCGGTTCGAACCGGAGGTTGACGAAGGCCTCGACGTAGGAACGCAGCGGCACCCCGTACTGCAACCCGTGGCTCACCGAGATAGCGAACGCGTCCATGATCCCAGCAAGGGTCGACCCCTGCTTGGCCACGGTGAGGAAGATCTCGCCGGGGCGTCCGTCGTCGTATTCGCCGACCGTCATGTACCCGTGGCAGTCCGCAACCCGGAAGGAGTACGTCATCGAGGATCGAGTCCGCGGCAACTTCTCGCGCACCGGTGTGAGGTGCATCTCGGCGATGGCCTCGTCGACCGCCCGGGCGATGTCGCTGGACTGGTCACGGGCTGGCGTCTCCCGACTGGCGGTCTCCAGCGGTTGACCGAGCTTGCAGTTGTCGCGGTAGACGGCAACCGCCTTGAGACCCAAGTCCCAGGCGATGCGGATGAGCTCCTCGATGTCGCCAATAGTCGCCGTCTCGGGCAGGTTCACCGTCTTGGAGATGGCGCCAGACACGAATGGCTGCACCGCCGCCATCATCCGGATGTGCCCGAGGTGATGGATGACGTTGTCGCCCATCGAACAGGCGAACACGTCGAGGTGCTCGTCGGCGAGGTGGGGAGCGCCGATGACCGAGCCGGTGGCCATCACGTGGGCCTCGATCTCGGCGATTTCTTGGTGGCCGTAGCCGAGTCGTTCCAGGGCGAGGGACATGGTCGCGTTGACCAGTGTCAGATCCCCGCCACCAACCAGTTTCTTGAACTTGACCAGGCCCAGCTCGGGTTCGATACCCGTGGTGTCGCAGTCCATCATGAACGAGATGGTCCCGGTCGGGGCGATGACGGTGGCCTGGCTGTTACGAACCCCACCCTGGGCCGCTCCTGCGACCGCGTGGTCCCAGCGTTGCCGGGCCGCGGTCACCACCTCGGCAGGCGCGCTGTCGGCCACACCGTCGACGGCCGCCCGATGCATATCGAGGACCCGCAGCATCGGCGTCCGGTTCTCGGCGAATCCCTCGAACGCGCCGAGCCTGGCGGCCATGTCGGCCGAGGTCGCATACGCCTCCCCGGTCATCAAGGCGGTGAGCGCTCCCGCCCAGGCCCGAGCCTGATCGGAGTCGTAGGCAAGACCCAACGACATCAGCAGGGCCCCCAGATTGGTGAAGCCCAGACCAAGTTGCCTGAACCGTCGCGAGGTGTCGCCGATGGCGTCCGTCGGGTAATCGGCGTTGCCCACCAAGATGTCCTGGGCGATGAAGACGACCCGCACGGCGTGCCGGAACCCATCGACGTCGAACGAGGTGCCGTCGTGGAAGCTCCGCAGGTTCAGGCTGGCCAGGTTGCACGCGGAGTTGTCGAGGTGGAGGTACTCGCTACACGGGTTGCTCGCAGTGATGGGTCCGGTGACCGAGCATGTGTGCCAACGATCGATGGTGGAACTGAATTGCACCCCTGGGTCGGCGCACTCCCAGGCCGCAGTGGCGATCTGGGTCAGCAGATCACGCGCAGCGCGCGTCTCGAGCACTTCCCCGTCGATGCGGGCCAGCAGGTGCCAGTCGTCGTCGCTGGCCACAGCCTGCATGAACCGGTCGGAGAGGCGCACGGAGTTGTTGGCGTTCTGGTATTGGATCGAGAACGCATCCGCCCCGTCGAGGCCCATGTCGAATCCCGCCGCACCGAGCACCCGAGCCTTGCGTTCCTCGACGGCTTTGCACCAGACGAACTGCTCGAGGTCGGGGTGGTCGTCGTCCAGCAGGACCATCTTCGCAGCCCGCCGAGTCTTGCCTCCGCTCTTGATCGTGCCAGCGGACGCATCAGCTCCCCGCATGAAGCTGACCGGACCTGAGGCTTCACCGCCACCGCGCAACAGTTCCTTCGAGCCCCTGATGCGGGAAAGGTTCACACCCGAACCCGAGCCGCCTTTGAAGATCCGCCCTTCCTCCACGTACCAGTTGAGAATCGACTCCATGTCGTCGTCGACCGACAGGATGAAGCAGGCCGACGCTTGCTGGGGCACTCCTGCCACCCCGATGTTGAACCACACGGGGCTGTTGAAGGCCGCACGTTGGTGGAGGAGCAGCCATGTCAGCTCGGCCTCGAAGGTGTCAGCTTCCTCACGATCGGCGAAGTACCCGGCCTGTTCACCCCAGGCTCGGATCGTGCCAGCCACCCGGCCTACCACCTGGCGCAGCGACCACTCCCGATCGGGGTGACCCACCGTGCCGCGAAAGTACTTCTGAGCGACGATGTTCGCAGCCGTGGCACTCCAGTCGGAGGGAAATTCGACCCCCTCCTGCAGAAACGACACGGTCCCGTCGAGAGAGTTGGTCAGGCGGGCCTCGCGCCGCTCCCATTGCACCGTCTCGTTCACGTCCTGACCCCGGTTGGTGAACCGGCGGCGAAGACCCAGGGTGGACGTGTCGGAAGTGAGGGCCATCAGCCAACCTCGGTCTGGGGCACCCACGATGGGGTCCCGGGGACGATGAGGGCGGCGAGTCGGGTTCCCTCCGGGTGGGTGTGGCCCAGCTCCGCCCAATGACCGAAGCCCAAGTCGCCAACGCACTCACTGGTCCGCTCGTGTCCGAGGACAAAAGAGAACGGGTTCACACGCCGTCCGCCCGTTGGTTGCCCAACTCGCCGCCGCAGGCAACTTAGAGAACGCGGCCTGTGGATCGAAAGAGGGAAATCTAGGGAATTTCGTTGGAAAACCTGTGGATCGGTGGGCAGGTTTCCCACAGCGCTGGGCGTGCGAAGCTCGTTTACCGGCGCAAACCGAGTTGTGGCGTTTCCACAGTCATGTGGATGTGGCAGGCCCACGATTACCTCCACCCCTCTGACCAGGCGATTTTACCGGGCAGCAGAATGCTCTCCTCCACATGTCGTCCACAGCACCGCGCCCTGCAGCGCACGTGTGTAACTCAACCTGTGGGAAACATGCGGGGTCTCGTCGGTCCCACCCGTGCCCCGTACGATGGCACCGTCATGTACCGCCTCGCTCCCCCGCCCTTCGCCGAGGTCCCAACCGACGATGCGTACCGAGCCAGTCGCCCCATGGTGGGTACCCGCCCATGGGTGATGTGCAACATGATCAGCTCGGTCGATGGAGCGATCGCGGTCGATGGCGTGTCGGGCCCCCTGGGCGGGCCATCCGACAAAGAGGTCTTCTCCGCGATCCGAAGCCTCGCCGACGTCATTTTGGTGGGTGCGGGGACGGCTCGAGCCGAGGGCTACCAGCCCCCGTCCACCAGCGTGAGTAGTCGAGCTCGACGTCTCGCCGCCGGCGCATGGCCGGTGCCCCGCATCGCCGTCGTTTCGGGCTCGCTCAGCGTCGACCTCGACCTACCAATGTTCACGAGACAGGACCAGCGTCCCCTTGTGATCACCACCGCCGACACTGACCCCAAACGCCTCGAACAGGTCGCTCACCGAGCCGATGTGATCCAGAGCGGGCATCACACGCTGGATCTTGGGGCTGCCCTTGCCCAGCTCGGCGACCTCGGAGCCCGCGTCGTGTTGAGCGAAGGGGGGCCCGCCCTCAATGGTCATCTGGCGAGCCACGATCTCATCGACGAGTTGTGCCTGACCCTGGCCCCCATGGCGGTCGCCGGCGATGCCCTGGGGTTGCTTGGGTCCCAGCAGATCGATGGGGTCCGGGAGTTCGACCTGGCACATGTCCTGACCGAGGACCACTACCTCTTCCTCCGTTACGTTCGCACTGACCGAAGCGTTTGACTCAGGGCAGGCGGACGGGCTGCCCCACCTCGAGGCCGGACCCACCGTTCAGCTCGGACAGCTCACGCACCAGCGGTCGCACGTCGCCGGTGGGCTGGAGGGCCCGAGCGATCGTCCACAGGGTGTCGCCGGGACCGGCCACGTAGACGCTCTCACCGGACACGATCTGGGGCATCGCGCCGCTGGCGGTCGCACCGGCGGGCAGCTCCATCGACGCCATGGCCGACAGAGCAGCCCAGGAGCCAGCGAGAACGGCGACCAGGACCGAGGCAGCGACCATTCGGCGCACCATGTACCGCAACCTCGAGGTCCGGACGGGCGGGTCGGCAACCAGACGAAGGTGCGGCCGTTGCCCCAGGCCGGGAAGGGCGGCGGAATCCGAAGGCAGATCGGGTACGACACGCAAGTGGGACTCGTGACGGATGGTGACGACGGCGGCCATTGCTCCTCCTCAGTGAGCTCGCTCGACCAGCTTGATCGGGTGGTGGGACAGCGACGCATCGTGCTCTCGGGTCGATGTGGCCCACTGCCGATTATTGGCGAGCGAACACCCGTTCGGAGAACACATGTTCGTCAGATGACCAGAACACTCGTTCGATGTCAAGCCGAAATCGAACAGATGTTTGCCCACCCCGGGTCGCGCTGCTACCGTCACCTTCAGAACGTGTGTTCGTCCGCCTCCGGAAGGTGCCCCGTGTCACTCCACAACATCACCACCCGCCAACAGGCCATCCTCGAATTCATCGAGTCGACCATGCAGGAGCGGGGCTACCCCCCCTCGGTGCGAGAGATCGGGCAGGCCGTCGGCCTCAACTCACCCTCTACCGTGCACAGCCACCTGAGTCAGCTCGAGGTCGCCGGTTACCTGCGCCGCGACCCGGCGAAGCCACGGGCCATCGAGGTCCGCTTCGATGCCTCCTCGGGGGCCATCGCCGAACGGCGCCCGACTCGACACGTTCCCTTGGTCGGCGACGTAGCCGCCGGTACCGACGTCCTGGCCAACGAGAACATCGAAGAACTGATGCCCCTGCCCGCCGACTTCACTGGGGACGGCGAGCTGTTCATGTTGCGGGTGCGAGGCGAGTCGATGATCGACGCCGGCATTCTCGACGGCGACTTCGTGGTCGTCCGCCGACAGGCGACAGCGTCCAACGGTGACATCGTGGTCGCGGGTATTCCCGGCGACGAGGCGACGGTGAAGACCTACACCCGCCAGGGTGACACGATCACGCTCCTCCCCTCGAACAGCCAACTCGAGCCGATGGTCTTCTCCTCCGACGAAGTGTCCGTCTACGGCCGGGTGGTCACCGTCCTGCGGCGCCTCTAAGCGTTCCAGAGCACATCGGCCACCAGCGAACGGGCCCGATGTGCTCAACTACAAGGGTGTTCACCCCACTCAGCCAGCCAGACGACCACCACCACGACACCGAAGCCATCTGGATCCCGGTCCGCTCCGGCAACATCTTCGTCGAGCCCGGCGGGGGACTGATCACCGGCACCGAACCAGGAGCCGGTGACGGGGCACATCACTTCTTGGGGGACATGGCGGGTACGCCGGTGTGGGCGGTGGACATGCACGACAGCAGCGAGGAGGGCGACCTCGAACCCGTCCACCTCCGCAAGCTGTACGGCCGCATTCCCGAGCAGGAATGGATCGTCGCCGGCCGGGCAGAGCAGATCATCAACTACGAACGCACTCACCGGTTCTGCGGCCGATGCGGCAGCCCCACCACCTCCAGCCCCTCTGACCGGGGCCGGGTGTGCCCCGAGTGCTCCCACATGGCCTTCCCCCGGTTGTCCCCGGCCATGATCGTGTTGGTCGAGCGCGGGGATCAGGCCCTACTGGCCTGGGGACGGCAGTTCCCCGGCCGGTTCTTCAGCACCCTGGCGGGCTTCGTCGAGCCGGGCGAAAGCCTCGAGCAGGCGGTCGAGCGCGAGGTGCGGGAGGAGGTCGGCATCGAGGTCACGAATATCCGCTATTTCGGGTCGCAGCCCTGGCCCTTCCCCCACTCGCTGATGTGTGGCTTCCAGTGCGATTACTCCTCCGGCGAGATCGTCATTCAGGAAGAAGAGATCGTCGAGGCCGGATGGTTCGACGCCCACGACCTCCCACCGACCCCGGTCGGTGGCATGAGCATCGCCGGCTGGCTGATCGAGGACTGGCTGCGCCGCCGAGGGAACAGCTGATCATTGTTGTGCCAGGCCCGGTTCGTCGGACCCAAGCCGCGACCGTCGACCACGTGTCCCGAATCAGCCATCAGGGCGAAGGCGGACCAAACCCTGCTGCGCGACGGTGGCCACCAACTCCCCCGAGGCGGTGAACACGTCACCGGTAGCCAGGCCCCGTGAGCCGATGAGCTGGCGGGGACGCATGTCGAACAGCAACCAGTCGTCGGCCCGCACGGGGCGGTGGAACCACACCGCGTGATCGAGCGACGCCGACATGTAGACGTCGTTCCAGTCGCGATCGCCACGCTGGACGGGATGGGCAGTGATCACAGCGTCCATGGCGTTGACGTCGCTGAGGTACGCAAGGGCGGCGAAATGGTCGTCGGGATCGTCACCGATGGGATCGGTGTAGCGAGCCCACATCCGGCTGCGGGGCGGGTCGACCGACTCGAGCTCCATGCGGGCGTCGATGGCCATCCCCCAGTCCAACCGGTCGAGTTGGTCGGGGCGCCGCACGTTGCCCGGGACGACCGACGACGACACGTCAGGGCCTTCCTCGGGGCGCTGGAAGGAGCAGGAGAGGTTCAAGATCGCCCCACCCGATTGGCGGGCCACCACACCACGGGTGGAGAAGCTCCGGCCGTTGCGCAGACGGTCGACCTCGTAGCGAACCGGCTCGGAGGGATCGCCCCCCAGGATGAAATAAGCGTGCAGCGAGTGCACGACGTGTCCCTCGACGTCGACCGTGTGCATGGCCGCCCGCAGGGCCTGGGCAATGACCAGGCCGCCGTAGATTCGGCCCCACTCGTAAGGGGGGCTCTCCCCCACATAGGTGTCGGCCCCATGGAGTTCGAGGGAGAGCAGATCCCGGTAGGTCATCCCCGATGCCACACGGCGCCGCCAGCCGTGTCCTCGATGACGATGCCAGCGGCCGCCAACTCGTCGCGGATCCGGTCAGCGGCTGCGAAGTCCTTCGCGGCACGAGCCTCGGATCGCTGGGCCACGAGGGCGTCGACCTCCTCGTCGCCGAGCCCGCCGGCCTCCGCAGCAGGCTCCTCCTCGCCGATCTCGATCCCTACGACGGCCAGGGTGGCGATGGCGCTTCGTCCCAGCCGACCCGCCGTCTCGATGTCGCCTTCGTCGAGCGCTGCGTTGGCCCGGCGGACGAGGGTGAAGGCACCGTCCACGGCACCCGGTGTGCCGAAGTCGTCGTCCATGGCGAGCCGGAAGGCGTCCAGTGCGTCCCCGTCGACGTCGCCATCGGACAACTCGACCCCGGCTGCCACCATGCGGCGATGGAAGGCATCGAGCCGCTTCACGGCCTCACCGGCTGCGGTCACCGAGGCGTGACCCACCTCCATGGTCCGCCGGTAGTGGGTCTGAAGGGCAAGTAACCGCAGGGCCCGCGGACCGGCCCAGTCGATGGCTTCGGCCAGGTTGGTGAAGTTGCCCAGCGACTTCGACATCTTCTCGCCACCGACGTTGACCATGGCGCTGTGAACCCAGTGCCGGGCGAACGACTCTCCCAACGCCTCGGCTTGGGCCCATTCGTTCTGGTGGTGAGGGAACGTCAAGTCGTCGCCGCCGCCGTGGATGTCGAACCCGGCCCCAAGGGCGGCCAGTGACATCGCAACGCACTCGGTGTGCCAGCCCGGACGGCCCGGGCCCCACGGGGTGTCCCAGGTGGGCTCCCCCGGCTTGGCCGCCTTCCACAGCGCAAAATCGAGGGGGGATCGCTTGTCGTCGTCGACACCGACCCTGCTGCCTGCGTCCTCGTTCAGTTGGTCGAGGCTACGGCCAGCCAGCCTGCCGTAGTCGCCGACCGTGGCGACCGAGAAATAGACGCCCTTGTCGGGGACCACATACGCAGCACCCCGTTCGACGAGACCCTCGATCACCCCCACCATGCCGGCGATGAACTGTGTTGCGTGGGGCCGGCTCTCGGGGGCCAAGATGCCGAGACGGTCCATCTGCTCGTCGTAGGCGGCGGTGAACTCGGCCGACACATCGGGTTCGGTGCGCCCTTCGGAGTTGGCTCGGGCGATGATCTTGTCGTCGATGTCGGTCACGTTCGAGGCAACGGTGACCTCATACCCCGACCACGAGAGGTAGCGACGGATCACGTCGTAGGTCAGCGCAGTGCGTCCGTGACCGATGTGGGGCACGTCGTACACGGTGGGGCCGCAGACGTACATCGACACCCGCCCTGCTGCACGGGGGGTGAACTCGACCTTGCGTCGCTGCATGGTGTCGAAGATCTGCAGGGGCACGGATCCGTCCTTGCTCGTCGCTGATCGTCGGCCGCATCGGTCAGGGTACCTGCGGGGCCAGCGGGTCGGACCACGGTCAAGCGCCCCGTACCCTGAGGGCTCCTACACGTCGCCGCCGGTCCGGTGCTCACGTCGGGCCGCAACCCACGGATCCCCCTATGTCTCGTTTTCTTTACCGTCTCGGCCGTGCCTGTGTGCGCCACCGGTGGCGGACCATCGCCATCTGGCTGGCCAGCGCAGTCACCCTGATCGGGGTGAGCTCCACGGTCGGGGGAGAACTCGGCAACTCGGTCGAGGTCCCCGGCCTCGACAGCACCGAGGCCTTTCGGCTCCTCGAGCAAACCCTCCCCGGCGCCGCAGGTGTGTCGGCCAACGTGGTCATGGTCGCCCCCGACGGAACCACCCTCGCCGACCCTGCGACAGCCACCGTCGTGACCCGGTTGAGGAGCGAACTCGGTGACCTCGACGAGGTGACGATGGTCGTCCCCCCCATCCCTGGTCTGACCCTGTCCGAACAGGGCGACATCGGGCTCCTGCAGGTGAGGTTTCGCCCCGATGTCGATCCGACCCCCGACCTGGCCGAGCACCTGATCGAGGCGGGCACCGCGGCAGCGGCCGGCGAGCTGCGCATCGAGTTCGGGGGCGATCTCATGTCGGCTGCCGCCGAGCCCGAGACCGGGATCGGTGAAGCAGTCGGGCTGTTCATGGCGGTCATCATCCTGCTGGTTGCCTTCGGATCGGTGGTGGCCATGGGCTTGCCCATCGGCACCGCCCTATTCGGCCTCGCCTTGGGTATTGGCGGAGGAATGGGC
>Ga0181594_10005330_pt1 | contig 11280 bp, 10 predicted proteins | sample 071ome_18_FD_145603 | JGI IMG/M metagenome (GOLD analysis project Ga0181594, IMG submission 145603) | Coastal salt marsh microbial communities from the Groves Creek Marsh, Skidaway Island, Georgia - 071413BT metaG (spades assembly) | ecosystem: Environmental > Aquatic > Marine > Intertidal zone...
GCTCATGACTCGTAGCGAGGGCCACAGTCCCGACAATGGCGCTTTGATCGTAGCTCCAATCGCGCGTCGGCATGCCAGCCAGCGCTCGCACCCGGGAGCGAGCGCCGTCGGCTCCGACTAACAGTGGTGCGGAAATTGTCGCTCCACCATGACAATGGATCTCCCATTGCGTCTCCACAAAAGACATGGACTCAAGCGCGTGCTGCCAGCATACCTTGACCCCGGGGGTTCCCTCCGCACACTGGATGAGCACGTGGAGCAACTGGCGGTTCTCAATAATTTGGCCGAGACAGGGCGCCTCAACTTGCTGTGCGTCAAAGGTGATCTCTCCGCTACCGTCTGCGTCCCAGACCTTCATCGCGCCATAAGGAGCCAGTCGGTCAGCTGGCAGTCGCTGCCACACGCCAAGCTCGCTCAGAAAATCGATCGAGGCAGGCGTCAGCGCACTGACGCGCAAATCCCAATCAGCGAGCGCCCGCCCCATAACGGGGGCAGCAGGTCGCTCTGCGGCGTCGACCACCGTTACCTGAAAGCCTGCGCGACCCAACGCTGTCGCAAGCGAGAGCCCGGCTAGCCCAGCACCGACAATCAGCACATCAGCACTCATCTTTCATTCCGTCACACATGACGGCGCCCGGTTCCCACACGAGCGACTTGCTTGCGTGCTGCGGGCAATAGATCGAGCAGTGCCAGAGAAATATTTCGCGGCGCATCCAATGCCGCGCCACGTCGATTGAAAAGCGTCGACAAGAGATCAGTGCTGCGCGTTACCCATTGTTGCTCGGTCACCACCGCATTCAGGTAAGGCCGCAACGCGTCACCGCGGCTAACGGTTTTACCTGAGGCTTTCGCGGACAACAGCGACTGCGCCAGCAAGTCCGCCTCGCGCAGCGAGAGGTTCAGCCCCTGCCCCGCAACGGGATGCAGCGTATGCGCGGCGTTGCCGACCAGCAAATAGCCCGACCGGTACTGTTCAGTCGCCGCGCGTCGAGCCAATGGCCACTGACTGCGCTGTCCCACGGCCCTGACTCGCCCGAGACGCCAGCCAAACGCTCTCTGAAACTGCTCGCTAAACGCCTGGTCTGACAGTGCCGCGAGATCAGACATCACCGACTCTTCGACTGACCATACGACATTGAAACGTTGCTCATGGCGACTTGCCGACGGCAACGGTAATACCGCCAATGGCCCGTGAGCGGTAAAACGCTCAAACGCGCGCCCCTGCTGGCGTCCCGCGAAGCTGGCATTAAACACCAGCGCGCCGGTAGAAGCCGTTCGCTCAGATACGGCAATCCCCAGCGTATGGAACCAATCCGCCGTGACACCCGCGGCGAGCAAGGCCAGGTCGGCCTGAAGACGATCTCCTGTGTCTGTTTGAACCACCGGTTGATCATTCTCTACATGCAGCGCCTTGCAGCGCACCGGCGCCCGCACTTCCACTCCGAGGGTTTCAGCCCGTTGCAACAAGTGACGGCCCAACACATGGTTCTCGACAACATACCCCAGCGCCGGCGCATCAAGCTCTATAGCCGTCATGACCGTGCTGCCAAAGTGCCCCCGGTGCGATACATGAATATCCGTGATCGCGCCCGATTGCGTCTCTAGCGCTTGCCACATCCCCCAACGATCCAGCAATGCTGTCGAGTGCAAATTCAGCGCAGAGGCGCGGGTATCCATCGGGTCTGGCGTACCGTCTTGGAAAGCGTGCGCCTCGAGCAACGTGATGCGAAGGTCAGGATCTGCCGACGCCAGCGCAACAGCGAATGACAAGCCCGCCAGACCCCCGCCGAGAATCAGAATCTCCGCGTCTGGCTTCACGCCGCCCCGGCCATCAGCGCTTCGATGTCATCTGCGCGCTTGGGAACATCGGCTGTCAGCACATCGCAGCCGGTCTCGGTCACGACGACGTCGTCTTCAATACGCACGCCGATACCGCGCCAACGTTTGCCTACCCGGGTGTTGTCGGGCGAAACGTAAATACCGGGCTCGATCGTCAACACCATGCCAGGCTCGAGCTGACGCCAGCGTCCATCGACCCGATAGTCACCGACATCGTGAACGTCCAGGCCGAGCCAGTGGCCGGCGCGATGCATATAAAAATCGCGATAAGCCTCGGATTTGATGAGGTCACGCTCTTTGCCTTTCAGCAAACCCAGTTTAATGAGTCCACGCGTGATAACCCTGACGGTTGCATCATGGGGTTGGTTCCAGGTGTTGCCCGGTCGCACCTTGGCGATCGCGGCATGCTGCGCCTCCAGAACCAGATCATAAATTGCTCTTTGCTCCGCGGAGAATTGCCCGCTGACCGGAAAGGTGCGGGTAATGTCGGCAGCATACCCCTGGTATTCACAACCTGCGTCAATCAACACGAGATCACCCGCTTTCAAGCGGGCATTATTCTCCGTGTAATGCAGCACACAGGCGTTCGCGCCCGAACCCACTATCGAGTTGTAAGCGGGGAATCGGGCACCGTATTCCGAGAACGTATGCTGAATCGACGCCTCCAGGTGATACTCAAATCGACCGGGCTGGCACTCTCGCATCGCCCTTGCGTGCGCCTCTGCGCTAATCTCACCCGCGTGACGCATGACCCGGATTTCAGCCGCCGACTTAATGAGCCTCTGCTCGTGAAGCAGAAAAGCCAGATCAGTAAAGTCTGCTGGAGGGGCGGCGCCGGTGCGAACCAGACGGCGTATCTGGTTAACCCACCCCATAACGCGCTGATCAAATACGTCATCGTGACCCATCGAGTAGTAGATTCGCTGCGTGCCTTCGATAAGCCCGGGCAAGATCTCATCGAGATCATCAATAGGAAACGCGTCATCGACTCCCAAGTAGGCAACGGCGCCCTCCGGGCCCAGGCGATAGCCATTCCATAACTCCATCTCTGGATCACGCTCGCGACAGAACAATACGACCTGGCCCTGCCGTCGCCCGGGGATCAATACCAGCACCGCGTCGGGCTCCTCGAACCCGGTCAGATAAAACAAATCGCTGTTTTGCCGAAACGGATATTCAGTATCGCGACTTCGGGTCACCTCGCGCGCACCCGGCACGATGGCAATGCTGTGCCGATCCATCATGCTCATGAGCTTTTTGCGTCGTCGGGCAAATTCGGCTTTGCTGATCTTCACTGTTTTATTCCTGTAATGATTGAGCTTCGCTGACAATATTGATCGCGGCAAAACGCACATACTCGACAATGTCCTCGAGCTGACGCTCTGCTTCCTCTGAGTCTGCTTCCTCGGTATCGACTTGTGCAATAGCCGCCATATCCTTGAGCGCCTCGGCCGTCATGCCGGGAATCGGTTCATTCGCGGCGGCCCGAACCGTGATGCCCTGGGTAAACCCAGAGAGGAATCCACTGGTCCATTCAGAGACAGAGCGTAATCGGTCTTCCAGCGCGTCGTCGTCGGGGGGCAATAGTGGTTGAAACGCATAGTCCGCATCCTGAATAGCCGACAAGGTGGCCAGGCTCAGCCCCGAGACAAAATCAACCAGATCACCGGTGAGCTCCACCGCCAGCGCTTTTTCCAACGCCGATACCGTCGCCGACAAGTGTTGCTCTGAGTGCGGGCTAAAGCCGGCTCCGAGTAAGCCGACCATAGCGCCGTGTAGAGTCGACGGGTTTAGCGCGAGACCTGCGTTAAAGAGTGCATCTGCCGCCTCTTCCCAAGAGGGCATATCCTCAAAAGCACCGAGTGCATCCAGTAACACGGGGTTAACCTTCCTTAATCCAGTTTTTGCCAATCGCGCATCGCATTCGCCGGTTTCGTCTGTGCGCGACATGACGCTGGGTTGCCATTACTCGCACCGCACGTTGACCCAGCGAAACGGCGCGCATTATAGTGCCGGCTTGCAAGCAAAACAGTGTACCTTCGGTGGCGGACAACCTCATACAGGCGCTCGAAAAAAAGGTGAATGACCTCATCGAGCTCAGCCGCGCTTTAAACCGCGAAAATCGTGCGCTCAAACTGAGAGCGGCAGAGCTACAGCGGGAGCGTCGCGAACTGCTGGAGCGTCAAAGACAAGCTAGCGAACACGTAGAGAATTCGCTAGCGCGACTCAGGTCGTTGGACGGTAGCGCATGAGTCGACCCAATACCGTCAGCGTCGACATTCTCGATAAAGAGTATCAAGTCGCCTGTCCGCCCGACGAAGAGGTGGCACTGACCAGCGCTGCGCGATACCTCGATCAGCACATGCGCGATATTCGTTCAACCGGCAAGGTGATCGGCTTGGAGCGCGTTGCCATTATGGCGGCGCTGAATATCAGTCACGAGCTACTGGCCCTCAAAGGCGGCAACACGCCTGCGGAAGCCAATGAGGAGCAACAACGGCTGTCAGCCCTGAATAGCCAGCTCGACGAAGTGCTGTACCAGCTGCGTCAACTCGAGATTAACTAAGTCCAGCAATCGGCTATACTGAAGCCGGCCTGAAGTATTCGCCAGACGATTTGTCCTCGAGCCGATAATGCAACACCCGGAGAGCACTTTCGTGGCAGTTGAGCAAGCCTGGCCAGAACCGGGAAGCCTGAAGCCACGAAGTGGTCACCACCTTGAGCCGTTGGGTTCAAGGGCCTATTCGTCAGCGGTACCGCGGGTCATTTCCCTTTTTTTAAACGCACTTTGTTCCTGTCTTGTGCGCCGTGCGCACCGGGAGCACACGGATGTGGTCGCAGTGCGCGGCCTTGCGCCGGACGCTCAATCATCGTTCCCGCAACAAACTGACCCACAAGGCGGCGCGTAATGAACGCCAAAGCAGCGAAAAAAACCTTAAGGAAGTCCTTGCGAGAAGCGCGGAATATGCTGCCCGAGGGAGATCGCGAAGCAGCCGCCGTCACCGCACTGGGTTTTCTTAAGGCATCGCCAATACTGCAAAACTGCCAGATGATCGGCAGCTACCTGGCGCACGAATCTGAATTTGATCCTGTGGCGATCACCGACTGGGCCACTGCGCAAGGTTTATGTGTGGTTTATCCCCGGGTCGTGGGAGACACACTGAAATTTTGCCAGTGGAAACACACTGACCCCACCGAGACCACGATAGGCGGCGTGCACCAACCGACCGCCTCAGCGGCCGCTGTCTCGACAGACGACATTGACCTCTTTTTGACCCCGCTGCTGGCCTGCGGCCACAACGGTCAGCGGCTGGGGTATGGCGGCGGTTTTTACGACCGACTGTTCTCTACTGCGCGAGGATTCAGACTGGGGCTGGGCTTTGCCCTGCAGTATCGCGAAGACTGGCCGACGGAAGCCCACGACCGCCCGCTGCAGGGATTTTTGAGCGAGGAAGGACTCGTGCTTTTTTCCGAGTAGCCTACGTCGCGCTAGTCAGACTGGCGCCCCAGATACTCGCGATACGCGGGATTATCGGTCTCTTCCCAAAACCGGTACCCCAGAGCACCTAGTGCCTTGCGCAGCGCTGATCGCTTTCCGGCTGGCACCTGCATCCCGACCAGAATCCGGCCGTAAGCAGCACCATGATTGCGGTAATGGAACAAGGTAATGCTGTATTCGTGCCCCAACGCATTGAGGAAGTGCAGCAGGCTACCGGGACGCTCGGGGAACTCGACGCGAAATACCAACTCGTCTGCAATGTCTTTTGAAATGCGCCCGCCAATCATGTGCCTGAGATGCAGCTTTGCCGTCTCGTTGTCAGTCATGTCGAGCACTTGATAGCCCTTTTGCCGCAGCGTCTGCTGCAGTTCCGCCGCACCATCACCGTCGGGGCTCACCGTCAGACCAACAAATACCCTTGCCTGTCCGGCGGCTTCATAGCGGTAATTAAATTCGGTGATGTTGCGCTTACCAATGGCGCTACAAAAAGCGCGGAAGGCGCCCGCGCGCTCGGGTATCGTCACGCTCAGTACGGCTTCGCGGCGCTCGCCGATCTCGGTTCGCTCGGAGATATACCGTAAGCGATCAAAATTGGTGTTCGCCCCACTCACCGTCGCGGCCATTGTGCATCCCGCGACCGCGCGCTCCTCGACAAATTTTTTCATGCCGGCAACGGCCAACGCCCCGGCGGGTTCGGCAATCGCGCGCGTGTCGTCGAAGATGTCTTTGACGGCGGCACAGATCTCATCGGTAGTGACGGTGATCACATCATCGACGTGTTCCTTGATCAATCGAAATGGCTCTTTGCCTACCTGAGCCACCGCGCATCCATCAGCAAACAAACCGACCTCGCGCAAGGAGACGCGCTTGCCCTGATCCAAGGCGGCGCGTACGCAGGCGGCGTCCTCGGGCTCAACTCCAATGATGCGGGTGTTCGGCCACACGTAGCGCAAGTAAGCCGCCATGCCCGCAAGCAACCCGCCACCACCGCAGCAAATAAATACATAATCCAGCGGCGCTGGCGCCTGCCTGACCAGCTCCATCGCCACCGTGCCCTGACCCGCAATCACGTCGGGATCGTCAAACGGATGGATAAAAGTGAGTCCCTCTGTTTTAACCAGAGATTGGGCACGCACGGCGGCCTCATCGAACGAGTCGCCGTAGAGCACCACCGTCGCCCCGCGGGCACGCACGGCATCCACCTTGATCGCGGGAGTGGTCACCGGCATCACGATTTTCGCCTTGATGCCAAGCGTCTGTGCGGCGAGAGCGACGCCCTGCGCGTGATTCCCTGCGGACGCAGCGACCACGCCAGCGCGACGCGCTGTCGCGCTGAGCCGGCTCATTTTGTTATAGGCGCCGCGACACTTAAACGAAAATACCGGTTGCAAATCCTCACGTTTTAAAAAGGCCTGGTTTCCCAAGCGCGAGGACAATAGCGGGGCGGCATCCAACGGCGTCTCGCGCGCAACGTCATACACGCGCGCATTCAGGATTCGTTTGATGTAGGTCTGTGCCATAAGCCGACCAGCCGCTGAAAAGCGGTTGATCATAAGACTTTACAAGCGCCAGCACACGGTCAGTGGTTGGCAAAATGTCCACTCGCAAGAGCGGTGGGCGTCTTGTTAAGCAGCGTAGCGTGACTGCATTGCCGCGAGCGAGAGCGGTCTAATCTTCGATGCGTTACCCGCGGTACCAAACGCCTCATACCGGTCAATACAGATCGCCCTCATGGCTTCAAGACTCGCAGTAAAATACTTTCGGGGATCAAATTCCGCCGGATGCTCTGCTAAAAAGCGGCGAATCGCGCCAGTCGATGCAAGCCGGAGATCGGTATCAATATTCACCTTTCTGACGCCGTGCTTGATGCCTTCCACCACCTGCTCGACCGGCACACCATAGGTCTCGGGAATCTCGCCGCCAAACTCATTAATGATAGCCAGCCAATCCTGTGGCACGGCCGACGAGCCGTGCATCACCAAGTGCGTGCCCGGAATGCGTGCATGTATCGCTTTAATACGGTCCATTGCCAGAATGTCGCCAGTGGGAGGGCGCGTGAATTTATAAGCGCCATGGCTGGTGCCACAGGCAATGGCCAACGCATCGACACCGGTATCAGCGACGAACTGAGCGGCTTCTTCCGGGTCGGTCAGCAACTGATCGTGGCTCAACTTACCCGCCGCACCAATCCCATCCTCCTCGCCCGCCTCACCGGTCTCCAGCGAGCCAAGGCAACCAATTTCTCCCTCTACCGAGACCCCGCAGGCGTGCGCCATCTCGACAACGTGGCGCGTCACACCCGCGTTGTAGTCATAATCCATGGGCGTCTTGCCGTCTTCGCCGAGCGAGCCGTCCATCATGACCGAGCTAAACCCCAGTTGGATGGATCGTTGGCAGACCGCGGCCGAAGTGCCGTGATCCTGATGAACAACTACAGGAATATGTGGAAACTCGGTCATCGCGGCCTCCATCAATGCGCGCAAAAACGGCGCGCCGGCATATTTCCGAGCTCCCGCGCTGGCCTGCATGATGACCGGAGAATCGGTCTGATCAGCCGCTTCCATAATGGCCCGGGTCTGCTCGAGGTTATTGACGTTAAATGCCGGCACGCCATAGCCGTATTCTGCCGCGTGGTCTAATAGTTGCCTCAAACTGATCAACGCCATTGTGCTTTGCCTCTGTTTATCTCTCGTTGCTCTCGGTTTTCTGTTCTTACTGCGCTCGCGCGTCTCTTCCGCCTCTCGCACCCGCGATAACGCGCCCTGCGCGCGTCAATCAGATGCGCGTTCCGACAAGACTGCAACTGCGGGCAGGGTTCTCCCCTCGACGTACTCCAAAAACGCACCGCCACCTGTGGAGATATACGATACCTGATCTGCCACGCCAAATTGGTCGATTGCAGCGAGTGTGTCGCCGCCACCCGCGAGCGAAAAGCCCTCACTGGCGGCGATGGCTTCGGCCAAAACCCGAGTGCCCTCAGCGAAAGCGTCATATTCAAATACGCCGAGGGGGCCGTTCCAGAGGATCGTTGCCGCCTCTCTCACGCGGGCTCCAATCTGCGCCGCGGTCTGCGGACCCACATCGAGAATCATATCGTCGTCCGAGACTTCTGCCGCGAGCTTCACGCTAGCGCTGCGTGCTTCTTCAACACTCGGCGCCACCACCACGTCAATCGGTAGCGGGATCTCGACTTTGTCCATCAACCGTCGAGCAGTATCGACGAGGTCGGCCTCGTGAAGCGATTTCCCAATCGGGTACCCTGCCGCGGCCAAAAAGGTATTGGCGATACCACCACCCACAATGAGGCTATCGCAGCGGCTCGACAGGTTGTCGAGCACCTCGAGCTTGGTCGACACCTTGGCGCCGCCAACAACAGCCAGCATCGGTCTCTGGGCGTCCGTCAGCGCGCGCTCCAGCGCCGTTAACTCGGCGGCCAGCAGCGGTCCGGCACAGGCCAGCGGTGCCGCGCGCGCGACCCCGTGGGTGGAGGCCTGCGCGCGATGCGCAGTGCCGAAGGCGTCCATCACAAAGACGTCGCAGAGCGCCGCATAATCGGCAGCAAGCGCCGCATCGTCGGCGGACTCCCCCAGGTTAAATCGCACGTTCTCCAGGAGCACGACATCGCCGGGCAATGGCGCCACGTTCCGCCACTCCTTGGCCAGCAGTACATCTCGCCCAATGAGCTCCGATAGCCGCGCCGCAATCGGCGCCAGAGACGCTTCCGCAGTCCATTCGCCCTCACTGGGGCGACCGAGGTGTGACATCACCATCACCGCTGCCCCCTGCGCTAGCGCCTGTAAGATCGACGGCGCTGCTGCGCGCAAACGCGCGTCGTTGGTGATGTTGCCATCCCTGAGCGGCACATTGAGATCTTCGCGTATCAGAACGCGACGCCCGGTCAGGTCTAGATCCGTCATCAATCTCACAAACACGCTTCCTTCACAGTTGACCCTCTCTGAGCGGCGGCGTTGCTGCCATTATCCGCTGTTGCCAGGCCAAGGCCACGTCAATCATGCGGCTGGCATAAGCCCACTCGTTGTCAAACCAGATAAGAATCTTGGCCAAACGCCCGGCCGCCACCTGAGTTTGTTTCGCGTCCACGATTGCCGAAGCGGCCTCGCCCGCGAAGTCACAGGAGGCCAGCGGCTCGAGTGAATAATCCAAAATACCCGCCAACGTGCCCTGTGAAGCGGCAAGTAAGGCCGCGTTAATCTGCTCACGATCGCAATCGCGCTCGGTGGCTACCGTGAGCTCAATGGCCGATACCTTGGTCGTGGGGACGCGCAACGCGTGGGCGGAAAGCTTGCCGGCGAGGTGCGGCAAGATGCGTTCAATACCCGCGGCAAGGCCAGTATCCACCGGAATAATGGACTGCGACGCCGCGCGTGTTTTACGCAAATCGGTGTGGTGATAAGCATCGAGCACGGGTTGGTCATTCATCAGGGAATGTATCGTCGTGATGGTCGCGGCCTCGATGCCGAAAGCGTGGCAGAGCGTATCCAATACGGGGACCACCGCATTGGTTGTACACGACGCCGCCGAGACCACGCGCATGTCGGGCGCGAGGGCATCATCGTTGACACCAAAAACAATCGTCGCGTCGACGTCAGACTCGGCGGGTTGTGAAAACAACACCCTGCCGGCGCCCGCATCGAGATGCCGCTCGGCAGTTTTTCGGTCGGTGAATGCCCCGGTACATTCGAACACCAAGTCGATCGAGAGCGCTTTCCAGGGTAACTGCGCCACATCGCGGACATGGCTGAGCGGGATAAGGGACTGATCAATGGCCAGCAAATCCCCAGAGCGAGCGATACGCCCGGGATAGCGTCCATAGTTAGAGTCGTAGCGCGCAAGGTGAACCACGGTATCCGCATCGGCAATCTCGTTAATCGCCGCGAGCTCGAGCGAAGCGCGCGCATCCTCACGCGCACGGTACACCCTCAGCAGGGTGCGGCCCACCCGCCCAAAACCATTGATCGCAAAACGCATGGTCAATCGAGAATCACGTCCTCGACAGCCGCCACCACATTATCCGTGGTAATGCCGAAATGCTGGAACAACGCACCGGCGGGCGCCGACTCACCAAAGGAGGCCATGCCCACCACACGGCCATCGAGACCGACATACTTGTACCAAAAGTCAGTGTGGGCCGCCTCAACCGCTACCCTCGCCAATACGTCACTCGGCAACACCGCCTCGCGGTATCCCGCTTCCTGTGCCTCGAAGACTTCGGCGCAGGGCATGGAGACCACACGAACACCGCGCCCGCCAGCGCTGAGTCGCGCCGCCGCCTCAACCGCCAGCGCCACCTCCGAACCGGTTGCGATAATGATGGCGTCAAGCGCTGCCGTCTCTCTTACCAAGATATAGCCGCCGCGATGGGCCTCTCGCGCCGTATCGGCATCACGAATCTGCGCAGGCAACGTTTGTCGAGAAAAAATCATTGCGGTGGGGCCCGTATCACGCTGTAGGGCTTGCTTCCAGGCAATCGCCGACTCCACCGCGTCGCAGGGCCGCCAGGTATGGAGATTGGGCGTGGCGCGCAAAGCGGTTAATTGCTCGACCGGCTGGTGCGTCGGCCCATCCTCTCCGAGCCCAATAGAGTCATGTGTGAATACATACAGCACACGCTGACCCATCAGGGCCGACATCCGCACCGCGTTACGCGCATATTCCATGAATATCAGGAAGGTCGCGCCGTAGGGGATGAACCCACCGTGCAGGGCAATGCCATTCATGATGGCGGCCATCGCAAATTCGCGCACACCGTAAAAAACGTAGTTGCCGGCTGCTGACTCCGCTGTCAGCCCTCGTGCGCCCTGCCAAAGCGTCAAATTGGACCCGGCCAAGTCGGCGGACCCACCCAACAACTCCGGCAAGTGCGGGCCGAATGCATTCAGTGCTTGCTGGGAGGCCTTGCGCGACGCAACATCGGCGCCAGC
>Ga0181594_10005333_pt1 | contig 11276 bp, 10 predicted proteins | sample 071ome_18_FD_145603 | JGI IMG/M metagenome (GOLD analysis project Ga0181594, IMG submission 145603) | Coastal salt marsh microbial communities from the Groves Creek Marsh, Skidaway Island, Georgia - 071413BT metaG (spades assembly) | ecosystem: Environmental > Aquatic > Marine > Intertidal zone...
CTATGGCGGCGGCAACGGCAATGACGGCTGCAACGCGACGGCGACGCATCTGTCGAACCTGCACGTCACGCCGGTGGAAATCATCGAGAGCGAATATCCCTGCCGCATCACCGAGTTCGATATGGTCGCCGATTCCGGCGGTGCAGGCCAATACCGGGGCGGCGTCGCCTTTCGCCGTCGCTACGAGGTGCTGCAGGACTGCACCGTCGTCCGCCGCTACGACCGCTACAAGTATCCGCCTCCCGGTACCCAGGGCGGCGACGCAGGCGGCGCCAGCAAATTCGTCATCAAGGCCGGCACGCCGGACGAGACGCTGACCCCCGCCGCCGGCAAGTTCGAGCTGGACGCCGGCGACGTGTTCTACCTCGAAAGCGCGGGCGGCGGCGGATACGGCGATCCGAAGGCACGCGCGCCGGAACGGCTGCAGCATGATATCGATCAGGGATATGTCACCGCGGAAGCGGCGAAGGAAAAATACGGGGTTTAATTCCCCCCTCTCCCCAACTCTCTCCCGAGTGGGGCGAGGGGTCTGGTCGTGCAGAAATACAAAGCTCGAATCCCCTCCACCTTCAGTGCGAGAGCCAGGGAGAGGGGAAACAGGCGTTCTGAAGGAGATTGTAAATGGCTAAAGACCGCGTTGGCATCATCGGACCGGGCCGCATGGGGCTCGCCATGCTCAAGCATCTCAGGAAGCACGGTTTCGACGTCACCGTATACGACATAAACGACGAACAGCTCGCCAGGGCGGTCGAAGCGGGCGGCGTCGCGGCATCGAATCCGAGAGAAGTGGGTGCGAACAGCGACTACGTCATCGTCGGCGTCGGGTTCGAGCCGGAGGTATACGCCTGTCTGACCGGAGACGACGGCGCACTGGCCGGCATGGCGTCGGGTAGTGCGGTCGCCGTGTGTTCGACCGCGTCGGTCGGCGGCGTGCAGGATCTCGCCCGGATATGCGAAGAGCAAGGCATCGGCTTCCTCGATGCACCCATCGCCCGCGGACGCTGGGCAGCGGACGAAGGGACCCTGCTGGCGCTTGTCGGCGGCACGGCGGAGGTCGTCGAACGGTCGCGTCCGGTCTTCGAGACCTTCTGCTCCGATATCGAACACATGGGCGATGTCGGCCACGGGCAGGTCGCGAAAATGATGAACAACTACCTGCTGTGGGTGAACGGCTGCGCGCTGATCGAGGCCGGGCGGCTGGCGGAATCCACCGGCATCGACCTGCCCAAGCTGCGCAACGCCCTGATGATGAGTTCCGGCGACAGCGCGGCGCTGCGCGACTGGGACCGGATGACCTTTACCTGGGCGCTGAAGGACATGCAGATGATGGAGAAGCTGATGGACAGCGAGAACAAGGCGTTCCCTCTGGCCGGGCTGATCAAGGAACTGGTCAAGGACGGGCGCACCATCAAGGCGACCAATCCACCGGACTGGTCGGGCGAAGGAGGGATTGCGAAAAGGCCATGACCAAGATGGAATTCGACGAAACCTACGATGTCATTGTCGTCGGGTACGGCTTTGCCGGGGCGACCGCCGCCATAGAAGCGGCCCGTGCGGGCGCGAAGGTGCTGGTGCTGGAGAAAGCACCCGATCCGGGCGGCATTTCGATCTGTTCCCAGGGCGCAATCTGCTGTTCCGCCGAGCCGGACGAAGCCTTCGCCTATCTGAAGGCCACGAATGCGGGCCGTATACCGGATGACGTGCTGCGCACGATTTCAAACGGCATGGCCCAGGCGGAAGGTTTTCTGCGCGACGTTGCGGACGGCAGCGGCGCGGAAATCACCACCCGGCCGCGCGGCGGCAATTATCCGTTCCCGCATCGCGAGACGTTCTATTACAGCCATGTCGACGCCATTCCCAACTTCAATGCCCAGGCGTTCTTCCCGCAGGTTAAAGGCCGCGTCGGCGGTCCATACCTGTTCCGGGTACTGCAGATGAAGCTGGAAACGCTCGGCGTGGACGTGCAGCTGGCCAGCCCGGCGAAGCGGCTGATCTACACGACGAACCGGGAAGTGCGCGGGGTCGTCGCGGAAACGCCGGAGGGCATCCGCCATTTTGGCGCGGCGCGCGGGGTGGTGCTGTCTTCAGGAGGTTTCGAGGCCAACGAAGGCATGAAGCAGGAATACTGGCAGCTGATGCCGGTGCTGACGGCCGCAAACCGCTACAATACCGGTGACGGCATCCGGATGGCGCAGGAGGTCGGCGCCGATCTGTGGCACATGTGGCATTTCCACGGCTCATACGGATTCCGCCACCCGGACCCGAACTATCCTTACGGCATCCGCGTCAAACGCTTCCCGGACTGGGTGCCCGGCGATACCGGCGCGGACATGGTCGGCGCCGATATGGTCGACGTGCCGGTGGCGTGGATCCTGGTCAACCGCGACGGCAGGCGTTTCATGAACGAACAGCCGCCCTATCTGCAGGATACCGGCGCGCGCCCGTTCGAGGACATGGACACCGTCACCCAGCAGTTCCGTAACATCCCGGCCTGGCTGATCTGCGACGAAGAGGCGCGCAAGCTCTATCCGCTCGGCAACCCGGCCTATAACGACCGCGACGTGCACATGGAATGGTCCGACGACAATCTGAAGGAGGTCGAGATGGGCATCCTGAAGCGCGCCGACACGCTTGACGAACTGGCGGAAATCACCGGCATGCCGGCGGATGCGCTGAAAGCGACGGTAGAGCGCTGGAACGCCATGACAGAGGCGCGCAACGACGACGAACTGGGCCGCCCGGGCGGTTCCATGGTGCCCATCGCCACCCCGCCCTTCTACGCCGGGGAAATCTGGCCCATCGTGTCGAACACCCAGGGCGGGCCGAAGCATGACGGCAAACAGCGGATCATCGACGTCCATGGCGATCCGATCCCGCGCCTGTACGCGGCGGGCGAAATGGGCAGCTGCTTCGGACATCTCTATCTCGCGGGCGGCAACATCGCCGAATGCCTGATCTCGGGCTGGACGGCGGGCCGCGGGGCGGCGGCGGAACAGGCGACGTAAATCCCGGCATGACGCTGATCCTGAACAACCAGAACGTCCGCGACCTGCTGACCATGAACGACGTGATCGAGGTACTCGAATTCGCGTACAGGGAGCTGGCCGAGGGTCGCGGCGCATTGCGGCGGCGCAGCGATACCATCGTCAGTTCCGACACTACGCCGGACGCCATCTATTCGCTGAAATCCATGGACGGTATCGCGCCGTCCTTGGGCGTCAGCGCGATCCGCATCAATTCCGACATCATCACCCACCCGAAGGTGGGAGAAAACATCCGCCGGGTGAAAGTGCCTGCCGCGCCGGGCGAGCGATATACCGGGCTGGTGCTGCTGTTTTCGACCGAAACCGGCGAACCGCTGGCGATCTTCCCGGACGGCGAAGTCCAGCCGATGCGCGTGGCCGGCACCAGCGCGCTGGCGGCGAAGTACCTGGCGAAGGACGGCGCGCGCTCCGTGGCCCTGATCGGCACCGGCTGGCAGGCCCAGGCGCAGCTGCGGGCCATCGACACGGTGCACGAAATTTCCGATTACCGCGTCTATTCCACACGAAAGGAAAACCGCGACCGGTTCGCGATGGAATGGTCGGAAAAAATGGGCACCCAGATCCGTCCCTGCGCAACCGCCGAAGAAGCCGTCGCCGACGCCGATATCGTGCTGCTGGCGACGAACTCCATCGAACACGTCGCGCGCGAAGAGTGGCTCGAACCGGGGATGCATGTCAGTTCGATCAAGTCACCGGAAATCAGCGCCGAGGTGATCAATGCGTGCGATGTTGCGGTCTGCCACGTGCCGCACGGACGCCCGACGCTGGAATTCGGCGCCGGCGCCGCCCTGCCGGACACCGCGGGGCTGGACGTGGACACCCTGGCGCGGGAAATCGGCCTGGACGACATGCCGACCCTGGCCGATATCGTCAGCGGCAAATCGCCGGGCCGAACATCGGACGATCAGACGACATGCTTCCTGAATATCCTCGGCCTCGGCTACCAGTTCGCCGCCGTCGGCTCCGTGCTGTACCGGAAAGCGCAGGAAGCCAGCATCGGCAACGAAATCCCGACCGACTGGCTGACGCAGGTCGAGGTGCCTTAGTAAAGAACGTTTCAGGAATCCAGGTGGATCGTGTCCGCCAGTTCCGCGTGCGTGGTCAGCCACACATGGTCGCGGTCGCGGGCCGCTTCGATCGACTTGCGCAGCTCGATCGCGCCGAACGGCCGGCCGAACACATGGGCATGTACCGTGATATCGAGAACCGCGCGCGGCGTATGGGTGTCCGCGAAGCCGTCGATAATGCGTTCGAGGACACGGGTAAACGCCTCCGGCTCGTTGCCGTAGCGGATGTAGAGCGGCATGTCGTTGACTTCCATCGTGAACGGCACCGCCACCAGATCGCCGAAATCGTTGTCGATGAAATAGGGCACGTCGCGGTCGAAATGATCCGAATGCCATTTGAAACCGTGTTTGACCAGCAGCTCGACCGTGTTGGGGCTGGGCGTGCCGCGCGGGCTGATGAACCCCCTCGGCGTCTTGCCGAAAACCGACTTGAAACCCTCTATCCCCCGGATCAGGTCGGCTTCTTCCGCGTCGCGGTCCTGATAGACGGGCAGGATGTTCTGCGCCCAGGCATGCGCACCAATAAAGTGGCCGTCGGCATCGATGCGTTTCAGAAGTTCCGGATGCTTTTCCGTGATGATGCCGCTGGCATAGGTGCCGCAGGGCACGTTCATATCGGCGACGACGTCGAGCAGCCTGTAGGCGCCGGTCGTCATGCCGTATTCGGCCCAGCTCCGCGCCTGGGTATCGAGATGCCCGCCCGCCAGCGGGTTGCCCATCGGCCCCACGCCGGGCGCCGAATCGTCGGTCCACATTTCGCACATTATGTTGACGCAGACCGCAAGGGGTTTGTCTTCAGGCCAGTCGATCATGTGTTTTCTCTCCATACGGCCGGCAAGCGGCCTGTCAAAGCCTTTATAGCCCGGCGGCGCGCGTCACAGAACCGGCAGCGTTTTGACCTCCGGGTCCGACGCTTCTATGTTCGCCTCCGAACAACCTGGAGAGACCCCACGCATGGGTGAAACCCCCGACAATATCGGCCCGCCGGAAGCTGCAGAAGCCGGCCCCGGACACAACCAGCCGAAAGAAGTCGTCTGGGAACGCTGGCAGAAAAAACGCACCTTCGTCCGCGCCCTCGAAGGCACCTATGGCGAACTGCAGCAGGGGCTGATGGATCAGCCAAGGGTGTACAAATCGCGCGACTGGCAGTGGAAGGGCGGTCCGGCGCTTTTCAACAAGCCGATCATCAACCCGCAGCGCACCGATATCGCCCAGTCGATCGAAACCCATATTTCAGTCATTGCGCCGGGCGGAACGGGCCAGCGCCACGGGCACATGAACTCCGCCCTGTTCTATATCATCTCCGGCAAGGGCTACGATATTCACGACGGCAAGCGCATCGATTACGAAGCGGGCGACGTGATCATCGTCGAGAACGGCTGCGTGCATCAGCATTTCAATGCCTCCGACGAGGAAGACCTGGTCTCGCTGGTGATGAAAGCCAAGCCGCTGTTCCTGTTCATGCACATGCTGTTCCAGAAGATCGCAGCCTACCCGCCAAAAACGCTGCCCCCGGGGCAGGAACACTGGGAACCGCCGACGGATTTGTAAGATTGGACGGCACCGGCCCGCAAATGCGGAGACTAAAACCGCCCGTTACTTTGACCTCTAAGCATCCCGGTTCTATGCTTCTGCAACGTTCGAAAACAGGAGGATTTCCGCATGGGTGAGACGCCCGATAACGTCGGTCCCGTCGAGGTAAAGGAAGCCGACGCAGGCCCCGGCCACAACCAGCCGAAGGAAGTGGTATGGGAGCGCTGGCAGAAAAAGCGCACCTTCGTCCGCGCCCTCGAAGGCACCTATGGCGAGCTGCAGCAGGGGCTGATGGATCAGCCAAGGGTGTACAAATCAACCGACTGGCAGTGGAAAGGCGGACCGCAGTTTTTCGACAAGCCGATCATCAACCCGCAGCGCACCGATATCGCGCAGTCGATCGAAACCCATATCTCGTGCATCGCGCCGGGCGGAACGGGCCAGCGCCACGGCCATATGAATTCGGCCCTGTTCTATATCATCTCGGGCAAGGGCTACGACATCCATGACGGCAAGCGAATCGATTACGAAGCCGGCGACGTGATCATCGTCGAGAACGGCTGCGTGCATCAGCATTTCAACGCCTCCGACGAGGAAGACCTGGTCTCGCTGGTGATGAAAGCCAAGCCGCTGTTCCTGTTCATGCACATGCTGTTCCAGAAGGTCGCGGAATACCCGCCCAAGGAACCCATTCCGGGCTGGGAACACTGGGAACCGCCGACGGATTTGTAGCTTCAACGTCATTCCCGCGCAGGCGGGAATCTTCGTGACAGAGATCCCCGCCTTCGCGGGGATAACGAATCAGAAAATTAGGAAGACATTATGACTACCCACGAAAGAGACCGCGCCCACAGCGGCGCCGACCAGAGCAGCAACTGGTACCGGGAAGAGCTGGAAGAATCAGCCGAATTCCGGAAAACGTACCGAAACCGGCTGTCGGTCGTAAAACCGAAAGACATGCCGTTTGAAAATTCTCCGGACGGGCTGATCAAGCATCTAGTGCACGAAAAGCAGCAGACGACGGAAAACTGCGTCGAAGCCTATATGCAGTTCATCAAGCCGGGCAGCCACACCGGCAAACGCCGCATTCTGGCGGAACAGATTCTGTTCGTCGCCGAGGGCACCGGCTACGACCTGCACTGGGACGTGGAGTTCGAGGTCGACACCGAATTTCACTGGTCGTGGAAGGAAGAGCCTCGCAAGTTCGAGTGGGAGCGCGGCGATTTCATCTTCGTGCCCGCTTACTGCATCCAGCAGCATTTCAATTCAGATCCCGACAACGAAGCGCGGCTGATCGTCATCACCAACCGCATCTTCAAAGCGATGGGCCTGAACTGGCTGGAACAGATCGAAAACGCGCCGGATTACGACGGCGACCTGGAACCGATGCTGGCCGGCCCCGGCTGGCACCCCGATACCCGGGAAGACATCTAGGCAGCAATGCACTAACGAAAAAGCGGGGCCCAACCCCGCTTTTTTCTCGGTCGACCTGTCTGACGCACAGACAGTCTCCGAAGGACTGCGCGGCAACCACTCCTCCGCTAATCCGCCAACGGCACCCGAAGCGTCACTTTCAGTCCGGCGTCGGGCACGTTTTCGGCCATCGCGCTGCCGCCCAGAGCCTCCACATTCCGGCGGACGATCCAAAGACCGATGCCGAAATGCGCCGGTTCGTGGTCAGATCCGTTGGCCATCGCGCTGGACGCCCGATCCGTGAAATAGCGCTCGAAAATTCGATCGAGATCTGCCTGGTCGACTCCGGGCCCCTCGTCGATCACCGAGAGTTCCGCCATACCGTCAACCCGGTGGAGAGACAGGTGAATTTCACCGCCGGCAGGCGAATATCCGAGAGCGTTCTCGACCAGATTCTCGATCACGGTCTCAAACAGCCCATCGCTGCCCCATGCCTTCAGACCGTCGTCCGCATCCGTCACGATCCGAATGTCCCTGTCATCGTGATTGCTCTCCAGCGAGACCGCGAGTGACGTCACCAAAGCAGTGAGATCTACACGTTCGCGCGGTGCTTCCATCAGTTCGGCGGTCGCGTTGTCCAGTTGCCGCGAAGCGCTGACCAGACTGTCCAGCCGTTCGGTGGACCTTTCGATCCGGGCCAGCGCCTTGCCGGCCTCGCACTCGGATCCGGCAACCCGCTTCAAGGGCTCGACGGATTGGGATATCACGGCGAGCGGCCCCTTCAAGGCATGAGCGTTGTCTTCCGCCGCTTCGCGGATAGACCGGGCGGATGCCCTCAAGCCCAGCACCAGACGGTCGAATTCGGTCGCGACACCGGAAATCTCCGGGACCCGGTTATGGTCTTCGAAAGACAGCTCGCCGCTCTGGCCCGTCCTGATATCGCGTGCAAGCCGTGCGAAACGGCGGAGATTGCGCCACACGTCAAGAAACATCCAGAACACGACACAGGCAAACAGCAGGTAGATCGCGGTCGCGATCCGAACTTCCGCCGATTTCCAGTACGGACGTCCCAGAGACGACCGCAGCACGTCGTCGGTGGACTTGGACACCAGCACGACCCAGCAGCCGCTATTCGACAAGAAAGGCACCATGGAGGTCAGCACCTCTTCTGCCCCGGAAACGTTCGTGTAGCGCTGCGCTTCCGGCGCCACCGCCTCGCACCCGGGACCGATACGACGAAAAATGCCGGCCTTTACCAGGCGCTGCCTCTCCGCGTCGAGGCGCCGGGCAGTTAAGGGCGGCGCTGCCGCAACGATAAACAGACTGGCATCCTCACCCAGCGCTTTGGGCCGGAGAAGAACCCGCACCACCGTGCCGGGTTGCGTGAAGCGGCGCGCTTCCTCCGCCGTCCGGTTCGCCGTGCTGCCGTCGAACGTCCTGAGGATAGGTGTCAGCGCCATGGCGATCAGCCGCCCTTCCGCCTCGGTGTTCTTCTGAAGCAACGCAATTTTCTCGGCATCGGCATCCCGGAATTCCGAATACACAATCACCGGAACGGCGAGGAAAATAGCGACCAGCAGGGCGAGACGGGCGGAAAACGAACGGTGAACGGCCCCAAACCCTCCCGAAAGCCGAATGTCAGCCATCGGACCGCCAGCGATAGCCGAATCCCGGGTAATTCTCTATGCCGTCGAACGATGGATCGATTTCCTTGAACTTGCGGCGAATTCGCTTGATGAACGTCCGGACGTTGGACCGGTATCCATCGGTTCCGTGTCCGGCATAGAACCCCTCGCCGTGTACCATGTCGTACAGTTCCCTGTAGCCGACATCGGCGCCGGCGCGGCTGGCGAGACAATGGACCATGCGGAACTCGGTGTAGCTCAGCGCGACCTCCTCGCCCTGCCACCGTGCCCGGTTGGTATCGACTGCGAGATGCAGTGGCCCGATCGTCACGTCTTCATCCATCTTTGCGCGCTCGTCGGCCGCGTCGCCGGGCTGCGTCCGCGGTCCCTGAAGGGTCAACTCGATGCGTTTGGCGAGTATCGAAAAGCTCCGCGATTTTTCCACGAAATCGACTGCTCCGCCGTGCAGCGCAGCCTCTTCGTAGAACTGATCGGTCAGAACCGTCAGGAAAATAACGGGAAAATCGTAACTCGCTTCCCGCATCCGCCGCAGCACCTCTATTCCGTTGATCTTTGGCATTTTCCAGTCGAGAAGCACCAGATCGCAGGTATGCCCCTGCGCCAGCCAGTCGAGGATCACCTGACCGTCGGCAAACCCTTCGACGTTGTATCCCGCAGCAAGAAGATTACCGGCGAGCGATTCCCGAAACAGCGGATCGTCATCCGCGATCAAAATGCGCGCAGAGACGTCCAGGGATTTAGCGAGCCGTGCCGGCATTGGCCCATTTGATCCTGCTGGCGCATGTTTCGATCAACATCGAATCTCTTGCGCGTTGATACTTGTTCTTTGCGCCCGTACTGATCTCGTAAGTCAGCGCGCGAAATTTCTGTTTGGCGAGATCGGGATAGAAAAACAGCCGCATCCGGCATCCATCCTGTTCCCACGCCCATACCGTAGCTGGCTGAGCCAGGGTGATACGGTGCGGCTCTCCGAGGATTTCCGCGATGGCGGATTTGTCCAGACCGACCAGCATTTTCGGATCCACGATCACCGGTTTCGATTTCGGCCGCGGCACGAAGGCGGTTTCCGCCTTTTTATCCTTCAGATCGCCCGGTCCCGGCGATCCGGGCTCAGCCCAGTCGACCTGCTGTCTCAGTTCCGCGACCGTTGGCGCCCTGGAGACGCCGTCGGACGATGTGGCGGCATCGATCCGCTCGATCAGCGTACAGCCCGATATCGACAGACAGAATGCCGCGAACACGGCGCGGCCAATCAGGTTCTTCATGCTTCCTACCCCTTTGCGGGCCCAGCCTACGCGACCAGCCTACCCGCTTGTCCCACGGTGGCCGCGCCCGGATGTGCCGGTCATGCCTTCAGCTTACCGGCATCCGACTATAAGGCAATATTGCGTTAACAGAGGTTAACGGAACGTGAATGCCCCAAAATTGTCACAGCGATGACGCACCTATGTCGCAGCCCCCCGGCGTAGGATTTAGTCATGGCAAACGGCGGGTAGGCCGACGCATCGATCAACCGGGTACGGAAACCGCGTCGCCGCCGTTTGCCAAACTTTGAAAGGGGAACAGGATGTACATAGACACCGAACTGAAAACGATCTCGGTAATACGGCGGGTAGCGCACTCCCCCTCGCTCGCAGCTATCGGACCGGCCGAGGCGTTGCCGGCGCACAAATCCCTTCGGCGGATTTTGAGCCTGCTTCAGTCTGTAAATATCCGTCTCAGCCTGTTTACTTTCAAAGCCTTGCCGGGTGCGATCACCCGGCATGTGCTTTTTTCCGCGGTTGAATCAGCGGTCGACGATTCCGGCCTGGCCTTCGAACTTGAGGACGGACGCATCGGCGCGCTGGTCTACGGGTGGCGGCCGCCGGGTGCCGGTGACGACTGGGTAGAGAGCCGGACGCTCTCCCGGTTGGACTGGGCGCTCGGCGGCCCCAACTCCGCGGAGCATATCGTAGACATCTATTCGGTCCACCGTCCTTCGGTAGAAATCGCGTCCGATGAAGACGCGCTAAATCTGCTGCTGACTGCGGAACGAATGGCGCCTTTCCCCACAGGCAAAAAAGCGCACATTATCTAGAGCCCACGATCGGCAGCTACGCCATGTCCAGATCGGTTCTCTCGCTAATTGCGGCATTCCTTTTCGCCATCGCCTATGGATGGACATCGGATTTCGCCTATCGGACAGCTCCTTCTGTCGCGCCGAACGCCGCCGCTGCCCCTTTCGAGAGCGCGCCTGCAGATCAGCGTCAGCAAGACGCCCCCCCGACCGTAACCGCGGGATGGTTCATATAGCCGCTCTTTGTTAGCGTCGGGCCGTCATGACGCGAAAGCATCTCCACAATCGGTTCGCCGCACTCTGTTTTGGCCTACTCGCCATGTCCCTTCTGCAGGGATGCGGGATCGCCGGGGGCGCATCGGTTCTGTCGTCAAGCGTGGGAAGCGTCACTGCCTCTGGCGTCGAACGGACACTGGACGGTGCCGCCATTCAGACAATCACCGAACCGCAGGACAGGATCGTTGGGGCGGCTGAACGGGCTTTGATCAAGATGGGGTTCGACATCGGGAACAAAATA
>Ga0181594_10005334_pt1 | contig 11275 bp, 7 predicted proteins | sample 071ome_18_FD_145603 | JGI IMG/M metagenome (GOLD analysis project Ga0181594, IMG submission 145603) | Coastal salt marsh microbial communities from the Groves Creek Marsh, Skidaway Island, Georgia - 071413BT metaG (spades assembly) | ecosystem: Environmental > Aquatic > Marine > Intertidal zone...
GCAGCTCAAGGTGGCGATGGGGGAGCCTTTACCGCTCTCCCAAGAGGCGCTCGATGAGCGGGTCAAGAGCGGTGGTTACCCACAGCACGCGATCGAGGCGCGCCTGTATGCCGAGGACCCTGTGGCGGGCTACCTCCCTCAAGCGGGGCCGGTCATGTGTTGGCGTCCACCGAGCGGGGAGGGGGTGCGGGTGGATGATGGGGTGGGCGCTCAGGTCAGCGCGCGCTTTGACCCGATGCTCGCCAAGATCATCGGCGTAGGGGACAGCAGAGAGGTCGCACACCGGAGGCTCCTCACCGCCCTAAGGTCGCTGGCTGTCTTTGGGCCACAGACCAACCTCGCTCACCTGATCCAGCTCCTTGACAGTGAGCCCTTCATAGAGGGGCGACTGCACACGAAGAGCCTAGATGAGGCGCGCCTAGAGGGGCCCCTCGCTCCTCGCCTCCTCACACCTGCGCCACCGCTTGACCGCGCGCTCGCTGCGATCTTTCTGAGCTTGCCGAGCTTGAGTGTACAGGCGCATGGGGATGACGTGAGCCCGTGTCTTTTAGATGGCTGGGGGACCGCCCAGCGCGCGCGCTGGGAGGTGAGGCTCGCGGAGCGCTTGAGCGCGGGTCGAGAGGATGTTTACAGCGTGCAGGTCCGGCAAGGTGGCTACAGCTCCGCGTGGGTCTCGTGCGAGGGGGTAGAGCGCGTCTTCTCAGAGCTCCACTTTGACCCTGAGCGCGCTCAGCTCACTTATCGAGTCGATCAGGGGCCCCTCACGCGGGTGAGCGCGTGGCGCTCAACGCAGGTAGCTGAGGTGAGCCTGCTGAGTGAGGCAGGTGAGACGAGACGTTGGCGTGACCTGAGCTACGAGCGGGTGAGCGCTCGTATGAGTGAAGAGGACGCCCGACAGGTCCTCGCGCCGATCTCTGGCGTGATCAGCTCCGTGTGCTGTGAGGAAGGGGAGCAGGTCAACCCAGACAAGACGCTTATCACCTTAGAGGCGATGAAGCTTGAGCACGCCTTGTTCTCTCCACGCCACGCCACGATCACTGAGCTCCACGTGCGAGCGGGTGACCTGGTCACCGCAGGCCAGCTCTTAATTAAGCTCAGCGCCCCTGAGCCGTCCTAGATTGTGAAGGAGCTTCATGATGAGCCCACACCAGCCCGCGATCATCACCTGCGCGCTCACCGGTGTCCTCACCGACCCTCAACGTCACCCTGTGCCTGTCACCCCAGCGCAGATGGCCCAGGAGGCGCGCGCCGCCTTCAATGAGGGGGCGAGCGTGATGCACGTTCACTTTAGACGCCAAGCGCGCGGTGAGGGTCACCTCCCAAGCTGGGAGCCTGAGGTCGCGGCTGAGATCTGCCAAGCGATCCGTGAGGCCTGCCCAGGGGTGTTAATCAACATGAGCACAGGGGTCTTGGGGGCAGACGTGAGTGGCCCGCTCGCTTGCCTTGAGCGCGTACAACCTGAGATCGCGGCCTGTAACGCAGGTAGCCTCAACTATCTTAAGACAAAGGCAGACGGCGCTTGGGCGTGGCCCCCTATGGTCTTCGATAACCCGGTCGACAAGGTCCAGAGGATGTGTGAGGCTACGCTCGCGAACGGAGCGGTCCCTGAGTTTGAGTGCTTCGATCTTGGAATCCTGCGATCGGTAGGGCTCTATGTACAGAACGGCTGGGCGCCAAGACGGCCAGAGGTCAACCTCGTGATGGGGGTCGCCTCGGGGATGCCCGCCGACCCAGACCTGCTCCCGTTAGCCGTACGCTACTTACCCAAGGGGGCGACCTGGCAGACGACAGTGATCGGCCGTGAGGAGGTCTGGCCCGTCCACGTCGCTACCGCTCGCCTAGGGGGTCACGTCAGGACAGGGGTTGAGGACACCTTCTATCTGCCTAACGGCGACCGCTGTAAAGGGAACGGGGACCTGATCGCGTCCCTCGCGTCTGTCGTCCGTGAGGAGGGTCGAGAGGTCGCGAGCCCCGCTGAGGCGCGCGCGCTCATATTTGGAGCTGACTGAAGAGATCAGTACACTCTTTACAGTTTTGAGCGCTACGGAGCCTGTCGTGACCCGCGCGCTTTTTGGCCTGCTCATCTCTACATGGAGGTACCGATGCGCGCTCTACACACCACCCAAGACACCCTCACTCAAGTCACGCGTCGCGTTACTTTTACCTTCAGCGCTTTAGCGCTGATCGCGTGCGCTGACGAGCTCACCCCCGTCGACGCGGTAGGTGGCCGAGCCCCGCTCGCGGGGGCGCAGGGAGGTGGCCTTGAGTGGGTCGGTGGGGTGAGCGGGGGAGCGCCTGAGGAGATGGTCGGGGAGGGGGCCCTCCCTACCCCACCTCCAGCGGGAGGTGAGGAGAGCGACCCGCCGGTTTATCTCTCACCTGACCCGATTGATTTAGTTGGCTTTGGGCTCCTCCCTCCGAGCGATGAGCCTGTGGGGGGCGCTGAGGCGGGGGCGTGGTACACAGAGGCCTCACCTTGCGCGTTACCAGAGATCGACTTCCCTGTGACCCACCCCTTCGCGCAGGGCGTAGAGGTCCCTAGGCCACGCGAGCGCGCCACGCCGTTTGAGTGGCGCGTTGAGCGAGCGGGTCAAGTCACTCAGGTCGCCCACCCTCAGCTCAGCGCTCAGCCTCCCGCGCTCCGGACCGTTGACCTCACTGAGGGGAGCGGGCGACAACGTAAGGTAGACCTCGTGATGCCTAGCTTTACCGATGAGCAGGGCCTCTTTGAGCGCGCTGAGCTGTGGTCTGGTGAGCGTTGCTATGAGGTGAGGCCGGGTGAGGGGGGGCTATTGACGGAAGAGGAGGCATACCAGCGCTACAGGAGGCTTGTCTTAGACACCTTGTGGCGACCGCTAGATGAGCGACCAGAGCACAGGAGCGTGATCGGGCTGAGGGGCGCCTCACCCGGCATGATCAGCTGGAACTACAACTCACCCAACCTCTACAACGACACCATCGTCTTGTTATGGAGAGATCAAGCGGGTCGCGCCCATGTGCTGGAGTTCCCTGTCAACACAGACACGGGAGCGCATGACTTTGGCGCTGACAGCTCCTCCTCGCTTAGAGCGAACCGCCACTATCCTTATGTCAACGGCTGGCACCGTGACTATAACGCGCTGAGGATCGACCTCCCGAGCTACCCTGTCCGTGATGACACCAACAACAACGGTCACTGGGACAGCGACCGTAACGGCTGGCTTGATGGACCTCAGCCTGGCTTAGATTATGACCGTCTCGGGACCGCGCACAACATCCACGGCGCCCCCTCCTCAGTAGCGCTCGCGAGCGCAGAGGTGAACATCGCCTCTGCGGGCTGTCAGGTGATCCCTGGCGCTGAGAACTGGGAGCGCTTCATCAGCCAGGCGTGGACCGGGCTCGGTGACCCTGTCGATTATTACTTGATCGACGTACGCGACGTCCCTCAGCGCTTCTTTGAGCCCTGTGTAGAGGACGGGAGCCACGCCTGCCCCTACTCGATTCGTAGCTTCCCTTTTAACGCTTCAGACGACACCTCGATGTCGAGTGAGCGGGCGTATGACCTCTACAGCTGTGATGACGCGAATGAGGGGGGAGCGGAGCGGGTCTATGTGATGAATTTACCGAGCGCTGGGCTCTTAAGGGCGACCGTGGAGACCGCGAGCTCATCTATAGACCCTGACCTACACCTGCTCGATGGCGATGACGCTCAAGCCTGTCGGGCGAGAGGTCACCTCATGATCGAGGAGCGTGTCCCAGCGGGCCGCTATGTCCTGATCGTTGACACCTATGTGTCAGGTGAAGGCGCTGAGCTCTCAGGTCCATATGAGCTGCTGGTAGAGTGGGCGCCAGAGGGCTGAGCACAGCGCACGCTCAACTTGACTCATGTGTGAGATGAGTTTGCGCTTTACCTTTAGCTGTGATCACTCTACATCAATGAACATGAGAGCTTGGGACTAAAGACGAGGGTGACTTGGACGAGCAGCTTCTACGACGATGGTGTATAGATCAACATACGCTTAGAGCGCTGGGCGTGACTCAGCTCCTGCTCATCTCCATCCTCATCGCTGGATGTGGCGGGGTTCCTCAGCACAGCGTGAGCGGTCGCCTAGGCCCATTCCCGATCCAGACGACGGTAGACTCACAGGTCGCACAGCGTCACCTTGAGGGGCGCCCAACCCCTGAGGAGCGCACGAGAGATGACGCGCTGAGACAAGCGCTTAAAGGAGCGCTCCCAGCGCCAAAGGCGCTACAGGCGCTCGCTGAGCAGACCTCTGTAGACCACGCCTCGCTGTTTTTTGCAGAGAGGCTCTTAGAGGTCCCAAAGAACATCGCCATACATCGCGTCTACTTCCATTATCTGAACCTACGAGAGGAGGCGATCACCTCACTGCATCGCGACGAATATGTGGTGATCTTGGTCCCAGGGTATGATCACGTTGAGACAGGCGCAGAGACGGGCGCCAGTTTAACTCGGGCGCGAGAGGTCCTCGCGCAGGTGAAGGTCAAGACCATCTTCGCTGAGCTGAACCCGGTGGGTGGGGTTGAGGAGAACGCCGCGATCATCGCGAGGGTGGTGCGTGATCAGACGACGCCGAGCCAGAAGGTGGTCATCAGTGGCGCGAGCTCTGGAGGCGCGGCGATCCACTACGCGCTTGGCTCCTTGCTCACGAGGCAGGAGGCTGAGCGGGTCCGAGGCTGGATTAACCTTGGGGGGCTCATGAGAGGCTCACGGATGGTCGACTGGTTCGACTCGAGCTGGCGTTATCCGTTCTTTAGAGCAGGCCTCTGGTTCACTCGTTGGAGCGCAGACGCCCTTGTGAGTATGAGCACTGAGCGCTCTCGAGACCGCCTCAAGCGGAGCGCGCTCGCGCCTCACCTCGTGGTCCTTAACTTTTTAGGGCTCTCGCTCTCAGGCTCGATCACAGACTCTGAGTTTAGCCAGTATCACTTCATGAGAGACTGGGGGCCGAATGATGGCTTCTCCCTGCTCCCAGAGATGATCTTACCCAACACGCTCACGGTGATCGCGCCTGAGTGTGACCATTTCTTTGGGGAGGACCCGCTGATCCACCTCAAGGCGCTGGCTTTACTCGCGACCGTGGTCGACCTCGCAGAGACCCGGACGAGCTGTGGGGAGTGCTGGGGAGATGAGGGGCCCTTCCCGTCGCTCGCCTTTGGTGGTGAGGCCCCCCCTCACTTAAGCGACCCTGAGCAAGACTGGAGCGAGGAATATCAAGTATACCAACAGCTCCCTACACCGGCGCTCCCTTCACAATGAGCGTGCGAGCTGATCGCGACACAGAGCTCTATCGTCCACAGAGCCCCATCGTCCAAAGAAAGTGAAGCAGAGGAGCAGAGCATGAAGATCACGGTCATTGGGAGCGGTTATGTTGGCCTCGTCGCGGGCGCTTGCCTCGCGGACGCGGGGAATGAGGTCACCTGTGCTGACATCGATGAGGCGAAGGTCGCACGCTTACATCGAGGTGAGGTCCCGTTCTATGAGCCAGGGCTTGAGGCCTTGGTTCAACGCAACGCCCGCGCTCACCGCCTCCTGTTTACGACCGACGTCCAAGAGGCCTGCGCGCGAGGCGCGGTGATCTTTATCGCAGTGGGGACCCCACAAGGAGACGACGGCTCCGCCGAGCTGAGGTATGTCCACAGCGTCGCGGACACGATCGGAGAGTCTCTCTCTGGCACAACAGCAGGAGAGCAGGTCGAGGGGCTGAAGATCGTGCTGACGAAGTCGACGGTCCCGATCGGGACCAGCGATGAGGTGCACCGACGCATTGAAGCGCGCGCCCAGCACCCCTATGTGGTCTGCTCAAACCCTGAGTTCCTTAAAGAGGGAGACGCGCTCAATGATTTCTTAAAGCCTGACCGCGTGATCCTTGGGGTCCCCGATGATGAGCGAGGGGTGATCGCGGAGCGTGTGGTCCGGAGGATGTATGCGAGCTTCTGTAGGACGAATGACAGGCTGATGGTGATGGGGGTGCGCTCAAGCGAGATGACAAAGTACGCGGCGAACGCCATGCTCGCGACGAAGATCAGCTTTATGAACGAGATGTCTCGGCTCGCGGAGTCGGTCGGCGCAGACATCGAGCGGGTTCGGGTAGGGATCGGCTCGGACCCTCGGATTGGCTACTCCTTTTTGTTTGCAGGGGCGGGCTACGGAGGCTCCTGTTTTCCAAAGGACGTCCGAGCCCTCCAGCACATCGCCTCAAAGGTTGGGCCTCCCCTCCAGATCCTCCGCGCGGTAGATGAGGTGAATGAGCGTCAAAAAGAGGTGCTCTTTAAGCGAGCGATCGAGCACTTCAAGGGCGCGTTGAGTGGTAAGCGCTTTGCGGTTTGGGGGCTCGCCTTTAAGCCTCGCACGGATGACATGCGTGAGGCGCCCAGCCTCGTGCTCATCCAGGCGCTCTTAGAGGCAGGCGCCAGCGTGTGCGCCTATGATCCAGAGTCAATGTCCGTCGCGCGGGCGCTCCTAAAGGGGCCTGTCGATGAGGGGAGCGTCTCGCTGATGGACGGGGAGGGGCAAGACCACTACAGCTGTCTTGAGGGCGCTGACGCGCTCTTTGTCGTCACTGAGTGGAAGGTCTTCCATCACCCTGACTTCAGACGTGTCTGCGCTTCTCTCGCTGAGCCGGTCGTTTTTGATGGACGAAACATTTATGATCCCGACATGATGAAGTCACTTGGCGTCACCTATTATGGGATGGGCCGAGGCACCTCCATTGAGAGAGGGGCTCACTCGCCTCTCACCTAAACACACAAGGGGCAGCTATGAACAGGATCAGCCAATACGCTCAAGGGCGCGCAACGCGTAGCTTGACGGTCGGACGTCTCACCGCGCTCATCTTCACTTGTCTGGTGACGCTCTCTCCCGCGCTCGCCAAAAAGAAAGAGGTGACGGTGCCAGTTGAGGTTGGGGTTGGCCCGGCGGGGCACATTATTTTTGGGGACATGCAAAAAAAAAAGGCGCTCTTCTATGGCGCTCGTATCAACCTTGAGGCGGTCATTAACAAAGCCCTGATCAAGAAAAACAAGAAGAAGATCCCCAAGAAATATCGCACAATGGCGATGAAGCTCAACGAGGTCCGCCTCCGCCCTGGCCCGCTCGCCTATATCCCCAAGACGCTCTTGATCTCGCCTGGTGACAACGCGATGTATGGGGCGATATGGGACCTCGTTGGGGTAGGCTCAGGGCTTGGCCCTCTTAAGCTCTCAGCTGACCTTCAGTTTGCGTACGCCTACCTGAGCTACCAAGGGGAGGGTGAGGGGTCGTCCGCGCAGACGATGCACCTGATCCGCCCTGCCCTAGCGGTCAGCGCGCACATCCCAGTGATGCTCACGGACTCATTCGGCTTTGACCTTGGCTGGCGCTCAAGCTTGATGCCACCACAGGCGCTTGGTGGCTCCCCGCTCTCCTTCTCAACCGACCTCGACGGGACGATCTGGCATATCGGTCAGGCCTACTTCGCGCTCACCTTCCGCATCCCGTACACGACTCGGATGTGAGCGAGGGAGGTTCGCTGGACACGCTACGGCTCAGGAGGGCGATCGCAGACCTTGAGGGGCTCCTCAGCGCTCAGCTGTTGCTGTCTCACCCCTCTCCCTCAGCGCTCAGCGCTCAGCTTGGTGAACAGCTCAGCACAGATGGAGCCTTTGAGGTCATAGGTGAAGAGCGGGTCATGGAGTGGCGCGCCGCGTTGAGCCAACCTGAGCTAAGACCCACGCTTAATGAGTCGCTCACGCGCGCTCTGAGCAGCTTTAAAGGGCACAGGTTAGGGCTCTACGCAGAGCGCTTATTCTGCGCGCTCTTGAGCGTGCTTCCAGGACATCAGCTCCTCGCTCATGACCTTCAAATTTATGCTCGCTCAGAGGGGCGACAGACCCTAGGGGCGCTTGACCTGCTTATCCAGAGCCCTCGCGGGGTTGAGCATCTTGAGCTGACGGTCAAATTTTATCTCAAGCGCCACGTGGGGGCAGGCTGGGCTGAGTGGTTAGGGCCAAATGAGCGTGACACCATGGCGAAGAAGGCCCACAGGCTCTTGAGCCACCAGCTCCCTTTATCTGAGCGCGTTGAGGCGAAAGAGAGGCTCGCGTCGCTTGGGCTCCCCTCCCCTACTCACCGCGTCGCCGTATACCTCGGGCGCTGCTTTGAGCCGGTCACCCCCTTGGGGGGCGTGCTGAGCCCTCTCAAGCGCGCTCAGAGCGTTTGGGTGAGGCGTGGGCAGTGGATGGCAGCGCAGAACGACAGCGCTGGGGTGACACGACGGTGGGTCCCTCGGTTGTACCCAGACTGGCTTCATCGTGACCAGGCGCTCTTAGAGGGGGCCACCGCCTTGAGCGCGGGAGAGGTCGCGAGCCTACCTCTAGAGCGGGGGCGCTACCTGATGCTCTCTGAGCTCACCGAGGAGGGGGAGGAGAGGCGACGCTGGATGCTCGTCTCAGACGAGTGGGGCGTGGCACATCGACCTTAATCTGAGATGATCCCATGCTCGAGTAGGCGCTCGAGTAGAGACAGCGCCTCGGGGCGAGGCATCCCAGAGATCGTGAGGAGGTCCTCATAGCTCGTGTTCCCGTCGATCTGGCTCACGAAGAAGCCCGCGAGGTGATCAAAGTCATCCCACTTAATCTGCTCGACGGGGATCTGAACTTGAGGGCAGAGCTGGAGGCGGTCAGGGCTGAGGGTCCGCTGAGCGATCGCGCTAGGGGCTCGGGTAGGCTCCTCTTCACCTGCGAGCTCCTGCTCACTCACCGCCCGCTCTGGCGAGACGGCCTGTGGAGCCTCAGACGCTACGCGCTCCACGCGTCGCCTAGACTTCGCCGCTTCACGCTGACGGTGGTACTCATCGATATAACGACGCGCGACCGCGTGCTGAGGGTCTTTCTCAAGGAGCTCCTCAGCGGTCTCGACCGCCTGCGCGTACTGTCCGCTCCGGTGAAGCTCCGCGAGCTGACGGCTGAGCGCTTGAATCGAGAGCCCATCTGCTTGAGTGCGAGGGCCCTCGGGGCCTGAGATCGCCTGCTGAGCGATGTTGGAGCTCGGGCTCAGCTGGACAGGGGGCTGGGTGGGGGCCTCCTCGGTCTCATGGGTGAGCGGTGGCTGTGGGAGCGCTGGGAGCACAGGGCGCTCTGCCGTCTCTGCTACAGAGGAGGGGCTCGCCTCTTCAGGCGCCATGAGCGTCTCAATCTGCTCAGAGCTTGACATAGGGAACTCTGAGGGGTCGAAGGCCTCGGTGTGGCTCACGACCTCAACAGGGTCAGCGCTGGGCGCTGGTGAGGCGACCTCAGCCTGCTCAGCGGGGGTGGACAGCGTGTGATGTTGCGCCGGGACCTCAAAGTCTGCGCTCGGCTTGACAGAGCGACGCGTCTCACCACCGTGGCTCTCGCTCCGGCTTGGCGCCGCAGGCATAAGCGTCTGAGGAGGCGCTACCTCACCAGTGAGCTGTCTCCTAAAGCGGTCCTGTGCTGCGCGGACCTCAGCGAGCGAGCTGCTCTCATCTACGAGGAGCTGTGACTTGACGAACTCGCTGTAGCGTGAGGCGGTCGCGTGTGAGGGGTCTAAGACGAGGGCGTCTCGCCAGCTCGCCAGCGCAGAGTGGACATCGCCAGCCTCGTAAGACATGACCCCATCGATTAAGAGCCCATCGGCCGTCCTAGGTTGGTCTACTTGTGAACTGCTCATCGCTTCATCTTCTCAATCACGTTGTGGAACATATTTAAGGTCCTCGTGAGCGCCTTGTGGTCCCGCTCGAGGCGCTCGAGGTCCCCTTGGAGGTCTTGGCTAGGCTTAGCGAGGATGGAGGTCCGCGAGCGCTCGATGACCGACTCGGCTTTCTCGAGCGCCTCTGAGGCGAACTCATTATTTTTTAACAGAGTCTTCACCCTAGGCATAATGTTATCCATAGAGCGGAGCGTTCGATCAAGACGTTGTCGCAAATGAGAGATGCGCTCTTGCGCTCTCATGTCAACTAAGTGGTCTTGGTTCTCAGCGGCCATCGCCTTGAGCTCCTCTGGGGTGAGCCCAGAGGTCGCGGTGACGACGATCGCCTGCTCTTGACCCGTCTCGAGGTTCTTTGCGCTCACAGAGACCACGCCGTCAGCGCTGATCTGAAAGGTGACCTCGATCTCAACTTCACCCTTGGGAGCAGGCCTGAGCCCCTCTAGAGAGAACTCACCTAAGAGGTCATTCTCGGTCGCGTCCTCACTCTCCCCTTGTAACACGAGCAACCTGACCGTGGTCTGGTAGTCACGCACAGTGGTGAAGATGTGGCTCTTCGAGGTAGGGATGGTTGTGTTCTTTGGGATCAACGGGCTGAATTGACCGTCTGTGATCATGATCCCAAGGGACAGGGGGGTGACGTCTAGCAACAAGAGCTGGGAGCTCGCCCCCTCGGAGAGCGCGAGCCCCTGAAGCGCCGCCCCAAGCGCGACCACCTCATCAGGGTGGACGTCTCGTCTTGGCGCGCGCTTAAAGAAGGTCTTCACCTTCTCTTGAATGAGAGGCATCCGCGTCATCCCACCGACTAAGATGACGTCATCGATCTGGACCTGAGCTTCCCTGAGGGTCTGTGCGCAGAGCTCAAGGCTACGGTCTACGAGGTCCTCTGTGAGCTCCTCGAGGGTGTCTCGAGTGAGCACTTTTTGAAGGTGTAGGGTCTCGCCATCAGCGCGAGAGATAATGAAGGGGAGGTTCAGCTCCGCGGAGCGCGCGCTCGAGAGCTCACACTTTGCTTTTTCTGCAGCGTCGCGTAAGCGTTGCATCGCCATCTTGTCTTTACGCAGGTCTACCCGGTACTCTTGAGCGAATTCAAGCACCAGCCACTGCATGATGATCCGCTCATCAAAGTCCTCACCTCCGAGGAAGGTGTCCCCCGAGGTGGCGAGGACCTCAAACACGCCGTTAGAGATCTCGAGCACTGAGAAGTCGAAGGTCCCTCCCCCGAGATCATAGATCGCGACGGTGCGGTTCATCGACTTGTTAAAGCCATAGGCGAGCGCGGCCGCCGTCGGCTCATTGATCATCCGAAGCACCTCAAGCCCCGCGAGCGCTCCTGCCTCCTTTGTCGCCTGTCGTTGAGCGTCGTTAAAGTATGCAGGCACGGTGATGACCGCCTTGTGAACCGGCTCCCCGAGGTACTCCTCTGCGATAGACTTCATCTCAACGAGGATCATACTGCTGAGCTCAGGCATTGAGTACACCCTGCCGTTGAGCTCTACCCGCGCGTCGCCCGCAGGGCCCTGTAGCATGTGGTAGGCGGCGCTCTGCCTCATCTGTCGAGTGATCTCA
>Ga0181594_10005341_pt1 | contig 11268 bp, 10 predicted proteins | sample 071ome_18_FD_145603 | JGI IMG/M metagenome (GOLD analysis project Ga0181594, IMG submission 145603) | Coastal salt marsh microbial communities from the Groves Creek Marsh, Skidaway Island, Georgia - 071413BT metaG (spades assembly) | ecosystem: Environmental > Aquatic > Marine > Intertidal zone...
AACCACCCGGTTTTCTGACCGTGAATCACCGGCGCCATAAAGCGCGTGTCGTTTTCAATCAGAGGGGCGCAATCATCTTCGAGCTGCCCGTGCACCACGTCGACGTATTCGTCGAGCCCTTCGACCGCACGCAACTTGCCGTCGTTTTTCAACACAATCGTGTGCGGCGCGGCGACCTTGTGCACCGCCTCCACAATCTCCTGACACAGCGCTTCCATAGCAGGGTGAGAAATTTGAATCACGACGACGTCGGCAAAGCGATCAATCACCAACCCCGGTAAGCCATCGCTGTCTCCGTACACCCAGCGATAACACTGATGTGGATACCAGAGTTCACGACTGCTCATGGCCACCTGCAAACGGTGCACAATCAGTGAGGCGTCCAGCCATTGCTTGGTACTGCGACTGATCAAGCGTCCGCAAATTAACTGCTCCGGACTAATAATGGCGACGCCCAGCGCCTTGCCGTTCGCGGCTTCAACAATCGCCTGCTCACCCGGCTGAAACGCTTTCAGCGGTGTCTGGTGCGTGTCGACTTCGTTGGAGTAAATCCAGAGGTGGCCGCCTTTGAGGCGGCGTTCGGCCTTGGCTTTCAGGCGCAGGACATTGTGCATAGTGGAGAATTCTCTTAACTCAGCCCCATGGCTTTCATTACCACGTGCTGTTTCACAGGGAGGGCGCGATCAAACAGTCGCAACCCTTCATTACGTAACAGGCGAATAAGCGGCTGGTCAGAACCAAACAATCGCTTGAAGCCTTCCATCGCCGCCATGGTCGCCAGATTATCGGCCTGACGTCGACGTTGATATCGCCCCAGCACCGCATCACTGCCCGGGGACAGACCTTTGCTCACGCCTCTCAGGATCTCTTCCGCCAACACTTCGGCATCTTTAAATCCAAGATTCACGCCCTGTCCGGCAAGCGGGTGGATGGTATGCGCCGCATCGCCCGCGACCACCACACCGGCCTCGTAGTAACGTTTGGCATGACGCTGACGCAACGGGAAGTGCTGTCGTGACGACACTTCGGTGATCTGCCCCAAGCGCCCCTCAAACGCACTGGTCAGCGCCTGCATAAACGCCTCGTCGTCCATGGCCAACAAGGCATCGGCTTCTTCAGGGACGGTTGACCAGACGATGGACGCCAGATGATCGGCCGAGTGAACGGGCAAAAAGGCCAGCGGCCCTTCTGGGCGGAAACGTTGCCACGCCGTGTCTGCCACACTTCGTTCGGTACGCACGGTCGCCACGATCGCGCGGTGCTCGTAATCCCACTCACGCGTGGCAATACCGCTCATCTGACGCACGTTAGATAAAGCACCGTCAGCACCCACCAGCAAACGCGCCTGCAGCTGCTCACCCGTAGTCAGCGTCACCGGGACGTATCCCTGCGCGTCTGGGTTATCAAAACTCTGGACGGCACCTCGTACCATATCGATGTTATCGGCCTGAGCCGTCACCTGCTGCAAGGCCCACAGAGTCTGATTATTCTCAACGATGTGCCCCAGTGCCGGAACATGTAAATCTGCGGCATTGAAGGTCACCGAACCAGTTCCGTCAGCGTCCCAAACGTGCATGGAGGTATAGCCCTTGCGTACGGCTTCAGGTAGCTGTTGCCATGCCCCCAAGCGGTTCAGAAACGCCTGAGTTTTTGCCGTTAACGCACTGACGCGCAGGTCGTATTCATCGACCTTCTCAGGCATCGCTGGTGCAACTAACTCGACGGGATCAATCAGCGCGACTTTCAGATCAGGCAGGCTAGCCTTGCCGCCCACCAAACCAGCCGAGCTCGTCTTGCCGCCGACCAAAGCGGCCGCAATTGCCTGACCGACCAGCCCTGCACCTACTATCGCGATATCGTAAGACTTCATTGCTACCTCGTTATCCCAATTTCGCCGCCGTATGACCCAGCCCCATCGCGTGGCGCGCAAACAGACGACGTACGGTCGGTGCCGCCGCCATGCCCGCCAGTCCCAGGTCTCGAATCACAGCCACCGCGGTCAGATCACTACAGAACATGCTCGGCAGAATATCGCTCGCCACCACCGTATTGCGCTGATCATTCGCCTGCTGCGCGGCGTAGCGCTGCAATAAAGCAAGATCACCGATCGGTTGCTGCTGTCGAGCCGCCGCATTGATGTGCTGCGCCAACGCGGCGGCATCGCGGAACGCCAGATTAAAGCCTTGGCCGGCCACCGGATGAATGCTGTGAGCGGTATTCCCCAGCAACACCAGAGAACGACGCACTTGCTCGGAGGCTTTTACCAGAGCGAGTGGATACGTCTGACGCTCACCCACCTCAAGAATGCGCCCTACCCGGTAACCAATACGTGGCTGCAGTCGAGCAATCAGATCGGCATCAGACAGCGCCATGATGTCACCCAGCGTGTCGTTGTTGATGGTCCAGGCAACGGCAAAATCGTGGGTATTCAAAGGTAAAAAAGCGATCGGACCATCACTGCTGAACCGCTCGTAAGCGCAGTGGCCATGGGGTTGATCACAGCGAACCTGCGTCACCAAGGCATGCGCGTTGTACTCTTTGCGCTGGTGCACAATCCCGAGCTGTCGTGGCAGTGGTGAACGACCGCCGTCAGCAATAATCAGCAGGCCGGTCTCTAATGACGCACCGCTGTCCAGCTCAAGACGAGCGCCAGTCGTTGTCATGGTGACCTTCTCGGCGGAGCACGGCGCCAGCATACGTAGTCCGCTGAGGCCTTCCATGCCACTCAACAACACTTGTCCGAGGCGGCGATTTTCAACGATGTAGCCCAGAGCCTCGACGTCCTGTTCACTTGCGGTCAGCTGTGTTTGCCCGGGGTTGCCTTCATCGCTGACATGAATACGATCAATGGCACAGACGTGCGGCGCAATGTCCGACCAGAGTCCCATCGTATCGAGCATCTGACGCGTTCCCCAAGACAATGCCGTGGCACGCCCATCAAAAGAGGGAGGCAGTTCAGTGTCAGCTACTGCACCCGCTTCACTCATGGCCTTAAGCGGCTGACGATCGATCAGGGTGATCGTCAGGCCGGCTTCTAATGCGGGTTTCAACATGTGGACCATGCTGGCGCCCGCCATACCGGCACCAATGATCGTGATGTCTGTCGTTAAGGTCTCGGTGTTCGTCTCTGTCGTCATCGCTGGGATTTCACCTCAAGCACTCATTAACGCTTCGATATCTGCAATTTCTTTTACGACGTCCTTCGTCAGGATGTCGCAGCCCTCTTCGGTCACAACCACGTCATCTTCGATACGAATACCAATGCCGCGCCACTGTTCATCGACACTGTCATCATCCGGCGCCACATACAGGCCGGGCTCAATGGTCAGCACCATGCCCGGTGCTAACGTGCGCCACTCGCCATTAACGCGGTATTCGCCAACGTCATGAACATCCATGCCGAGCCAGTGCCCGGTCTTGTGCATATAGAACTGGCGATAGGCCTGAGATTCGATCAATTCATCAACCTCACCCTCTAACAGCCCCAGTTCAACCAGACCTTCTGTCAGTACCTGTACCGCCGCTTCGTGCGGTTGATTCCAGTGATTGCCAGCTTTGGTCGCAGCAATCGCGGCCGCCTGAGCGTCCAACACCAATTGATACAGTTTGCGCTGTGGCTCACTGAATGTGCCGTTGGCTGGGAAGGTTCGGGTAATGTCGGAGGCGTAGTAATCCAGTTCGCACCCGGCGTCGATCAATACCAGATCGCCGTCTTTGATCTCATCGTCGTTGCGCGTGTAATGCAGAATGCAGCCATTGTCACCAGCGCCAACAATAGAAGGGTAAGCCGGCCAGCGACTGCCCGCGGCCATGAAAATCTGCATGATGTCCGCCTCAAGCTGATACTCACGCATGCCCGGACGTACGATCTGCATGGCACGCGTGTGCGCCTCGGCGCTGATTTCAGCCGCGTGGCGCATCACCTCAACTTCGGCCGGTGATTTCACCAGACGCAACTCGTGCAGCAAATGGTCCAGCGCGCTGAACTCGTGCGGCGGTGTCGCCCCACTGCGCACCTGAGTTTTAATGTGATTCACCCACTGCATCAGTTTTTGATCAAACTCAGGACTCGTGCCCAGATTGGCGTAGATACGATCTTTACCCTCGATCAGGCCCGGCAGGATGTCGTCGATGTCCGTGATCGGAAAGGCGTCATCGCAGCCCAGAGTCTCAGGCGCAGCTTCGGGACCAACGCGGCGGCCAGTCCAGATTTCCTGCTCTTTGATTTTCTCCTGACAGAAAAGCACGTACTCGCCGTGCTCGCGGCCCGGGATCAGCACCAGCACCGAATGTTCTTCATCGAATCCGCTCAGGTAATAAAAATCGCTGTCCTGTCGGAAAGGATGCTCAACATCGCGGTTGCGCACCGTGACCGGAGCAGAGGCCAGAATCGCAATGCTGTTCGGGCTCATTTTTTCCATCAGCGCCTGACGGCGCTTTGGGTATTCGGCGGAATCGAGTCGGATCATTCGCAACCTCAGTGCAGAGTAGTGTCACCACCAGTCGGTTTGGTGGGCGCATTGAATGCGTAGAAGATGGTCAGCGCCGCAACGCGGGCGTGCTCGGCCAGTTCATTAAGTAATTGGGCATTTTCGGGGTCATTGCGATCGGCGTCTTCCAGAGACACCTGTGAAAAGGCATCGAGATCGCCCAACACTTCAATCACGTCTTTATCCGGGCGTCCGGCAACACGGCCTGATGCGCCAAAGCCATCGAGGAAACCTTTCGACCACTGCGCCAGACATTCAACCTGCTCATCGATATCGGCTTCTTCGTCGTCAGGAAGCAAGACACCGTAGGCCATGTCTTCAGCACGCAGCGCGGCTTCGGTATCGGCATAGAAGGTCGTCAGTAGTGGGCGCAGGCCATCGGTGATGGCATCAATTTCGAGATAATCGGCGGCTTCCTGCAGCCACTGCTCCGGTGTCAGGCGGCCCCCAGTGGCCAGATACCCCGTCAACCAACCATGCAATGCGGAAGGGGTTTGAAAACAGTTATCGTCGTCCCATTGATCTGCCAATGTGGGGTAATGAATCGCCATGTCGACCTCAGATGCCAGTAATTGACTAATTCTACCACCATCATGGGGCGCTCGTGCCACGGAATGCGTGCCAGTTCCATTGACCCGCAGGCGGCGTGGCTCTTATAGTATCCCAGCCTATCGACCAACAAGGTGACGGACCGCAATGCAAGAGGCCGAGATTCAATCCCTGCTGCAGAAGATCGAGAAACTCATCGATGTTCACGAAGACCTGCGCGACCAGCTGAAAACCATGCGCAACGCCGAGGCCTCATGGCAGGCTGAGCGTGCCAAGCTGACACAGCAGAACGAAGTTGCTCGCCGCAAGGTTAGCGAAATGATCTCCCGTTTGCAGATTCTGGAGCGAAACAGTGGCTAACTCCCCAAAAATCCTGGCACTGACCATCATGGACCGCGAATACCGCGTCAATTGCCCGGAAGGCGCCGAAGAAGAATTGCGCAAATCAGCGCGCTACCTTGATGAAAAAATGCAGGAAATCCGCCAGGCCAGCTCCCGGGCGGGCAAAGTACTGGGCGCGGATCGCATTGCCGTCATTGCAGCGCTGAACATTACCCACCAAATGCTGGAAAGCGAAGCCGGCAACACTCAGATCAACGCCGATCTGGAGCGCCTGAATAAGCGCATCGACGGCCTGCTGGACGAAGACTCACAGCTCGAGCTGTGAGTTATTTCCCACCTTTCATGCTTTTTTCGTGACATCACCAAGCAACGCTTTGCTATACTAAAAACCGCTCCCTGGAGTGCCAGTCGGTAAAGACCTCGAGCCGATGCTTATTACCCCGGAGGGTTTCTCTCGTTGCTGTGAGCAGGTCCGGCATGACCGGAAAGCCTAATTCAATGACCGAACCCCCCACCTTGAACCATAGGGTTCAAGGGCTTTATCCGACACACAGGCGCTCAGGGAGTTTTCAAGGATCCCCTCGTGAACAAGCAAGAACTCCGCAAACTGATTCGTAAAAAACGTCGTGCTGTTTTACCAGCGCAGCGTCGTGCGGCCGCGCATGGCCTTAAATGCACGCTCAACCAGAGCCCACGTTTTCTTAGCCACCGCCGGGTCGCGCTGTACTTGAGTAACGACGGTGAGATTGACCCACACAATGTGATCGAAGATCTGTGGTCAAGAGGATGCGAAGTGTACCTGCCGGTCCTGCACCCGCTGCGTAAAGGGCATTTGAGCTTTGTGCGCTACACCCCCTCGACACCAATGCGTCGTAACCGCTACGGCATTGCTGAACCGGACTTCGCCAAAGGTCAGCGTGTATCGCCGAAGTTCATTGGCGCCATCGGGCTGCCTTTAGTTGCATTCGATGAACGCGGAAATCGGTTAGGAATGGGCGGAGGCTATTACGACCGTACGTTGGCGTTTATGAGCCGCGAAGGACACAAGCCCGCACTGATTGGCTGTGCGTTTGAATTCCAGCAAGTGCGATTACTTCCGGCAGAATCGTGGGACATTCCGTTACGGATGATCGCGACCGAGCGACACCTCACCCGACTCGCCTGATTCGCCTAGCCCTCTCCCGAACGGCTTGCCTTGCCAGTCGTTCGATTCTCAGCATGACCAGAACAGACCTTGGCCAAGTCGGCACAAGGCATCAGCGGCAACGCTGACAAGGGTCAGCGAATGCTGGATTCCGACGCCAGCACGGTTGGCTCACGGCGCTCTTCGGCGGCGATGCTGGTCACAGCGGTGCCGACGATAACCACCAAGGTGAGAAAAATAAGTACATCTGGCTTTCTCATGAAGCGAACATTCCCAATAGTAAACACTGCAATGGCGGTGCTCTGACGCACCGCTCGTATTGTTTGGTGTCTTTTACAATTCGACGTTTAGTAGTAACGACCGAGCCGCGTTAGCCTAATGCCAACCTGAGACACTCTTAATTATTCTGTAGCTAATTTATGTGCCGACCGCTCCATCAGACCGCGCCCTTGAAACTTGCAGGAACTTGTCGGAACGTGTCGTCTTATAATGTCATTGCACGATGCAGGGCATCTGTCCGGTGAGAATGCATTCCGGCCTAACTGGCCAAGAGCATACACTGGCGCAATGCGACTGACAATTTACGACTCAGAGTTAGCAAACACGAGGCCAAACCGGGACCTAACCATGAATTACTGGCTACTTAAGTCCGAGCCGGACACCTACTCGTATACACATCTTGAGCAGGCACCAAAATCGAGCACAGTATGGGATGGCGTGCGCAATTATCAAGCCCGTAATCTCTTACGAGATGAAGTTTCTGTGGGTGATCAGGCGTTTTTCTACCATTCCAGCTGCAAAGAGCCCGGCATCGCCGGTATCTGCACGGTCACTGAGACTGGTATCATCGACCCGAGTTCCCTGGATCCGCAATCGGCCTATTTTGATCCAAAATCATCACCAGACAATCCACACTGGATCACTATTCGTGTCGCAGCCGATCGTGCCTTAAAGCGGGTCATTACCCTGAAAGAGTTGCGCCAGCATGACGCACTGGCAGAGATGGTATTACTGAACCGTGGACGCTTATCGGTGCAGCCAGTCAGCGAAGAAGAATGGGGATATATTCTTAAGTTAGAGTGACTCTGATCAGGAGCGCAACATCCATGCTGCGCACACCCGACGCCTGGTACTCACAGACTATTTAATCCGCAGTCAACGTCTGCTTCAGGCGCTCACCGATGTGCGCGTACATATCTGCGCGTTTATCCAACGACTCATTCACCAGATGGTGGCGTCCGTCATTGAGCACGAACAACTGCCGCTCGGGGAATTTCTCAGCAATGACCTTCATGTTGTAACGCCAGTCGACCGTGCCATCCTGATCGCCCTGCACGACAAATACCGGTGCCGACACCGGTGCGTGCTGCTCGATCCAACGCATCCACTGCATCAAAGCGCCAACCCAGCGCACACTTAACGTTAACGACTGCAGTGGGTCTTGAGTGCGGACAAAATTAAGAAAATCGAGGTCGGATGACGAATCCCCATGATGACGTTTCATGCGCTTAGTAAATAACCGCACCACGGGCTGCATCCACAGGCCTTTACGCCAACCGACTGGGCGTACCAACGGTGCTAGAAGAACAACGTCAGCAAAAGGCGAGGTCGCCTTACTCAATGAGCGCGTCAGCAAGTAATTAATGAGGATGGCGCCGCCAGTACTCTGGCCAAACGCCACAAATGGACCTGACATATTGGCCTGTACCTGTTCCGTCAGCGCCGCCAGAACGGCATCGTATTCCTGAAAACTGGAAATACTCGCTTGCTCACCGCTGGACAGTCCGTGCCCCGGCAAATCAAAGGCCACCACATTCAGTTGCTCGCGCAGACAAAAATCAATCAACGAGCCATACAAACCCAGGTGATCGTAATAGCCGTGCACAATGATCGCCGTACCACGCGCATTCGGGCACATCCAACGCTGCACCGCGAGGCGGTAACCGCCCAGATCCGTCAGCCCGGCCTGATGAGTCAGAGCCTGAGTCGTCTCTTCAAAGTTAAGCCCATAGTGCTGACTGTACGCCTGCAACTGAGGCCCCGGCGCAGCGTCTGGCAACGTCCAGTCGAATTCGGGTAACTCTTGAATAAGTGCGTCGCGATTCCAGTTCATGAGGGGCCTTATTAATATCAACGCCTGCAGTATAAACCCTGATTAGCGGGCCGTCGCTCGCGCAGCATGCAGCTTTTTATAACTGGCAATCAAACGCTGGTGCTTATCCAATCCGGTAAGCGCCATGTCGGTTTCCGTAAGACCATGAAAACGCACACGGCCGTCGAGAGATCCCAGCGCAGCGTCCATTCGCTCATCGCCGAACATACGGCGGAAATTCTGCTCGTAGTGGTCGATGTGCAGTTCGTCGTCACACTCAACTTCCAACACGCAATTTAAGGCTTGGAAGAACAAGCCTCTCTCAACCGTGTTGTCGTTGTATTGCAGCAGAGTTTCAACGCATTCTTTTGCCGCATCAAATTCTTGCAGCGCAAGATAACCCAACAATTTCAGCTCCAGAACAGTGAGCTGCCCCCAGACGGTATTTTCATCAAACTCGACGCCGATTAAGGTAATGATATCGGTGTAATTATCGAGTTCGCTGTCTTCAAGACGTTCGATTAAATCCGTCAGCACATCGTTATCCAGACGATGCAGATTGAGAATATCTTCGCGGAAATACAGGGCTTTGTTGGTGTTATCCCAGATCAAATCCTCGATCGGATAAATCTCAGAATAATCGGGCACTAAAATACGACACGCGGGAACGCCGAGATCATGGTACGTGGCCATGTAGGCTTCTTTGCCCAGACCGCTGAGAATCGCAAACAAGGCGTCGGCTTCTTGTTCGGTTGAGCGTGTGCCACCTTCGGTGAAATCCCACTCGACGAATTCATAAGCAGCATCACTGCTGAAGAAACGCCAGGACACGACGCCCGTCGAATCAATAAAGTGCTCGACAAAGTTATTCGGCTCGGTGACCGCCAGCGACTCAAACGTCGGCCCTGGCAAGTCATTCAACCCTTCAAAGCTGCGCCCTTGCATCAACTCCGTGAGGCTGCGCTCCAGCGCCACTTCAAAGCTTGGGTGCGCCCCAAATGAGGCATAAATACCGCCGGTACGCGGGTTCATCAGAGTCACACTCATGACGGGAAATTGCCCACCGAGCGAGGCGTCTTTTACCAGTACCGGATAACCCTGCGCTTCGAGGCCGCGAATACCTTCAAGAATATGTGGGTACTTTTCCAATACCGACATGGGCACGTCCGGCAGAGCCAACTCCTGCTCCAGAATTTCACGTTTCACCGCACGTTCGAATATCTCAGACAGGCACTGCACCTGAGCTTCAACCAGGGTGTTGCCCGCACTCATGCCATTGCTGAGATACAGGTTTTCGATGATGTTGGAGGGGAAGTACACCGTCTCGCCGTCCGATACGCGCTCGTACGGTAACGAACAGATACCTCGTTCCACATTGCCGGAATTAGTATCGTACAAATGCGTGGCCAGTAACTCGCCGTCCGGATTGTAGAGGTCGAGACAGTAGTCGTCTAATAAGCCCTCTGGCATGGCGCCATCCGGACCCGGTTGAAACCATTTTTCGTTGGGGTAATGAACGAACTCCGCCTGCGCGATTTCTTCGCCAAAGTACTGATCGTTGTAAAAGAAATTACAGTTCAGACGCTCCATAAATTCACCCAACGCCGAGGCCAGCGCGGCATTTTTGGTCGCGCCCTTGCCGTTGGTAAAGCACATCTGTGAATCGGCATCGCGAATATTCAGCGACCAGACATTTGGCACGATGTTGCGCCATGAGGTCACCTCGATACGCATGCCCAAGCCCGCCAATAACTCAGTCATGTTGGCAATGGTGCGCTCCAGTGGCAGGTCCTTGCCCAGGATATGCGTACCTTCGCCGTCGGCCTCCGGAATCGCCAACAGTGCTTGTGCATCATCGTCCAGATTCTCAACCACATTGATCTGAAAATCAGGGCCGGTCTGTACCACCTTTTTTACGGTACAGCGATCAATGGAGCGAATGATGCCCGTGCGATCTTTTTCCGAAATGTCGTCCGGCAACTCCACGTCGATTTTAAAAATCTGGTTGTAGCGGTTCTCAGGGTCAACAATATTGTTCTGGGATAAACGAATGTTATCGGTCGGGATATCACGGGCGTTGCAGTACACCTTGACGAAGTAAGCCGCGCACAACGCAGAAGACGCTAAGAAATAATCGAATGGTCCCGGCGCCGAACCATCGCCTTTGTATCGGATAGGCTGATCGGCAATGACGGTAAAGTCATCAAACTTGGCTTCAAGACGGAGATTGTCGAGGAAGTTGACCTTGATTTGCATGGTGGCGCACCGGGAAAGAGTATCTGTGCGCCATTATCCAGTTTTATGCCGAGGTGTCGCGTCAGTCGATGATAATAATGCCATCGCCTAGGTACCAATCCGGGCAGCGTGCGGCGATGGCGGCGAACATACCAATCACCCCCTCACCACGGCCATAACAGTCACGCTTCATCAGCGCTTCGTGATCGATACGACTGTCCAGGCTATCGTACCCTTCGATCTGATAGGCGTGCGGCACAACCTCATCCACGCCCGACCATACATCGCTCTCCACAGAAACAGCGTCGGTTTCTGTAAAGTCTCTTGGCGCTTCATCCTCAGCAGGAGTGACATAGTAACGCTCGACGGTATGCGCCGTTGGGTATTGGTTTATCTGAGGCAGCTTCGTAAGCTCA
>Ga0181594_10005342_pt1 | contig 11266 bp, 16 predicted proteins | sample 071ome_18_FD_145603 | JGI IMG/M metagenome (GOLD analysis project Ga0181594, IMG submission 145603) | Coastal salt marsh microbial communities from the Groves Creek Marsh, Skidaway Island, Georgia - 071413BT metaG (spades assembly) | ecosystem: Environmental > Aquatic > Marine > Intertidal zone...
CGCCAACTCGTCGCGGAATCCAATAATGGTACAGTTCGCGAGCAAAAACGATGCCGCCCACCAACGCTGAACCCGCTGTCGCACTCATTCAAACCAACTCGTGACTTTCTCGGCCATCCAAGTAACCGTATGTTCCCAAAAACTCCAGTCGTTGTGATATTCAAACGCACTCACGGATAAGGCGCTCAAAAACGAAAAGACAACCGCTTTGACCCATCCCCATGTACGCTCATACGCATTATCAAGCGTATTGGCCATGTGAATCGCACGAAGTGTAGACTCCGTAGCGTCATCGCTCGGCGTTTTGAACAGCCAGCCCACAGGCCTCACTCCTTCTTCTTAAACTTCCCATCGGGCCCACGAGGAGTATCGTTATCACCGTTGTCAAAAGAAACTCCAAGTTCAAGACTTTTGTCGCTCGCTTCGGGATTGAAGTTGGCCGTATCAACTGAAAGGGGGTCGGAAAGACTCATTGGCGGCATTTTGCCGGGATTTTGCTCCATCCAGCGGAGTTCTTGTTCCAATTGTGCCTCTTGCATTCGCAACTCCATGTCTTGGCGGCGGCGCTCAAAAGTCATCTCCATGCTACGATAACGGTTACGGCGCTCTCGTTCCATTTCGCTTTGTCGGGCCTTATCGTCCATACCTTGCTGAAAGAACATTTTGAAGAAATAGTAAGCAATACCTTGTACAAAGAAAGCGCCCATAGCATAAGTAAACGCATTCAAAGGTGTACTGTCCAAATCAATCCAAATACCGGCGTTGAAAACCCCGATGGCCAGTCCTACATTCAGCGACTGCATGAGGATAAGCCCCATGAGTCGGATTTCACTTTGGTCTACGCTTTGGCTGCCGCTTGACATACAATCCTCTCATATATACCCAAAATGCACGAACAAATAAAGCCTTCTAAGGCGGGCTGCTTGCTGAGAGGGAGCAAAACAGCCCTTGAGTATCACTCTTTGTCGTCCTTTTTGTCGTCCCGCTTACCGTCCGTTGACGGGCCGGGTCCGGCCTTGGAACCAATGACAATGACCATGCCGTGAGCCGGCTTTTTCTTGCCCTCGGCCTTTTCTTTCTTGCCGCAAGTGCATGCGCTCCGAGGACCATCGCCATCACAATGCGGACATTCTGCTTTGGCCACGCATCCCATTTTAGAGACACAGCCTTTCTTGCCGCATTTGGGGCAAGCATTTTCCTTCATAACTGTATATTGCATGAGGCCGACGGCCGATTTTAAGAGTTGGTCTCCGAGTGACATAAACATCCCCGTACGAACTTGTGAGGAAGTCTGCGTATTTGGCTGTTGTGCCCAATCCTGTTGAATAGGGGCCGGCTGCGGTTGGTCCCACTGAACATCGCTCCAAATGTCTTGACGAGCCGTCTGACCGGGGTTTACATTTTGCACACCACCGATGCCGCCGGCAGGTTGATTCGCAAGTGCAAAGCCTTGCTGACCACCTTGTGCGGGAGCCATGCCGCCACCTGCACCGAATCCTTGAACGGGGCCCGATGTTGGAGTGAGTGCACCAATCGCTGATTGACCAAGGTGGTAGCCTGCAACGGCCAAGGGTACACCAAGGCCGGCACCAAAGCCGGTCGCTTGGGCAACCTTACCTCCCCTACGAGTCGCTTTCGGAACAGTGGGTGCTAAGCGGCGATTTCGGGCAATTTGTGCAGCATCTTCTGCAATACGGTAGGCTTCGTCAACTTCTGCATTGGTGGCTCGGTAGGCTCCGGGGCGACGATGAGTAGCCCGCTGAGTCATCTGTAGGTGGCGAACATGTGCCGCTGCCGCTTGAGCAGCCTGCTCGGCATCAGCCGCACGGGACGCTGCCTGTGCTCGGTCGGCTTGACGAACGCCTTGAAGTGCCGTTTTAGCGCCCCTTCCAATTTTACTCACGGCTTTGATTCCTACCCCTAAAGGGAGAACCTGTGTCGCTACTGCTGCCCCTCGTTCCAACGCATTGGGGTCTTCAATTTCTTTACTCGCAATCATACCACCAGTTGGGTCCGCAATGGTTGCTGAGCCGCGGAAGCCCGGTGCTAAATTGCCCTCTTCGTCCTTAAAGCGAAATCCTGCATTGTGCAATCCCTGTGCTGCTGATGCTGCAACAAGAGCAGCAGGAACCCACTTCTCCACACGATGTCCTTCTTCAAGGACAGACCAAGCGGTGTCAGTTGGACTCAGCATGACAAATATCCCCATTCTTCATTTTCTCATAAGTCTGTCGGAGCATCATGTATTGCTCTTGAGCGTCCACAAGGTCAGCCAGCAACGCATCATTGTTGTCGCAAGCCTCCTCCAACATGTCAATAACATGAGCAAAGTGGTCCATCAACTGCTCCATGATAAACAAGTGGTCTTCAAGAGTGATTGGGAATGAAAATCCCCAATTGTCAAAAGGATATTCGGTCATCGTCCTCGCCTCTGCCTGTCCTTTCTTCGTTCATCGGCAATCATTTTATCCCATTGCTCGGAAGTTCTTGTGGCGTTGTCTTGTCGGAGATATTGGTTCCTCGCTCGCATCCCCAAGATTTCTCTAAACCGTTGTTCTTTTTGTTTGGGGGTCATATCAGTTGAATCAAATTGACGCATAATCTGTGTGATACCTCGCATGGGGTGTTCTTTACCTCTTCTTTGCCCAAACATTCTCTCCACAAGTGCCTCTCTTCCAGCGTTTCTTCGTTGATGAGCATTGAGGTCCATCAATAACCGTTGGTGCGCTACAAGTGCTGATTCGGGATATTCCATCATGACAGACGGATGTTCTATTCGTGCAGTTGCATTCAAGTCTTTGCTATATGGCCCGAAGCGGTGCATGTCTTTCAAATCACCCACTCCTTCTTGCCCATCAGTTATTGCATGACCCCATTCGTGTGCGTTTAATCTTCCCAACACATTCGCAGTGTATTTATCAGCGTCTTCATCGTCAAAACCCATGAGTCGCCCAAAGGGTAGTATTGAAGCCAAATTAATATCTACCGTATCAGTCCACGGGTTATATCTCCCCGCAGCGAAATCATCTTGGGGAAAAAAAGACAAATTGTAGTCAGCATTGTCGCTTTTCAAAAACGACCAAGCGATACCCATAGGGTCGCCCTTGAGGGTGCCTCGCTCTTTGAAATGGCGGGCCCTGTTGGTGTGAGGGTCTTCGGCGACGAGCGTGTGGTCTTTCGTGTGACTCATGTCCGGGCCCCCTTTGCCGTCAATACCCCGGTGCCTTCGCTCACGCTTAAGTTCTTCCCGATACTTGAGGCGCTCGGGCGTGGACTCGTACTTGGTGTCATACTCCAACTTGTGCCGCTTGGCCTCGGGACTAACCGGTCGCTTGAGTAGTCGCCAAGAGAGGTCCATTGGTTCGCCGGTTATGATGCGGTCGTCGGTGATGTCGTATTGGTAGTCGGGGTCGTCTTCGGGAAGGATGAAGTCATTGGTACCTTGGTCGTAAAAGCGGTCCCGGGCAAGTTGATGCGCCTTTGGCAAAATCGGTTGAGGAGCATAACCTTGCCTCCCGTGCATGGCCTCCCTCGTAGCCTGCTCAAGAACATGGGCTGGCATTTCAGTTTGGAACTTTGAACCTGCATCTTGCTGTGCGTCAAGTGCGTGACCGACTTCATGAGCCATGACCGGAGCAAGGCGATTCGTGAAGCGACTGACGGTCTCTTCTCCAAAATCTTGGTCTGCCGGGGCCAGCAAGCCTTGGTCGTCCGTGCGAAACATAGCCGAGCCGCCGTGTAACTTGAGACCGTAAGGCGTTACTGCCACCATTTGCTTGGTGTTGCCTTGGTCGTCCGGGGCTGTGCGACCGTGCCACGCGGGGGTCCGTGAAGGACCGGTGGGCAATTCACGAACATCATACATGAGTTTGCGGTCGGCCTTGACAATCGTCGGCTTTCCGCCAACGCCCTGCTTCTTGGCTCGCTTACGCTTGGTTGCCGCACGCTTTTGGCCTTCGCTCATGGAGCCACTGGTCTTCGGCGTCTTGCTGGACACCTTGACCGACGGGCGGCACTTGGGGTAGCCCTTTGAGGAAGTGTTGGCTTTGCTGCGCCCGCAAGGCGGGTGCTTGCCGTCCTTGTCCTTACGAGACACATCCACCCACTTCTCCTTGAACCAACGATTGAGGTCCTTGACGACCATCACGCTACAACAGGGGCATGACTCCATCACATCACCTGTCCGGAATTACCGACCCAAAACGGATTGGTTTGAAGCGGGTGCTGATTGGCCTGCTCTGCGCTTTCTCTTGCGCTATTGTAGCCGCACATAGTACAAATGTACGAATCATCGTATTTCACCAATCCTCTTTGACCACACTTCGGACATGCGGAGTTTTGGCCGGAAAGGTAAGTAACCACTCCCTTTGCAACTTGCGGAGACTGTTTCAACAAACTCCAAGCGATGTCAAAGGGAGTCATTTCTTTTTCTTCCCCCTAAACTTGCCTTTACAGTATTGAACCGCCCATCCGTTAGCATATGCAGATGGGTACACCTTGAACTTCTTTTTTGCGGCGGCTTTACCTTCGGGACACAGTTTCTTCTCAAGAAGGTCCCAAGCCGTATCAATTGCAAAACAATGTTCACAATCGCAGGATTTGAGAGTTTGTTGACCGGGCGCTTGGGCCGCTTCCTGCATAGCCGCTCGCTGTGCTTCCAGTTGGGCCATTTCCCTGCGAAACTTTGCTTGACGAGCGCGCACTGCATCTATAGACTCAGTTGTGACATTCATTCCACCATCAAGGCGAGGTTGAAGGTCAAACCGAGTCTGCATTAACAATTCCACCTCTTTAGTGATGCACCTTTCGGTGTCAACTTGCCGCCTTTGCTGGTCGGCCCCTTAACGCCCGACATGCGGGCGCAGAACGACTTTCGTCGCTTGGCTTTCTTTGAGCCGGGCTTAAGTTTGCTTGGCTTCGTCGTCACCGGAGGTTTGAGGTTTGCACCTTCCTTACGCTTAGCGGCGGCACGACCTTTGGCGTTCAACCCACCCTTTCGGTGGTGCTTGTTTGGATTGTAGCCGTGAAATGGCTTGGACTTTTTCTTGGCTTTCATAACCGCCATGGAAATCTCAAGAGGCGAACAACAGTCGCAAAACGCTACATCGGACCAGTCGGTCTTACCTACGATTTCATCGTCGGTCAGCCAATCTATAGGCTCCGCCATGACGCATGTCAGCACAGGTGGCTAAATCAAAGTTTCCACATGCACTCGCACTTAGGGCAATGCCACGCCAACCCATGCAAAGTGCCGCCGGCCTTGGAGTACAATCGTTGAGTAGGTTGTTGCTCACAATACGGACAAGAGGGACTTTTGCGCCGAGGCATTTGTTTCACCGAAGGGGGGAGGGGCGGCAGAGAAGGTGAAGAAAGTGATTCAGAGCCCAAGAATGCACAACGGAGGTACCGCCCCTCCCTTAGTACCCTATGTGTGGTTACTGCTATTTATACTTCGTGCTTCTCGGGCCAGCCGGGAGCACTTTGCACAGGTTTTAGCACCCTTTGACCAAGAAGTGAACTTACGCTCACCACATACTCGGCAATCGTAAGCCGGCAAGGTGCTCACCTCAGTCCTGTCGGGCCTGTCGCTCTTGCTGATTCTTCGCAGAGTTGGCTTGGTCAATCTGCTGTTCTCGCCGCTTTCTGTCAATTCGGTCCATAAAATCGGGGTCCATGGGCGGAGTCATAGGTGAGGCTTGTTGAGGAACCGAAAATTGAGGCTCATCAAAAGGAAGACTGGGCGAGAACTCCGGGTCAAATTGTTCTTCATTATCGGGCCCACCTGCGGTGGGCCAGTTTCGCCCACCTTGGCCCCATTTTTTCCGCTGCCCTGCTTGGAAGTTGTAACGATTGCGTGCCTTACCCGACAATTCTGCCTCCGGTTCAACTCGGTCAAAAAGCGGAGCCATACTGCCCACTCGCAAGGATTCTGCTACGGCTTTATCACCTTCCCGTTCCCGAACTCGCTGTAACATGCCTCGTACAAGAGGCGGCATGGTTTGACGAGAGAAGCCCCCCGGCCCATACACTTGGTCTATGTCAGCCTTGAGAACAGACCAAGCGGCATCCATCGGACTGGCCATGCAGGGGGGAAGGTAGGCTAAGACATAAAGTTTCTTCATTCAGCAAGACCCTGCTCTTGAAGCAATTGCTCATAGCGCAGTTGGTCGGGCGAAGGGCCAGCCAAGTGCAACTCGGATATATTATCGGGGTCTTCTCGGCTAAGGTAGGGGCCAAACGGATAACCCTGCATTAAGTTGTAAATCTCTTCTTGAGTCATGCTGGGCGTCAGTGCAAACGCTCCCGTTTCATGACCCATGCTTCTCAAAGTGCGAAACGCATGTTCAGCCGCCTCTCGGTCATAATCACCCAACATTTCCTCAACTGCATACGGACCAAGTTCATTTTCCATTTGTGCTCGGAAAGCCGCATCAAGTTCAAGTCGCAGCCTCAGTGCAGAGTCATCCTGCAAATCCATGATGCCGGACTGCTGTTTAGCCCACTCTGTGATTTCCGGGTCAATGAGTTCGTGGACAACTTCGTGCCCCATTATATCACCGAGTGATTGCCCGAACTGTTCAAAGGTGTCAATTGAAGGATGGTTAAGGATTTGCTGTACATTGGCTCCGGTAAAACTGCCGTCGGGGTTAAGTCGGGGAATGGACCCGCCAAGATAATGCGGTTCTTGTGAAGGGCTGTCCACTACCTTTGCCGCCGGCATGCCCCCATCACTGAGGTTTCTCAAATGTCCGGTCGCCATAGAGCGACCTGTACCGTAGTGCATGTTGACTGGGCTATACCTTTCACTTTCCGAAAGAAAGTTAGTAGCGCCGAACACAGGGGTTCCCTTGTACCGCTCCGCATTGTAATTGGCGCTATGTAGTCCCCGAGAGCGGCGCTCATCACCGAGAAAAAAGTCCGCTTTGAGAACAGACCAAGCCTCTTCAAAGGGGGACATCACTGGCCACCGGACACTGTGAAAGGATTGAAGTCGGGGTTGGGGGGCTGTGAAAAACTACCCGGCCCCGGCGAGGGTAAGTTCTGCATAGCGTCAATGCGGTCTTGGTGGAACTGGTTGGCCCGGTCTATGGCTTGATTGCGGTCTTCTGTATTCCGAATAGCCCGCTCGTCGGGTGTAAGGTTCCTACCTTTGCGTTGATGCTGGAACCTCACTTCGTGAAGCGGACCCTCTTGGTCTTGCTCGTGATAAGGCGTGAAGTACCCCTTAGATTTAGGACCAAAGTGTGTCCAATAACCTTTATGCCGACCCAAGGTGTGTATTGGAAGACCATCTATCCCCAACTGTCGGTTCTCCACTATTTTTGTAGGTGAACGCATCTGTGGGAACATAACTGAACGGCGATGTAGCGGTCGCATTGGTTCGTACTGTTTGAGAACAGACCAAGCCTCATCCAACGGGTCAGCACTACGGGTGAAAATGCCCCCAAAAGGGATGCCCAAGTTCGTCGGGTTACCTTCCTCGTCGTACTGTCCGATGACGGTCCCGCCACCCTGTGGTCCGCTAACATCCCGGCCTTGAAAGGTCATTGACGGACCGGTGCTTGGAACACTCCCGAGGTCCTGTCGCTCTTCAACATACTCTTCTCCTTCGCCGGGATGTGATGTGTGAGGCGGGTTGCTCAAGCCACTTCCCCTGCATTCGTTGCAGTTGAAGAGTTGACCTTTATGTTGGATTTTACCCATACCCTCGCATGTCCTACACATGTCGGGCTCACCGGCCATGACTATTGGAGGCGGCTTAAGTTAAAAAAAATTATGTAATTTTTTAGGGCCCTAAGCCTGTGAGCAAAAAAATGGTGGAGCGCCGTATGTGGCTTAAAGGACGCTAAAGCCGGCGGCTAAAGCATTCCTCCTTGTAGTGCTAAAGCCCACAGGGGGTTGGTGCTAAAGCCGCCGTCGCCTGTTCTATAGAACGGGGTGCGTCGTGCGAGCAGGGCGGCTCACACGGCACAGTCAGCCGCCTCGCACGGCACAGCCAGCCGCCTCGTGCGTAGTGGCTCAGCAGCCTCGCAGGGTAGCGGTCTATAGAATCATTCACGCGCCACCGCCGTCGCCCCGTGTGAGTCGGCTTGCTGTGTCGGCACAGGGGGACGGCTCTCCCGTGTGAGCAGTCCCGCCGTGTGGTGTGCTGTGTGAGGTGGCTTCCTGTGTGGTGTGGGCTTTAGCACTTGCACGCGCAAGTCCCACCAAGCCGCCGTGCGTTGTTTGGGGGGCTTCCGCCCCACACATATGGGTGTGCGTGTTCGCTTCTCAATGTCCCATGAAGCCCCCTGTCGCATGCGTTGCTAAAGGGCTACGGGGGTGAAGTGCTAAAGGATTTGTGAGTCGGCCATTTTGGACTTTCAGTTATAAAGAGCCTAAACAATGTGTCAATGTCCTTCCCCCCATGCTCGGTGGCGGGCACACCCACCCCCGCTCGTTTGCGGTCGTGCCGGTGTGCATACGCTCGCCGTTGCGTGAGGGTGGGGGCAAACACACACAGGAGGACAAGAAAATGAAGACGAAATACGAACACAAGGTAGTGAAAGACGCGTGCACCGAGCGCCACCGTGACGGTGGCCTGTGCCGAGGCGACCTGCACCCCCTCACGCTTCCGAGCGGGAGGGTCGTGTATGCGTGCGTCGGCGACCGATGCGGTGCACGGTACGACCATGAGGCGGCCATGACCGCTCGCGCCCAGCGCAACGAGCGATACGAGGCCATGCAGCGCCGTGAAGAGCACGAGATTGAGCGCAACATGGCGAGGTTCACCCACAAGCCCGGAGACCACGAGCACAACCGCCGTGTTGATGAGCGCATTGCGATGAACTCGCAGGCGAGCATCAACGGCGTGCCGCTAATGGTGGACGGACAGACTGGGTGGACAGCAGCATGGAACGCAGTCATGCGAGTCGTAGCCAACAGCACGCCAGCACCAACCGACATGAAGAAGGAGTGAAAAACATGAGCAAAGCGCAAGAATACCGCGACAGCCAAGAGAAAGCCGTAGCCGACATCGCCTCTGCCCTCAAGGGCAAGGCCGCCGGTAAGCGAGACGAAGCGACCGCCATCGTGACGAACATGGTTCGTCGCTACAGCGAACTCGCACAGACGACCCCCAAGATGGGTGCAGCACCAGCGCACAACGCCATCGCCGTGGCCTTAGTCATGGGCGACGCCAAGCAACTGGCCGCCACCATCGCTGCCGACCGCAGCGCCGGCTTCGGCGACAGCCCCAAGAGCACCAGCAGCAACATGGCGTGGGTTCTCCACGCCATCTACAAGGCTGAGAACCCATGGACGCCCGGCAGCGGCAACCGCATTATCGGCAAGGAGGAGTTCCGAGCCATGAAGGTTCGCAACGGTGGCCACATCCCCGACGGCATGAGCGTCAAGGAGGCGGTTGCGGCTGGCTTCTTGACCGACAAGGGTCAACCCATCGTCCACGACAGCGCCACTCTGCCGGCCGACATCCAAGCCAAGGTCGCCGAACTGGTGGCCTTCGGTGTACCCGAGGATGTGGCTCTCCGCAGCGTCCGAGGTCAGTGAGCACAGTCACTCAAACCTGTGTGGCCAGTGGGGGCTTGTACCCGCCACCCCGTGGGGTGCGTACCGCGGAACCCGGCAGCAGCCACCACCCCGTCCGACCGGAGCGAGACCGGAGGAATGGGGTGGTGGTTGCCCATCCGGAAACAACCAGCAGCGATGCTAAAGCGACTTGGCGAACACCAAGAACAGGACAGGCAGTCATCTGCCCCACCACCTACGGTCACCATGTGAACATGGCCCGATGGTGAGCGTGGGGCAGGTGGCTGACCCAAAGGGGGTGTGCTTTAGCACACCAAACTCGCAGCCCTACTGCGGGGATTGCCGCAGCGCCACCCACACCCCCACCATCCTCACCCCCTCCGTGGGGCTATCCGATTCACACAGCCAGTCATGGCTACGCATACTATAGGGAGAAAGAAACATGACAGTAAGACCAACACAAACATTAGCATGGGCACAAGAACAGATACGGCTGTGGCTGGAGTTCTTGGAAAACAATGAGCCCAAGGACGACGAGGGAGACGAAGAGGAATGACACAGCCTCGCAGTGTCCCTTTTTGCAGACTGTGCAGAGTATGCACTGCATGATGCATGATTGATTCGCTACCGACTTGTGCGGTTTATTCACTATGTACTAAGAGATTGTTATAATATATATTAGAGAACATAGTGAACAATAGTACAAACGATTCCAATATTACATCGTGCATTGCATACTCCGCATGACCCCGCAAAATTGACACTGCAAGCCACTCACTTTAGAGACTTTATAAGGAGACATAAACATGACAGAATATGACGAGCAAGACCAAGCCTACCAAGACCTACTGGAAGAAGCCGACCAATGCAGGGACAAGTGCACCTTGCTAAAGACCATCATCAAAGAGATGTGCGACCTCATCTACTACCAGTCCTCGCTGAAACAGCAGGACAAGTGGCTCAACCATTGCGTCGCACTTGGACTCTACACGATGGAGGAGGAATGAACATGAGCAAAAAGCAAACAGAAACAGAAGTGAAAATCCTCATGAGGCAACTCATGGGGTACGAAGAAACCGATGGAGAAACCCCACGAAACAAGGAGGAATGAACATGAAGAAAGAAGAAGAAGACACGAAGCAACAGCCATTCTACAACGAGTGGACGATAACCAAATTGCAGAACGCCAAGAAGGGAGACACCGACTGGAACAGCGACGGCAAGAACTGGGACAAGCATTGGGGCATGACAGTCGGCCAACTCATCAGCCAACTGTCAGCATACCCGCCCAGTCAACCCATCGTCATCCGGCGAGATGTGGGCTGGAGCGGCATGAGCAACTTTAACATTGAGACAGGAGAGATTGTCGTCCGTGCCGACGGCGACGACGACTACGACTCGTGCCGTGAAGAAATGAAGAAGGGTGAGAAGGACACCATGGTTGTCGTCGCACTGATGTGCGAGGGCTACAGCACCGAGAACATTTACCCCGACGAGATTGAACAGGACTACAAGTCCAACATTGAAACCCAATGTGAAGAGTGTGGTGCGGTTGAAGGTGGAAACCTTGACGGTTGCGACCACTGTAATATTACATATTGGTTTAATGGAAAAGTGTACCGCCACGATAGCATGAATCACATCGGTGCTAAATCCGAAGACACTACCTGTGCAGAATGTGGTATGGTGATAAGTGAAGATGATATAATCGGAGATGGGACGAACAGAGGGCTTTGTT
>Ga0181594_10005344_pt1 | contig 11264 bp, 7 predicted proteins | sample 071ome_18_FD_145603 | JGI IMG/M metagenome (GOLD analysis project Ga0181594, IMG submission 145603) | Coastal salt marsh microbial communities from the Groves Creek Marsh, Skidaway Island, Georgia - 071413BT metaG (spades assembly) | ecosystem: Environmental > Aquatic > Marine > Intertidal zone...
CCTGCGCCGCACCGGGCGGCAAAGCCTGTCATTTGGCCGAGGTGCAACCCGCGCTCACGGCACTCCTCGCCTGCGATGTCAGCGAATCGCGCCTGGCCAAGGTCGCTGAGAGTGCTCAGCGCCTGAAACTTCCCATCGAGACGCTGCAGGCTGACGCCAGACAACTGCCGGACCACGTCATGTCCCATCCTTTCGACGCCATATTGGCCGATGTTCCGTGCTCGGCCACGGGTGTGATGCGCCGCAACCCCGATATCAAGGTGCTGCGTCGGGAGGAGGATGTTGCAGGCTTCGCCGCGCAACAGCTGGCGATCCTCCGTGGGCTGTGGCCTGCTCTAAAACCGGGTGGTCGCCTGCTTTATGTCACATGCTCCTTGCTTCAGCAGGAAAACGATGATGTTGTCAGACTTTTTGTCAGTGAGCAGATGGCCAGCACCGCGCGTCTCGATCTGGACGATGGGATGCGTACCGAGTTCGGCTGGCAGACGATCCCCCGCATCGATGGCGGTGACGGATTGTATTTTTCGCTGCTTTTAAAAACGTGATTGTAAACGCGTAAATACCTGCCAAAAATTGCGGCGAAAAATTGCGGTGAACAACGTGACTAATCCACATGGCATGTCAGCTTTGACTTGGTTTAAGGTGTGCTCCGATCGATCGGAGGATCCGCAGACCAGTGAAAATTATCATTCTCGGAGCGGGCCAGGTAGGCGCCACCCTCGCTGAGCATCTCGCCGACGAAAAGAACGACATCACTGTCATTGACGAGCATGCCGCCACATTAAAGCGCCTGCAGGAACGACTCGATCTGCGCACCGTACTGGGTCATGGTGCACACCCTTCCACCCTCATGAACGCCGGGGCCGAGGACGCCGACATGCTGATCGCCGTCACTGATAGTGACGAGATCAATATGCTCGCCTGCTCGGTGGCCTTTACGCTGTTTAAAACGCCCACCAAAATCAGCCGTGTGCGCTCTGCTGACTACCTCTCGGAGCAAGCCGGCCTGTTTGAATCCGGCGCTATTCCTGTCGATGTGATTATCGGTCCCGAACAGCTTGTTACGCGGAATATCGAACAGTTAATCGCCAACCCAGGTTCCCTTCAGGTTTTGGATTTTGCGGAAGGACGAATCCGACTGGTTGCGGTAAAAGCCGTGGAGGGTGGGCCTATTGTTGGGCGCGAACTGCAGGAAATCCGTGAACACATGCCCAACGTGGACACTCGCGTGGCGGCCATTTTCAGGCGTGGCGGAGACCCCATTATTCCTCAAGGATCTACGATCGTTGAACCCAATGATGAAGTATTTTTTATTGCCGCTCGCGAGCACATCCGCCAAGTCACTGCCGAACTCAGAAAAGTCGATAAGCCGTATCACCGAATCATGATTGCCGGTGGCGGCAATATTGGCGCCAACTTGGCGGGGCGTCTTGAAAAAAACTATCAGGTGAAGGTAATCGAGCGCTCTTATGATCGCTGCCGAACCTTGTCTGACATATTGGAAAACAGCATCGTTTTAAATGGCAGTGGCAACGAACCCTTGCTCTTGCAGCAGGAGAATATCGAAAACACGGATGTCTTTTGTGCGCTGACGGATAACGATGAATCCAACATCATGATGTCTTTGCTGGCGAAGCGCCTCGGTGCCAAAAAGGTGATCACCTTGATCACCAACGCCGCCTATGAGGACCTTATCGGCGATGAAATCGACATTGCGATATCACCCCAGCAAATCACGATTAGCAGCCTGCTGTCTCATGTCAGAAAGGGCGATATCGGGTCCGTGCACTCCCTCCGCCGAGGGGCCGCAGAAGCGATTGAGCTCACTGCTCACGGAGATGCGCGCTCGTCCAAAGTGGTGGGTCGCCGACTGGATGAACTCAAACTCCCCTCCAGCGTGACCGTAGGTGCCATCCTGAGGAAAGACGAGGTGCTGATCGCCCACGATCATGTCGTAGTGGAGGAAGATGACCACGTGATTCTTTTCCTCACTGACCGATCGCAGATATCCGCTGTCGAAAAACTATTCGCTGTCGGCTTCGGCTTCATCTGATGCAGTTCGCGATGGCGACCAAGATTATCGGCGTGCTGCTGATCCTGTTCAGCAGCGCGATGCTGCCCCCTCTCGCTCTCTCACTTTTTGCCAACGACGGCGCGCAATCTGCCTTTTCCATTGGCTTTGGCGCCACCTTGGCTTGCGGTGTAGTGCTGTGGTTGCCAACCAGCACGTTGCGCCGCGATCTGAATATCCGAGATGGCTTTCTGGTAACCGCGTTATTTTGGTTAGTACTGGGGTTATTCGGGGCCATCCCTCTTTGGCTCTCGCCAGAATTAGGACTGTCCCCTGCAGCCGCCATATTCGAATCAATTTCAGGACTCACCACCACGGGCGCAACCGTGATCACCGGGCTCGATGGCTTGCCGCATTCGCTTTTGCTCTATCGCCAGCTACTTCAGTGGCTGGGAGGTATCGGTATTATTGTTCTGGCGGTCGCCATTCTTCCCATGCTGGGCATCGGCGGCATGCAGTTATATCGGGCCGAGAGCGCGGGCCCCTCAAAAGAGCGAAAGCTGACACCCAGAATCACAAGCACTGCCAAGGCACTTTTCGGTATATACCTGCTGCTGACGATGGCGTGCACCGCTTGCTATCTCGCTGCAGGTATGACGTTGTTTGATGCGATCTGTCACGCCTTCTCCACCGTGGCAATCGGCGGATTCTCAACACACGATGCCAGCTTGGGCTACTACCAGCAAAACAGCGTTCTGATCGTCAGCTCCCTCTTCATGATTGCCTCGGCGGTCAATTTCGGCCTCCACTTTGTCGCCCTTCAGCGACGGGATGTGCGGGTCTACGGCCACGATTCCGAAACGGCTTTCTTCCTCACCGTATTAATCCTGGCGACCTGTGTGGTCTGTGTTCTGTTGCTCAGCACAGAAACCTTGGATATGCAGGACAGCCTTGTGCACGGGTTATTCCAAACTGTCTCCATTGCCACCACAACGGGCTTTACCACGCAGGATTTCTCTACGTGGCCACTGTTCTTGCCCGTATTGTTATTACTACTGAGCTTCATGGGCGGCTGCGTGGGTTCCACGGGAGGTGGCATGAAGGCAATGCGAATTCTGTTGATCTTTCGACAGGGCATGCGAGAGCTAAAGCAGCTGCTGCATCCCAATGCCGTGATCCCGCTCAAAATCGACTCGCGACGTGTTCAAACCGAGATCATCAGTGCGGTGTGGAGCTTCTTCGCCGTGTATATGTTCTGCTTTGTCGCCATCTGGTTGGCATTACTCGCAACGGGCCTCGATTTCACGTCTTCTTTTTCCGCCGTGGCCGCTACGCTGAATAATTTGGGCCCGGGTCTGGGCGAGGTGGCCAGCAATTACGCTTCTGTCAGTGAGGCGGGCAAGGCCATCCTGTGCCTTTCAATGTTGATGGGTCGGCTGGAGGTATTCACCATGCTGGTTCTATTTACTCCCGCTTTCTGGCGACATTGAGCAGTACGGTGACCCGCTACTTGGTGCCGCGTGACCGCTGGATCACCTCGTAGGCCGCAGAAATTTCCTGAGCGCGCGCGGTCGCGACTTTCAGCAACTCATCAGGCACGCCCTCGGCAATCAATTTGTCGGGGTGATTTTCGCTCATCAATTTCCGATAACGCCGTTTTACCTCACTAGCTGACGCAGACGGCGTAAGGCCCAGCGCGGCGTAGGCTGTGTCGAGTTCTGAAGGTCCGTCTGCGTTACCATGATGGCGGCTACCACGTTGCTGATATGCGCGCTGCTGAAATTGCGCCTGAGCGTTGAGCATCGATATCAGCTGATCGAGCTCACCTCGAGGCATGGACAATAGACCGGCAACCTGATTGAGCGCCGCCCGCTCGGTAGCGGCGAGAGACCCGTCCGCCAAAGCGATGCCAACCAGAAAAACGATCAGTGTGTGCTGCGCCTGGCGGCGCGGACCAAGACATTCCCTGAAACGGGTATGTGTGCTGCGCCTGACGGCGCGGACCAAGACATTCCCTGAAACGGGTAATTGTGGCTGCCGGGTCAAAATTCGGTGCCGCACCATCCTTGAAATGCCTGATTGCGGTTCGCCGCTGCTCGGTATTGAGCCTGAGCTGGGCAAACAGCGCCTCTGTTTGTGCAATCTCTGCTTCGGAAACCCGACCATCAGACTTGGCGATAAAGCCCAGCAGCGAAAACGTGGTTTCGAAAAATTGCGCTCGCATCAGATGCACCGCATCCGGGCCAGACAGCTGAAGGGCTCGCCACAACCCCGTGTCAAAAGCGTGGCCTAGTACCAGACCAAATAACAACCCCACCGGTCCAAATGCCAGGAACCCGATTAAACCCGAAATGACCTTGCCGGAGACTTGCCTCACCTTGCTATGTCTTCTCTTCCAACAACGGAGACGACTGCCAATTATAGTGGTCGATTTCTCCGGCCGGTCGACAGCGAAACCTTTTGTACTGCCATTGGTACTGGCACTCGTTGCCGGCTATCAGCTTTTCAACGCCGAAATTGATCGCGGTCAAAGCGTCCCGGTCATCGTCACTGTAAACACCAGATTCTGCAGGCCGGTAAACGGCGCGAAACCCGTTTTGCGTGCGCAGTACCGTTCCCATCACTGCTGCGGCACCCGAGCGCCTGGCGTGCGCAGTACCGTTCCCATCACTGCTGCGGCACCCGAGCGCCTGATTAAGTTAAGCGCGAGGGTGGCGGTGAAGCAGTCCACCCCAAAAAACGGCACATTCATGCCAGCGTTCGTATCTCGAGGCACCTGATCAGGCAACACCCCCGTGATGCCGCCACTGCGCACAGAACGGATCAACTCAGCCAGCCCGCGAGGTGTTGTGGGAACCAACTTGCCGCCCGTACGCTGCCGGCCTCGATGAACGAGGTCGTCAAGCTTTTTAAGCGGAAGTGGCTCATAGAGGGCCACCAGCTCACCTAGGGTTGCCAAGTGCATACCCAACAACTCCCAATTGCCAAGATGGGGGCCTAGCACAATGACTCCCTGCCCCGCCTCTAGCGGTTGCAACACCGATTCAGCGCCGTCTACTTCCAACATCGATGCCGTCACCTGCCAAGGTCGCAACCACAAATGCCCCATTTCCGCCGTGAGCTCTGCAGTCGACTGCACGCTTTGTTGCGCAACCTGCCGCCTGTGGGTCACTGACCAATCAGGATAGGCAAGCTCCAGGTTACGGATTGCCACCCTGCGCATCCGGGAGTTGAAATGATAGAGCAGCGTGCCCACCGCGCGGCCAAGCGCGCGCGCTGCGCTGAGCGGTAAACGACGGGTGATCGCCATCATCATATGGATGAGTGAAATAACGATCCATTCCAGCCAGACGGGTTTGGTTGAGACGGACATAGATGTCATTAATCGCGCAGAAGTGGGTGGGAAAATTGATTATGGTGCTGACATGACAGTTATACTAACCCCTCGTATCAGTTTTTAGGCGTTTTCCTTGGCTCCCGCGACATTTCAAGACGTTATCCTGCGGCTGCAGGACTACTGGGCAGGGCATGGTTGTGCGGTGTTGCAGCCTCTGGATATGGAAGTCGGAGCAGGCACTTTTCACCCGGCGACTTTTCTGCGCGCACTCGGACCGGAAAACTGGAGTGCCGCTTATGTGCAGCCCAGCCGACGCCCAGCCGACGGCCGATATGGCGAAAACCCCAATCGTCTGCAGCATTACTATCAGTTCCAAGTGGTCATGAAGCCGTCTCCACCGGACTTTCAGGAGCTGTACCTGGGTAGCCTGTATGCGCTGGGAGTAGATCCGCTAGAACACGACATTCGGTTTGTTGAAGATAACTGGGAGTCGCCCACTCTGGGTGCTTGGGGCTTGGGCTGGGAAGTATGGCTCAATGGTATGGAAGTCAGCCAGTTCACATACTTTCAACAAGCCGGTGGGCTGGAATGCCACCCCGTCACAGGGGAGCTGACCTACGGACTCGAGCGAATCGCCATGTACCTCCAAAATGTGGAGTCCGTGTATGACCTCGTTTGGGCAGAATCACCATCGGGAAAAATCACCTATGGAGACGTCTATCACCAGAACGAGGTGGAGATGTCCGCTTTTAATTTTCAGGAAGCCGACGTAACCAATTTGTTTGCGCAATTCGAATTTTACGAGCAAGAAGCCAGGCGACTGGCAGACAAACAATTGCCGCTTCCCGCCTACGAATACGTTATGAAAGCCTCGCACACGTTTAACCTTTTGGATGCTCGCCATGCGATTGGCGTAACAGAGCGTCAGCGATACATTCTCAGGGTGCGGACGTTGGCCCGCGCAGCGGCTCAGGCCTATGTGGCGGCGCGAGCAGCATGCGGCTTCCCAATGGCTGACCCGGATCTGGCGGCAGCGGCCTTGGCTCAGTTAGCGCAACCTGAAGAGCACTCGGCGTGATGACTCAGCATCTGTTTTTTGAGCTCGGAACCGAAGAGCTGCCCGCGGGCGAAATTGCCGGGATGTCTGAGGCGCTGCGCTCGAAGATCGTAAGCGGCCTCAACGAACAGCGCCTCTCGTTTACCGAGGCGGTCGCATTTTCCACCCCCAGACGTCTGGCCATATGGGTGAAGGATGTCGCCACGCAAGCGCCTGATGAGAGCCGCGACGTGATTGGCCCGCCGCTCAGCGCCGCGAAAGACGCGCAAGGTGTCTGGACGAAAGCGGCAGAAGGTTTCGCCCGCAAACAGGGTATTGAGGTCGACGCGCTGGTCGTTCGAGAAGAACAGGGCGTCGAGCGGATATCAGCGCATGTTGCGCAAATTGGCGCCAAAGCATGCGACGTCATTCCAACTATCGTTGCCGACGCAGTGGGCTCCATCCCTGTTTCAAAGCGTATGCGCTGGGGCCGCAACCGCGACGAGTTTCTGCGCCCGGTACAGTGGCTAGTGCTGCTATTTGGAGAAGAGGTCCTACCTCTCGAGCTGTTTGGCCTAGAAGCTGGACGGGATACCCGAGGACATCGCTTTCATCACAACGCAGCGATTGCTTTGAGGTGCCCGACGACCTATCAGGCAGTGATGCGTGACGCAAAGGTTGTGGTGGATGTGTCGGAGCGAAGGCAACTAGTGGCCGAGCAGGTCGCCGCGCTGGCGCAACCCGACGAAGTTGTCGCGCTGTCTGAAGAGCTGCTCGACGAAGTCACCGGGTTGGTGGAGTGGCCCGTGGCGTTGAGGGGTAGCTTTGATCCCGCTTTTTTAGAGGTGCCTGCAGAAGCGCTGATATCGGCGATGAAAACACACCAAAAATATTTTCATATCAATGATGCCAAGACCGGCGCCTTACTCCCTTCATTTATCACCGTTTCCAATATCAACAGCAGTAATCCAGCTAGCGTGATTGCTGGCAACGAGCGCGTGATTCGGCCTCGGCTTGCTGACGCCGCGTTTTTCTTTGCCAACGACAAAACCACGTCATTGGCCTCAAGAACAGACCGGCTCGCGGGCGTTGTCTTTCAACACCATTTAGGGAGCTTGCTAGACAAGACGTCGCGCATTACCGCGCTTGCAGAGGAACTGGCGAGCACCATCGGGGCAGATTCACAGACCGCAAGCCGCGCCGCAAGTTTGGCGAAATGTGATCTGGTGTCTGAAATGGTGCTGGAATTTCCAGAGCTTCAAGGCATCGCAGGTGCAGACTATGCCCGCCATGACGGGGAGCCTGAGGCGGTTGCCGTGGCGATTCTCGAGCATTACTGCCCTCGTTACGCGGGAGATCACCTTCCCAGTACCGAGGAGGCGACCGCTGTCGCCATAGCGGACCGAATCGACACCCTTACCGGAATCTTTGGAATTGGCGAGCCCCCAACAGGCTCTAAAGACCCTTTCGCTTTGCGTCGCGCCTCTCTGGCCGTCATTCGTATGCTGGTCGCGCTGGGTAAACCCATTCTGTTACGGGATATTCTCCAATACAGTTATTCGCTGCACGGCGCGAACCTGTCACCGACCACTGTAGACGATGTGCTGAACTATATTTTTGAGCGCCTGGACAGCTGGTACGCAGACCAATCCATTTCCGTTGATGTAGTCCGCGCAGCGTTGGCGGCACAAAGTAGCGACTTGTACGATATCGATCTGAGAATTCAGGCAGTCGAGACAGAAACGGCAAGCCACCTCGCCGCGGCGAACAAACGAGTAGCGAATATTCTCGCCAAGGCAGAACGTGACGCGCACGCGGCACCTGACCCGAATCTGTTTACCGAAGATGCCGAGAGCGCACTTTTTGATTGCGTTTTATCCGCGGAAACGGCACTGGCGCCGCTGTTGCAGGCCAGAGATTATCAATCCGCATTGGGTCACTTGGCGAGCCTCAGACAACCCGTAGATCGCTTTTTTGAGTCTGTAATGGTCAACGTAGACGACGACGCCATCAGGCTGAATCGGCTTTGCTTACTCGGTTCGTTGCGCAGGCTGTTCATACAGTTAGCCGATATGGCGCTGTTGTCCCCGGGAGCCGAGTGAGCGAGGCCGCCCTACTCTGGATTGGCCTGACAGTCGCCAGCGCGGGCTGCTTGACGTTCAGCCTGTTTACATTAAATCGCAAACGGCGCGAACTGAGCGACGTGCAGGACGCGCTCATTGAACAGCGCACTGCCCGTGATCTGGCTCACGAGCGCGCCTCAGCCCTCGAGGCAGAGGTGGCGCAACTTCGTGAACAGCTTCTTGAAACCAAGTCGTTACTCGCCGGCAAAACGGCAATCCTCGATGAGCGAGAATCAAGTCACCAAAATCAGGTGAAGTGGATTGAAGACTCCCGTGCCGCGCTGAAAGCGGAAATAGAGGTCATTGGCCAGAAACTGCTTTCGGCAACGGGCAAGTCGCTGGAAACCACGAATCAGAAGAGTCTCGACAGCTTGTTGAAGCCTCTGGCGGAAAAAATTGATCAATTCCAGAACCGCGTCAATCAAGTGCACTCCGATATGGTGCGCAACAGTGCCTCCCTGGCAGAGCAAATAAAAAGCCTTGAATCAGTGGGCGTGTCGATGTCTGGAGAAGCACAAAATCTGACGCGTGCGCTGAAGGGAGATAAAAAGCTGGTTGGCAACTGGGGTGAAGCGCAGCTAGAAAAAACCCTCGAATTAGCGGGATTGCGGCGCGGTGAACACTATGACGCACAAGTCGCGATGAAAGACCAACAGGGAGAACGGTTTCTTCCCGATTTTGTGATTCGACTGCCCGAGGGCAAAAATCTGGTGATTGACAGCAAGGTGTCGCTGGTGGACTACGAGCGCGCCGTCACCGCAGAGTCGGAGGAAGAGCGCGTCGCGGCCCTTGAGGCTCACGGCAAGGCGGTCAGGCAGCACATCGATGCGCTATCTGCAAAGGACTATGCCAATTTGCCGGGGCTAGAGAGCCCGGACTTTGTCCTCATGTTCATGCCTGTGGAACCTGCATATATTGAGGTCATGCGCAGCCAGCGCGAGCTTTTTAATCATGGTTACCAGAAAAACGTGGTATTGGTGTCGCACACTACGCTGATGCCGATCCTGCGAACCGTTGCCAACCTGTGGATGATCGAACACAGCAACCGAGAGGCACAGGAAATCAGTGAAAAAGCGGGAGATATTTATAACACCGTGTGTCTTTTGGGAGAGCGACTCTATGCATTGGGGGCTTCTATATCGACAACCGCCAACAAATATAACGAGACGGTCAAAGCCGTACAGGGTAAGCAGGGCCTGGTCGGAAAAGTGGCACGGTTCCAAACCGTGTCCCAGCGCGCAAACAAAACGTTCCCGAAAGGACTCACGGCCATCGACCCCAATATCGATCTGCCCCAGCTAACCGAGCAGGCCCCCGATGAGGCATCAGCCTCGGAGGAATAAACGGTGAGCGCGCCTAAATATCCAGATTTGCTACGGCCAGAGCATTCTGCTCTATAAATTCCCGCCGCGGCTCCACGTCGTCACCCATCAGCGTTGAGAACATTTGGTCCGCAAGAAACGCATCCTCAATCGTTACCTGAAGCATGCGCCGGGCCTCGGGATCCATCGTGGTCTCCCATAGCTGCTCAGGATTCATCTCGCCCAAGCCCTTGTACCGCTGGATGGAGCAGCCTTTTCGCGCCTCCGCCAGCAGCCAATCTAAACCGGAGGCAAAGTCCTGCGTCTCGAACCGCTTCTCGCCGCGCTGGAAAAACCCGTCGTGCTCGATCAATCCGTCAAGCTGATCACCCAGCGCCCGCAATGACGCGTACTCCGGCGAGCCAAAAAAGCCTCGCCCCAATGCGGTATCGGTTGCCACACTGTGCGCGGTTCGGCGCACCACCGGATAAAAATAACCACGCTCCGGATCCTGTCTTACCATCACTTCGAACTGGACAGACTTGTCTTTTATTGATAGTAAGCACTCACTCATTTCTGTGGCAAACGCTGACACGCGAGCCTCATCGGCCAGTTGATCCACACCCAGCGCAGCTACATTGAGTACTTGCCACAACACATCGCGGGGGTACACCCGAGCCAGGCGATCAATATCAGACGCGACGCGTTGATAAGCTGAAACGAGGTTAGACAATGCAAGCCCAGTCAAGGGTGGCGCCTCGGGATTCGAAAAGAGGGCGGCGTCTTCCAGTGCCGACTGAGTCAAATATTCAGCCAAGGCTGCCTCATCCTTGAGATATCGGCTTTGCTTACCTCGAGCCAATTTGTATAGCGGCGGCTGCGCGATAAACACGTGGCCGCGTTCGATCAGCTCCGGCATCTGCCTGAAGAAGAAGGTCAGCAACAGCGTGCGGATATGAGAGCCATCAACGTCGGCATCAGTCATGATAATGATGCTGTGGTATCGCAACTTGTCTGGGTCAAATTCATCCTTGCCGATGCCACATCCCAAGGCAGTTACCAAGGTGCCGACTTCTGCAGAGCCCAACATTTTGTCGAATCGTGCCTTTTCGACATTGAGAATTTTGCCCTTCAACGGGAGGATGGCCTGAAACCGACGGTCTCGACCTTGCTTCGCCGAGCCACCAGCAGAATCCCCCTCGACCAAATACAATTCACTCAGCGCGGGATCTCGTTGCTGGCAATCAGCCAGCTTGCCGGGCAGCCCCGCAATATCCAGCGCACCCTTGCGGCGAGTCATATCGCGGGCTTTGCGCGCGGCCTCTCTGGCACGGGCGGCGTCAATCATCTTGCCAACCACTAATTTCGCGTCGTTGGGGTTTTCCAGCAAGAAATCGCTGAAATACTGATTCATCGCCTGCTCCACAGCGCCTTTCACCTCGCTCGAGACAAGCTT
>Ga0181594_10005345_pt1 | contig 11262 bp, 8 predicted proteins | sample 071ome_18_FD_145603 | JGI IMG/M metagenome (GOLD analysis project Ga0181594, IMG submission 145603) | Coastal salt marsh microbial communities from the Groves Creek Marsh, Skidaway Island, Georgia - 071413BT metaG (spades assembly) | ecosystem: Environmental > Aquatic > Marine > Intertidal zone...
CACCGGATAGCCGTGGCCGCCGAACTCGCCCATCACCTTGATGTAGCCGTTGAAGCGACCGCCCTGCCCAAGTTCGAAGGGAAAGGTCGGATGCGGATACGCGTGATGATCCAACACATCGCCGATCGGCCAGAAATTGCCGCCGCTGGCGATATTGATCGAGCGCGAGGGGTCCCGCCTCTTTGTCCACTTGCCGACCTCAACCGTGCGATGCTGCCCCCAGGCTTCATTGAACGGAACCCAACTAACGATCGAGGGGTGGCTCTCCAGGGAGGTGATCATGCGATCGAGCTCCAGCAGAAACTGCTTGTGCTCCCCGTTCGGCCACTTGGCGTCCTCGGGATTGGGCTGCAGCCGTGTCCACTTGGGATTGGGGCCGCCGCTGACATGATCCTGCCAGACCATCATACCGAGCCGATCACAATGATGATAATAACGCCGCGGCTCCACCTTGATGTGCTTGCGGATCATATTGAACCCCGCCTTCTTCAACCATTCGATCTCCCAGAGCATCGCCTCGTCGGACGGCGGCGTCAGCAACCCGTCCGGCCACCAACCCTGATCCAGCGGCCCCCAATGGAAGATCGGCTTCCCGTTCAAGGTGAAGCGCCAATGTCCGTCGGCATCCTTCGCCTTGCCGACCTCGCGAATGCCCACGTAGGAGTGGACCACGTCATCGTTGAGGTGAACCTCGATGTCGTAGAGCGTCGGGGAGTCCGGCGACCAGAGTTCGGGGGCGGCAATGGAGAGTTTCAGATTGTTGGGCGCACCCTTGGCCCGCGCGATCTCCTCGCCAGCCAGACGCACAATCGCCTCGGCCGCGATCGGTCCGCCCCACCTTCCCGCGATCCTGGGCTCGACCTGCAAGCGAATCGAGCCATCGATCTTCGTCGTGGCCTTCACTCCAGCCACGCTGACCCGGGGAACCTCCTCCAACCACACCGTCTGCCAGATGCCCGAGACCTGGGTATACCAGATGCCGCGCGGCGTCAGCGTCTGCTTGCCGCGCAGTTGAAACGCCTCCGTGTCGTCCTCGACGCGCACGATCAACTCATTCTTGCCGGCCTTCAACGCATCGGTGACATCGAAAGAGAATGGCGTGTTGCCGCCCTGATGCGCGCCCACCGACTTGCCGTTCACGAAGGCCTCGCAGCGATAGTCGACCGCTTCAAAATTCAATCGCAACCGCTTCTTCGGATCAGGTTTCGCCTCAAACGTCCGGCGATACCAAAGCGCCTCCTCCGAATCCAGCAGCCGCTGCACCCCGCTCAGCTTGGATTCCAGGCTGAAGGGGACGAGAATCTTGCCCTTCCAGGACTTGGGAGCCTCCTTCTGCTTCGCCGGCGTAATCGCGTAATTCCACTCGCCGTTGAGATTCGTCCAATTGTTCCGCCGCATCTGCGGGCGCGGGTATTCCGTCCAGGCATTCTCCGCCGTGACGCCCGCGCCCCATTCGGTGATCAACTCGGAGATAAAGGGTTTCGTGCCGCGCTTGGGCTTGGGCAGTTTGGGAACATTGCCGGCATCGACGAGATGCACGTCGATGAACTGCCCGCCGGTGGTCTGCCGGCAATGCACCGCAATCGTGTTCGCGCCCGGTTTGATCGCCGAAGCCTTGCCCGCCTCGATCGGAACGACCTTGTAACTCGTGGTGAAGCCCTTGAATGACGCAACCTCCCGGCCATTGATAAAGATCTCGGCGCCTTCGTCGTGATGAATCAACAGCGCGGGCTGGGCGGGAACCGCGGACAGTTTCACGGTCTTGCGCAGCCAGATATTCCGGGTCGCCCAGGTCGTGCCGACCCGCGCCCCGGGCGTGCTGCGCTCACCAAAGCCGCCGAAGCCCCGCTGCCAGGAGGCGTCATCGAATTCGGAGGTTTGCCAACCGTCGGCGGGTTTACGCAGGCTGTAGCGCCATTCGTCAACGATCGGTTGGCCCTGTCCAAGCGCGCAGGACAAGGCCAGCAGACCGGCCGTCATCAACATTCTCTGGGTTGTCATAATGGGATTCATGTTTGTCTATGCTTCTTCGGTTCAAGCAATTCGAAAGCGCGCTTCACGGCTTCAAGAAATTCTTACGGAAAGGCTTGGGGTAGAACTTGTCCTCCCGCTTCTTCTGGTCGAGCGAGGACCATTCCGGCACATCGTCCGGGCGCGGCGACAGCTTCCATCTCGGGTCCATCAGCCCCAGCTTGATCTGCCTCTCGTGCCGGCGTCGGCGGACAACATCCCAGCCATCCTTGCACTTGCCGCGATAGTTTGGGAAACCGTCCCCCGCGTCGTGCGCGCCTTGCTTCGGCGGCGGCGGATTGGTCATGTGGCCGATGCCCGTCAGGTGCGGATTCAGGCCGGCCATCAGGCTCGCCCGGGTCGGGCAACAGCGCGAGCCATTGTAGAACCGCGAGAACCGGACGCCCTCCGAGGCGAGCCGGTCCAGGTTCGGCGTCTCGATCTCGCCGCCCATGAAACCCAGGTCGGAAAAGCCCATGTCGTCGACCATGATCAGCACGATGTTGGGTCGCTCCTCCTCCGGCGCCGCGACTGCCGTCATGGCGGAGAACAGCGCCAACAGGAGCGGCAAGCATCGCTTCACGATCTTCTTCATGAGGTTAACTGTTGATCCCCATCAATCCGTCGCCAACACGGAGAAATCGGCAAAGGAGACGTAGATGAGCAGGATGGCGCCGATCAGCGCCCACCCGGCCCTGCCCGCGTGTTTCCAGGGTGTCATGTCGACCGCGCCGACATCCTCCTGCACAAACTCGGTTTCACGCGGATACAACTCGCCGAGGACCAGCATCAGGATCACCAGCCAGCTGAACACCACGCCCAGAAAATGAAACTCATGCATCGAGGCGACGACCTTGTCGAACGGCGGGATGAAGTAACCGATCGCGATGATCGAGAACCCCGCGATCAGCGCGATCCTCGCCGCCTTTGCCGGAACCCGCTTGCTCAGCATCCCCACCAAAACCACCGCAAAGATCGGGATGAAATACATCCCATTCATCTTCTGCAGATAGCCGAAGATGCTCTCCGTCTTCGCCAGCAACGGCGCGATCAACATGGCGGCCAGGGCGACGCTCCAACCAAACACCTTGCCCGACTTCACCACGGCGGCTTCGGTGGCGCCGGGTTTCAACACATTCTTGTAGAGCCCCAGACTGAAAAGCGTGCAGGAACTGTTCAAGGCCGAGTTGAAGCTGGAGAGGATGGCGCCGATCATCGCCGCGGCGAAGAAGCCGGTCAGCGGCGACGGCAGGACCTCGTTCACCAGCAGGCCATATGCCTGGTCCGCCTTGATGTTGTCCCCTGCAAACATCGTGTAGGCAATCATCCCCGGAATAACCAGATACAACGGCCCCAGCAACTTCAAGGCGCCGGTAAGCAACACCCCTTTCTGACCTTCGGCCAGGCTGCTGGCGCCGAAGGTGCGCTGGATGATCTGCTGGTTGGTCGTCCAGTAGAACAGGTTCAACAAAAAGATGCCGGAGAAGATGGTTCCGAACGGAACGGAGGTCTCCGGTCCGCCGACGGAGTTGAAACGCTCCCGCTGCTGCTCGAACACGTGCGACGCGCCGGCCGTCATGCCGCCATCGCCGCCCAGCTTCGACAACGCAAAACCGGTGATCAGGAACCCGCCGACGAACAGGCCGACCCCGTTGATCGTATCCGAGACAGCCACCGTCCGCAGCCCTCCGAACAGCGCGTAAATTGAGCCGATGATGCCGACAATCCAGACGATCAGGACCAAGGCCGTGGTCTCCGGCGTCCACCCCAGTGAATCCGGCAGCCCCCCCAACATGGAGGGAACGTCCAGGATCCCCATCATGCCGGTGGCGCCGGTATAGAGAATGATGGGCAGCAGAATGCCGACATAGGCGGCGAGGAAGATGATGTTGGTGATGACCTGCGTGACATGGTCATAACGGATCTCCAGGTACTCCGGCACCGTCGCAACCCCGCTCTTGAGAAAACGCGGAAGAAAAAACCAGGCCATGAACACCAATGCCGCGACGCAAACCACCTCCCAGACCATGACGCAGAGCCCGTCGTTGAAGGCCGCTCCGTTCAAGCCGACCATCTGCTCGGTGGACAGATTGGTGAGCAACAATGATCCCGCGATCAACGGGAAGCTGAGCGAGCGCCCCGCCAGGAAGTAGCCCTTGCTGCTGCCGTGGTCATCGCCGCGGGTGAAGAACCAGGTGAGAACACCGACCAGGCCGGTGAAGAAGAGGAAGGATATCAAGGTCATGGCAACTCAAGGACAGATTCAGACGCCCACAACGGCGGGCATTTCCAGTCGGTGCATCTCATCCACGGGCAGTTCGATGCCGCCGTCGATCAACAAGGAACTGCCGGTGATGTAATCGCTGGCCGAATCACACAGGAACACCACGCCACGGGCGATCTCGGCGGCCTTGCCAAGACGCCCCCAGGGCAACTCCGCTCCGACATCGCGAATCTTGTCCTCCGAAAAGAACTTCCGCTCGCCGGGCGTGTCGATCCAACCGGGATGCACCAGATTCACACGAATGCGCCGGGAACACAATTCCGTGGCGGCCGTCCGGGCCATCTGGTCGATCGCGGCCTTGGACATGTTGTAGGCCATGGCGCCGGGCAGCGGCCGCCAACTGTGCGGCGAGCTGACAATCACGATGTTGCCGCGCGTTCCGGAATCGATCATGGAACGCGTCGCCGCCCGCAGCAGGTAAAAGGCGCCCCACATCGTGACCTGGACCGTTTTCTCGAAACCCGCCATATCCGCCTCGTGAAACAACTCCCGATCGCTGTAGGCCGCGTTCGAAACCGCAATATCCAAACCGCCAAACGCTTCGGCCGTTTCTGCGACGATGCGCTCCACCTCGGCCTGAACCGAGACATCCGCCTGGGCCAGCCGCACCCGCACGCCATGGCGACGACACTGTTCCGCCACCCGCATCGCCTCATCCTCCGAGCCGCGATAGTTGACAGCGACATTGGCGCCCGCCTCCGCCAGCGCCAACGCGGTCGCGGCGCCGATGCCCTTGCTGGCGCCGGTGACAATGGCGCTCTTGCCGGCCAGTGGTTTCATTCAAACAAAGGTCTGCGTGGTCGGCACGATGACCAGTTCCGGGATCCGCGCCCGTTGCGGCAGCGTGACGACCGTCAAGACCGCGGCGGCCACATCCTCCGGCTGCAGGATCTTCGCTCGATGCTCGGCGCTGACCGGCACGGGACGCGCGTCCAGGATCGGCGTCTCCACCTCGCCAGGGTAAACATTGGTCACGCGGATGCCGTTGTCCTTCTCCTCCTCACCCACCGTCGTTCCCAGGGCCGTCATGGCAAACTTCGAGGCGTTGTAGGCGACGCCTCCCAACGGGATCGCGCGGCGACCGGCCACCGAGGAAATGTTCACAATGGTTCCAGCGCCCTGCTCCCGCATCTGCGGAAGCGCCGACTGGATGCAATGGAAGGCGCCGGTCGCATTGATCCGGAGCAGCGTTTCCCAATCCTCGGGGCTGAGCTCCGCCACGGAACGCTTGACCGTGTTGGTTCCGGCGCAGTTGACCAGGATGTCGATCCGGCCATGTTCGCCGACAACTCCAGCGACGAGTTCTTCAACCGACGCGCGATCCCCGACATCCGCCGCCGCCGCTGAGATTGCCTCCGGCGCATGGGCGACCGTCGCGGCCAGGGCCGACTCTCGACGCCCCACAACCGTCACCCGGCATCCCACGTCAGCCAATGCCCGGGCGATGCCCGCCCCGATGCCCGAACCGCCTCCGGTCACGATCGCCACCTGCCCTGAAAGCCGGCCCCGCGTTGAATTGATTTCTGCCATGACGCCGCAGAATAGGGAGATCCTGGAATCCGGCAATGAGCTCTCGCGTCATCGTCTTAAGATATATTGTCACGCTGCGCGGGCGACTCCGTCCGCCCCCGGAAGGCTCCCGGGGTGATTCCGGTGAGTTTCTTGAAGACAAAGTGCAGGTACTCCGGGTGTTCGAATCCGACCAGTCCGGCAATCTCCTCCACAGGCAGATCCGTGGTCGCCAACAGCTCCCGGGCCCGCTTGATCTGAACCGCGCGAATCTCCTCCTGCGGCGTCCGGCCCAGCAAGCGCCGCAAACGCCGTTCCAGCGTGCTGCGGGAAAGCGGCGCATGGGCGATCACCTCGTCCACCGAGATCCCCCGGCACGCGTTCTCCCGAATGTAGCGCAGGGCCGCGGCGACGGCCGGGTCATCGATCGCCACCACGTCCGTGGACTGCCGCGTCGCGATTCCGATTGGCGGGACGGCCTCCGGCTCCGCCGGCGCAACCCCGCCATCCATCAGCGAGGAGAGCAATTCCGCCGCGCGGAAACCGACCGCTTCCGCATTGGCGATCACGCTCGAAAGGGGCGGCGCGCAGACCCGGCACAACAGCGCGTCGTTATCGACGCCGATCACCGCAACCTCCTCCGGCACGGAAAGGTTCTCATTCGAGCAGGCGTCAAGGACCTGCTGCGCCCGCACGTCATTGCAGGCCATGACCGCCAACGGCCTGCGACTGGAGCGCAGCCATCCCGCCAACCGCTTCTGCTCCGCGCCCCAGGGCCGTGTGCCGGCCCCATACCAGGGCGAGATATAGATCCCGCAGGAGAATCCTCCCTCGGCGATGCGCCCCGCGAAACCCGCCGCCCGCCGCTCCGACCAGGCCTCCCGCTTGAAGCCGCAATAGCCAAAGTTTCTGAAGCCGCGCTCCAACAGGTGTTCGGCCGCCATCCGCCCGATCTCCTCGTCATCGGAGCGCACGTGCGGCGGGTGAGCCTTCTCCTCGCGATCCTTCAGTTCAACAAAAGGCACGTTCAGCGCGGTGACTGCGGCGCGCAGTTCCGGCGTCGTCGCCCGGGAAATGATGCCGTCGCCGTCCCAGCTCGACAGCCAGGCCGGGGGCTTCTTCACCAGGTCGCGCTGCTCGAGAAACACGGACCAGTCGTCATGCGTCCGCATGAACCGGGCAATGCCTTCCAACACGCCTCGGCCATAGCCGCTGGACGTTTCCACAATGAGCGCAACCCGGCGTTTCATGTCGCCGATGCTACCCCGTGCGCGACCGACCCACAACCAACCGTCGCCACAGCCGCGCCTTGACGAATGCGCAACTACCCCGACTGTTGGGCGTGTAGCCAAGCCATGCCACACGCTCGCAAAGCCATGCCCACTCTTCTCATTGCCGCCGGACTGCTCCTGGTCGCGGGAACAGCGGCCTTGGCGATGCTGGCCAGGGCATCAAGAACCGGAACGGCCCCGGGGCTGCGGGACGGCCGTCTCGCTCCCTGCCCCGACACCCCGAACTGTGTGTGCAGCGAGGACTCAACGGCGGCAGGCAGGCACTCACCATCGATGGAGATCCCAGGTTCTATTGCACTGGATAACGTCCTCCAGACCGCAATCGCAGCCATCGAAACGGAGGGCGGCCGGATCACGCACGCTGAAGGGGCCTACCTCGCCGCGGAATTCTCCTCGCCGGCTTTTGGTTTTGTAGACGATCTTGAAATTCGAATCGATCAAGCGTCCGGCCGGCTGCATTTCCGCTCCGCTTCCCGGGTCGGCTACGGTGACGGCGGGGCCAATCGCAGGCGCGTCGACCGCCTCCGCGCCGAACTCCAAACGCGCCTCGCCCGTTGACATGCCCAGACGCGACTCGATCAGGCAGACGAAGCTCTGCCTGAGACAGTGACTCCGATCCTTCTCATTGCGCAGGCGCCGGAATCCAATCTAAGCCTCGTTACCTCGACTGCTACCGGGTCTTGGGACCGCTACGCGGCTCCGTCTTACTTCTTGCCCTCGCCGAAGAACTTCTTCTCGCTCCACGGCCGCACCCAATGGCAGGTGTAGCCGCCGGGATTCTTCTTCAGGTAATCCTGGTGGTATTCCTCACCATCGGACCAATTCTTGACCTGTTCGACCGTGGTGACGATCGGCCGACTCCAACGACCGGACTTCCCGACCTCCGCGATCGCCTCCTCCGCGATCTTCTTCTGCTCCTCGTTGGCATAGAAAATGGCGCTGCGGTAACTGGTTCCGATGTCGTTGCCCTGGCGGTTCAGGGTCGTGGGATCGTGAATCCGGAAAAACCAATCCGTCAGCAAGGTCTTGAAGGAAATCTTGGCGGGGTCGTAAACGACGCGGATGGCCTCGGCGTGCCCGGGGTGGTTCTTGTAGGTCGCATTGGCGTTTTCTCCGCCGCAGTAGCCGACCTCGGTGTCGATCACGCCATTAACCTTGCGCAGAATGTCCTCCATGCCCCAAAAGCAACCGCCGGCAATGATGGCTGACTCCTGCTTTTGCGAGCCAGCCTTCTCCTTGATCGGCCAGAGCCCCGCCGCCTCGAATCGCTTGAGGTGGGCGGCATAGCCTTTTTCCTTCATCTCCGCGAGCGGCACAAACTTGAGCGCGGCCGAGTTGATGCAATAACGCATCCCGCCATAGGCGCGGGGCCCGTCCGGGAACACATGTCCCAAGTGGCTGTCCGCCTGGCTGCTGCGCACCTCGTTCCGGACCATGCCATGAGAACGATCGGTCTTCGACGAGACCGACTTGTCGTCGATCGGTCGGGTAAAGGCCGGCCACCCACATCCCGAATCATACTTGTCCAGGCTGCTGAATAACGGCAACCCGCTGACCACATCCACATAGATGCCCGGTTTGTAATGCTTATCATACTCCCCGGTGAACGGCCTTTCCGTGCCATTCTGCTGCGTGACGTAGAACTCCACCGAGCTCAGCCGGCTCTTCAGTTCCTCCGTCGAGGGCTTGACATATTTCCCGCCGCTCTTCGCGTCGGATTTCTTCGCTTGTTCAGAAGACGAACTGCCTTCTTCGGAGGACGCGGTCATGGCGGTCGTAATAAGGGCGGTGACGGCCAACATCAGGCGCGCCACAATGGCTCGGGTTGATATTCTCATGATTTGATGGACGAAGACTCCAACAATATCCGACAACAGACAAATTGAATCGTTCAGAATCCCGGAAAAGCAACCCGGTCTCGTCTCCGGGCGATGGGACGACCAACACGACCGCTTTTGATCATGGAATTCTCTGACCGGCCACTGTTCATCCTCGTCATCGGACTGGTGACGCTCGCATCGCTGTTTCTCCGCGCCTTGGCGAGCCGGGTCAGCCTGCCCGCGATCGTCGGCTACCTCGCCATGGGCCTGGTCCTGCGGTGGCAGAATGAAATCCACGACTTCCTGAATCATCAGGGGGTCTGGACGCTGGAGCTGCTCGGCGAGATCGGCGTGGTCTGCCTGCTCTTCAAGGTCGGCCTCGAAAGCAATTTCCAGGGACTGCTGAAACAACTCCCCAACGCGATCTGGATCTGGATCTGCAATGTCGGGTTCTCGGGCGTCCTGGGCTTCATCGCCGCGCGCTACTGGCTGGACATCGCCCTGATTCCCTCCTTGTTCGTGGCCACGGCGCTCACCGCCACCAGCATCGGGGTCTCGCTCTCCGTCTGGGAAGAAACCGGCCGCCTCCGAACCGAACTTGGCGAATTGGTGACCGACGCGGCCGAATTGGATGACCTCTCCACTGTCGCACTGTTGGTCCTGTTGTTCGCTTTGGCCCCGATTCTCGATGCAGGAGGAACCTTGGCGGAGATCGAACGTGGACTGGCGACCGCCCTGGGCATCCTGGTCTTCAAGGGCTTCGTGTTCGCCGCGGTCTGCGTCCTCTTCGCCTGCTACCTGGAACGGCCGATCAGCCGTTTCTTCAGCCGACACTCGGATCCCGTCATCTTGCTGGTCGGTTCCGGATTTCTGATTTCCGCCTTCGCCGCCTGGCTCGGCTTCTCGGCCGCCATCGGCGGCCTGTTTGCCGGAATGATTTTCAGCCGCGATCCCCGGTCGGTGAAGAGGGAGGCCTCTTTCGAGCCTATCCATGAATTGTTCAAGCCGTTCTTCTTCGTCGCGATCGGCTTCCAGTTGAACCCGGAAGTTCTGCACAAGGCGTCCGGCGCCGCGGCCGTCCTGTTTGCCGTCGCCGTCATCGGCAAGGTCCTTGGCGCGGCCCTTCCCGCCGGTCGACGACTGGGCTGGTTCGCGGCCGGCGCGCTCGGGGTGAGCATGGTTCCCCGGGCCGAGATCGCCATGGTGGTCGCCCAATCCGGCAACGCCGCCTCGCCCGCCATCCTCTCTGACGAACTCTACGCCGGGCTGGTTCTGGTCTGTCTCGCCACCTGCCTCTTCACCCCGCCCCTGCTCCAATGGCAACTGGCAAGGTTGCCGAAGCCCTCCGAGAAAGACTCGTAACCAGCCGCTCTTTGGTAGGGGGCTCCACTTTCCACAAAAGAAGAAACATGCTGTGGAAAGCAAAAGCTTGCCTCCGATGGGTTGGACCGACTGTTCATCCCTTTTGCTTTCTTGCGTGGTCGCGGGTCATGGTTTGTCCGGCGGGGCCTTGTGGCGAACTCCGTTGCGTTGGAGCACAACGAATTTGAGGGCGCGCTGGCCGCAGTGCGGGCAACCCACCGGATCGTCGCGCGCGGCGCAGCCGGAACGATCTCTTTCCGGTTGACAGTATTTACTTTGCATCGCAAAGCTAAGGCAGATCTTCAGCTCCTGACCCATGAATAATGAAGCAAATCAATCAAACTCCAGGTCTGTTTACTTTGCGTCGCAAAGTTTATATGGAATAATGGATTTCTTCCGGGCTGTTCCGGACGATCCGTTCCACACGCCGCGCGCGCCGCGTTGGCAACCGCGGGAGATGCGGCAACCGCCGGACCTGCCCGCCCTGAGGGCGGGGCAACGCCCTGTGAGCCGGCGGGTTCTTCTGATCAACCCGTTCTATCCCAAGGATCCTCACGCCAGCTATGGCAAGCATGTCCTGACGCCGTCGTTGGCGTTGACCAGCATCGCGGCGGCCACTCCGGAGTCCTGGGACGTCCGCTTTCATGACGAGAACCTGTTGCGGCCCATGGATCTGCAGGAACTTCCGGAAGTGGTGGGCATCACTGTCCACCTGACCTTTGCCCGCCGGGCCTACGATCTGGCGGATTGGTTTCGCGCGCGGGGCTGCCTCGTCATCCTGGGTGGACTCCACGCCCAGTCCTGTCCGGATGAGGTCGCCCGCCATGCCGACGCCATTGCCATTGGGGACGGCGTTCAGACCTGGCCGGGGATCCTGCGCGACATCGAGGCCGGTTCCCTGCAACGGCGCTACGAATCGCAGTATGAGCGGGCCTACGATCTCGATCCGGCGCCGCGTCGGGACATCCTGCCCCGGGAGAGCTTC
>Ga0181594_10005347_pt1 | contig 11260 bp, 7 predicted proteins | sample 071ome_18_FD_145603 | JGI IMG/M metagenome (GOLD analysis project Ga0181594, IMG submission 145603) | Coastal salt marsh microbial communities from the Groves Creek Marsh, Skidaway Island, Georgia - 071413BT metaG (spades assembly) | ecosystem: Environmental > Aquatic > Marine > Intertidal zone...
CGAGCCCAAGGGGGCCCCACCTACGCTCCCATACTTGGACCACCTCTTGAAGAGCTCCTCGCTCAGAGCCCTTGGGGGAGCGCTGAGGGCGACCGTGACCCGCCCCCCGTACGGGTCCTCTATGATCACACTCACCTTGAGATCGACCCTGAAGGGAGGCTGATCAGACAGCGTCGTGTTGCGCTCGAGGTTTTAAAGCCTCAGTCGGCGGACGCGTGGCGGGTCGTCCGAGTGCCCCACAGACCCGCGCTCGAGACCCTCACCTTAGGTAACCTAGCGCGCGTGAGATCTGGCGCGAAGACCGCACCGAAGGTCACCCATGAGGGGCTCTCGGATGATGAGGCGAGGGTGTACTATGACGCGGTCGTTGAGGTGATTGACTTTGGATCACTTCAGGCGGGAGATCTCCTCACATGGGAGTGGAGCGCGCAGGAGCGGAGCCCTGACCGTGAGGGGGTCCGAGTTCATGGGAGCCTCATCCCGCTACAGAGCCGAGCGCCGACCGCGCTCAAGCGTCTCACGCTCGGCCCAAACGCTCGAGGCCGTCTCCATATCGTAGCTGAGCCTCGTGGGCTCTGGCTTAAGCGGAACGCCGATGGCCTTGAGATACGTGGTGCCCCTGGGGTGCAGCTTGAGCGGAGCGGGTTAAGAGGCGCGAGCGCCGTGAGCTATGCTCACGTGAGCGTCCTCAGCGACTGGAGCTCAATCGCCGACCTTTACCGCGAGACGATCAGCCCTCTATTGACGCCCTCTCAACACATCAAGGCCACCGCAAGGCGCTGGACACAGGGTGTCAAAGGGACAGAGGAGCAGCTCCGGGCGCTCTACCATCAGGTGACTCAGAGGGTTCGCTATGTTGGCCTTGAGTTTGGTCGCCACAGCTTCACCCCTGCGTCCCCAGATGAGACGCTCTCAAGAGGGTTTGGCGACTGTAAAGACCGCGCCGCGCTCATGATCGCCTTAGGGGACGCCATTGGAGTCGAGCTTCAGTTTGTGATGGTGCGCACCGCCTCCGCGGGGCGCGTTGAGGTCAAGGGCGCGGCGAGCCTAGGGGCCTTCAATCACGCCGCGCTCTACAGCCCAGAGCTTGGTCGATTTTTGGACCCTACCGTCGCCCATTATGATCCATGGGTGCTCCCTGCCGACGATCAGGGAGCGCAGGCCTTAGTGGTCCCTTCACTGCACACCACACGCCCCGCTGAGCTCGTGATAATCCCCTATCAAGACAGCGCGCTCCACCTTGAGCGACTCACGCTGAGACGAGCAGATCAAGCGGGTCAGGCTACTGAGGTGGAGGCCTCGGCTACGCTCCGATGGGAGCGCTCGGGCGTGGGCGCCGCCGAGGCGCGCGAGGAGCTAGAGCGAGCGCGGGGGGCGAGCGCGCACACCGCTACGACCTTGGCGCGACTCACCCCAGGCCTCTCTGCCCAAAGGCTCAGCGCCCCACGGCTGAGTGGCGTGAGCCCCGCAGTGGACCCGCTCACCCTTGTTGGACGCTTAACCGGCTCAGATGCACAGCTCCGTAGCACAGCTCATCAAGCGCTCCATACTTGGTCACCCCTCACTCGCCTCGCGCCTACCGCTACGAGACGAGGCCCTTGGCGTCAGCTCCCCGAAGCCTATGAGCTCTGTGTCCCAAGAGAGTGGAGCTCACCCCTTATCCCTGCTCCCCCTCCCTCTCCTCACGCCACGCTTCGCTTCAGCGCTCGCCAAGGCCTCACCTGCGCCTCGATTGAGCTCACAAGCGGTGAGCTGTCCCCCGCCTCATACCTCGAGCGAAGAGCGTGGCTCATCGAAGCGGAGCGCGCCCTTAATCTTTGGCTTCCTGAGGCGGTGGAGGAGCGATGAGCAGCGTCTTGCTGATCGGCGGAGAGGACCCGCTTGGCGCTCAGCTCGCTACGCGCTTAGCGCGCCTTGGTCATGACGTGGCCGCCACGGTCCGACCACACGCGCGAGCAACGCAGGTCTCTCAAGCCCTCTCACACCGTGGGGTTGAGGTCTATCTATGTAACCCAGATGACCCACTCTCGCTGAGCTCCGCTGTGGCAGGTCGAGAGGAGCTCTACCTGTGCCTTCAGGCGGAGCGCCCGCTGAACCAGCCTCTCAACACCCAAGAGGCGAGCTGGGGAGGGGTCGGTCGGGACTTTGGGTCGCTCCTCTTGAACCTGAGCGCGCGCCGACCCAACCTAGAGGCAGACCCCTTCCGGGCCCATGAGCGCTCCGCTCAGCGGGCACCCACTCCCCCCAAGAGCCCCTTATCGGTCACGCTTGAAGCGAGCGCCCTCTCCTCTACTCAAGCGCCTAAGGTGACCCTCCTCTGCTCAATGTTCGCGCTCGCGCCACAGCGCCCCCCTCTCGATCAGCAAGCTCACGCTCATCCGCCTCTGCTCTATCAGGCGCCCTCACCTCCACCCAGCGCGACCTCACGTCAGCTATTGGCTCGTTTAAGTCGCCTGCTCTTCCCGCGCCACGCGCCACGCCCCCCGAGCTGGAAACGAGCACATCAAGCGCTTCGAGAGGCGAGCGTCCTCGACCTGCCCTGCGTGTTTCACGCCCTCCCTTATCATGAACAGCGCCTCTTGAGCGCTAGCGGTGACGTGGAGCTCTTATCATGGCTTCAGCCTCAGCTCGTCTCCTGTGCTCCACTTGAGGACCTCGCGACCGGGCTCATCCTGCTCAGAGCGCACAGCGCGAAGGGGAGACCTGTAGATGGGGGCTGGTTCTTGGGAGGTGACAACATAAAGCTCGACCTCCTCGAGGAGACCCTCAAGGTGACGCTGAGCGATCAACAGCTCAAGGCCCTCTCCCCGTCACGTGACAAGCGACGCGCTCATGGCGCAGACCAGGGGTGGACTCTGAGTTCACATCGCGCGCGGGCTACCCTTGGCTATGAGTGGCACCTCCGCAGAGCGCACACAGATGAGCGCCCGCTGTATGGGCGGTGAGCTTAGCCCTCTAACAGCTCATCATATTCACTCGCGCTCATCAGCTCGCTGAGCGCCTCGGGGCCACTCACCTTGAGCTTAAGAATCCAGCCCTCCCCGTAAGGGTCTTCATTGATCAGCTCAGGCCGGTCATGTAAGGCCTCATTGACCTCGATGACCTCGCCCTCACAGGGGCTATAGAGGTCATTCACGGCCTTCACGGACTCTACGACCCCAAAGGAGTCACCCGCTGAGAGCGCCTGCTCGAGGTCAGGGAGCTCAACAAAGACCACGTCGCCGAGCGCGTCCTGAGCGTGCTCAGTGATGCCGACGACGACGCTGTCGCCCTCAAGGCGCGCCCACTCGTGATCTGTTGAGTACTTTAAGTTCGTTGGACAGCCCATATCTCACTCCTTTGAGGTGAAGATCTGAATGTGGGTTAAGGTTGACCTTGACGTGAACAAAATCAAGCCCTAATCGACCCGCAGGTGAGTCTGTTTTGTTAAGTCATTTAGGGGAGAGTAGGCGCGGGGGTGACGAAGGGGGGCTTCACGACCTCCGCGCGCTCTAGTTTTTGTCGGACCTGAACTTGAAACTTAGTCCCAACCCCCTTCAGCTCAACCGGCACATAGCCCATCCCAATCCCGACCCCAACCGAGGGAGACTTAGTGCCACTCGTGACCACACCTACCTCCTCACCCTCCTCATTCAAGATGGGGTAGCCTTGCCTTGGAATGAGACGACCCTCCATCTTAAACGCGACTAAAGCGCGCTTTACCCCAGCTTCTTTTTGGGCCATCAGAGCCTTACGTCCGATAAAGGCCTCTTTCTTAAACTTTGTCACCCAGCCGAGCCCCGCCTCGAGCGGGGTGGTCCCCTCATCAATGTCATTACCATATAGGGCCATCTTCATCTCTAAGCGGAGGGTGTCTCGCGCCCCAAGACCGGCTGGGCAAGGGGGTTCATCTGCGCTCATCAGAGCCCGCCAGACCGTGGTCGCTCCCGCTACGGGTAGATAGAGCTCAAAGCCATCTTCTCCTGTGTATCCGGTGCGGCTGACAATACAGGTCACGCCTGCGACCTCTGCCTCCACGAAGCGAAAGCGACCGAGCGACGAGAGGGAGGCGCTGGTTAAGGTCTGTAAGAGCCTCTGAGCGCGTGGGCCTTGAAGCGCGAGCTGAGCGTACTCGTCACTCCGGTCGACCACCTCCGCGCTGAGCCCCTCAGCGTCACATAGGTGACTCACCTGCGTAGCGATCCACGAGGCGTCCTTGTCGCGATTCGAGGCGTTCACGCAGATCAAGACCCGCTCGGCGCTGAAGCGGTAGACGACGAGGTCGTCAATGATCCCCCCATCCTCTCGACACATCGCGGTGTACTGCGCTTGGCCATCCTGAGCGCTCGTCAGGTCATTGGTGATGATCCGGTTTACCACGGTGAGGGCGTCAGCGCCTGTGACCTCAACCTCTCCCATGTGACTCACATCAAACAGACCCACATCTTGACGTACCGCGTGGTGCTCCTGCTGGATTCCGCTATACTGGACGGGCATCTCCCATCCGCCAAAGTCTACAAAGCGGGCGTTCGCCTCTTGATGGCATTCGAACAAGGGGGTTCTCTTCATGTGCGTACTCCTCAGGTGCGTGACAATGAAGGTGGTTAGAGACGCTGAGCGTTGAGCGCCTCAGTCAGGGCGCGTCGCTCAGCGGAGAGGGCGTCTAAACAGCCCTGCATGTCTTCTGGGAGTGGGCGCTCAAAGCTGAGGCGCTCCCCTGAGATTGGATGAGTGAAGGCGAGCGAGGTCGCGTGCAACGCGTGCCTCTTCATCCCAAGCTCCCAACCCAAAGTCTTAAGCGTAGGGGAGCTGTCTACTCGCTGTCGACCGCCATAGAGGCTATCCGCGAGCAAGGGGGAGCCCATCTCGCTGAGGTGGACTCGGATCTGGTGCGTTCTACCCGTCTCGAGCTTGAGCTCGAACAGCGCACAGCGCTCAAAGTCCTCTAGGATCCTCCAGCGAGTGAGCGCGCGCTTTGCGCCTCCGCGACCTGTAAATTTGATCCTGTGGTTAGACGCCCGACCATAGGGGGTCTCAATCACCCCTGAGCGCTCGACAGGTGGTCGCCAGGCGAGGGCCAGGTAGCGACGCTCAACTGTGCGCTCAGCGAGCTGTTCAACGAGCGGGTGATGTGCGCGCTCTGTTAAAGCGACCATCAAGAGCCCTGATGTGTCACGATCTAGGCGGTGGATCACCCCAGGGCGCGTTGGGTGACCGACAGGCGAGAGCTTCCCAAAGCGCTTTAACAGCCCATTGACGAGGGTCTGATCAGGCTGGCCTGCCCCAGGGTGCACGACAACCCCCGCGGGTTTATACACCACCGCGAGGTCCTCATCATGATAGACCACCTCAAAGGGGACCTCTTGTGGAGCTAAGGTCGGGGTCGGGTCAGGGGGAGGCTCACAGTGAATCACCCACTCCCGCTTCAGCTTTAAGCTAGGCTTTAGACCCTTATGGGCTCCTTTAATGTGCCCCCCAGTCGGGGAGTCAACACGCACATGACCCGCCTTTATCCACTGTGCGAGGCGAGCGCGGCTCACCTCTTCAAGGAGTAAAGACAGCGCGCGGTCTAGTCGCTCTCCTTCGAGGACCTCTGTGACCGGGAAGCTGAGCACTTACCAAAGCCCGCACGGGATGTGCGCATGTGAGCAGATCAACACATCGACGAGCGCCCGCTCAAGGAGGTTATGCTCAGCGCGGACCCGCTCACTCACCCTGCTGTTAAAGAGCTCCTCCCCCTCCTCGATCTCCTCACGAAGCGTCTCAAACAGCGCGTCGCTCTTTAAGCCATCAATCACCTTGTCTCGGTGGTAGAGCATGATGTCTGAGGCGATCGTGCGCGCGAGCCTGTAGGCGGCCTTAAGCTCATCTCCTTGGGACATAACGACTCCTTTATTCAGATTCGGTAGAGACATCTATTGGTGCGTCTCTTAGTGAGTGACACCCGTGATCGCGTGGGTCAAGTGAGATCGACTCGGTCACACGTTTATGTTGATCTACGCTCTGTTGAGAAATGCGCTTCTCAGCGGGTCAGAGATCACCTAAGATCAACCTATGGGATCAACTAGGATCACACAGCGCGAAGGTCACTGAGCGCTTAAGGTGGACCTCCACTCGCAAGACGGGAAGAAAGCTCAGAGATATGACAGATCAAATAAAGCGAGGTGAGCGACCTGAGCTCGACCTCTCCGGGATCCTCAGCAGCGCGCCCCCAAGCGACCCGACCTGTAGGATTTACACCAACCGAAACCTTGATATGAGCGAGATTAAAGCCATTGGCTTTGATATGGACTACACCCTCATACAATATCACCAGCGCCCCATGGATGAGCTCGCGATTAGGAAGACGATCGACAAGCTCATCGAGTCCCGTGGCTACCCTGAAGAGATCCGTGAGGCGCACATTGACCTCGACTTCATTATCCGTGGGCTCGTGGTCGATAAGCAAACGGGTCACATCTGTAAGCTCGATCAAGATCGAGTGGTCGGCCGTTGTTATCACGGTTATCAGATGGTCAGCGAGGAGGAGCGCAAGAGGCAGTATGGCACAAAGCCCATCGCGCTGAACAATGAGCGCTTCATTCGTGTTGACACCCTCTTCAGTTTACCTGAAAGCACGCTCATGGCGGGGATTATCCAGCACTACTCCGACCAAGGTGAGGCGCTCCCTAAGACCCCTGGGGAGCTCTGCATTGACATCCGCAAGAGCATTGATGAGGCGCACTGTGATAACTCACTCAAAGCGGAGATCATGGCGAACCTCGACCTATACATCGTGCGAGACCCAGACCTTGGCCCTACCTTACATAAGCTAAAGAGCACAGGGAAACAGCTCTTCCTGCTCACGAACAGTGAGGCCTATTACACCGAAGCAGTCATGAGCTGGCAACTAGATGGGGTGCTCCCCTTCTATGAGTCTTGGCGTGACTACTTTGATGTCTCGATCGTCAGCGGACGTAAGCCCTCCTTCTTCCAGAACCCTAATCCATTTCATCGGCTCGATGATCAGGGTGAGCCGATCGACGAGGTGGTCGAGTCCTTTAACCCACGGGTGATCTACTCAGGTGGGAACCTCCAAGAGCTTGAGCGCCTCATGGGGCTGACGGGTGACTCCATTTTATATGTGGGTGATCACGTCTACAGCGATATCTTGCTCTCAAAGCGCTCCGCGTGGTGGCGCACCGCCCTCGTCATTCAAGAGATGGAGGAGGGGATCAGCAACGGGCTGAATCAGGCGGAGCATTTACGACGTATCGAGCAGCTCGACCACGCTGCACGCAAGCTCGATGACTCGATCAACTACCACATGACGCTCACTCGAGGTCTCGAGCGCGTCCAACGTCTGCTCGTCGCCCTTACGAGCCCCGAGACGCACGTCATTGACAGCACCCGAGATAAGGCGATGCAGGAGATCGAAGATAAGAAGCGCCTGCTCGATCAGCTCCTCCAAGAGCTAGAGCGGCTCGATAGCGACGTCGAGCAGAGCTTCAATAAGTACTGGGGGCAGGCCTTCCGTGAACGTCATGAGCTCAGCCTCTTTGGTGACCAGGTCCAAAACTACGCTGATATTTACACCAGTAAGGTGAGTAACTTCCTGTTCTACTCGCCAGATCAACACTTCCGCGCGGCGAGGCACTTCTTACCCCATGAGCGTGAGACCCTGAGTAAGAGCGAGCTGATCCTCTCTACAGGGGAGGAGGAGAGCTGAGCTCACTTCGCGAGGCGAAGCTTCACCCTCACCCCACAGATCTTACGACCCGTCAGGCGATCGATCACTCGGTCGACCACCTCGGGGGGGAGCTCTACATAAGAGCTCCGCTCCTCGATGCGGATCGCGCCGATCTGCCGACCCTCAATCCGGCCCTCATTCGCGATCGCGCCGACGAGGTCTTGAGGGCGGACACGGTTGACTCGACCGACGTTGAGCTGCACCGCGACGCGACCCCCTGAGCCGGTCAGCTCACGTGGCGCACGGCGCCCCCCTCCTGGTCGCTCTCGTCGGGCGCCCTTACTCATCGCTCGCTCTTCTTTACGCCTCAGCTTCTTTGCTTTGCGAGGGTCAAGCTCCTCTGGCGCGAAGCGTAAGGGTAAGCGTTTGGGGTTCAATGGGCGCCCCTGAGCCGCGAGGCTCAGCGCCGCCGCCGCGAGGTCATGGAGGCCATGCCCTTGCTCAAGGAGCTCATAGATGACCTCATGATACGGGCTCACCTCTTGGTTCGTTTTAGTGCTGCTGTCTTGAGGGGCACCCTGCGCCTTAGCCTCTTGTGCCTCATCAGCCGGAGCCTCAGCGGGCTGAGGTTGGACAAACGACACACGCTCAAGGAGCTCAAGCTTTAAGCGCTCTTTACGCGCCGTGAGGAGCGCTACAGGGTGGATTGGTGGGTGAGGGGTGAGCCGTTGAGACAGCTTCTGCTCAAGGTGATACAACGCGCGCCTGCTCCGAGGCTCAATCAGCGACACCGCGCGCCCTCGCTGACCTGCGCGCCCAGTCCTGCCAATGCGGTGAATATACGACTCACTGTCAAAGGGGAGGTCATAGTTCACCACAAGGCTCACGTTGTCGATGTCAAGGCCACGCGCGGCGACATCGGTCGCGATCAGGGTGTCAAGCGTCCCCTCACGGAGTCGGTTAATCACAGCCTCACGGAGCTGTTGGCCCATCTCCCCATTCAGGGCCTCTGCCTGATGTCCAAAGCGCGCTAGGGCGTCGACGAGGTCGGTCGTGTCCTGACGTGTCCGCGCAAAGACAATCTTCACCCCCTCTGTCGTGAGCTCTAAAAGGGCAGCGAGCCCAGCGACCTTCCCCTCGCGTGGGACCTCAAGCGTGAGCTGCTCAACGTCATCCGAGGTGCGTCGCCCCCCCTCAATCTTCACCTGGGCTCGCTCAGCGCTCAGGTATGTGTCCGCGATCCGTTGGACCTCAGGGGGCATCGTCGCAGAAAACAAGGCGCACTGACGCTCAGGGTGCGTGTGGCTCAAGATCTCAGAGACGTCCTCAATAAAGCCCATCTTCAGCATCTCATCCGCTTCATCAAGGACCGCAAAGCGCACCTCGCTGAGGTCTAGCGTCCCTCGGCTGAGGTGATCCAAGACGCGCCCAGGCGTCCCGATGACGATCGGAGGCTGAGCGCGGAGCGCTCCAATCTGAGGCCCAATCGGCTGACCTCCATATAAAAGACAGACCCTGCTCTTAAAGGGGGCGCCTCCATAGCCCTCAATCGCGCTCGCGACCTGGATCGCGAGCTCACGCGTGGGAGCGAGCACCAGCGCAGAGGGGGTAGGTGGGCTCTTTTTCTTTTTAGGTAGCCGAACAATCAAGGGTAGGGCGAAGGCCGCCGTCTTACCCGTCCCGGTCTGCGCCTGTCCAATGAGGTCCTCTCCTGCGATGAGCCGTGGGATACAGGCGCTCTGGATTGGGGTAGGTTTCTCATACCCCAAGCCTCGCACGGTGGAGGCGAGCCAAGGTGGGAGACCTAGGGCCTCAAAGGGGCTCTGGGGTTGAACATCTGCGCTCGCCTCTCGCGCTCCCTCCTCTTGAGTTTGGGGGGTAGGGAGAGCTTGCTCAGGGCTTGAGGAGGTCATAGGTCGATCTTAACTGTTTGCAGAGAGAGGCCACCGAGCGTAGCGCTCAGCTGTGTTGGGGAGAGCCGCAAACCTCTGCTCACCCCACGCCAGCGGGCGACACCCTGACGTCTCTGCCGATGAAACGCAAATCAAGTGACACGAAGTGGGTCTGCGCCCATAGCCTCATGCGGGTCTGCGACGTCTCCGTTAGAGGCGAATCGGGAGAGGCATCGCGGGCATCTCCCCACTAAATGGAGGGAACTTAAGTCGCTTAATGACCTTAAGTACACAGCCCTTTTGAGGAGAGCGGACGAGCCTTGGGGTAGACGGGTCGGCCGACGCGACGCGACCGCTTGAGGCGATCCGTACGTTCACCACGACCGTGGTCCCTTTGAGGTTCGCGTCTGACTCAGCGCAAGACTTAAGTCTGCCTGAAGCGCCGTTCACCACCTTAGAGATGTCACTACGGCTGAGCATGTTAGGGAGCGGTTTCTTCGACTTGCTTGGGCGCTTCTTTACAACCTTCCTCGGTCTCTTCTTCGGCCTCGTGCGCGCCTTAGAGCGAGCCTTGACAGGCTTCTTACTTTTCTTACTCACCACCTTCGCTGGGGCAGGCTCGACCGTCTTCTTCTCTACAGCTCCCTGAGCGCTCTGAGCCTCAACCACAGGCTCAGCTTGAGCCTGTGCGCCCGCGACAGAGGGGACAGGGTCACTCAGGTCAATGTCACTAAGCACAAGCTCCTCTTGAGTCGTAGCAGGCGCAGTTGAGGGCGCAGTTGAGGGCGCTGTACCCGCCTGAGGTCCTTGAGCGGTCGCGCTTGAGCTGGGCGTAGGATTTGCGGTGATGACGCTGTGGGTCGAGCTTTGGTCTCTGGCAGGGGTGGGCAGCGCGATTGGGTTGGTCACATGCGAGCTGTCCAGCGCGTCCGACGTGGACCTTGGGTCTTGTGTGGCGCTCAAAGGTCCCGCGCCAAGGTCACTTGAGATCACCCCAAGCTCACCTAAGACATACCCCCCACCCACGAAGCAGAGCGCGGCTACGGCCATGAGGATCCCCCATGGGCCTTTCTTAGGTCGCTTTACGTTCGTGACAAGAGGAGGCGAGGGCATCGGGTTAACGACAGCTGAGCGCCCAGGCGTGACGAGCCCCTCACTCAAGCTTAGCTCCCCTTGTCGCTCAATCGTCTCACGCTCAGCGATGGGCTGAGGGGTCGCTTGATTGCTTTGTACAGGGGGAGGGGGCAGCCCTCCCGTCTGTGGGGTTGGGAGGCGAGGAGGAGACGGCTCCGAAGCCACCTCAGAGGGAGGGGGTGTTAACAGCTCCTCTGGGTCCTCTAGCTCCTCAAGGACATCATCAAGCTCCTCAAGCTCTTCAAGCTCCTCAATCTCAGCGGGCTCCGCGTCGCCCTCGCCTGTCACAGCAGGAGCCACTGAGGCGCTGGGGCTGTGATGCTCGGGGTTAAAGATGCTCGTGTCTGCGTTACGGGCGTTCGCCCCACCCACGACAGGGCTGAGGAAGTCCCCTTGGAATAACAGCTCTTTAAACTCCTGAACTTGGATGATCGGCACCCACTCCTTGAGCCCCTCTCGCCACAGCAAGGTCTCTGAGGTGATGATGTCTTTATAGTAAAAGTCGATCACCTCATTAAAGCTCATCGGTCCGAGCTGCTCTTCTTGGACGAGCGCGTACCACATCTCGTTCATGTCGCCATACACC
>Ga0181594_10005349_pt1 | contig 11259 bp, 10 predicted proteins | sample 071ome_18_FD_145603 | JGI IMG/M metagenome (GOLD analysis project Ga0181594, IMG submission 145603) | Coastal salt marsh microbial communities from the Groves Creek Marsh, Skidaway Island, Georgia - 071413BT metaG (spades assembly) | ecosystem: Environmental > Aquatic > Marine > Intertidal zone...
CCACCATGTGACGGCTGTCCCAAGACCGCCCGGCACCAGGTAGTCATGACCGGCCCATAACCGGGCATAATCGCGCGCTGAAATTCGTTCGCCCTCTTCGCCAAGCCCCAGCCGGGCAGCGACCAGGGCCCGGTCGCGCGACATCGGCTCCAAATAGGTGGCGAAATCGACGAATGAGGTATCGGGCACGCTCTTGCCGTCATATTTTTCCCGCACTCGCTCCCACGCCTCACCGGATTTCGGGTTGGCGGGAGGATGCCCGCGATCGTATCGGCGATTGTCGCCGGTCTCAAAATTCTCGTAATAGGCGGGCTTTACACCTGCATCGGTTGCAATCTGCAACAGCGGATTCCGTTCGGCCCAGTGGATGTAATACGCCCCGGCGTCGTATGGCTGGCCAAGGGAATGATCGGTATAAATGCGCCCCCCAACACGGTTGCGCGCCTCAAGGATTACATAGGTCTTGCCGCGTTTCTTCAGTTCATGCGCGGCCGCAATTCCGGAAATTCCCGCACCGACTACAATGCAGTCAAAGTCGAATTGCGCATCCTGTGCCGACGCCCTTGCAGGAAGCGCAAGTCCGCCTGCCATTGTTGCAGATAGTGCGCCAACTACTTGCCGTCGCGACGGGCGCGAAGTCATCTCGTAAACTCCAAAAACGCGGCCGGACAGACCGCAACGGATATTAGCCGCTTGCCGGAGGTCCGCAAACCCCGCATCTAACCGGCGACCGGCCCCAACCTTTAGCCATCGTTTTCGGCCGATGGCGCATCCAGCTTTGCGGCCAGGGCAATTTCCCGCTGCACCTCGGCTATCTTGTCCTTGCTACCAACTTTTCGCGGTCCCTCGATCAGCCTCACCAGAGCGCCGCGAAAAGTGCGCACATCCTGCTCGGTCATCTCCATCCGGTAGAACATGTTACGCAAATTGCGCCGCATGTTCGAGCGCTTGGCCTCCGGCCGGAAAAAGCCGTTTTCTTCCAAATGCCCTTCCAGATAATCAAAAAACGACAGGATCATGTCCCGCGATGCCGGCGGTGAACGCTCGACGGTTTCAAACGGCAATTGATCTCCACGGGCGGCGCGAAAATACTCATAGCCGGTCAGCAGCACGGCCTGCGCCAGATTGAGCGACGCATACGCCGGATTGACCGGAAAGGTCACGATCGCATCGGCCAGCATAACCTCATCGTTCTCCAGGCCGGTGCGTTCAGGGCCGAAAAGCACGCCGTGCTTTGCGCCTGCTTTCATCGCGGCAGCGCTTTGCGCCATCGCCGGCCCGGGCGGCTCGATCCGTTTTCCCTGCCCCCGCTCGCGCGCGGTTGTCGCCCAGACGAAATGAAGGTCCGCGATGGCCTCCTCGATCGTGTCGAAAAGGCGGGCCCCTTCGAGCAGATGCACGGCGCCGGCGGCGGCGGCAAATGCGCCCTTGCGCAGCGCCCCGGTGCGCGGCCACCCCTCGCGCGGATTGACAAGCCGCAAATCCGACAATCCGAAATTCGCCATGGCCCGGGCGCACATGCCAATGTTCACCGCCAGTTGCGGGCGCACAAGAACGACCGCGGGACCTCCTGCAACTGCCTCGATTGTCTGATTGGTGCCTGCGCCTGTCACTATTGTTCCGTTGCCTTGCGCCGTATGGATCAATCCTCCACGACGGCGACGCCCTGTATTTCCACCATCATCTGCGGATGCGCAAACCCGGCGCAGGTAATCAGCGCGCTGCCGGGATAATTTCCATCCGGGAAGAATTCCTTACGGATTTCGACGAAATCGTTACCATGACGCGCGTCGTTGATGAAGACGGTCATCGTGACAATATCCTTCAGTGATCCCCCCGCCATAGCGAGGGTCTCGCCCAGATTGGCGAAGGCCTGGCGCGTCTGCCCGGCAAAATCGTTTCCGAATGTCTTGCCGCCCGCACCGGCAAAACCGCCGTGCCCGGCCAGCCAGATGGTCCTGCCGCCACGCGTCGCTACTGCGCGCGAGAAGGATCGTTCGCTCTGCCAGCTTCCCTTGTGATATTGCCGGTCCATCCTGCCTCACCTCCCATCAAGTCTCCACACATGAGCCTACCGCCATCGGCGGCCGGGGCCAAACGGCGATGGACAGGCCGGGCGATTCGCCCGACAATTGCGCTACAGGGGGACAACCATGAGCAACAACGAAATTCGCACATTCCGCCGTGTCGTGACAGGACATGATACAAGCGGCAAAGCCGTTTTTCTCCATGACGGCAGCGCCACAAATGTCCAGCAGCCGCCACGCGGCGGCGTTACCTCAACCCTGTTCTGGGTAACGGACGAAACCCCAGCGAAACTGACCAGCGACAGCGACAACGCCGAGCGAACCATCGGCATTCCGCCACCGGTAAATGGATCAATTTTCCGGGTAGTGGAATATGCGCCGGACTCAACGGTCAAGGCGATGCCCGACACCGAGCGCAACTGGAACCTCGCCAACCGGCCCGACAGCGGCGGCGACGCCATCCAGACCGACGCCGGCGCGCGGCACCACGGGATGCACCGCACGAAATCTATCGACTACGCCATCGTGTTGTCAGGTGAAATTTTCCTGATGCTCGACGATTCCGAAACCTTGCTCAAGGCCGGAGACGTCGTCGTGCAGCAAGGCACCTATCACGCCTGGTCCAACCGCAGCGACAAGCCGTGCCAGATCGCGTTCATATTGATCGGCGCCGAAGTGCCGTGGGAATAACGTACCACCTGCCAACCCCGCACCAATTGGCATCCCTCGGCCCACCGGCCAACCTTTGCCAAAGGTTCGGCCCGTGCTATGGGGGCGCCGGAAACGATGAAACACGCTGGCTTGCATTAGCTTGGCAATGAATTGCTGGCGATCGGCGCCTTGCAGGCTGCATCCCGCCTCAGCGTCGGCCTCAGGAAACTGCACGGACCAATCACGGCCCCGAAACGATCGTTAGACGCTTCCCGGCCTGGTGCAACGCCCTTGCAGACGAATTTGACGAATAGAGGAACAAAAATGTCCGATCTCGAAATCATGTGGACCAAGGTAGATGAGGCCCCGGCGCTGGCGACATATTCCCTTCTGCCGATCGTAAATTCATTCGTAGGCGCCGCCGGCGTGTCGGTAAAATTGCGCGATATTTCGCTGGCCGGGCGCATCATAGCCAATTTTCCGGAAAACCTGACCGAAGAACAACGCATCCCCGACGAGCTCACCAACCTCGGCAAGCTGACACTGAAGCCGGAAGCCAACATCATGAAGCTTCCCAACATCTCGGCTTCGGTTCCACAGCTGAAGGAAGCTATCAAGGAACTGCAGGGCAAGGGCTACAAGGTCCCCGATTATCCGGACAATCCGGCCAACGACGCCGAGAAGGAAATCAAGACCCGCTATGGCGTCGTGCTTGGCAGCGCCGTGAACCCGGTTCTGCGCGAAGGCAATTCGGACCGCCGCGCCGCACCGGCCGTCAAGCAATACGCCCGCAACAACCCGCACCGCATGGGCGAGTGGGCCAAGGATTCCAAGACGCATGTCGCATACATGCAGGACAATGACTTCTTCGGCTCGGAAGTTTCCACCACCCTCGCCGCGCCAACCAACGCCCGCATCGAACATGTCGGCGCCGATGGCAAGGTGACAGTGTTAAAGGACGCGCTCGCACTGCAGGCCGGCGAAGTGATCGACGCTTCGGCCATGAGCGCCAAGGCGTTGCGTAAATTCTTCGCCGAGCAGATCGACGTGGCGAAGAAGGAGGGCCTGCTGTTCTCGCTGCACGTCAAGGCGACAATGATGAAGGTCTCCGACCCGATCATCTTCGGCCATGTCGTTTCCGTCTTCTTCGAGGACGTGATCGCCAAGCACGGCGATACCCTGAAGAAACTCGGCGTCAATCTCAACAACGGCTTCGGCGATCTGCTGTCGAAAATCGAAACCCTGCCGGCGGCCGAGAAAAAGGCGATTGAAGACGACATCGCCGCGCAAATGCAAAAGCGCCCGGAACTGGCCATGGTCAATTCCGACAGGGGGATCACGGTCCTGCATGTGCCGAGCGACGTTATCATCGATGCTTCCATGCCCGCGATGATCCGCGAGGGCGGCAAGATGTGGGACAAGGACGGCAAGCCGCAGGACGCCCTGGCGGTGATTCCCGACCGCAGCTATTCGCGCCTGTTCCAGGCCACCATCGAGGACTGCAAGGAAAATGGCGCATACGATCCGAAATCGATGGGCACAGTGCCGAACGTCGGCCTGATGGCGCAAGCCGCCGAAGAATACGGCTCCCACAACAAGACCTTCGAGATTGCCTCCGACGGCACCGTCCGCGTCGTTGCAGAAGACGGGGCTGTCCTGCTGGAAGTGCCGGTCGGAACCGGCGACATCTTCCGCATGTGCCAGACCAAGGACGCACCGATCCGCGACTGGGTGATGCTCGGCGTGCGCCGCGCCCGCCTGACCAATACGCCGGCCGTCTTCTGGCTCGACAAGAACCGCGGGCATGACGCCGAACTCATCAAGAAGGTCGAGACCTATCTCAAGGATCACGATACGAACGGCCTCGACATTCGCATCATGGCGCCGGTCGACGCGATCAAGTTTTCCTTCGAGCGTATCCGCAAGGGCCAGGACACGATCTCCGTTACCGGCAACGTGCTGCGCGACTACCTGACCGACCTGTTCCCGATCATGGAACTCGGCACCTCGGCCAAGATGCTGTCGATCGTGCCGTTGCTGGCCGGCGGGGGCCTGTTCGAAACCGGGGCCGGTGGCTCGGCCCCCAAGCACGTGCAGCAATTCCAGGAAGAGGGTTATCTCCGCTGGGATTCGCTGGGCGAAATGCTGGCGCTCGGCGCATCGCTCGAGCACATGGCCGACACGTTCAAGAACGCCAAGGCGCAGGTCTTGGCCGACACGCTGGACGAAGCCATAGGCAAGGTGCTGGCCGACAATCGCTCTCCGGCCCGCAAGGTCGGCCAGATCGACAATCGCGGCAGCCATTTCTATCTGGCGCTGTATTGGGCGCAGGCGCTCGCCGCGCAGGCGAAGGACGCAGACCTTGCCGCCAAGTTCAAGCCGCTGGCCGAGACGCTGACGGCGAACGAAGACAAGATCAACGCCGAGCTGATCGGCGCCCAGGGCAAGCCGGTCGACATGGGCGGCTATTATGTGCCGAACGACGAAAAAACCGCCGCCGCCATGCGCCCGAGCAAGACGCTGAACGACGCGCTGGCCTCGCTCTGAGGCGCCTCCCCCATTCTTTTTTTGGGGGGTGAGCGCAGCGGACTATCTATGAAGAATTTGCCCGCCCGGCGTGAAGACACCGGGCGGTTTTTTTTGCGTGCAATTGCAGAACAGCCCGGGTCAACCGGGCTGTCCTGACAGCAATCACTTCGTCCCTTCGGGCAGGTGCCGGAAAGTGTTCACCGCCGACCGGAAGTTTCGCAGCCCCAGCATATCGCGGATGTCCTCCGCGCCGTTGAACATGCGCGGCTCGGCAGGAATGCCCGTACAGTTCGCTACCCGGTCATTCTTGGTGAAGGTGGCTGCGATAGCCGATGCAGCGCTCACTGCCGCGGCCCCGAGCGTCTTTTCAAGCGTCATGCGCGCTGCATCTAGCGCGGCCCTGTCCGGCCCCAGCACCGCATCGGAAAACGCCAGCAATTCATTGCCGCCGGGAACGCCAATATCCTGCGAGGGATCGACGATTGCATTCAGGTTGAGATCGAAACCGAAGAGTTTAGCACCCTCACGGAGCGCTTTGGCATGGCCGTTCGTTCAGTAAAAACACTCGTTGATCGCAGACACGCGGGCGGCGACAACCTCCACCTGCGGGCGCGACAATCCCTCGTGATGCTGATAATCCCATTCAGCGAAGTGCGCCGACGGCATGTACTGGATTTCTTCCAGATCGAAATGCGCGCGGTATTCGTCGGGGACGAGACTGAGCCCGCGCATGATGTAGGGCTGCCAGGGACCGAAGAGCTCCTTGCCGATATCACCCCCCTCGGCCCCGGTCGGAATTGTCGGCACCCAGGCCATTTCCAGGACAGCCGTTGCCGGTCGGTCGCGAGACGGTGCGCCTGGCTGGGGCTCCGGCAAGGGTCGCAATGGCACGCCAATGCCGCGCGCAAACACATCCATACAGGTAAACCGCGCGATCAGGCCAACGATCTCGACGTATTCCGCATCGGACAGGCCGTCCGCCAGCGCCTTCTCGTAGAAGGCCTGATCCATGTCCTTCGGCGATATTGCGAGGCGATGCACGACCCGGCGCGCAACTTCGGATAGCTCAAGATCGGGAACCCAGCCGGGATCGTCAGGCTCCTCATGGAGGCCGGCCTCATAGGCGGCGCGGCGCGCCTCGGCAACGATTGCAAGACGCTGCCTGGCCGATCCCCAGGTCCCCGGCTTTCCGAGCTGTTCAAACTGCCGGGCGTGAGCGGCGGAAATATCCTCGCGCACGGGATATTTTGAATCGGCGTAAAAGCTCATTGCACTCTCCATTCGTTCATCACTTTAACATCGCCACGATCGCGAGCCGTGGCGGAATGTCTCCAACCTAAACCCGTGGCATCACCTTCCGGTAATTCTCCAGGAGCTCCTTGAATTTCGATGCAACTTTCCGCCCCGCCACGGCATGCGGTGCATCCTCATCCTCGCTTTGCCCCGGATATTCTTCCAACGCCCTGTAACTGTCACGCCCTGTCACACGCTGCCACCACGATTGCACATGCGGCCGCCCGCCGGTCCACAGTTCCAGCAACCGCAACATGTCGAGCACCTTGATAAACGGCGCATGCGTCGTTTCGACCAGGCTGATTGAATTTCCCATGATCCACGGGCGTCCATCGGACAACACTTTTTCCATTTTATCGAATATGCGCTCCCATGCGCCGATGGCGCGCAGGACATACAATGAATCCAGACCATCGCGAATACACGATTGCTGGCGGTGGACACGATCGATATCGGTTACCTGTTTCCAACGCTCTTCCATTTTCTCAATCGGCACGGTCAGGCGGAACTTGGTGACGAAATTGATTGACGCCGTCGCCTGGTAACCGGATTCGTCGCAGTCCTTGATCCATTCTTCCATGTGCGCACGCTCAACCGGATCAGCCGGAGACAATGCCGGCGCTTCCTTCAAGTCATCGATGTAGCGGCAGATGTTCGAGGATTCCCTGATCGGCCTGCCGTTGTGCACCAGCGTCGGCACCTGGGACTTGGGATTCAGTTTCTGGTACTCCGGGGTGAACTGGTCGCCATTCATCAGCACGATTTTTGGGGGCGTCCAATCCTTGATGCCTTTCTCGTCCAGGGTCATGAGCACCCGGTTGGAACAGATGGAATCGGCTTCCTCCAGATAATATAATTCAAGCATTCGTCCGTCCCGATCGCGCTTTGTTCAGCCAGGGTCATGCCGGCATAGCTGCTGCCTTGAGAATTTTCTCATATTCCGGCCATGCCCTGCGGCCGTTCTCGATCATGAACGTCTTGAGCGCGCCGGGCAAATGACTGAACACTGCCGGCTCAAAACTCGGGCGCGATTTCACCGCCTCGAACCAGCGCGCAACATTGGCATGGTCGTCCCACATGCTGGTCATGCTGAGCATTTCCAGGCGATTCAGATAAGGCGTTATCGCTGCATCGGCCAGCGTGTAGGCCTCGTCCGCTAGCCAACGCGATTGCGACAGGGCAGCATCCATGTCGCGCAACAACTTGGCGAAAAACACGATGGCATGACGAACGTCGGGCGCTTCAACCCCCTTGTATATCCAGCCGCGCTTTCTTTCGCGCCAGCGCGGGTCGGGATCCTGCTCTATATGGGCTTCGACTTCCGCCGCCGGCCGGGCCAAAATCGAATGGCGGTGGGTCGCGACATAGGTGATTGGCCGAACGGCGGGATGCACTTCCTCGTCCACGAGTTTCGTCCATAGCCGCATTCTGGCCCGCGCCACGGGATCGGCCGGCACGAGCTTTGGCTCGGAAAACACCTCGTCGATATATTCACAGATGATCGTGGATTCACGGATGACGTGGCCGTCGTGAACAAGGGTTGGCACGACCGCCTTTGGGTTCAAATTCAGATATTCAGGGTCATGCTGTTCACCGGCGAGAATATCAACGTAACGCCCTTCCCATTCCACATTCTTTTCAGCCAGAACAAGCCGGACTTTCGCCGCGCAGACAGAAGAACCGTGGTGATAAAGTTCAAGCGTCATCGGGCTCTCTTGTTTTCGCGTGCACTAACCGGTCTGCGATGGATTGCATATTGTTATTGGCCCTCAACAAATCACTGTGCCGATGCCTGGCGCGTAGCGGGAATAGTCGGGTCAACACCGGCGGCATAGGTGGCTTTTCTGCGCCATTCAAATACCGCTTTCTCAAATTGGGGGCGTTGGCTCACGACGCTGTACCAGCACTCAATCTCGGGAAAAGGCGAAAAATCGAAATCGCCCGCCTGGAGTGTCGTTATGGTCGGACTCCAGGAAATGTCAGCAAGCGTATAGCGATCACCGACGATCCAGTTAATCCCCGACAACGCCTGGTTCATTTCTTCGAATATAGCATTGAGCAGCGAGCGGGCCCTGTTTGCATCGTCCTCCGTAAAGCTTTTGCCGCCGCTGTGCTTGCCGTGAAAGGCCAGCATGTCAGGGTCCTTCTGCAGTCTTTTGTACAACGCCTCCTCCTCTTCGGTTTTCGGAAGCAGCGCCGCATTGATCTTGTAATATTGATGCGTCTTGATCGCCGGCAGGTGCAGATCGCCCGATTGCTCTAACCAGTAATCAATTTCCTTCTGGCGGTCGGCGGGCACGTCACGAAACCCGGGTTCGGGAAAAGTCTCCTCGAGATAGACAAGGATGTCGTTGGATTCGACGATGACCTTTCCGTCATGCACAAGCGTGGGAACAACCCCCTTTGGGTTGATGCCGAAATATTCCTCGGTGATGTTGTCCTTCTTGCCAAGATTGATGTGATGGCTTGTCCATTCAAGGCCCTTTTCCTCAAGCAGCAACCGGACGCGGGCAGCACAATTTGACCGGTCCGCGTGATACAGATGGAGGCCTTTGAAAGAAAGAACGGATTTGTTGGTTGGAATGATAACTCCCATTCAGTTTCCTCCCGAACTAAGGCGCAAACGGCGGCAGGGGCGATGTGGTCTGCAGCTGCATCATTCTGCGCAGCATGGTTTCCATGAGCGAAGCACGAATGTCCTTGGCGCCGGGATCATCGAACAGGTTTACACTCTCGCCCGGGTCGGCGGCCAAATCGTACAATTCGCCGAACGGATCGTCCGGCGACAGCGTCATCCGGTGCGTGCGTGTAACCAGCGTGCGCAAACCCGGCGGCGCGGATGTGCCGGGTCGCGGCTGACCCGCTTGCTCCTCGATGATCAGCCCGTCCGGCTCGGGATCGGCAAAGATGTCCCTCCCCATCGCTCCGTTGAACGGCTGGATCCCTGCGCGTTTCAGGATCGTGGTCGGAAAATCGATCGTCGATACCAGATCGGCGCGCACGGAACCTTCTGCTCCCGGCTCGGACCATATGGTCGGCACGCGGACCAATCCCTGGTAATGATGCATGCGCTTGAGCATCACGCCATGATCGCCGCCCAGATCGCCGTGGTCGGAGAGGAAGACGATCACCGTGTTGTCGCGCAATCCCTTTTCATCAAGCGCCGTCAGGATTTCACCGACAGCATCATCGATGAACGTGATCATGCCGTATGTCAGGGCCAGCAGGGCGCGCGCTTCATCCTCGTTGACCGGCATGGCAAACCCGCCTTCGCGCTTGTGCCTGCCGTCGGCGTACATCTTGTAAACCTGCTTGAGCCGCGGCGTCGTTACTTCACCGAACGAAGCCGGAAGCGGAATGTCGGCGGGATCGTACATGTCCCAATATTTGCCGGGCGGGGTAAACGGATGATGCGGGTCGGTAAACGATGTCTGCAGGAAGAACGGCTGCCCGGATTTCGCTGCCTCGTCGATGAAGGCAATCGATCGATCGGCGATGAATTGCGTTGAATAGAGTTCCGCCGGCACCGCCGTGCGCCACGCCTGCGGTCCGCGCGCACGATCGTCCGGCAGGGCATTCTTGGGCCCGACCAGGCTTTCGAAATCCGGCCGCTGGCGCTTTGCCCACGCCAGGTGATGTCCATCGGTGAAGTCGGCGTGGCGTGTGACGATTTCCGCGTGCTGAAACCCGTAGAACCCGCCGCGGTATGGCTCCTGCGCCAACTCGCCAGACGCAATGCGCCGCTCTTCCCTGTAGCCCTCGCTCCAACGCGAACGCCTTAGTGCATCCTGCAATTCCTCAGGCGGCGGCGCCAGCTCGTCGTCGGCAATGTAGCCGTACATCGGATCGAGCGGCGTGTAGCCCTGAAGATGTGACTTTCCGACCAGCCCGGTGCTATAGCCCTGATGGGCCAGAACATCGACAAAGGTGGTCGCTTCAAGATCAAGCGGAATGCCATTGTTGATGCCGCGATGATCGGAGGCCATGCGGCCGGTCATCAGGCAGGCGCGATTGGGCATGCACACGGGATAGGCAACATACGAGCGGTCGAACCGCGCCCCGCGCGCCGCCAGTCCATCGATGTTGGGCGTTCGGACAATTGCATTGCCGTAGCAGCCGAGATGATCGGCGCGAAGCTGATCGCAAATGATAAACAGGAAGTTGGGTTGAGTTGCCATGCGTTATCCCGTTGTGGGCAGCCCTGCGCAATGTCGGGAGGGTCCGTCACGTTATAGCTGGAAGCATCGCAACTTCCGCACGCCGTGTCATCCGCCAAATCTCCGAACACAGAATTCGAAAATCTGGGTGCCGGCTAACGGCAGAGATTGCTGGGTTCCTTCAAACGCGCAAAACCCGGCTGCCAATGGTATCGCCCGGACCATCTCGTAGCGCCGCAATGCCTATGCCGGAGCCACTGAACATCGAGGTTCGGTCATAATCCGGCGACCTACACGAACCTTGATCGCGCCAGGCGGATTTTCTATGCTGAGTGCGACTTCCATCCTGAATCCCTCCGCCTCCACAGGAAGGCTGATGCCTGCGGCCATGCCACCCACTTGAGATATGCACGCTAGCCTATAAAGAAATTTTTCGCCGCGGTCCTGCTTGGCTTTTGGACCACAGCGCTCAACGCCCCCCCTGTAAATACTCAATCTGCAGCCGAAGTTTGGGAAGCCACCAAGCATACGAACAGCATAGCTATATTGGAAACATTCATTGCGATTTTTCCCCATAGCGCATACGCAGGAAACGCTCGATC
>Ga0181594_10005352_pt1 | contig 11255 bp, 9 predicted proteins | sample 071ome_18_FD_145603 | JGI IMG/M metagenome (GOLD analysis project Ga0181594, IMG submission 145603) | Coastal salt marsh microbial communities from the Groves Creek Marsh, Skidaway Island, Georgia - 071413BT metaG (spades assembly) | ecosystem: Environmental > Aquatic > Marine > Intertidal zone...
GCTCGGCAATTGCCGCCAGAGATACAGGACCGCGTTCGAAGTGCAAGGCCAGGTCAAGCATTGCCGTCACAGCATATCTGCCGCGTGTTGTGAGCCTCATGCAGTTAACCCTCCGGAAGAGAATTTCCGACCGTAATGGTCGGTAATAATCTCAAACCCGACTGTTTTGGTCAACTTTAGCCGCCTCGCGAGCGGCAAGGCGCCTCATCATTCGGACTCGGAACGCTCCGCGCTCTGACCCTCTTTATTCGGGTTAGCGGCTAACTGCTTTTTAAGGTCGGCTATTTCGCGTTCGACGTCGCGAGCGTGGTCAAGCAGCGAGTCAAGCGCCTGCGATACCGGATCCGGCATGTTCCTAACCTCCCCGTACGCGTCAAATCCGATGCGGCGCGCTGTTTCTTCCCGCAGTGCGAAGGCCGAGCTGACGGGACCGAAAACCACTTTTCCCGGCACCCCCACGACGGTCGTGCCAGGCTCGACATCGCGCACCACAACAGCATTGGATCCGATGCGAGCGTTATCGCCCACAGTGATCGGGCCGAGCACCTTGGCCCCAGCGCCGATCACGACGCCGTTCAGCAAAGTCGGATGCCGCTTGCCCTTTTCCCAGCTTGTGCCTCCCAGCGTCACGCCATGGTAGAGCGTGCAGTCGTCACCGATTTCCGCCGTCTCCCCAATGACCACTCCCATCCCGTGATCGATAAAAAAGCGCCGGCCAATCTGGGCGCCTGGATGGATCTCAATACCGGTGAGAAATCTCCCAACGTGGGATACCAGCCGCGCAAGCCAGCACAGCCCAAAGCCCCACAAACCGTGGCTGACTCGGTAAATGAGGACAGCGTGCAATCCCGGATAGCAGGTTAGGATTTCTAGCGCGTGCCTGGCTGCCGGATCCCGGGCGAAAACGGAATTGATGTCTTCACGGAGCCGATCGAACATGATGGTCACCTTAAGCGTCAGAGCCGATCGCGGCCGGCAATGTTACCCGATTGGATCGAACGCAACGCGTTTGCTGGCGCTGTCTACTGCGGCTCAAAACGCAGCAGCCCCGATCTCACCGCAGATTAATCAAGGATGTCGCAGAACGTGACAAGCAAAGAAAGAAGCGCTCCAAATGAGGAAGAGCAACAGACGCTCGGTGTACGTGAGGTCATCGGTAGCATCATGGCCGCGAGTCTGGGCGTCCAGAGTCAAGCCAACAGGGAGCGCGATTTCAAACGCGGCAAAGCGTGGCATTACGTGGTTGCGGGCCTTCTGGCTACCCTTGTTTTCATTCTCAGCGTGTTCGGCGTGGTTCAGCTGGTTCTAGGGCTGACCTCGCAGGGGTGAACTCCGCAGCTGAAGATTGACCCGAGCCTCGCTCTGCCCGTCGGCAGCCACCCCGCTCCTCGCTCGGCCGGCCTCCTGCGGCTATTCCGATTCGGCGCTCGACAATAACGCTATCTGCGCGCGGATTCTGGCTTCGCTTGCCCGCGCTTCCTCGAGCTTCGCCCGCTCTTTTTCCACGACCGCTGCGGGCGCCCTCTCGACAAACGCAGGATTGGCCAGCTTCTGCTCGGCACGCACGACCTCACCAACCAGACGCGTCAGCTCTTTTTCCAGGCGCTGCGCTTCGGCTTCCCGATCGATCAGATCACTCAGCGGAATTTTCAGGGTCATCGAGCCAGCGAGCGCCGTCGCCGCCTGCTCAGTGTGGCCCGCCACCGGCTCAGGGGCTTCTGTACGAGCGAGCTGCGCGATAAGGCGGGCTGAGGACTCAAGCCAGGCATGCTCTTCTTCTGTGCCTCCCTCAACGAGTACCGGCAGACGTTTCGAGGGCTCAATGTCGTACTCTGCCCGCACACGGCGCACACCCAGGATGAACGCCTGCAACCATTCAAACTGAGCGCGATCGCTGGCCGCCAACTCCGCGCCGCGTGCCTGCGGAAAATCCTGCAGCATAAGCGTCTCGCCATCCCGGCCTCGGTGCTCAGCGAGCTTCAACCATATAGCCTCCGTGATGAATGGCATCAGCGGATGCAATGCGCGTAATGCATCATCCAGGAGCTCCAGCAGAGTCTGGCAGACAGCGTTCTTGCGTTCTGCGCTCGCAGACTCGTCATATAACGTGACCTTCGCGATCTCGATGTACCAATCACAATACTCATCCCAGATGAACTCGTAGAGAGACTGCGCCGCGAGATCAAAACGATAGCTCTGAAAGCCCTCGTGCACGCGCTGCAGCGCATGGTCACAGCGAGTGCGGATCCAACGCTCCGCGACCCCGAGCTGATCCGATGCCGCCTTGTCCTCCCGAGCATGTTGCTCGCAGACCATGAAAACAAAGCGCGAAGCGTTCCAGATCTTGTTACAGAAATTGCGGTATCCGCCGATTCGGCCGAGATCAAACCGGATATCACGCCCTTGTGTCGCCATCACTGCGAAGGTGAAGCGGAGCGCGTCGGTGCCGTGAGCCGCTATGCCGTCTGCGTACTGTCGTCGGGTTGCCGCTTCGATACGGGGCGCATCCTCTGGCCGCATGAGCCCGGTAGTGCGCTTGGCGACCAGGGTCTCCAGATCGACGCCGTCAATTAGGTCCAGCGGATCGAGAATATTCCCCTTGGACTTGGACATCTTGTTGCCATCGGCGTCCCGAACAAGGCCGTGGATATAAACCTCTCTAAAAGGGACATCCCCCATGAACTTGAGTCCCATCATGATCATGCGTGCGACCCAGAAAAAAATGATGTCGAAACCCGTGACGAGTACATCGGTCGGGTAAAAGCGTTTCAGCGCGTCGGTAACGCGCGGCCAGCCTAAAGTTGAGAACGGCCAGAGCGCGGACGAGAACCAGGTATCCAGCACATCCGGGTCCTGAACCAGTGTGACCTCTTCGCCCAATCCACTGCGCAGGCGTGCATCCGCTTCATCACGGCCGACATGAATGCCTCCGTCAGGGTCATACCAGGCAGGAATGCGGTGGCCCCACCAGAGCTGGCGCGAAATGCACCAGTCTTCAATGTTGCGCATCCACTCGAAATAAGTCTTTGACCAGTTTTCGGGCACAAAACGGATGCGCCCATCTTCAACGGCAGCAATCGCCGGCGCTGCGAGGGGAGCGACTCGCACATACCACTGGTCGGTAAGGTAGGGCTCGATGACTGACTGAGTCCTGTCACCTCGCGGCACCATAAGCTTGTGATCACGGACCTCAGCGAGCAGCCCGAGCGCAGACATCTCGTCAACTACCTGCTGCCTGGCGGCAAATCTATCCAACCCCCTGAATCGTTCAGGCGCGTTCTCGTTGATCGCGGCATCAGGTGTAAAAACGTTGATGATCGGCAGGTCGTGACGCTGACCTACCGCGTAATCGTTGAAATCGTGGGCTGGGGTGATTTTGACGCAGCCGGAGCCAAACTCGGGGTCAACGTAATCATCCGCAACAATCGGGATCTCGCGGTCGGTCAGAGGAAGTTTCACCCTCTTGCCGATGAATCGCCTGTAGCGCTCGTCCTCCGGATGCACCGCCACCGCCGTGTCGCCGAGCATCGTTTCCGGGCGGGTTGTCGCGACCGTTACGGCGCCGGTGCCATCGGCCAGCGGGTAACGGAAATGCCATAGCGAACCGTTTTCTTCCTCTGACACGACTTCAAGGTCAGATATCGCCGTATGCAGAACTGGATCCCAGTTAACCAAACGCTGACCGCGATAGATGAGCCCCTCTTCGAAGAGGCTGATGAACACCTCCCGCACAGCTACCGACAGCTCGTCATCCAGGGTGAAGCGTTCGCGGGACCAGTCCATGGAAGCGCCCATGCGCCGCAGCTGCCGGGTGATGGTTCCACCGGACTCGTCTTTCCAGCGCCATACGGCATCGACGAAGCGTTCCCGTCCCAGGTCATGCCGGGACACGCCGGTTGCGCCGAGTTGACGTTCCACCACGATCTGTGTGGCGATTCCCGCATGGTCCGTGCCGCATTGCCATAGCGCACCCCGGCCGTTCATCCGCTGGTAGCGAATCAGAGCGTCCATCAGGGTGTCCTGAAAAGCGTGCCCCATGTGCAGGCTGCCGGTAACGTTCGGCGGAGGCAGCATGATGCAGTACGGCTCCCCCTGTGCAGCGGGCTTGAAGTACCCGCTTTCTTCCCACCGCGCGTAAAAAGCCTGCTCAATTGCCCGCGGGTCGTAGGTCTTATCCATCTCTGTTGTTTTCTTCGTCATGCGTTCCACTGATGAATCGGTCTCAGGGAGATCTGCTTTGGGTACAGCAACTCCGGCGGCAGGCCCCTCACTGAGCGCCGCGGCTATCTCCTCCCTGAGCTCAGTCCGGAGTCCGGCCAACGCTGCGGAAACAGCTTCAGCGACCAGCTTGCTGAGCTCGGGTTCTTCTCTGCTTGCTGCGGATTCGGGCTGCGCGCCGCTCCCGTTCACACGCTCGGACAACCGCGGCGCCGTAGCTCGCTCTACGCGTTCAGTGAGTCGCGGAGGCTCTTTCGTCCCGCCTTCCTCGGTTCGCCCGCGGCCCTTCCGGGGTTCCATCGACAAGGCTCAGGTTCCAATCTTGTGGGCCTGCAGCGGAAATCCGCGCTCCTGGTAAAACCGGTACCGCTTGCGGGCCGCCTCTCGCGTCGCGTCGTCGAAGCCGGCCGATTCCACTACCCGCTTGAAACTGCTGACGTTTCCGGGAACATCAGGCGCCAGGTTAACCAGCACGTCCGGTTCGAGGAGCTGGTCGGTTCGGGTACCAATCACGACAGCTGACCCGTCATCCTCCTCGGAGGATATTCGGTGTGGCACGAAACTGGTGTCGCTGAAGCGCCACAACAGGTCGTTGAACGCACTCACCGCGTCCGCGTCTTTACACGCAACAAAAACGGCGTGGCCACGCGTGCAGGCCTTCTCAACGATCCGACACAGAGCCACATCGTGTCGGGCAGCCCCATCGACGATGTAGAAATCCACCCGTGTCATGCAGCGCCGCGCAATACGTAATCCAGCAACAGTGGGACTGGTCGTCCAGTGGCGCCTTTGTTCTTGCCGCTGTTCCACGCCGTACCGGCAACATCGAGATGGGCCCAGCGATATTTACGTGTAAAACGTGCGAGAAAACACGCCGCGGTAACCGTGCCCGCGCTGCGGCCGCCTACGTTTGCCATGTCAGCAAAGGGACTATCAAGCTGCCGCTGGTAGTCTTCCCAGAGCGGCAACCGCCACGCGCGATCTCCCGTGTATTCACCCGATTCGAGCAGCGCGGCGGCAAGCTCATCATCATTGGCCAGCAGTCCGGACGCGTGCTCGCCCAGCGCCACGATGCAGGCGCCGGTCAGAGTCGCGACATCAATGACCACCGCAGGCTCAAAGCGCGCTGCATAAGTCAAGGTATCGCACAGGATAAGGCGCCCCTCAGCATCTGTGTTCAGAATTTCAATAGTCTGTCCGGACATACTCGTGACGATATCGCCAGGCTTGCTGGCGTTTCCGTCCGGCAGGTTCTCGGTTGCCGCTATCAGTCCGACAACATTGACGGGTGGTGCGATCTCTGCCAGCGCAGCCATGGTTCCGAGCACGCTGGCCGCACCCCCCATGTCAAACTTCATCTCATCCATTCCAGCACCGGGTTTGAGCGAGATCCCGCCGGAATCAAACGTCACACCCTTACCCACGAGCGCGATAGGCGGCGTATCCCCTGTGCCGCGATACTCCAGCACGATCAGCTTCGCCGGCTGGCGCGACCCCCGTGACACGGACAGAAAAGCGCCCATGCCGAGCGCCTCCATCTCTGCCTCTTCGATGACCTGTACCGTTAGCGCGCCATGTTTTTCGGCAAGCGCAATGGCTGTTTCAGACAGATGGGTGGGCGTGCAGACATTCCCCGGGCGGTTCGCCAGATCTCGCGTTAATCGCAAACCACGGAGCAGGGCGCGGACGCGCTTGAGTGCTGCCCGCAGGTCGGCATCGCCGTCCGCGGGCGTCATCACGCCGAACCGGCTGACCGCTGGCGCGGCCGGCTTCGTTTTGTGTTCTGTGAAGCGATACGCCGTCCGGTCTACCGCCAGCGCTTGCTGCTCGAGGGCCCAGGCCGTGTCACGGCCGTCGATGTCAACTTCGAGCAGGGCACTCACCACGTTGCGTACTTTGGCACTGTTGAGCGCAGTAGCAACCGCAGCACAAGTCTTCATAAATTCGGTGGGGGCGACGCCCCCCTGACGTCCGCAGCCGGCGAGCAGAACACGGTCCGCTTCGACACCTTTAACGTCCGGAATGAGCAGCGTCTCCCCGGCCTTGCCGCTGACATCACCTCTTTTTACGAGGCGGGAGACGACCCCTCCAGTGGCCTTGTCGAGTTCCGCAGCGGCGGCGCCGAGATTTTTCCCCGCGAAAATACCGACAACGAGACAAGCCGTTTTCTGGGCCTTGAGCGGCCCCCGTTTCAGGGAAATATCCATAAGCGTTCTCACTCAGAAAAAGGCGCTGGACCGTTACACCAGCGAACCAAATCGCTGTGGATCAGGTGCCCGCAGCAGACGATGCCGCAGTGTATGCTTTCATTTTTCGGCGCGCAAAAATAGCGGCTTTCTCGGATATCAGCGCATGCGAATCGTGGATCGCTACATCGGACGGAGCATCATCGGCGCGGCGCTTACCGTCCTTTTCGTGCTTGTGGCTATCTTTACCTTCTTTGCTTTCATAGACGAGCTCGAGGATGTCGGGCGCGGGGTTTATACGTTAACCAAGGCCGCCGGCGTCGTGCTCCTTCAGCTACCTGGCCTCGCCTATGAGCTGTTGCCCATAGCCGCGCTGCTTGGCGCGCTGCTCGCCCTCGGATCGCTCGCTGAGCGGGGCGAGCTCGCGGTGGTCCGCGCGGCCGGCGTATCCAAGGGCCGCTTGATTCGCTCAGTCATGAAAGCCGGATTACTGCTGACACTCGGGGCTGCGTTGGTTGGGGAAGTGGTCTACCCCGGCAGCGAACGACTTTCGCGCAGCCAGCGCTCCGCAGCTATCGAAGACCGAGTCGGCAGCGTCACGAAGCATGGCTTCTGGGCACGCGACGGACGTAGCTTCGTCAACATCAAAGGCCTAGCCGAGCACGATCGTTACCGCAATATCGATATCTTCGAGTTCGATGATGGCCGCGAGCTACGGGTGGCATCCCACGCGGAGGAAGCCCGCTACATCGACGGACAATGGCAGCTGCTGGAACTGACTCAGACGCGTTTCGAGCCGGACGGAGTCACAACCTTGAAGCTTCCAAAAGCCAGCTGGTCATCCGTGCTCGATCCAGAACTCATCGGCATGGTGGCTCTCAAGCCTGAGATATTGTCCATATACGAGCTCGCCCGTTACGTCCGCTTCGGCAAGGAGAACGGGCAGAACGTTCAGCGCTGGGAACATGCGCTGTGGACGAAGCTGACTTACCCGTTCGCAGCAGCGGTGATGGTCTATCTCGCCTGCCCCCTGGTCATGCGAGCCGGGCGGAATATCTCGGTGGGAAGACGAGTGACACTGGGCACGCTGATCGGTCTCGCGTTTCATATTGCCAACCAGGCATCTGGGCATCTGGGCACCGTTTTCGGCATCACGCCGGCGCTGAGCGCGCTCGGCCCAACCATGGTGATTTTTGTTCTCAGTGCCTTCCTGATGCGGAGGCAGGCGTAGCCCGCACATGCCACAGCCGCGTTTTCGATAATCGGTCGGGCCAGGTGCTGCCCTCAGGGTTGAGCAGGGAAACCCAGTAGCCAAGCCCCCCGAGCGACAGGGAAATAGCCGCAGTGGCGAAGCGCAGGAGCGCATCGCTCCAGATCGGAAACGTCCCGTCGAGGCGGCGGATCTCAAGCCGCCAGGCCTGCATGCCCAGAGTACGTCCACGCGTCCAGCAGAATCCAAAATAGACAAACACTACGAGCAGCAGATAGCAGAAAAACCACGGATTCCCAGGCCGGGGAGGCTGTCCGCCGCCGGCCACAACCGGTAGCAGCGCCGCGCAATACAGGACGCCGAAAAGCGCGACTGCGTCGTAGAGTATGGCCATCAATCGCCGACCAAGGCCAACCTTTTCCCACCGGTCGCCCGGTCCCACCCGCCTCACCTGCGAAAGCTGCAGGCGTGGCGAGGTGGATATTTGTGCACGGAATGTTCCATAACTTCAGTGAGCCACCATAATAGGCTCGGCATCAAAACACGGGTCTGCACTCACGGGAAGCGGATTTCTTGTCTGATTCACTGAACAAAATGCGCCGAGTGGTCATTGAGACCCTGAGCCTCCCAGGCGATGGTCGACGTGGTTCCTGGTTTCGCTCTAGCCTCACGAAAATCGTCTGTTTTTGGGTACTCGCGGTGCTCTGGCCGCATAGCGCTATGGCCGATTGGGACGTGGCCCCAGCAGCGCGGCTGTACCTGAACTGTGAGGGTCAGGGGGAACCGAGCGTCATCCTCGACGCCGGACTCGGAGGATCCTCTCTCGAGTGGGTCTATGTGGTCGAACAGCTGCGTCCCTACACACGTGTGTGCACGTTTGACCGCGCGGGCTACGGCAACAGCGAGATGGGCCGTATGCCGCGCACGAGTTCGCGTATCGCGAACGAGCTCTACCTCGCGCTGCTCCAAGCAGATGTAACACCACCTTACCTGCTTGTCGGACACTCGTTCGGTGGTTTCAACGTGCAGTTGTTCGCTCGGCGCTATTCCTACCTGATTGCTGGCACTGTGCTCCTCGATGCTTCTCACCCAGAGCAGGTCGACCGGTTCCTTGCACCACCGCTGAACATCCTCACCGCGCCGAGCAGCAATATCGGCATCGTCCGCTTTCGGGATCCGCCACCACCCAGCGAGTTACTTCCCACCGACGTCAAGGAAGTCATCTCCCGACGTTTGCTGCGTTGGAAAACCCGTCAGACGGTTGCAAGCGAACTATTGAACTTCAGGCAGAGTGCTCTGCAACTGGCCCAAACCCCCGGACAACCAGATCTGCCGTTGCTGGTGATCACCCGCGGACGAATGGATAGTCCACACGATGAGAAGCGCATATTAATGGAGCGCCTGTGGCTTGAGCTGCAGGTGGAGCTCGCGGATATGAGCCGGCAGTCCGCTCATTTCATTGCGCGCAGAGCCGGACACAACATTCACATAGAGCAACCAGAAGCGGTCGCGTTCGGCGTTGGCCTGCTGGTCGAGCGGTTTCGCGCGCAGCAGAGGAACAGTGATGCGAGGGGACTGCTCGTTCCCATTCCCGACGCATGGGCAGCGCAGCCGCTGGACATCACATGGATGCGCGACAATCTTGATCTGTACCCCGAGCAGGAGCAGCACTCGCACCTGAGCTGGTGAAGCCAGTTCGGGTTCCTACAAGCCTACAAGCTGTTCCGTTGGATGGCGCTCCCTAGGGGACTCGAACCCCTGTTTTCGGCGTGAGAGGCCGACGTCCTGGGCCACTAGACGAAGGGAGCGTCGAATGGGGCGCGGATGTTATCATAGCGGGCTGATATCCGGTCGAGTCCCTGGATGCATTCGCCCCGGTACTGGCCGCGCTGCTAGCAATGTCCCTGGCTTGGACGACGCTTCCCGCAACGAATCGGAGCTGTCGAACAGCCAGCCCTGAGGGGCTGTGACTCCCGACGCATTCAGCGCAGGACAAGTAAACGAGCGGCTCTGGCACTCCGCGGCTGCAACTGATGCGGGTCGCGCAGTCCGGAACTCAAACGGCACTCGCGGACTGCCGGCAAGATCCGCGCGTTAAACGACCGCAACTGCTTCGGTTCACCATGGAAGCTCTCGGAAACATCTCCACTACCACCAGCCCGCGCGTTTACTCCCGTGACGAACACCCGGTGTCGCGAAAGCTCATTTCGCAGGAAGCGCTAAAGGTGCTGTACCGACTCAACGGCGCCGGCTTTCGCGCCTGTCTCGTCGGCGGCGGTGTGCGCGACCTGCTCCTTGGCAGGCAACCGAAAGATTTCGATATCGCGACCGACGCGCTGCCTGAGCAGGTGCGCGAACTGTTCCGTAACTGCCGCCTGATCGGGCGCCGTTTCCGACTCGCCCACGTGCGCTTCGGGCGCGAAATTATCGAAGTCGCAACCTTCCGCGCACCGCTGTCCGAGGAGGACTGCGCAAGTTCACAAACCGAGGACGGCCGCATCCTGCGTGACAATGCATACGGGACTATCGATGACGATGCCTGGCGGCGGGACTTCTCCGCCAACGCGCTCTACTACGACATTGCCAGTTTCTCCATCATTGACTATGTCGGTGGCATGGAAGACATCCGGCGTGGCGTTCTACGTCTGATTGGCGATCCGGAGATACGCTTCCGCGAAGACCCGGTGCGCATGCTGCGTGCCATTCGGTTTGCAGTAAAGCTCGGCTTCAGTCTCGAGCCAGAAACAGAGGCGTTTATTCAAAAATCCTCCAGCCTGCTCGACACCATCGCACCGGCTCGGCTGTTCGACGAAGTTCTTAAATTGCTTCATGGCGGGGCCGCCCTGGAAACCTTCTCCGCCTTGCGGCATTACGGTCTCCTTACCCATCTCTTTCCTTTGACAGAGCAGGCTCTCAGCGAAGACGCAGATGGACTTCCAGCGCAGCTGGTCTCAGCTGCGCTAGAGAACACCGATGCGCGCGTTCAGGCCGAAAAATCAGTCACTCCCGCTTTTCTTCTCGCCGCCCTGCTCTGGGGGCCTGCAGAACAGGAGCGCGCCAAACTGCTTGCAGAGGGTTTGAGCGAACACGAGGCGCGGGAATCTGCCGCCGACACCATCATTTCTCTACAGGTGACCCGACTCGCAGTTCCGCGCAGACTTTCTCAAATGACGCGGGAAATCTGGGGGCTGCAGGGTCGTCTGCTGCAGATGACACCCAAAAGAGCCCAGAAACTGCTCGAGCATCCCCGTTTCCGCGCCGCCTACGATTTCTTGATGCTGCGCGCTGTGGCTGGGGAGTCAGCCGTCCAGGCTGCGGCCCGCTGGTGGACTGATCTTCAGGCTGCTCATCCCGAAGATCAGTCCCGGCTGATAGCAGCGCGACGCGCGAACGCAGAGGTCCCCGGTGGCCGGCGGCGGCGGCGCAGAAGGCGGCCATCTTGAGCATCGTGCGCGCATATATCGGTCTAGGCAGCAACCTGCAGGAGCCCGTGAGGCAGATACAACGCGCTATCACGCAACTGTCCTCCTTGCAAAAGAGCAGGCTTCTCGCGGTCTCTTCTATGTATGGAAATCCGCCGATGGGCCCGCAGGACCAACCGGATTTCGTCAATGCTGTTGCGGCGATGGAAACAGAGTTTA
>Ga0181594_10005358_pt1 | contig 11246 bp, 6 predicted proteins | sample 071ome_18_FD_145603 | JGI IMG/M metagenome (GOLD analysis project Ga0181594, IMG submission 145603) | Coastal salt marsh microbial communities from the Groves Creek Marsh, Skidaway Island, Georgia - 071413BT metaG (spades assembly) | ecosystem: Environmental > Aquatic > Marine > Intertidal zone...
AGCGATAGGCAACTATGCGGGGCGTCGCGTGAAGACGCTCGAGGACTACTACGTCGCAGGTCGGCGCGCGCCGACATTTCTCATTATCGGAACGCTTGTTGCGAGCAATATGAGCACAACCGTCTTCATGGGGGAGGCCGGTTTCACCTATGCGGGCCAACTGGGCCCTTACCTGTTGCTCCCCGGACTCCCAGTGACAGGTTATGTCTTTGGCGCACTATTTTTTGGTACCTATCTGAGGCGCAGCAGGGCGACTACCGTAGCTGCTTTTTTTGGAGAGCGTTTTGCATCTCCAGCGGTCCAGCGGATCGCCGGATGGACGGTGATACTGGGCCTGGGAGGGTATCTGCTGGTAGTGACACAGGGCGCGGCACTGCTGCTATCTGACCTGACCGGTGTCAGCTACGCCGAAGGTGTTTTGATTGCGTGGCTAAGTTATTCCACGTTCACGCTGTATGCGGGCTCTAAGGGTGTGGTGATCACCGACACGCTGATGTTCCTGTTGTTTACTGCTGCCTCTTTCTTTGTGGTGGTGCACTTGGTCGAGGGTTTTGGCGGTATCTCGCAGACGATCCAAGATCTTACGCGGCAGGATGTAAAGCCTGGCTTAACGAGCTGGCACGGCATCATCGGCGATGGGACTCCTTGGCCAACGGCATTGGACTTCTTAATTTGGTTTGTCTTGATTGATCTGTCTTGGAGCCTCGTTTACGCCGTGAGCCCCTGGCAATCCAGCCGACACCTCATGGCTAAAAGCGAACACGTCGTATTACGCGCATCAATTTACACCTTACTGGTCGTTATCTTTTTGCAAATTGCTATTTACGGCGCCGGCGGTTTCGTAAACCTTGCAAACCCGGACATCGAGAATGAAGAGACGGTCTTGATTTGGGCCGCTATGAATCTGGTGCCCAGCTACCTGGGTGCCATATTAGTTGCGGGTATCGTCTGCGCTGCGCTGTCGTCGGCGTCAACTTTTTTGTCGCTGGTTGGTTTTAGTGTCAGCAAAGATTTAGGTATCCAGAATAATGCTGAAAGCTTGGGTCGAACGCGCACAGCAATGGCGTTGATCAGCGTCATGGTGCTTGGCCTGAGCCTTTTTTTGCCGCACAACCTGTTCTGGATCACGTTATTTATCGGGACAGTTTTTGCCTCCAGTTGGGGTCCGGTTGGATTGATGAGCATCTGGAGCCGGACGATCACTGCGCGCGGCGCGCGATGGGGAATGCTGGCTGGCCTGCTGGCGAACATCGTACCGGCAGCGATCGACTATATCGGGCTAATCGATTTGCCCAGTTATATGGAGCCAGTTCTGCTAGGCATTGTGGCCTCTGTCCTTTTCGCTCGACTGGGTTCTAGAGGCGATGTCGTCTCTGATACAGAGCGAGATTATCGAACGCAACTTCACCAAACGCCTTCGATCGATGTCGATCGGCGTGCGGCACGCATCACGCTGTTGGCGCCTACGTTGTTGATTGCTTACGGATGTGTGATGCCATTCTTGCTGCTGCACTTTTATGTGGAGCCTTATCAGCTCGGTGCGGGCATTATTGAGTTGGGTGAGAATATTAATTGGCGTCATGCGGAGCCATGGTTCGTCATCGGGCCATTGCTGATCCATGTGCCTCTGGGTGTGATTGCATGGCGTGTGATTCGCCGGCGATACATGCCGAGTGCGTCTATCGCGCCCACAAGTCACGCGTGAGCTATCTCGCTGTTACGCCTTCACGCATCTTTTAGTATGCGCCGCGCGGCGTTGTGTCCTGGTGCGCCGGTCACGCCGCCACCGGGGTGCGCACCTGAACCGCACAGATAGAGGCCGTTTACCGGTGTGGCGTATTGTGCGGCATCGGGGTGTGGTCGCATGTTGAACAGTTGATCGGGTTCGAGTCTGCCGTGGCAGATGTCACCGCGGGTCATCCCAAGCATCCGCTCAAGATCCAGTGGTGTAAGGCACTGGTGCCCCACTGTAATGTCCCTCAATCGAGGGATGAAGCGTTCCACATAGCTGAAAATGCGATCAGTGATGCGATCTTTTTCATTGTCCCATGAGCGTCCGCCACTCAGATCGTATGGCATATATTTGCATAGGAGGCTCATTACGTGGTGGCCCCGCGTATCGGTCAATGTCGCGTCCAGCACGCTGGGGATAATCGCCTCAATGATCGGCGGGTCCGAAGGTTCGCCCCGCTTAGCGCTGTGGAATGCGGCATTCAAATGGTCGGCACTCTCAATCATCGTGATGCTGGCTCGATGATGTGCCCCCTCAGGGCCGGGGAGTGCGGCAAATTCTGGCAGCTCAGATAACGCGAGATTCATGCGCAAGGACGCAGATTCTTGCCGAAAACTTTTCACGTCACGGGCGAAGTCTTCCGGCAGATGCTCTTCGCCCAATAGGGTAAAAAACGTGCGCTTGGGGTCGGTATTGGCTGCGACAACCGGTGCAGTGAGCACTTCGCCCGAGGCAAGCGTGACACCTGTGACCCTCTCATCCGATACGTTAACGCGCTGCACTGCAGCTTCAGTGCGAATCGTCACGCCGTGAGTCACTGCCGATTTCATCATCGCTTGGGTGATACTGCCCATACCACCTTTGACAATACCCCAGGCGCCTGCGCGCCCATCGACCTCGCCGACGGCGTGATGCAACATCGCCAGGCTGGCCCCAGGCTGGCTTAAGGGCGCGTAGTTGGCAGGCATGATGTGGGCGGCCACCATCGACTTCACTTTTTCGCTTTCAAACCAGCGGTCAATGATCGTCTCCGGCGCGCCTATGAAGAACTGCATCAGTCGCCAGCGTGCCTCCGCGTCAAGACGGAACACATCAACACCCATTTTGAGCATGACGAGGAGATCTCCAACGCCCTGTTCCCCCAATTTAGGCGGCTCGTTCAACCATTGCTTGGCCAGTAGCTGCCCAATCTGATCCACAGAGTGCTCGAACGACTCGTAAGCCTGATAGTCCGTTTGCGAAAATTTTTCGAACTGTGCTCGATTGAACTGCTCATCTGGGGTGAGCAGTAAATGGTCGCCGCTGGAGTCAATGTAGAGCGCGTTTTCAAGGGTGATGGCCTCATACCCGTGGTGGGTTAGCTGTAAATCCTCTATGACCTCAGGCCGCAGCAGACTCACGACATAGGAAAACGTTGAATTACGGTACCCCGGGTAAAACTCTTCTGTGACGGCTGCTCCCCCCACTATTGAGCGTTGCTCTAGCACGCAGACGTTCATCCCGCCTCTGGCGAGATAGTTGGCGGTGGTGAGCCCGTTGTGGCCCGCACCGATGACGATGGCGTCGTAACGACTCATGGGCAATCCAATTGCTTGCTTGTGGCAAGAATCCCTAAATGTGACCTCTACTGGAGAAAACCTACGAAGCAGTCGAAATGTAGCGAGCTAAGCCGGTCTCGAAGTATTTGTTTAGTATGCTTCCCTGAAGGCTCGTATGTCGACGCCTCTCAGCCGCCTTACACTCAACTTTCATCTGCCGGAATGAAGACCATGACTGCGCACAATTCTGACTCCGATGTCATCATTATTGGTGGTGGCCATAATGGTTTGGCTTGTGCTGGGTATCTGGCAAAAGCGGGCAAGTCGGTACGACTTTTTGAGGCGCGCGATATCCTGGGTGGCGCAGCCATTACGGAGGAATTTCACCCTGGTTTCCGCAATTCCGTTTATTCCTATTCCGTGAGTTTGCTCCACCCACAGGTCATTAGTGATCTGTCGCTCGAGCGTCACGGTCTAGAGATAATGGAGCGGCCCGCCGGTACGCTCAGTTTACTAGAGAACGATCATCTGCTTTTGACTCGAGACGATGCCCAGGCGCGAGCAGAAATCGCCAGATTTTCAAAGCGCGATGCAGATCGGATCGAGCAATTCGAGGAAGAGATCAGTGCGGTAGCGATTGCGCTACGCCAACTGGCGACTCAGGCACCTCCCGATTTTGGAGGGGGATGGCGCGACCTGATGCAGTTGCTGTCGGCTGGGAATGTGGCCAGAAAGCTGGGCTCGCAATCGCAGAAAGTGTTGGCGACTTTATTGACCAGTTCTCTTGGCGATTACCTGGATTCGTGGTTTGAGGGTGAGGCACTCAAGGGGGTGCTGGGACTCGAGGGCGTTATCGGCAACTTCGCAAGCCCTTACCAATCTGGCACCGCTTACATCCTGCTGCACCATGCATTTGGTGAGGTGAAGGGTCGTGCTGGCGCATGGGGGATCGCCAAAGGTGGTATGGGTGCCATCAGTGATGCTATGGCGCGCTATGCCCAAGCCCAAGGTGCCGTGCTGGAAGTCGGCGCACCGGTTGAGCATATTGTGATGGAAGGGCGTCGGGCCGTCGGTGTCAAGCTGGCCGATGGGCGAACGTTTTATGCACGACAGGTTGCTGCCAATGTACACCCGCAGACCTTACTAACGAAAATGCTGGATCCCGAGCTACTGAGTGGTGAAGATCGGCGGCGCATTGAGGGCTACCGTAGCCACTCGGCGACCTTCCGCATGAACGTCGCCTTGTCTGAGTTACCGCAGTTCACCTCGATGGCAGGGCGTGGCGATGCGCATTTTGCGGGAGCCATCGAGGTCTCGCCCTCGTTAGCGTACATAGAGCAGGCCTATCTAGATGCCAAGCAATTGGGTTGGGCACAACGGCCCGTGATCTCGATGCAGGTGCCCACCACCCAAGATAACTCGCTGGCGCCAGAGGGCGCGCATGTTGCAAGCCTTTTCTGTCAGCACTTCCAGCGTCATTTGCCCAATGGTCAAAACTGGGATGATGTCAGAGAAAAAGTCGCTGATCAGATTATTGACACCATCGACGCGTACGCGCCCAACTTCAAAGCGTCAGTGCTGGGGCGACAGATCAAGACGCCGCTCGATATCGAGCGTGATCTTGGCATGATCGGGGGAGACATTTTCCACGGTGCGTTGCAGCTGGACCAGTTCTACTCCATGCGCCCCATACCGGGCCACGCGTCTTACCGGATGCCCGTAGACAATGTTTTCTTGTGTGGCTCTGGTGCGCATCCCGGCGGCGGCGTCACCGGGTTGCCCGGCCGCAACGCCGCGCAGGTCATGTTGCGGGGTCGGTAAGTCTGCGTTAGTCGCCCACTGGCAGTTGAGGGTCATTAGCGAGTGACGCTTCATGGTCCTCAATTACCTGATACAAGGGGAAGTCTACCCAGGTGTCGTTCAGATAATTCAGTTCCGGCACTTCCTCTTTGGGGTCAACGATCAGGTTGTAAATAGAGGGATACGCAATGTCTTTCACTGCATAGGTGTCAGAGTCCATTTCCTTGAGCAAGATTTTCCAGTCGCGCCATTTGGCACCAAATAGCGTGTTTCCGATATAGATGACCAGACTCTCTCGCGCAGAATCGTCGGTTTTTCCCATAAAGAAACCTGACTGATCCACGCCATCCAAAACACGATCGGTCGGCGTATCAGCGCCGACAAATTGGGCGATCGTCGGAAAGACATCGAGTTGATGCACCATCTCGTTGGAGACGCGCTGCGCGGGGATTTTGCCGGGCCATCGGATGATGAACGGCACCCTTAAGGAGCCTTCATAGGGGGAGAACATTCCGCTGCGCCATGGTCCTGTAAAACCAAACGAACGAGGCACACCTTCTCGGCCATTGTCCGAGGTGAAGATAAAGATCGTGTCCTCTACAAGCTCAAGAGCATTTAGCTTCGACAGCAACTCACCCACATAGGTGTCAGTTTGCGCCAGTACATCTGCGAAGCTACCGTTACCTGTACTGCCATAAAAATCTGGGTGGGGGTCTACGGGTTCATGAGTTTGGGTGTAGGTGACGAAAGCGAAAAAGGGCTGCGCTGCAGCCGCCTGTCGCTCGATAAAGTCGAGGGTATTGTCCGTAATTTCGCGGTCCATCACAGTGCGCTTAGCGCGGTCAAAAACCTCTAGCTCCTTTGGCTCCTCGCCTCTTCGACTCGACATAACATGAGCGAAACGAATGTCGGGATGAGCGTCTGGTTGGAAGCTGTTGCTGTCTGGCCAAAAGGCGCGGTCCGATGATCTCGGGAGGCCGATCCACTCATCAAACCCCTGGTCTGTGGGAAAGCGACCCTCGGTATCCCCCAAATGCCACTTGCCAAAGATTCCGGATACGTAACCCTGCTGCTCCAGCAGCTCCGCGAGGGTGATTTCCCATTTTGTGATGCCATACCAGACTCCCCGCGGAGGACTGTTTTCTCGCTGTCGTGTGCGAATGCCATAGCGGCCTGTCAAAAGGGCTGAGCGAGAGGGAGTGCACTCTGCCTCGACGTTAAAGTTGGTTAAGCGCATCCCTTGAGCGGCGATACTGTCAATATTGGGCGTGGGTGCGCCTCGCATCACGCCGCCGCCGTAGACGCCCACTTCGCCCCAGCCAAAGTTGTCCATGAGTACCAAGACAATATTAGGTTTGCGAGCCCCGCTTTGCGTGCCAGATTCATTTGCGGTGAGTACCGGTGAGACTAGAACCGCGATGCATACCGTGAGGCCTGCTATCCAGGCTGCGTTTCTCTCATATTTCATAAAGGGCCTCGGCCAAAGCGCGCAGCAGTGTGAGAGAACCCCAGTCTATCTCATGTTGTGAGCGTGAGTGACGTCGAATGAGTCTTTGTGCCAGAGCTGGCGCTACTATCCCGCAATGTGTTGAGGCAACGGATGGGTGAAGACCGGTTTTGGCGTGATACATTTTGAGCGTTTGAACCAGACAGCTCATCAAGGGCTCTAGCAGCTCAGTAAGATAGTGCCCTGTCACTGCTCTGTGTGTGATGAAATGACTTCCCGTGCTCATAGACTGCAGGAGATTCAAGAATGAAAGCGTCGCAAATTTTCAATTTCAGAGGTTATCTGGGCGTGATGTTGCTCACTGGGCTAATCAGCGTATCGGCCATGGCGGAGGTGAGTCATCCGGCCAAGCTGTCACAGAAGGCGCTTGCAGGTGCGGCCTTTGATAACCCCTCAACAACAGTCACCGAAGTAGAGGGAGAAAAAATTTTCGACTTCACCTCGCTCAAGTCGAGCGACGGTAAGTTTGCCTCGGGCATGTACAAATCCGGGTCGCAGACTTTTGATATCACCGAGCCCTACGGCGTCGACGAATTCATGTTTTTCCTCGAGGGTAGTGTCACGCTCACCTCCGCCGACGGCGTTGTGACAACGATCAATGCGGGCGAGGCCGTGACGATCCCCAAAGAGTGGATGGGCCGATGGGAGACCGAGGGGTATCGCAAGATCTGGGTCATTTATTCCGAGGATGGTGCCGGCCTCTAAAGGCTAAATCCTGCTCCGGGGCCGCAAAAAAATTAGCAAAAGGTGACAGGTGGCGTGACCCGCCTAGCGAATTGAGTGAATAAGCGTAAGTTGTGGCGTTCGTCTCCCTCAGGAGTGAGAATGCCATGAATAAATTGTTTGCTTCCGCGATCGGCGGCCTGTTGGCCATGACACTGGGTTGCGAGGGCAGTGCGGTTGCGCAGGGCGATGCCCTGGATCGCTCGTCGCTCCCCATTCAGCCACCTGAAGCCGCGCCGATTACCGAGTTGGACGCGCGCAACGTCACGGCGCCGGCGCCCTTTAGCATTAAGCCCCCCGAGGGCGCACCCAATGTGGTCATCGTATTAATTGATGACATTGGCTTTGGTGCCACAGAGCCCTTTGGCGGCGCGATCGAGACGCCGACCTTCTCCCAATTGGCAGAAAACGGCCTGCGCTTTAACCAGTTCCACACCACCGCGCTGTGCTCGCCCACCCGGGCTTCCCTGCTCGCCGGGCGCAATCACCACAGAGTCAACGTGGGTTCCGTGATGGAGATCGCGACCGGTTTCTCGGGTAATCAGGGCCGGCGCCCCGACAACGCCAAGTACTACGCCGAAATCCTGCGCCAGAATGGCTATAGCACGGCCGCATTCGGTAAGTGGCATGAGACCGCACCCTGGGAAACCTCAGTCTCCGGCCCATTCTTCCGCTGGCCGACTAACTCGGGCTTTGACAAGTTCTACGGCTTTATTGCTGGTGAGACCAATCAGTGGGATCCGGTCATTTTCGACGGTGTGACCAAGCTTGAGCGTGAGGACGACCCCAATTATCACTTTACGACCGATATGACCAACCAAGCGGTCTCCTGGGTGCGTTTCCAGCAGGCCGTGACACCCGATAAGCCTTTCTTCATCTACTACGCACCGGGAGCCGTTCATGCGCCGCATCATGTTCCCATGGAGTGGAGGGATAAGTACAAGGGCCGCTTTGCTGACGGCTGGGACGCACTGCGTGAAGAGACACTGGCTCGGCAGAAGGCCATGGGCATCGTGCCCGAGAGCACTGTGCTTGCTGACAAGCCAGATGAAATTAAGGATTGGGACGAGCTGACTGAGCAAGAGCAGCAGCTGTTCGAACTGCAAATGGAAACCTTTTCCGGCTTCATGGAGCACACGGATGTCGAGATCGGTCGATTGGTGGATGCCATCGACGATCTCGGTGAGCTGGATAACACCCTGTTCGTTTACATCATGGGCGACAACGGCTCCAGCGCCGAGGGTGGCTTGATCGGTACCTTCAACGAGATGCTCAGCCTCAACGGTATTTTCGGGGTTGAGACCGTTGAGAGTATGCTCGCGATCGCCGATGACTGGGGTGGTCCCGACTCCTTCCCGCATATGTCCGCGGGCTGGACAGTGGCGACCGACACGCCCTTTAAATGGACCAAGCAGGTCGCTGGTGATTACGGCGGTACGCGCAACGGCATGGTGATGCACTGGCCTAACGGCTTTAAGTCACGTGGCGAGGTGCGTAGCCAATGGTCGCACGTGAACGACATCGGGCCCACGGTGCTGGAAGCAACGGGCCTGCCGATGCCCGATACGATCAACGGCATCCCGCAGCTGCCGATGGATGGCGTGAGTTTGCTGTATGCCACAGATGACGCCGATGCACCGGATCGTCATACCACCCAGTATTTTGAGATGTTTGGTAACCGGGCGATATATCACGAAGGCTGGCTAGCCCGCGTGGTTCACGGCGTGCCTTGGCATCCCACCCCTATCCGCACGCTGCAGGAAGACATCTGGGAGCTCTATGACACCACCGTTGACTTCAGTCTGACCAACGACCTGGCGGCGGAGAATCCCGAGAAGCTGGCGGAGCTGCAGGCGATATTCGATCGCGAGGCCCTCGCCAACAACGTCTTTCCGCTTGATGACCGCCGCTACGAGCGGTTTGATCCCGCGCAGGCAGGGCGGCCCGATCTCATGGGTGGTCGCACCAGTCTGACATTGGCGGATGGCATGGATGGCATGCTTGAGAATACCTTCATCAACATCAAGAACCGCTCCAAGACTGTTACTGCCAATGTCGAGCTCGTCGGTAACGACCGCGGCATCATCCTGACCCAGGGCGGTAAGTTTGGTGGCTGGGCGCTTTATATGGATGGCGGCAAGCCCGCCTACACTTACAACTGGTTCGGGCTTGAGAAGTACACCATTGCATCGGATGAAGCTTTACCAGCAGGCCCGGCCGAAGTGAAGCTGGAGTTCGCATACGACGGAGGCGGCCCGGGTAAAGGCGGGCTGGCAACGCTGTATGTGAATGGTGAGAAGGTGAGCGAGGGCCGCGTCGAGCGCACCACCCCCGCAGTCTTCTCTGGCGACGAGACAGCGGATGTAGGCAAAGATGACGCGACGCAGGTCGTGGCCGCGTTTGAAAACGTGCGTGATTCTCACTTTACCGGCTCAGTGACGAGCGTCACGGTGGATACCGCGATGCCCTAGGGTCAAGCATACCGGTCGCGCTTAACTTCAGTCAGTGCGCAGATGCCAAAAAGCCCGCCAGTGAGCGGGCTTTTTTTTGCGTGTCCTTTGCCGACTCGATTGACTAATGGTGCCTGCAGGCCCTTGCGGCCCTGAGACTCAACCGTTCTCGATACGAGAAACTCGATGCGATCTTTTCCGCAGATTCCAGCTTATCCAGCGGATACAGCATTCCATCGTTTTCCTGCTGAGAAAGTCGCTGTGGCTGAGTAGCATCGTCACTCCAGCAGTTGATACTCCCAGCGAGGTGAGCAGTCGGATGTCACGTCGAGAAGATCGGCACCATCATTTATTGGGTCAGCAAAGGCGCCCGGTGTGCGAGCAGGATCTTGATGCGCGCTTGACGTCACTGCTCGATGCCAAGATGCATGGTATTGCGTTCAGCGCTTACACCGAGGGTCAGACACCGGGGGACAGGCTGTCCCGGGATCAAATCGAACGGCGCATGGCGATTATTGCGCCGCACTTTAAGTGGATCCGGGCTTTCTCTGTCACAGAGGGCAACGAACTGATCCCGCTTGTAGCCAAGGAGATGGGTTTAAACACTTTGGTGGGTGCCTGGCTTGGCACAGACAGCGCGAAGAACCGAGAGGAAATCGATACGCTTGTGGCGCTTGCTCATGAGGGCGTAGTTGATGTGGCCGCGGTGGGTAACGAGGTCCTGTATCGAGATGAGCTCTCGGAGGACGAGCTCCTCGACTACATGGCCGATGCGCGGGCGCAGCTCCCCGCCAGTGTTCCCATGGGTTATGTCGACGCCTATTACGAGTTTGAGGATCGACCAAGGGTCACCGACGCTTGTGACGTAATCTTGAGCAACTGTTATCCATTTTGGGAGGGTTGCGCTCACCCCTACGCGATTTTGTATATGCAGGACATGTACCGGCGGCTACAAAAAGTGGCGCGCGGTAAGCGCATCATCATTACCGAGACGGGCTGGCCCAGTGCTGGCGGGCATTTTTATGGTGCCGAATCCTCGCCACAGGGAGCCTATCTTTACTTCCTCAAGGCCATGGAATGGGCTTCCGAGGAAAATATCGAGATGTTCTACTTCTCATCCTTCGATGAGCCCTGGAAGGTCGCAGGTGACGCGGGTGAGGGTGACGTCGGTGCGTATTGGGGCTTATGGGACAAGAGTGAACGGTTCAAGTACGCTCCAATACCATGAACCAAGGTATCCCCCTCGCCCACAAGCGAGCGATTTGTTACTCCGGGTTTCGCGACGGCCAAAGCCCTGATGCGGGGGTGTTTCCCAGCCCCGCCGAAATCGCCAGCGACTTCGAGATTCTGCAGGGCCACTGGGATGCGCTAAGGCTCTATGCCTGCGATGTGCATACCGAGCGTGTGCTTGCGGTGATCAGGGAGCGGGGCTTCGCTTTCAAAGTGATGCTGGGTGCCTACATTGCCGCCGAGATCAGTAATCCGAATTGCCCTTG
>Ga0181594_10005362_pt1 | contig 11243 bp, 4 predicted proteins | sample 071ome_18_FD_145603 | JGI IMG/M metagenome (GOLD analysis project Ga0181594, IMG submission 145603) | Coastal salt marsh microbial communities from the Groves Creek Marsh, Skidaway Island, Georgia - 071413BT metaG (spades assembly) | ecosystem: Environmental > Aquatic > Marine > Intertidal zone...
CCGAGTAGTCAGAAGTCGGAAGTCGGAAGTCGGAAGTCGGAAGTCGGAAGTCGGAAGTCGGAAGTCGGAAGTCGGAAGTCGGAAGTCGGAAGTCGGAAGTCAGAAGTCGGAAGTCAGAAGTCGGAAGTCAGAAGTCGGAACCGAGAATGTGCTTTCGTTCCGCAAAGCCGGAACTGCGTCGCGACCGGCCAAGAACGAAGCACGAGAAACCAAGAACGAGGAACGAAGAACGCCAGTCGTCACCGATAGCTGGCCTCGGGGTAGAGGAGGCTGATGGCAAACACGAGGATGGGCGAGAAGATTGCGCCGATCACCTTCCAGGCGAGCAGCATTCCGATCAGCATGAAGGCGGGTTGGTGCATTACGTGGAGATATTTTTCCGAGGATTTCTCGCCCAGGATTCCCACGAGAATGCCGCTGCCGTCCAGCGGCGGCAGGGGCAGGAGGTTGAAGACGAACATCAACAGGTTCATGCAAAAACCCATTCCGAGCAGGTAGCCGATACCGGAGGCGAATTTGCCCTCGGCGCCGACGATGTGTCCGAAGCCCAGCGAGTCGGGCGCGTGAAAGAATCCGCCGATGAATCCGACCTTGATCGCGATGGCCGCCGCGAGGAGCAGGAGCAGGTTTGCCGCAGGGCCGGCGGCCGCCATGAGCGCGGCCCGTCTCGGATGACGCATGGCCCAAATGGGGTCGTAGGGGGCGCTGGCGAAGCCCAGGGGAAATTGAATCAGAAACAGCGAAACCAGGGGGAGAATCACCATGCCGAAGGGCTCCCGTTGGATATGGGGCGTCGGATCGATGCTGACCTGACCGCCATGGTAGGCGGTCGGGTCGCCGCCTTTCATCGCCGCCCACGCATGGGCTGCTTCGTGCAGGGTGACGGATCCCACGAAAATGATGAACGACAGCAGCGCGTCGGCGATATCCATGCGGCGTGTCTTTCAGGCAAGCCCGCGCTTCAAGAAGGCGATCCGATGGAGTGCGACCGTTCGTTTCACGGCTTCTTCCATGAACGTTCGAACCCGCTCAGGCCGATCTGGTCGTAGGGGATCGGCTGGAAGCTGATTTTTGTGAATGCGGGGGAACCGGCCTGCAGCGTGAAGTTGTTCTTCAGGGCGTCGACAAAGCCCGGGTCCACGATCGAGGAGTTCTTGTCGAATCCGGCGGACTGCCACTTGGCGAAATTGCCCAGGGGCGTCAGGGGTTTGGTGGCGGAGGTCAGGTAACCGACACCCTCGGTCTGCCAGTAGATGTTGTAGTCGCAGAGATTGAGGAACTTGGGCGACCAGCGTCCGGTTGAACCGATGAAATCACCCTCGATAAGGGTGTATTGGAGAATGTTGCGGACGAAGCTGTTCTTCTCCGAACTGGGGTCCACGCGAAAGAGGACCTGATGTTTCAGGCCGTTGGCGAAGACGTTGTTTTCGATGCGGTTGTTTTTGCCGCCGGTGATGCAGAGGGCTCCCTGCGCGTTGCCGACGACCTCGTTGCCAAGGACCGTGGTCCCGCTGGAATAGGCGTCGAGCAGGATGCCCCAGCTGAGGAACGGTTTTTGGAACTCGCCGGTTTCGTCGCAGGTCAGGCCGACCGTCTCATGGATGCGGTTGTAGCGGATGACATTGCCGGTATCCATTTTGTGGGGGCCGGAAGTCTCAATGGCCGCGCCGCCGGCGGTTTCGAGGCAGGTGCGGCGAATCTCGTTGTATTCGACCACATTGCCGTGGGAATAGCCGCGGGAGCTGACGCTCTTGAGCGAGATGGCGTAGCGCGGCAACTCCTCGAACAGATTGTGCGCCACGCGGGTTTCGCTGGCGCTGACGGCGTAGACGCCGGCGACATGTTTGAGCACGGTTCCGAGGTGATGCATCCAGTTGCCGGCGATCACGGTCTTCTTGGGCTGGGACTGGTTGTCGCCCAGCAGGACAATGCCGCCCTGGCCGGTGTGCGCGATCTCATTGCCGACGATCTCGTTGTTGAGGCTCTGTTCGTCGAGACGGATGGCATTGCCGCCCAGATGGAGGAAGCGATTGCCCTCGACCACGCAGTTCTTGGCGCCACTGAGCCAGAGCGCGGCGTCGGTCGGCAGCAAGGGGTTGAAGTTCCGGGAGTAGGTCGTATCCATGAAGGTCAGGCCCTTGATGGTCACGGCCTCGACGAAGTCGTTCTTGGACGGGTCTCCCTTGAGGTGAATGATGCGGTCGAGGAAGGGGGCGACGACGCCCTTCTGTTGGAAGTCGAGCGCCTTGGGCCAGTAGAAGAGTGTGGCCCTGCGGGTATCGAGATACCATTCGCCCGGACTGGTCAGGCCTTCCATGATGTTGCTCACGAAGAATCGGCTGCCGGGGAGGATCTCGTTCGAGGCGTTGCTGCCGGCTTCGACGGAAACCGTCCGTGTTCGAAGGTCCAGGCGACGCTGATAAAGGATGGTGTTGCCGGCGCCGGTGCCGGTGAAGATATGATACTCCGGCGCAATGGAGCGGGCCAATGCGGGGATGTCGCCGAAGGCGAACTTGAACGCCGTGCGCGACGAGGGGGATCGGGATTCGGGGATGACGATCTCCTGGCAGCCGTGGTTCTCAATGATCTCGGCCTGCTGCGTGACAGCCGCGCGCCCGGCGGCGGGGGTGCGGGACTTGAGCGGGTCCCACGCGGGGTCATCCGTCAGCAGCAGCGCGTCCAGATTCAGGAAGCCGCCTTCATCGTTCGTCCAACGAAGGTTGTGCGCGCCCTCCGTCAGGGTGACCGAGGCGACCTCGGCCCAGGTGAAACGGGCCGAGTCCGTCAGGTTCTTCAACTTGACGGGCGCGCCGCCGTCGATGGAAAGCGACATGCGCTCGCCGACATCGGCGATGCGGTAGCGACGGTTCGCCGCCTGATAGAGGAAGAGAATGCGGTAGTTCCCGTCAGCGGGGACGGAGACCGCCCATTCGACCCAATCGCCGCGGTTGTGGATTTTGGAGATCCCGACGCCGAACTGTCCGATTTTCTTCTCGGCCCCTTCGACATGGGCCCAGCCGCCCTCGTACGGATTGTTGGGATCAAAGTCGGGATGACGCGCGTTGATCTGCATCTCGTCGCCGACCCGGAGTTGGCGGAACTGCCAACGGTCGCGGCGCACTTCGGGAATGTTGGCCGCCCAGGCGGAGCCGCTGCCTTTCTGCCAGTTCAGGATGGGCCGGCCGCCGCTGACGACGACGCGTTCGCCGGGGTAGGCTTCGTAACTGGAACCGGAGTCGATCTTCTCCAGAACAAGGGGTTCGGCGAACTGGTAGACGCCTTGGCGGACGATGATGCGGGTTTGCACGGTGTCGTCCCGGTGGGCCTTGCGGGCGCGGACGAAGGTCTTGAAGGGGCCGTCGGTCCGGGTCGCGTTTGGCTCGGGAATCTTGCCGGACCATTCATCGTTGCCGAAAGGCGAGACGAAGTAGCGACCGCGGACTGGAGTCGGGTCGATGGTTTCGGCGGGTTGGGCGGAACCCGACCACGCGAGTGCGAATGCGAGGGAAACAATCAGGAGGCGTCTGAGGCCGGCGTGCTTGTGATAATTCATGCGGCGAGTGATGTTTGGGTCGATGTGCGACGGCGTGAATCTAGGCCCGAGACCGAATCATTCCAAACTCTTTTCGGCGCGTGAACGTCGGCTTGGAACCACGAGGGTGCGATTGTGAACGAGTGGCGCCATGCAAAGTCCCAAAGAGACGAAAAGAGGTCTTCCTGATCACAGGGCTGTCTAGGGCTCACCTGCAGCGCTTTCCCTTTGCCCGGTCTTCCGGTAAGCCGTAAGTTCAGAAGCGTTTGTCACTGTGAAGGCCACTGTTATTGGAGCGATGAATAACCGGCGTCAATCCGGTTGGGGCGTCCGGATCAAGGCGGCGTTGGCGGGGCTTGTCTGTCTGGCGTCCGTGACCGGGGAGGCGCTGGCGCAGCGCAGCGGAAATGCGGCGGCGGATCGGAAGCTTCGGGGCCGCTACGAGGAGATCTTGCGGCGAAACCCGTTTCAGGAGCAGGCCTTTGACCGCGTCTTCAAGGGGTATGCGGAGAATGAGGGGCTCGCGGCATGGGAGGCGCGTTTGCGCGCCGAGTCCGGAGCGGGAAAGGGAGGAGCCGTGGAGCTGATTCTAGGGCGGTTGTTGGCCCGGCAATTTCGAATCGAGGAAGCCATTGGGGCGCTGGAGCGGGGTGTGATGGCGGATGGCGAACACGCGGCGGAGGCCAGGGAGTCGCTTGGAGGTCTTTACCTGCAGACGGGGCAGGATGAACAGGCGGCCGTCAACCTGGAGTTGGCGATTCAGGGGTTGGCGGATGTGGATCGGCGCAACCAGGCGTGTCGCCGACTGGGACTGATTTATTTGCGCGGGGGGGAGATGGAGAAGGCGGTTTCGGCATGGGAGAAACTGGTCGAACGCGATCCTCAGGATCTGTTTGCCTTGCAGGAATTGGCGGCCGTTTATGAGGACAACCAGCTCTGGAACAAGGCAATCTCGGTGCATGAGAAGATTGTCGGCCTGGCGGCGGCGGATCCGTATCGTCGGTGCCAATCCCTCCGCCGCGTGGGGATGGCGCAGGTCAACGCCGGGCGGGTCTCGGAGGCGGTTGCGGCGTTCGAACAAGCGATGGATCTGGCGGCGCCTGGCAATTGGCTGCGGCGCGACCTGGAGAGGCGGTTGGTCGGCCTTTATCGCGAGCGGGGCGATCTCGCCGGGTTGCTGAAGCAGGTCGATGCGCGGCTTGCGGCTGCGGGGAGGCAGTTGACCTGGCTCAAACTGAGGGCGGAAGTCCTGGAGGAAATGGGAAGGGGCGGGGAGGCCGAGCAGGTCTATCTGAAGTTGCTCAGCCGCAGCCCGCGTGATGAGCAGGTCCATCAGCGTCTGTTGCGGCTTTGCAAGGCGCGCGGCGACCGGGAAGGTTATGTGCGTGGCTGCGAGCGGCTGATCGAATTGTTTCCCGATGATCCTGAGCGCGTCCGTCAGTTGGGGGAGTTTCAATTTGAGATCGGCGATGAAGAGCAGGCTCGGGCGACCTGGTTGAGATGGGTTGCCGGCGAGCGGGGGAAGGACGCCGGGAGGCTTGCGACCGTGGCCTCGTGGTTTGAGGAACGCGGGATGGCCGGCGAGGCGATCGAGGCCTACCAGCGGGCCCTGGCATTGCGGGAGCGGCGTGAATGGAGACTGCGCGTCGCCCTGCTTCGGTTTCGGATGGGCGACACGGATGCCGCGACGATCGGGCTCCTTGAGCTTGCGGCGCCGGACAGTGGGCCGGATGAGTTGGCGGAAATTGCGGCAGTGTTGGAAGCCAACCAGCGGCAAAGCGAGGCGATCGGCGTGTATCGTCGTCTTCTGCAACGGTCGCCGGACAGGCATGACCTGAGGTTGCGTTTTGCCCGGACACTGTTGTCCTCCGGGCGACCGCGGGAGGCTTCGCTGCAGTTTCAGCGGGTCGCGGAATTCTCGAATGCCGCTTCCCTGCGGGCGCAGGGCGAACGGGGTTGGTTCGACGCGTTGCAGGCCGACGGGAAGCTGGCGGAGCGGCTGGCGGCCTGGGAGGCCGACTTGGCAAAGGATCCGGGATCGGTTGAGCTGGTCTCCCGATTGGTGGCGCTCCATGAACGCATGGGAGACGAGGAGGAAGCCTTGAAATGGCATCGGCGGCGAGTGGAATTGGAGCCGCGCAATGTCGCTTATCAGGCCGGTCTGGCCGGGACCCACGCCCGCCGCGGGCGCCTGTTGGAAGCGATCGCGATTCTCAAGCCGCTGACCAAGGCGGATTCGGCCCGGGCGAGGGATCATTGGCGGGCGCTGGTCGGGCTCTATGATCGGATCGACGAGCGAAGCCTGGCCATCGAAGCGGCGGAGTCGCTGGTGGGCGTGGCTCCGACGGATCCGGAAGCCCATGCGGAACTGGCGGAGTTGCTGCAGGGATACGGCGACGTCGAGCGGTCGTTGGACGCGTTTCGGCGCGCGTCGCAGTTGGCGCCGGAGGAGCCCCGCTACATCCAGGCCGAGGCTCGTTTGTTGCGGGGGGTGCAGCGTTCCGGGGAGGCGTCGATGGCGTATCGAAGATTGCTCCGAATGGCCGGAACGGCGGCGTTGCGTCGGACGGCCTTGCGGGATCTGGCGGAAATTGCCGTGGCGGAGCGGACTTTTCCGGCGCTCGTCGATGAGTTCGAATTGCGGGTGCGCAGGGCGCCGGGACGATTGGAAGCCTACGAAGAGTTGGCGGTCATTCAGATTGCCGGAGGGAGGGAGCAGGAGGGCATCGCCACGCTCATGCGTGCGCGGGAACGGGCGGCTGACGCGGTCGGCGCGGTGCGCGCGTTGGTCAAGGCCAACTTTGAGATGCGGCGCCTGGAAGACGCCCTCGGTTGGTTCCAGACCTTGCTTGAACTCAAGGGGAACCCGGATGATTCCGACTATGAGCAATTGGGCCGGATCCAGGCGCAACTGGGGAAGCTCGACGAAGCCCGCGACACCTGGAGCAGACTCGTGGAACGAAGCAAGGAAGACCCGCGAGAGTTGGGGCGGCTGGCCACGTTGCACGAGCAGGCCGGCATCCTGGATCGCGCCGCAGACCTGCGCCGGCGCGCCGTCGGGTTGGCGCCGGGGGGCGCCCGGTTGCGTTATGCCTATGCCAAGGTCCTTGAGTTGGCGGGGCGTCCCGAAGAGTCGGTCGATCAGCTGTTCGCTCTGTTGGACTTGGCGGAGCGGCAGGGGCGGACCGCCCACCCGAAGGGGCGCGGCGGGATTCCTCTGGGAAGCCGCAATGTGGTGAGCGCCCACTTGATCGGCCGGCCACTCAGCAACCTTCTGCTTCCGGACGGGGCGCCGCCCAACCGCGCGACGCCGACACCTTCTCCTCGTGACAAGAGCTCCAAGGCGGTTTGGGGAGGCGACCTCAAGGCGCGTCGCAGTTTGATCTACGATATTGCGGGAGTCCTTCGACAGTCCGGGAATCCGGAGGCATTTCGAGAGCGTTGGCGGCGGTTGATGGCGGAGTCTCCGGATGACCGCGGCCTCAGGCGGGATTGGGTGACCGTTTGTGAGGCGTCCGGCGATCCGGTCCTTGCCGCGGAAGCGGGCCTGGATTACCTGGAGTTCGATGCCGCCGACCAGGAGATTGCGATTCGGACGGCCGTGTTTCTCTCGGCCGCGGGTCGCATGCAGGATGCGATCCAATTGTTGAGCAAGAACATGGGGCCGTTGAGCGAATTCGGAGCCCTGGGGGCGGAATGCCTGGTGGCGGCGTTGCTCAAGGACGGTCAGGCGGCCAGGGCGGGCCGAATGGCCATGTGGACGCTCGAGATCTGGCCGGATTCAACGCTCGTTCGTGCGCGAACCCTGGCCGGTCTGCTTTTTGACGGCGAGGAACTGGTCGGCGCCCGGCAAATGTGCGAGTTGCTGCTCCGGGGCGAGGATCCCGGGATGCGGCACTTTGGGGAGTTCCACCTGGCGGAGATCAGCCGGTTGGAGGGCAAGGACCGTGAGGCCATCGAGCGTTTCTCCAGGATTGTCAGCGGCGAGATCAGGAGTTCGTCCGCCAGCGGAAAATCCCCCGCCAAACTCTACACGCCCACGAATTTTTCGGTGATTCCGGCGACGCCGGACAATTTGGGGATGCCGCAGCAGGTGACACGTTTCGCGGATACATATCGCTGCCGTGCATTGGATGCGCTGGACGCGCTGGTTCCGGAGTTCTTCAAAACCCGGACGTGTCTGGACTTGGAGAACGCCTGGGTTGGCTATCGGGGAATGAATCCTGACGAGCGGGACGTCGCCTGGGAAACGGTCAAGCTGGCGATTGCCTACCACCTGCGAGAGGATCGGAACATGGAGGCTTTGGCGCTGCTGGGGCGCGTGATGGAGGCCGGGCGGGATGATGTCGAGGTCGTGAATCTCCGATTGTTCGCCCAACAGAAGGAGTTTCTGTTCGATGAGATGCGAAGCGTTCTTCGGGATTACGAGCGGCGACATCCACGCGCGGCAGCAGCTGCGCGCGAGGCCCTGCGAGGCGTCAGTGAGATTGAACGCGCGCCGAAGCGAATCTCGGTGAGCGTGTTGGAGGGCGCCTCCCCGCGGCATGGCCTGGCGCTGCGCTTGACATCAAACCAGAGCAGGCTGGACGCCATTCGACGGCTGAGGGAGACCGAACGGGATCATGCCCAAGCTTTGTTGGACCGCCATCTGGAGAGCGAAGGGCGCGATGCCGCGGCGATGCAGTTGGCGGCGGAATTCGCGCGGCAGGATGGGCGCAAGGTCGACGCCATCAAGCATATCGTGGAAGCCTGGTTGCGGCGGGACAAGGACGTCGTGCCGGAGCGGATCCAGCACACCGTCACCTCGCGGAAGACCCGCGCGCGTGTGACGCTGCCGGTCGAGCGCCTGATCCTGGCCATGCAAGGAATCTATTTCGACGCGGGCCGCTTGAATGAGTTGATCCGGCTGGTTGAAGGAACCGCCTTGACGAATCCCTCGGCCCGCGCATGGGCGGACGTGGTTCAGATCCACGCCATCAATGGGGACTTTGATCGCGCCGCAGCCGCCTTCAGGAATCTGGCCCGGGACTATCCGGACGCCGAGGCGACGCGGTCCGGCTTGGTGAGGTTGATGACGGTGGGCAGCCGCCGATAGCGGCGGCGGCAACAGTGGATCAATCGGGCGCGATGGGGCGCGCGACAATGCGATAGAATCGCCGGTCCTCACCCGGGCTTGAGAGGTCGCTCCACAGTGTTCCACCGGCCGTGATGACGACGGATTCGAGGAAGGCCCAATCCTTGAGGTTCGTGGAAACCTCGATGTCGTAGGCCCGGTCGACATCGCCCATGATGCTCATCTCGAAACGGCCGTCCTGTCGCCGGTGGACGTTGTCGGCGGCGGCCGGCGCGATCGGCTTCTGCACCGCGTCGATCGATTGCCGGAAGGCAGTGGTGTCGGCCGAAGAATGGTAGGCGTTCTCGCTGTAGAGGACCTCCCATTGCCGGTGGCTGGGAGATCCCTTGACCCCGTTGATGATGACGAAGACGGGGAAGCCCTCGTTATGAAAGAGATTGCGCGCGGCGAAGGCGGTGTCGTCCGCAACGAGATGAAAACCGGCGTTTCGAATGAAGGCGTCCGTGGAGGCATCGGCCCCGGTTTGGAGGTTGATGGCGATGTGGACGACTTCGATTCCGGCGGGGTTTCCGTTCTCGGATTGGTAGCGCTGCACAATGTCGCGCTCGATATCGATCGCCGCCTGCTGACAATAGGGACACCAGTAGTAGAACCACTCCAGGAAGATGATCTTGCCTTCGAAGTCGCTCAGGGAATCGAAGGTCTCCGTGATGCCGGTGTCGCGCTGATTCAGCGGGAAGTCTGCGACCGCGTCGCCGACTTGGTAGGGTTGGGCGGCGGCGACTGTCGCGTGGATCAGCAACGTCAGTAGGACGCCCCACCCAAGGCACGCCCTTCGCGTGGCTGGCGCTGGCTGCGAGTCTGGAGTTGCGATGGTTCCCGGCATGGCGCGCTTAGAATTGGAACGAACAGGCTCCCTGGACGATGACCCAGGAACGGTCCTGATACAACCCGCTGAAGAAGGCCGTTCCAAGCCCGAATGGGGCGTAGTCCGAAAAATAGGGGCCGGCGAACAACTTCCAGGACGAGCGTCGACCGGCACGCCGGATTCCGAGCCCCAGGCGGAGGGTGTCAAGTCCGGGGGCGGCGGTTGAAAAGGCGGAGTTCTCGATTTCGCCCAGATCGCGATAGACCGAGGCGTCGAAGCTGGCGGCCCAGTGTTCATTCAATTCCCGCTCGACGGTGGCCCCCGTGTAGTAGGCCTCAAAGCTGGGATCCTCCTTGGCGCCGCCCAGGTGGGCTCGCAGGGTCCACCGGTCGGTCAGGGCGAAATTCAGCGAGGTCTTCAGGGAATACCGGACGTCGCGGGTCGAGGTGAACACAAGCGACGCCTCGGTGAGCAGGCGGGCGCGGCGGGAGATCACATTCTCGGAGGAAAGGCTCAGTCGGGTCGTATTGAGGATGGTCGGGCCGCGGTGGAGGCCGGCGGCGTCGATGGAGTAACCTGGGGCAATGTGGTCCTGCCCGAAGCCGTAGCGCGCTTCCAGGAAACCGGATGCCGGACGATATTCCCAGCGCAGGCCGGTCGAGAGATTGAAGCCGTGAGGCTCTGGGATGGCATAGCTGTCGCCGGGTATTGGGACGCCGAGGTAGCGTTGTCGGTTGAACCGGTCGAACCAGACCGAACGGTGTTCCGGAAAACCATCGTAGACGCCGATACCGCCGAGGAGTTGGAGCCGGTTGTTCAATTGGGTTCCTCCCTGAAGCTGTCCGGCCAAACGCTTCTCGGCGACCGGGGCGGGGGAGCCGAAGCCGAACACGATGTCTGCCGGAATGGGCCGGTAGTCAAAGTCGATGGTCGCCGCCGCGAACTCGGCCGACCATTGTGAACGGGGGCTTTGCCCGCGATAGCGGATGGAGTTGAATGAGAGCCTGATGTCGGATTGCATCCACTCCGATGAAAGTTCCACGGAGTGAGAGCTGCTCCGGCGGGCCAATGACGACGGTTGCGAAAGGGGAGTCTTGGTCTCGGCGGGCGGAGCGGATGGCTGGGTGGAACCGCCGATGGAATCGATAATGCTCCTCAGTGGTTGAATTCCGGGGTAGCCGGTCACCTGCCGGACGATCTCGAAAACCGGAGCGTCGTCCCGGGTCTTGGTTCCGTCGATGATCAGGAAGAAGGGCAGGTCCTCCGCGGAAAACTGCTTGAAGTAGTCTCCGCCGCCATCGAGCGCGAGTCCGAGCCCGGTCTCCTCAATGAAGGCGGCGGTCTTGGCTCGCTCCCGGGCCTCCACATTGATGCCGATCACGCTGACCGGAACTCCGTGGGGATTGCCGCCGCGGGCTTCGTAGTGGCGTCTGATCTCCTTTTCCAAAGCCTGGGAGGATTCCCGGCAGGGCGGACACCAGAAGGCGAAAAAGTCGACCAACACGATCTCGCCTGCGTGGTCGGCGAGGCGATGAGTCCTGCCGCTGTGAAACTCACTCAGTTCAAAGTCGGGGGCGGGAACGGCGAGCGCGCCGAGGGCGGAAAGCCACAGCGCGGCGGCGATAGACGTCGCCAATCGGAAATCGCTTGAATCTCGGGAGAGCAGCGCCCGCATACGTCGTGAGTTTCCGGCGATGAAGTCACCGCCCACAGGCTGAGCAGCCGGTCGGTCGCGCGCCGCCGGCGGAAGCCCGGCCCGTTTCGACCAG
>Ga0181594_10005365_pt1 | contig 11240 bp, 11 predicted proteins | sample 071ome_18_FD_145603 | JGI IMG/M metagenome (GOLD analysis project Ga0181594, IMG submission 145603) | Coastal salt marsh microbial communities from the Groves Creek Marsh, Skidaway Island, Georgia - 071413BT metaG (spades assembly) | ecosystem: Environmental > Aquatic > Marine > Intertidal zone...
GGTGTCGGAGGTCGTGGGGCTGCTGGCTCCGCTCGCGGAAGCCCTCGACCACCTCCACGGTGAGGGCATCGTCCACCGGGACCTGAAGCCGGCGAACGTGAAGGTTCGGTCGGACGGTCGTCCCGTGCTGCTGGATCTGGGCATCGCCAAGGACCTCTCCGGGGACGGCGGTGGCCACACCCAGACGATGACGGCGATGGGAACCAGCGAGTGGATGGCGCCGGAGCAGGCCGACGCGAAGCGGGTGACGAAGGCCGCGGACGTGTATGCACTGGGGCTTGTGGCCTACGTGCTGCTCAGCGGTCGGATGCCCTGGCCTGAGGGGGAGTCCGACCTCCGGGTGCTGACCACCAAGATGATGGGGAGGCTCGAGCCACTGTCGATGCAGGTGCCCGCCCTCCCGGTGTCGGTCTCCGATGCGGTCATGGCGGCGCTCTCGGTGGACCCGGAAGCTCGCCCGACGACGTGTACGGGCCTGGTCTCGAGGCTGAGCATGCGACCTGAGGTGCGCGAGACCTCCAGCCCCGGTCCCGCACCCGCTGGGGCTCGGAACACGGCGCGTGTCTTCGGGTCCGAGGGGCAGCGCGGTGTTGCTGCGACGCCGTCTGGTTCGACCCAGCACGGCGCCCGGACCCCGCTCGAGCCTGGAGCTGCCCAGCGCCCGCAGGGCTCCGTCCCGAAGCCGGCGGCGGACTCTCTCGACCGAGCCGGACTCAAGACGCTCGCCCGGGCGTGGCGGGAGGAGCACCCGACCCTGCCTCGCGCCTGTCCGCTGTGTGGAGTCGAGGTCCGGCCCGACAACCTGATCAAGCACTTCGACAAGAACCACGCCACTGTCGCTGGGCGTCGCTCCAAGGGGCGACCTGCTCCCGCTGTGGCCAGGAAGGCTCCTCCACCGCGGAAGAGGCAGGCATCCAGCCCTGTCGCGTCGAACCCGGGCGGGCTGACGCCTCGGGAGCAGGTCAAGGCTCTCGCGAGAGAGTGGAGGCGCCAGGCTCCGAACCGGGAGTTCGGGTGTCCTGTCTGTGATGCCCCGGTCCGTCCCGAGAACCTGGTCCGGCACTATGACAAGCAGCACAGCGGGGCCTCGCTCGTACGGCGGAGCGGTGGCCCCTTGGGGAGGGCCGCTGGCGAGCTGGCTGCGAAGGCGGCCACGCCCTTCTGGATGAAGCTGTTTGGAGGGTGATCGCTGTGGGTGTACTGGACAGCCGGTCGGTATTGGATGAAGCAGCCCCGGAGACAGGAGCTGCGCGTCGGCGGTCCCTGGGAACTCGAGACGCAGGGGCCGAGCGATGAGCGCCGACCTGAAGACGAAGCTCGCGCAGCTGAAGGAGCTTCACGAGCTCGGACTCATGGACGAGCAGGACTACCGGGAGGGGAAGAAGGCTGCGATCGCGGCGGCGATGGGTGGGCGCACAGGCTCGGTACCCGCGACGCCGGGCTCTGCTGGCGGGGATCTGTCGGGCGCGACAGCAGCGGGTCCTGCGGCTCCGGTGTCTCCCCCTCCGTCCGCGTCGCTGCCGTCCCTGTCTGGCACGACGAGCGTGTCGCCGCTGTCGGGTCTTCCGTCGCAGGTCGGGAGCTACCGCGTGCTGGGTCTCGTCGGTCGGGGAGGCATGGGCACCGTGGTCCGTGCGCGACACATGGAGGAGGGCTGGGCCTCGCAGCAGGGAGGTGACGTCGCGCTCAAGCTGATCCATCCCCACATTGCGTCCGACCCTGTGTTCCGTGAGCGCTTCCTCACGGAGGCGGCGCTCGGTCGGCGTCTGCAGCACCCCGGCCTGGCGACGGTGTACGACGTCGTCGCGGACGGTCCGTGGCTCGGTGCGACGCTCGAGCTCGTCGACGGTCGGGAGCTGACGGAGTGGGTGCGTCGGGGCGGTCTGCCGGTGTCGGAGGTCGTGGGGCTGCTGGCTCCGCTCGCGGAAGCCCTCGACCACCTCCACGGTGAGGGCATCGTCCACCGGGACCTGAAGCCGGCGAACGTGAGGGTTCGGTCGGACGGTCGCCCCGTGCTGCTGGATCTGGGCATCGCCAAGGACCTCTCCGGGGACGGCGGTGGCCACACCCAGACGATGACGGCGATGGGAACGAGCGCGTGGATGGCGCCGGAGCAGGCCGACGCGAAGCGGGTGACGAAGGCCGCGGACGTGTATGCACTGGGGCTTGTGGCCTACGCGCTGCTCAGCGGTCGGATGCCCTGGCCTGAGGGGGAGTCCGACCTCCGGGTGCTGATGCGCAAGACATCGGGCAGGCTGGAGCCGCTGTCTGCTGTGGCGCCAGCGGTTCCTGGGCACGTGTCAGCAGCGGTCATGTCTGCGCTCGCACTCGACCCCAGCGCGCGCCCGGGTCGCTGTGGTGCCCTGGTGGAGTCACTCGCCGTTGCCCCCGACTGGGAGGAGTTCTCGGTGGGCTCGGAGACCTTTCGGCTGCGCCGGGTCCACGCGGGGACCTACCTCGTGGGGAGGATGGATGAGGTCGAGGACGACCATGACGACGAGGACGACGAGAAGCCCCACCATCCTGTGCGCCTCACGCGCTCCGTCGGTGTCGGAGAGCTCGCGGTTACCCAGGGCCTGTACCGTGCCGTGACGGGCTGCAACCCGTCCGAGTTCTCCGCTGGCGTGACCTCGGCACGGCGGCCGGTGGAGCGGGTCCGCTGGACCGAGGCGGTGAAGTTCTGCAACCAGCTCAGCGAGCGGTGCGGTCTCGACCCCGCCTATCGGATGGAGGGAAGTGACCTCAGGTGCGACTTCAAGGCCTCGGGATTCCGTCTTCCCACAGAGCATGAGTGGGAGATCGCTGCCCGCGCGGGGACATCGCTCACCTACTCGGGCTCTGACGACCTCGCGGCCGTGGGCTGGTACCAGGGCAACTCTGGGGGGCGGACCCAGCTGGTGGCTCAGAAGGCACCCAACGCCTGGGGACTGCACGACATGAGCGGCAACGTGTGGGAGTGGTGCTGGGACTGGTTCGACGCGGATGCGTACGAGGCTGGAACCATGACGGATCCTGTCGGTCCCCCGACCGGTGTCCGGCGGGTCCGTCGCGGCGGCAGCTGGAACGGCGCCTCCCAGAGCGCGAGGACGACGTACCGGAACTACGACGGTCCTTCGTTCCGAAGTGACAACATCGGCTTCCGCATCGCGAGGACCCTTGTCTGATCGAGGTGCTGGGGCCCGTCGTGCCGTCCCGGTCACCCGAGAAGCACGGCCTCCAGACTCCTCTGAAGGTTCGCTCCTCGCCCGCTGGGGCGCTTGAGCCTCACGCTCTGAGCAGCGCTGCGAGCACGGGCAGAACCCCGAGCGGCGGGCTCGGTCCGACGACCTTGACGGGACACCCCCCGCCTGGCCCCTCGACGCGGCCGCTCACGAGCCGCAGGCCGCAGGCATGCTCCATGCGGTCCTCCTTGAACGCTCCGAGGTGCCAGCCCGGCCCGAGCTGCAGCGGCCGCGCAGGGCCACCGCTGACGGACACACCGCCGTGGACGGGACGTACGGAGACGTCCGCCGAAGGCTTCGTGTCCAGCGCCCAGGTCTCCCCGTTGGCGGTGCGGAGGCGGCGGGTGTTGGGGTCGTAGACGGCGAGCGGCTCGGCGTCCGGGCGCGCGTCGGCGTCGAGACGGTGGAAGCGGCTCTCGGGAACCTTCGCACCGAGCATCGCGAGGGCATCGGCCAGCGAGAGCGGGCTCGGGGGGGAGGCCTCCGGACCTGGACGCGGACCCTCCCGTCCCAGGAAGCGCGTCGGGGCGCCCCGGACCTGGCGCAGTGCCCCGCTCCGGTCGACGCCGGTGCAGCGCCCAGAGCCCGAGAGGGCCGAGCCTGCACCCTCGAACAGGTAGACGGGGCCGTGCTCGTCGGTGTCGGCGACGAGTGCGCCCGCTGCCCACGCGCGGGTCAGGGTCCCCAGGGAGAGGCTCCCGCCGCCCACCCAGAGGACCCGGACGGCGACGGCGGGCGAGCGGACGGTCGCGAGGAGCGGCTCCTTGCCGATCGCCGCGGCACTCCGCAGCAGCAGCCCGGCATGTCGCGCCAGGAGCTGGCGCTCCGCGGCGGTCACGTCCCAGCCGAGCTGCTGGATGCGTGCTTCGATGTCGTCCGCCCGGGCGAAGGCCGAGCGGAACTCGCCGGGATCCACCTGAAGGCAGGCGTAGTAGCCGTCCTCGTCCACCAGCGGGGTCACGATGCCCTGCTCCCGGTCCGCGACGCGGCGGGAGCCCTTGGAGAGGTTTCGGTACCCCGACGCCACTGCTACGGCAGAGCGCTTGAGGTCGAGCGCCTCCCGGCAGGCCTGCAGGCGCGCGCCCACGGCGCGGCGGATGGCGGCAGGAGTGTGCGCGTGGACGCTGGCGACCGCGTCGGTGGTGGTGGCAGTGGTGTCGTCGGTCATGGCTTGCCTCGCGGGTCTGGAGCTTCGGGAGGAGTGCCCAGCACCTGGCGGGAGCGGACCCGGCCGGTCCGGCCCTCGTGCTGGACGTCGGTCATCAGGCCGACCATGAACCGGTGTCGAGGCGGTCCGAGCACCTGGACCCGGAACCGCTGGGTGGCGTCGCCGACGGGACGCAGCAGGCCGTCCGCGGCGGGCATCCAGAGCGGCCCGGTGCACCAGGCGGTGAGGATCGGGGTCATGGCGGGTCCCCGGGACCCCGTGGCGCGCGGTCGACCACGCGGCGGACCGTCGCCCGACCCTGCACCCAGACGAGCTCGAGCCCGGCCCCGAGAGGCTCCGGACCGACCGGGTCCAGCGGCGGGAGGCCGTCGGCCGTCCCCGCGACACCGGCGTCCCTGCCCACTCCGTGGTCCCGGAGGGCGGTCGCGGTCCGCTCGGCCGCCGTCGCAGACATGTGGCTCCAGGACCACAGGCCGTCCACCGCGTGCTGCGGCGGCGACGCCTTGGCGAGCGCGGCAGCGACGCCGGGAGCCACCCGGTGCGTGTCGAGGACCAGGAACCACAGGGAGACGGGGATCACGCCTCGCTCCCGTCGAGACGGGCCGCGGCAGCCTCTGGCGTGCAGCCGGCCGCCCGGACGAGCTGCGCGATCTGCCAGGGGCGGGTCTCCCCCAGGAGCGGCTCGGCCAGCCACGCTGCAAAGGCTGCACGGTGCTCGGCGTCCCAGTGGCACGCGAGGGCGCTCGCGAGGTCGAAGCCACCCCAGTCGCTGTCGGAGTGGCCGGGCCTCCAAAGCCACAGGAGGAAGCGCAGGGTCGCGAGCGTCTGCATCGTGCTGGGGAGGGACGGGACGAGGTCCTCCTCTGCGAGCTCCTGGAGCGCGGGGTCGACGCTCGCGGAGACGGCCTGCCAGGCACTCCGTGTCTCGCGGATCACCCGCTCGGGGTCCCACGGTCCCCCGGCGAGGTGGCGTGTGGACGGAAAGGTTCCAGCCAGCGCGGCGAGCGCGTCGCCGGTCAGCATGAGGCGGTCGTGGTCGGCGAGCAGGGCGCCGCCGGTGGTCCAGGGTGTGGCAGGGCGAGCGGGCATCTCGGTGGCTCCGGGGCAGGGGTGGGCGGGCGGAAGCACTCGACTCAGGGCGCGGCAGGTGGGAGCTCGACGACGAGCTCCTTCCCCCCGGTGGGCGTCCCTGGGCCGAGGTCCGGGAGCAGGCGCCCGCTCGGTGGGCCGATCCGGGGGAGCAGGCTCGGGGTGAGCGGCACGGCCTCTTCGAGCGCCCAGGAGCGGGGTGCTGCCGAGCCCGCGGGCTCCCCGGCGAGCCACTCGACGTCCGCCACGGCCTGGCCGAGCGTGTACAGGACCGCGCGCTCGGAGGCGAACGGCACGCCTGTACTCCGGCTCAGGAGGACTGCCTCCGGGTTGATGGAGAGGCACGGGTACTCCCGGCGGGCGCGCTCACGGTGCTGGATCGAGCGCTCCGCGACCTCGTAGAGGGACGGGAGGAGCTGTCCTTGGAGGTCCTCTTCCCGGAGCTGTCCTGCGATCAGTGGCACGACCGGCTCACCGCCCCAGAGGATGGCGCTCGGGGTCAGCTCGACCACCGCGAAGGACCCGCCCGTCCGGGCTCCCTCTGGGGCCTCGCGGCCGTGGAGGCACCCGGACCGGGTCCAGTCGGACCAGTCCTCGACCGGGGGCTCCCACCACGTCTCTGCAGGCCGGGAGGTGCGTCCGCGGCCGGCCACGGTGGGTGCCGTGACCGTCAGGCGGGCGGGTGGAGAGGTCGTGCAGCCCGACAGGGCGACGGCGATGGCAGCGGTGATGAGGTTCACGGCGGGCTCCCGTCTGGAGGACACAGGTGGTCGGCTGCGGCTGCGGCGACCCGCCGCAGGCGCTCGAGGTCGCGCATGTGCCAGTCGCCGGGCGCGATGGGGGTGCCTGGCTGGACGTCCCCGGTGCGCTGGATCAGCGCCCGGACGGCGCGCCGCAGCCAGCGGACGTGCTCCGACCAGGGCTCGTCGAGGTCGGCTGGCGCGCGCTCGGCATCGACCGTGAGGTGGCGCTCCCAGAGCGCGCGCGGGTCCACCGCAGCCACCGCCGACAGGTCGTCGTCGATGGTGTAGATGATTCCCGCCATCGCACACCGGACCTCGTACCGCCGGCGGCCATCGGCGCAGGACGTCCCCCTGCGCGGCAGCACCTGCCAGCGCCAGTCGGCGAAGTAGGCCGCCCGTGCCTGCCGATCGGAGGCCGCCGGCGGACGACCCCAGTAGCGCTGGGGGTGGAGGGACGTCATCGGTCCACCAGACAGAGCAGGGTGGTTCCGTCGGGGCCCGAGCGCGCGTCCAGCCAGTCCGGCAGCCGACGGAGCGGCCTGCGGGGGTCGAGCCGGACACAGAGGCGCTCCGGGACGCCGAGCGCCTCCAGGGCCGCGGCGATGCGATGCAGGTCCCGCGCGCCGCGGGCGCGCCACAGGACCAGACCGCCCCCGCAGCGGTGGGGGATCGGCGGCACCAGCCGCTCGTCGAGGTGGCTCCGGAGCGCGCGCTCGTAGGTCGGCAGCGGCATGACCAGGCAGAGCCCGCCGACCGCCACCCGCTCCGCGAGCAGCGTGCGGGCTGCGATGTGTCCGATCTCGACGCGCCGCTCACGGTCCTGGCGCTCGCGGGCCTCGAACCGATCGAGGACCGAGCCCTCCCCGGGAAGGCGGCGTGGCGCCGGCTGCTCAGGGTCGCGAGGCGGACGGTCCGGACGGGGCTCTGGCTGTGGTGGGGGCTCCGTGTCGAGCCGGGCGACGCGCAGGTGGACCACGCCTCCGGGCGAGCCCTGGGCGAGCTGCCCCTGGTCGACGGTGAGGGCGGTGAGGTGGGTCCGCTCGGCCTCGCCGTGGAGCTCGGTGCCGAGCCCGTCTCCCCTGGTCTCGCTGGTGGTCATGCCACGGATCCGCTCGAGCAGGGCACGGGCGAGCGCCGGTGCGTCTGCGGGGGCGGCGTCTCGGGTGGCCGCGTCTGCGCAGAGCCCGCGGAGGATGCGCCGCCCGGCGACCCGCCAGGCGTCGGGTGCGCAGAAGGCCTCCAGCCCGCTGGTGGACCCGTCCACGAACAGCACGGCACCCACCTCCCGTGCCCCTGGCTGCCACGCCTCGATGGCCTCGAGTGCGGCCGCGTGGCGGGAGCGATCGGCGGCCATGGCGTCCAGGAGGTTCGCCGTCCCGCTCTCGACCTGGTGCTGGCGGAGGTGGTGGCGGATGTCCGACCAGACGGTGGACTGGTCCGCGTCGTGGCGCCCGGTGTGGCGTCGCGAGCGACTGGCGCGCAGCGCAGCCGAGGAGCGCAGCCGCCAGGGCGCCGTCGCGCCGGCCGAGGCGAAGCCACGCCGGGCGCCGAAGGCCCAGCGGCCCTGCTCCACGCAGGACACGGAGATGTCGTGCTCGCCGCCGGGCTCGACGAGCACCGAGGCGTTCACCAGCCGGTTCTGCTTGGCGCCCTGCACCAGCTCGCCGGCGACCAGCAGGAGCGGCAGCGGGGTCAGGGACTCGACGCGGAGGCGCCCGACGACACCCGACTCGCTCACCTCCCGGACGCGCGCGCTCTCCTCATCGAGGATCGCGATCTCGAGGACGTCTGCCGCATCCTGCAGCAGGAGGGGGACAAGCGTCACGGGGCCGAGCTGCGTCGCGGCTCCGAGCTCGGTGCTGTCGAGAAAGGCGTGAAGCATGGCGGTCATGGTCGACTCCGTGGTGGCAGGGGGGTGTGGTTCGTGTCTGGGATACACGGTGGTGTCCTTGCGGACACCCTGGACCGGGCTCGGTTCCGCGCGGGCGCCCGCAGTCCCCGGAGCTCGGTCAGGACGCGGGTGGTGGCAGGAGGGCCGGCATCGAGAAGCGCTCGCGGAAGCGACCCACGACGGCGCGGAGCGACGGCGCCCGCTCCAGCGCGGCGAGGGCGGGAGCCGCGAGCACGGCAGGCACCCCCCAGCAGGCCTCCGCGAGACTCCCTGCGATCGCGGCGATGCTGTCGGAGTCTCCACCGGCGCTCACGGCCAGGCGGACGGCGGACTCGAAGTCCGACCCCTCTCGCAGTGCGGCGAAGGCCACTGGCACGGTGCGGAGCGTCTCCGCGGACCACCCGGGCTGGGTCCGCCACGAGGCGATGTCCCGGTGGCAGAGGAGGCCGAGCTGCTCGGCGAGGGCCACAGCGTCCTCGGTGCCGCCCCCTCGACGCAGCAGCAGGACCGCTCCCGCCACGGCCTGCGCGCCCAGCACTGCGATGTCGCTGTCGTGGGTGCTGCGGGCCGAGCGCTCTGCGTGCTCCAGCACGGTCGGCATGTCGTCGAAGGCCCAGCCGACGGGACTCACGCGGATGGAGGCACCGCATCCGCTCGAGCGCGGGGTCCCCAGCTCGTCCGGACCGAGCGCCCACTGCTGGAAGCCCTTCCCGAAGCCGATGTTTCCGAAGCTGCGGACGGCCTCCCGGTAGGCGGTGCGGTAGCCGCACTCTCCGAGCAGGGCCCGACAGGTCGCGACCGTGAGCACGCTGTCGTCGGTCAGCCTGCAGTGCGGGGTGTGCCAGGTGAAGGCCGTCGCCCTGAGGTTGTGTCGCTCGAAACGAGACCCGACAAGGTCACCGGTGATGGCACCGATCGGCATGGGCGGCTCCTTGCATGGGCTTGTTGATCAGGACTCGGCCACGGCGGGACCGGGCGTGCCCGACACGGACACGACAAGAGAAGTTGCACACACGCGGGCCGAGTCGACCCGAGCGCGTCACGGAGAGACCGGACCCGCAGACACGGGACCGGTGTCCGGTTCCTCAGCGCGAGGGAGCGCGTCGGACCCGGTGGATGGATCAGGCTGGAACCAACACGGGTACGCAGGTCTCGTCCAGTGGGCGGGACGGTGTGGACCCGATGGAGAATCTCTCCCAGCTCTCACCGCAGCTGGCGGGCGGACCGGCTTTAGCACTCCCGAGGCAATCCGGTGCAAATCTCGACTTACCCTGGCACCTTATCTTGGTTGTTCGGCGTTGTCAAGCGCCGAGCGCAGGAAGGGCGGAACATCCGAGGGCAGGGCATCCGGGAGACGCAAGGCATGCGGGCTTGCGGACAGGCGATGCCTCGACCGGCCACGGTGATGGCTGGCCGACGAGGTGATGGCTGGCCGACGCTCGCGAGGCGTCCTTCCCCCTACGGCACCGTCGACTGCCCCACGCCGTCCGCGCCCCAGCACACGACCGCGCCGTCGGTCTGGATGCCGCAGGTGTGGGCGTGCCCGCCCTCGACCGTGGCCAGCGCGACGCCGGCCCGCGGGGAGGCCTGTCCCTCCACGTCCCGGCCCCAGCAGGTCACGGCGCCCGCGGCGTCGACGGCGCAGCCGTGCTCGCTCCCGGAGCCCGCGGCGGTGAAGCTGCCGGTCGGCGGGGTCAGGACCTGGCCGTCGACGCAGCCCCAGCAGCCGAGCGTGCCGTCGCTGTACAGGACGCACTGGTGCTCGCGACCGCCGTCGAGGGCCACGGCGTCGAGGCTCGAGGCGAACGCGCCGGGGTCCCGGTACCCGGTCATGCCCTCGCAGGACGGACGGAGCATGCCTCCGTACATGCCCCCACTGCCGACCTGCCCATCGGCGTACAAGTAGGTCCAGGCACCGGCCGAGAGGTGCCCATCGACCACACCCTGGTCGCTGCCGTACCCTCCGGACCACGACGTGAGCGGTCCCATGCAGTGGACCTGGTCGCTCGTGTCGACCCCGCAGAGCTCGGTGCCCATCCAGAAGATCCGGCTCACGGCACCGCTGCCCCCGGTGTTCCATTGGATCCAGGTGTTGAAGTCCACGTAGGGCTCGTCAAACGGCTGTCCCCAGCAGGTCACCTGCCCGGCCGCGTCCAGGCCGCAGGTTCCGGTCGCGCTGGCTGCGAGCTGGATGAACGCACCGGACGGCGGCGATGCCTGCCCGTACAGGTCGCTCCCCCAGCAGTGGGCCTGGCCCGCGGCGTCCAGCGCGCAGGCGTGGTGGTCGCCCACGGTCAGGTGGGCGGCCGTGTGGCCGCGCTCCCCGTCGCAGTCGTTGTCGAGCCCGTCCCAGTCGACCTCGGTCGCGCCGGGGTTCACCGCCGGGTCGGTGTCGTCGCAGTCGCCGTCTTCGATGGAGAAGCCGTCGGCGTCGACGTCGGCGGTTCCCGGGCCGTCCGTGTCCGGGTCGACCGTGTCGGTCTCGCCGGAGTCGGTGGGTGCGGTGTCGACGGCGCCTGCGGGGTCCTTGTCGCCGCAGGCGAGGGTGAGGAGCGGAAGGACGAGCAGCGACAGACGCATGGGGTTCCCCCGGGGGTGGGCGGCGAGCTCAGCTGGCGTAGGTGGCGATGAGCCGGACGACCTGGGTGCTGCTGGACTCGTTGGTGACCGTGACGGTGCCGGTGGAGTCGACGGAGACGCTCACGACGGCCGTGGTGCTGCTGGAGCCGGAGTCGGTCCAGGAGGACTCGAGAGGCGTGGGGGAGGCCGTGCCGGTGAGGGTGTAGCTGTCGGAGTCGATGCGGATGTAGCCGTCGCCGCCGTCGCCGCCGGTAGGAAGTTGGCCGTAGCTAGTGCACCACGAATATCCCCCCCAAGCTGTCCAATTTGAACAGTTCGCTCCCCCGCCGCCGTTGCTGCCCAATGTTCCAGAGACTGTCAGTATCGGAGAACGGATCCAGAGCTGTCCACCGCTACCTCCTCCGCCCGCAAGTTCTTGGGAGCACGCGCCGTTGCCTCCATCGGTGGTCAGAGATCCGGATACTTCGACGTGCGCTCCCGTTATTTGCAGAACAGCTCCTCCCGATCCCGCACCGCCTGTAGTGAAGCCTCCGCCACTCCTCGGGTAC
>Ga0181594_10005370_pt1 | contig 11233 bp, 10 predicted proteins | sample 071ome_18_FD_145603 | JGI IMG/M metagenome (GOLD analysis project Ga0181594, IMG submission 145603) | Coastal salt marsh microbial communities from the Groves Creek Marsh, Skidaway Island, Georgia - 071413BT metaG (spades assembly) | ecosystem: Environmental > Aquatic > Marine > Intertidal zone...
GGCTCTTCGTCCAATAGGACCATGGCCCGGGCCAGGTCGGGGTAATCCTCTTTGTAGGCGGCTTTCCACCCGGTCTTGAACTCCTCCCGGAGGCCACGCTCCACAAGGGCCCATACCGCCCCCCCGAAACCGGCTCCAAAACTGCTGGCTGCCAACGCCCCCGACGCCAACGCACCCCCTACCAGCGCCTCGGTTTCAGGAATCTGGTTGTGAAGCCATTCGGCCGCCATCTGCTGGGAACGGGCCGTCGCCTGACCGAACGCCGTCCAGTCCTCATCCCGCAGGGCGCGCACGGCTCGGGGAAGAACATCGTCGATTTCGCGTTCGAACTGTTGGAACCGGTCCCACAGGTCGTCATCCGGAACCGCCCAGCGCAGACTTTCCAGATCGAAGTGCGGTGCCGCCATCATGGCGCCCAGATGCGGGTAGTATTCATCCACATCCTGCGAGTAGAGACGGGCCACTTCGGAGGCACGCCAGCTGGCCCGGTTGTAGGCCGCACGCGCATCGCCCGTCTTGCGCGCCTTGACCCCGCTTCCGGCGACGACCAACGCCACGGATTCGGGCAGGTCAACCCGCTCATGGCAATGGATCGGATGGTATCCGAACAGGCTCGACATGCCTTCCCTCGAACAGAGGATAGCGGTATGATCCTGACTACCACCACGCGTGCCCACCCCCTCATCGCCACCGAGGGTCCTCCAATCCGCACCCGACTCCACGGCACCTGCAAAACCGGCCAGATCCTCGACACTCTCGAACGGCAGCTGAGTGTACCCCCCTTCGGCCAGAAGAGCCAACAGGACGGTCACAACGAGCACGCTCGAGGAGCTCATGCCCGAGGCCGAGGGAAGGTCCGAATGCATCAGGATACGAACGCCGTTCGCCGGTTCTCCGAAGTGCCGGATCACCCTGTTGAGCACGGTTACTGGGTAACGTGCCCAGGAGATCTGCGCCGTCGGCATCTCGAAAGGCAGCACAACCTCCTCACCGCGGGCCACATCCACGATGACGAGTGAACGATCCTCGTGCCGATGAGAGATGGCTGCCATACCGTGTATCGAGGCACACGTCAGGCTCTCTCCGCCCGCATAGTCGGTGTGTTTTCCCAGCAGCTCGATACGACCCGGGACCCACATGGCACGGACGTCCCGGGTGCCTGCCTGACGTACGAGCAGGTCCAGGCGATTTGAAAGGAAGGCTGGGGCTGTTGGAAACACGGGCGTAGGGGTGTGTTCAGGAAAAGCGACGGAGCCTCTACGATTCCGCTCGATCGTGGATCCGGGGCCAGGCGGTGTGGAGCCTCGTCTGGCGCCCGTCTGGATCCCCTGCCATGCCTGTCTTCGAGCGCCCGGGTGCAGGGTAGCAGCTGTCGATCGAAAAGGGTACACGTGAGGGGTCTTTATCGGATCTTTTCTTGCCCATCGCTAGACCGATGTCTAACTTGCGCGCCGACTGTTTCGAGGTGTTCCGCATCCTTCTGCCGAAGGTCGGGCATCGGACCTTTGTCCCCATCCGGGACACACTGCCCCACTCCAATCCCATGACCGCCTCCATTCTGTTTTTCGTGCTGGCGATTGTTGCCATTGCCGCCGCACTCGGAATGCTCATCTCCCGGAACCCGGTCAACAGCGCCCTCTGGCTCATCCTGAACCTGTTCTGCGTAGCCGGCCTTTACCTGACCGTCAACGCCGAGTTCATTGCCGTCATACAGGTTCTCGTGTACGCCGGGGCCATTATGGTGCTTTTCCTTTTCGTCATCATGCTCCTGAACCTGGCAGCCCTGCCGGACCTCAAGCGTATCGAGTGGCGACGGATCATTGCCTTCATGCTGGGCATGGGCTTGTTGGCCATGCTGATGTTTGTGGTTGCAAGCTCCCTGGACATGCTGCCCGATCCCGTATCCCTGGAGACGGCTGCCTCCACGGGCTCCGCTTCGGAGCTGGCCAAAGTGTTGTTCACACGGTATGCCATGCCCCTTGAGATCATCGGGATCTTGCTGCTGGCAGCCACGATCGGAGCCGTTGTCATTGCCAAACGCAAACCGGTCTGACAGGTCGGCTTCTCTTTCTTGTCCTCCCCCTGAGACCCCATGGAAATTACCCTCAACTGGTATCTGACCCTGAGCGCCCTGCTGTTTACGATGGGTGTGCTGGGTTTCCTTTTCCGCCGCAATGCCATTGTCATGCTGATGTGTGTGGAATTGATGCTTAACTCGGTCAATATTTCCCTCGTGGCGCTCAGCCAAGCGATGGGGGATACAGCGGGGCAGGTCCTCGTGTTTTTCGTCATGTCGGTTGCCGCTGCGGAGGCCGCTGTTGGCCTGGCGCTGGTCATTGCCATCTTCCGCAACAAGCTGACCATCGACGTCACGCAGATCAACCTGTTCAAGTACTAGCCACACCGGAAGGCGCCGGTGCAGGCGTCTTCCATTGAACCCCTGCCCGATGCAGCCTGAATTGCTGATCAAACTTGTCATCCTCCTGCCGCTTGTCGGCGCTGCCGTAAACGGCTTGGGGGGACTGTTCGTACCGGCGCTCCGTAAACAGGAAGGCCTCGTGGGGATGCTCGGCACTGCCATGGTGCTGATCCCCTTCCTGATCACCGTATCGCTATTCGTTGGATACGAGGGCGAAGCCATCATCTCGCACGCCTTCGCTTGGATGGTGGCCGGCGATCTGTCGGTTGACTTTGCCTACCGGCTTGATGAGCTCTCCCTGCTGATGACCATGATCATCACGGGCGTGGGCAGCCTCATCCATGTGTATTCGATGGGCTACATGCATGGAGATGATGGTTTCTGGCGCTTTTTCGCCTACCTGAACCTGTTCATCTTCGCCATGCTGAACCTGGTCCTCGGGGATAACCTCGTGGTCCTGTTCCTGGGCTGGGAAGGTGTCGGGCTGTGCTCCTACCTCTTGATCGGTTTCTGGTACACCGACCGAAATAACAGCAAGGCGGCGAACAAGGCCTTCATCATGAACCGGGTCGGGGACTTTGCCTTCCTCCTGGCCATGTTCATCATTTTCCGGGAGATCGGCGGACTGGACTTCAACACGATCCTGACCCAGGGACCAAGCATGGACAGTGGCATGACAACAGCTGCCGTTCTGCTGCTCTTCATCGGGGCCACCGGTAAAAGCGCCCAGATTCCACTTTTCACGTGGCTGCCAGATGCCATGGCGGGCCCCACGCCCGTCTCAGCGCTCATCCACGCAGCCACCATGGTCACCTCGGGCCTCTACCTGCTGGCCCGTCTCTCCCCGATTGTCTTGGCCGCGCCCGGTGTCATGACGGTCATAGCCATCGTGGGCGCCATCACTGCATTGGTGGCTGCAACGATTGCCATCACGCAGAACGACATCAAGAAAGTTCTGGCCTATTCCACGGTCTCGCAGCTGGGCTTCATGTTCATGGCGGCGGGTGTCGGGGCCTTTTTCGTGGCCATCTTCCACGTCATGACGCACGCCTTCTTCAAGGGCTGCCTCTTTCTGGGCTCGGGCTCGGTCATCCATGGCATGCACGAAGTCGAACACGAACTCGAGCATGACGGGCATGGACATGATGGACCATCGGACACCGCCTTTGATCCGCAGGACATGCGCACCATGGGCGGCTTGAAACAGTTCATGCCAGCCACGCGCATGACGTTCCTGATTTCAACCCTGGCCATTGCCGGTATTCCGCTGCTCTCCGGCTTCTTCTCCAAGGACGAGATCCTGTTCAAAGCCTTCCTGTTCGGATACAACGGGTATGCCGCAGGCTGGATTGTGTACGGCATCGGTCTCATCACGGCGCTGCTCACAGCCATTTACATGACGCGTGCCTACGTGCTGACCTTCGAGGGTGAACCACGCTGGCCGCGCGCCGACACCATTACGCCGCACGAATCCCCATGGCAGATGACGCTGCCCCTGTGGGTGCTGGCCGGTCTGTCCATCGTCGGAGGATACCTGGGACTGCCCGCAGTCATTGCCCACGGCGAACTGAACTGGATCCATCACTGGCTCTCCGATGGTGGTCCCGTGGCCGAGTTGGTCAAGCCCGAACACGTGTCGCTGACCGTCGAGTGGATCCTTATCGGGGTCGGTTCCCTGGTTGCCATCCTTGGCGTCTGGCTGGGCTGGACATGGTATGGGCGAAAAGGCCTCGAGCAGGATGACATCCTTGCTGAGCGTTTTGGTGGTCTCTACAAACTCTGGCAAGGCAAGTACTTCTTCGACGAGGCCTACAACAAGACGATCGTGCGCCCGCTCATCGGTGGTTCGTATCACGGTCTGGCCCCCTTCGACAAGTACGTGATTGACGGTCTCGTCAACTTCGCCGGGTTCTTCACCCGAGGTCTGAGCTTCACATTGCGTTATCTGCAGACCGGTCTGGTCCATTCGTACGCCGCAGCCATCGTCTTCGGCGTTGTCCTTCTCATCTGGTTGATGCTGTTCTGATTGGAGCCCCGGGCCCTGGCGGGCTCCCATCCCTTGATCCACCATGAATATTCCGTACCTCACATCGATCGTCATCTTCCTGCCCCTCCTGGGGGCAGCCTTGACGATGCTCTCGCGCAGCGAATCGGCCATCAAGTGGTCGGCCCTCGGTGTGACCTCATTGACGTTCCTGCTCTCCATCGGTCTCTATCTGGGATTCGATCCGGCCGTATCCACGGCATCGGCACCACAGCTGGCTGACGTGTCCAGCAGCTGGTTTCCGGAGATGTTCGACGTCAAGTATTTCGTCGGCATTGACGGGCTGAACATCCTGCTGATCATGCTTACCACGCTGCTGGGCCCCATCGTGGTGCTCTCCTCGTGGACCTACATCGGCAAGGCGCACAAGCCATACTACACTCTACTACTGGTTCTGCAGACCGGTGTCACGGGTGTCTTTGCAGCCCACGACATCTTCCTCTTCTACATTTTCTTCGAGCTGACCCTCATACCGATGTACTTCATCATCGGCATCTGGGGTGGTGAGAACCGGGTGTACGCCGCCGTCAAGTTCGTGCTCTACACGCTGGTAGGATCACTGCTCATGCTCGTGGCGCTCATTTACTTGGGGTACGCTGCCGGCGATGCGGTCAACGGCGGCGTATTCACAACAGACTGGTACAAGCTCGTCAGCTTCAACATGCCGCTCGAGATGCAGGGCTGGCTGTTCCTGCTGTTTGCATTGGCCTTCGCCATCAAGGTGCCGCTGTTCCCGCTGCACACGTGGCTGCCCGATGCCCACGTGCAGGCGCCCACGGGCGGCTCCGTCATCCTGGCAGGCGTTCTGCTGAAAATGGGTACCTACGGCCTCGTCAAGTTCTGCCTGCCCTTCTTCCCGAATGCGGCGCAGGAATACGCCATGCTGTTTGCCGTCTTGGCAGTGATTGGCATCATCTACGGCGCCCTGGTCTCCCGTGCCCAGAGCGATGCCAAGAAGCTCGTGGCCTACTCGTCGGTGTCCCACCTCGGTTTCGTTGTCCTGGGCATTTTTGCCTTCACAACGGAGGCCTTGCAAGGTGCCATGATCCAGATGATCAACCACGGTATCTCGACCGGCGCCCTCTTCCTGATCCTCGGAATGCTCTACGAGCGCCGTCATACCCGAGAAATGTCCGATTTCGGTGGTCTGGCCTCCTCAGTGCCCGTGCTGACCTTCTTCATGATCCTCTCGGTGCTGGCCTCTGCCGGCCTTCCGGGGTTGAACGGGTTCGTGGGCGAATTCCTGATCCTGATCGGCTCGTTCAAAAGTACCGTTCTGGACAGCCCACTACTGGTTGCCCTGGCCACTACGGGGGTCATCCTGGCCGCCGTATACCTCTTATATATGGTCTATCAGACGTTCTGGGGCGCACTGGAAAATGAGGAAAATGCGAACATGAAGGATCTGAACAGCCGCGAGTTGGGCCTGCTGATTCCTCTGGCAGCCCTCATGATCATTCTCGGGTTTGCACCAGCGCCTTTCCTGGCCAAGAGCGAGCCTGCTGTACAGGATCTGCTGCAGACTATCGAAACCAAGCGCATTGCAGCCGAGGAGATGGCGTCCATGTCGGAGGGCATGGCCCGCTGGACACTCGAGGCGAATGACGTGGCTTCGGCCCTTACCCCGAACGACTGACCCCGCTCCGATCCCGTCATGGTACAGGCGTCCTTTTCACATGACCTCGGCAGTAGTGCCCTTCGCTGGAAGGTACTACTGCTTAGCCTGATCCTCTCGATGGGATCACTGCATGCAACGGATGCTCGAGCGCAGGAGAGCCATGCTGACACGGAGCAGACGGCTCACGTTGATGAGGAGCTGGGTACCCATGCGGACCCAGCCCATCAGGACGCGGGAGACCATGCGGCCCCCGAACACGCAGAAGACGCGCACGCCGATGATCATGGCCCGATGCCGCCAGTGTGGCTTGTGCTCCCCTTCGCCCTCATCCTGCTCATGATTGCCACGGGACCGCTCTTTTTTGCGCATCACTGGCACCATCACTATCCGAAATACGCGGTCGGTCTGGGCGTCTTCGTGGCGGCCTATTACATCTTCGTCATGGACTCCATCATTCCGATGGAGCATGCCATAGCCGAGTACATTTCCTTCATTGCGCTGGTTGCTTCGCTGTTCATTGCCGCATCGGGCATTTTCGTCAGCATCAACGCCAAGGGTACGCCCAGGAACAACGTTATCCTGCTCTTCCTTGCGTCGGTCATCGCGAACTTCATCGCCACGACGGGATCTGCCATGCTGTTCATCCGCTCCTACATGCGGCTGAATACCGGCCGGTTGAAGGCCTACCACATCGTCTTCTTCATTTTCCTGGTGGCAAATGTTGGCGGCGCCCTGACCCCCATCGGGGATCCTCCCCTCTTCCTCGGTTTCCTTCGCGGCGTCCCCTTCTTTTGGACGCTGGCGCACGTATGGTACATCTGGCTGCCCGCCACAGCCATGATCCTGCTCATCTTCTACGTCATCGATTCGCGCAACAAGGACGAGAGTCCCGAGCCGACGCCGGGCGAGAAGACCGTCTCCCTCACAGGCGTGAAGAGTTTCGTTTGGGTGGCCATCATCATCGGTTCCGTGTTCATTGATCCGACCGTGTTTGATTGGGTACCGAACCTGAACGAGATGTGGCACGTGCCTTTCGGGATCCGAGAGGTCATTATGCTGACGGTGGCCTTCCTGGCCTATGTGACGGCCGACAAGGAGTCGATGGAGAAGAACGAATTCAATTTCGAGCCCATCCGGGAAGTCGGGTGGCTGTTCCTCGGCATCTTTGCCACCATGCAGCCTGCCCTGCAACTCATCTCGAACTTCGCTTCCGAAAACGCCGACTCGCTCTCCGTCGGCACGTTCTACTGGGGCACGGGTGTCCTGTCGGGCATACTGGACAACGCACCCACGTATCTGAATTTCGTCGCGGCAGCCATGGGCAAGTTCGGTATGGACGTGAACAGTCCCGAAGCGGTAGCAACCTTTGCGAACGGATTGGAATCGGCCGTTTTTCTGCAAGCGATTTCAGTGGCAGCGGTTTTCTTCGGGGCCATGTCCTACATCGGCAACGCACCGAACTTCATGGTCAAAGCCATCGCTGAGGCCAATGGTGTCGAGACGCCTTCCTTCATGGCCTATATCGTCAAGTACTCGATCCCGATTCTGCTGCCCGTTTACGCCGTCATTTACATCATCTTCTACAGCGGCTGGGTGATGTAGTCATGAGTACCCTCAGCAGAGCACCCTTGAATGAAGCAGCCCTGGAATCCGCGCTCGCATCGCTGGATGGTTGGTCCTTCGATGAGGACGCCATCCATCGTACGTTCGTGTTTTCCAGTTTTCGGGAAGCCATGAGCTTCTTGACCCGCATCGCTTTTGAAGCCGAGGACATGGACCATCACCCAGCGCTCTACAACGTCTACAACCGGGTCCGCGTGTCGCTCAACACGCACGATGCCGGCAACAAGGTGACAGAGCTGGATACCGAACTGGCCCGTCGCATCAATCATCTTTCCTGGATCTGACTGAACACATGGACCTTTCTCAAGCCTATTCCATGATGTGGACCGACCTGGGTGCCACACTCTCCTTGGTCGTGGTGGCCCTTGCCGGGCTGATCCTGGTTGTCTTCGATGCATTCAAGCCGCGTCATGCGGCAACGCCGTGGATTGCCGGGCTGGCCTTGACCATCGGTTTCGTCATTGAAATGATGCATATCGGCTCTCCCGAGGGGTTGGCCTGGTATGACATGGTTCGTACGGGCGGCTCAGCTGCCTTTGTCAACGCACTGGTGCTGGGCAGTGGCGCCTTGTCCGTGGTGCTTTGCGTGCCGTACCTCGAGCGCATCAAGCATAACATCGGTGAAGTCTATGCCATGATCCTGTTTGCCACCGTTGGCATGTTGGTGCTGGGATCGGCCAACAACCTGATTACCGTGTTCGTGGGCCTGGAGACGATGTCCATCTGTCTCTATATCCTGACGGGGTTTGTCCGCTCGGAATCCGGGTCAACAGAAAGCGCGCTCAAGTACTTCTTACTGGGCGCCTTTTCGACCGGCTTTTTCCTCTACGGCATCACATTGATCTACGGCGCCACGGGCTCCATGGAGTTCGGGGCCATACGGGCTGCAGCAGACGCCTCGGCCGGCTTCATGTTCTGGGGGGGCGTCTCCCTCCTGCTGGTGGGCTTCCTGTTCAAGGTCAGCGCAGCACCGTTCCACATGTGGACACCGGATGTGTATCAGGGTGCGCCGACAACCCTGACCGGCTACATGTCCACGGCCTCCAAAGCCGCTGCCTTTGCGGCGCTTGTGGTCGTACTCTGGAAGGCGCTGCCAGCCGAGCGTTGGGCCGATGTCATGGCCGTATTTGCGGTCATAACAATGATCCTCGGTAATGTGATTGCGCTATCGCAGCAGAACATCAAGCGTATGCTGGCCTACTCCTCCATTGCCCATGCGGGGTATGTGCTTGTGGGCCTGGCCGCCGGCACGCAGGCTGGCTACTCTGGCGCCCTGTTCTACCTGATGGTCTACACGATCATGAACATTGGCGCGTTCGGCGTTCTTGCACTCCTGGAATGGGATGGCAAGGAAGGCAGTGAGCAGACGCTGGAGTCACTGGCAGGGATTGGCTATCGCAAGCCGTTTCTGGCCTGGTCCATGGCCGTTTTCATGTTCAGCCTGTCGGGCTTCCCGCCGCTGGCTGGCTTCCTCGGGAAATGGGCGGTCTTTGCACCAGCCGTGGAGGCCGATCTGGTCTGGCTGGCCATCATTGGTGTCCTGACGAGTGCTGTTTCCGCCTACTATTACCTGCGCGTACTGGTGGTCTTCTTCATGAAGAGCGCCGATGATGCTTCGCCTGCCGCGTCCATGACTTTCGACGTACCCCGCTCTTCGGCCTTCGTCATTGCTGCATGCGTCGTGCTCCTGCTGCTCTTCGGTGTAACGACGTTTGCCTTGGATGTCACACAAGGTTTCTTCGGACCCGCATCGATGGCCACCTTGCCGTAATGGGTCCATCCCGTTCCTGTTCACAGACACTGCTGACCTACTGATTCATGGCACATACGCTTCCAGATCTTCCCTACGCCCACGACGCGCTCGAGCCCAACATTGACGCACGCACCATGGAAATCCACCATGGCAAGCACCATGCGGGATACGTTGCCAAATTGAATGCTGCCCTAGAAGGTCATGACGACCTGGCAAGCAAACCGGTCGAAGAACTCCTGCGTGGCTTTGACGCCCTTCCGGAATCCGTCAAAGGTGGTGTGCGCAACAATGGCGGCGGTCATGCCAACCACAGCCTCTTCTGGACCGTCATGTCGCCCAACGGTGGGGGTGCGCCAACCGGAGATCTGGCTGCTGCAATCGACCATACCTTCGGATCATTCGACGCGTTCAAAAGTGAGTTTTCCGCTGCTGCCGGTACGCGTTTCGGCTCCGGCTGGGCGTGGCTTGTTGTCAAGGGCGATGGCTCCCTGGCGGTCTATTCGACAGCCAACCAGGACAGCCCCCTGATGCAGGGTGACACGCCCATCCTGGGTCTTGACGTGTGGGAGCATGCCTACTACCTGCACTATCAGAACCGCCGTCCCGATTACGTCTCCCACTTCTGGAACGTCATCAGCTGGGATGCCGTCGCGGCCAACTACGCGGCAGCCAAGTAGCAGGACCATTGCATTCCGGATGAGGCACTGTCCCATCTGAGCAAACGGCGGGGCGCATGGGAATCCATGCGCCCCGCCGTTCCTGTTTCGTACCTTCGTCACGCCCAACCGACCAGAACCGACTCCCGAACTCATGCTTCCCCCTCTCCACATTCCGGATACGGTCCGGTTTCGAGCCACTCAGCTGGCCGATGCCCTGAGGACCGACTGGAGGGGAATCCTCTCCGATGAGGAAATGGATCGTAGGCGGGCTATGAACAACGAGGAGCGCCGTAAGAGTTTTACGGCAGGGCGCGTTGTACTCCGGAGCTTGCTGGCCGACGAACTGGGCTTGGCCCCGTCGCACGTGCCGTTGATCGTCCAGGAGAGCGGTCGCCTGGCGTGTGAGGATCATGACCTGCATCTCTCCCTTGCTCACTCCGGCCAACTGGCCATAGCCGCGATCAGCCATCACAACATCGGTTGCGATCTGGAGGTCATCCGTCACAAGCCCTCCTCCCTCCTGGATTACATTTTGGCTGACGAGGAGCGGGAGCACGTACATGGTCTACCCTTGGATACCGATCAATCCCTTTTCCTCTGCTGGACGGTCAAGGAGGCGGTACTCAAGGCGACAGGCACTGGGCTGCGCCGCTCTCCGCGATCCGTGCGGGCACGCTTTGACCTGAACCGCTCCCTGGCCCACGTCCAGGATTCCGTCGATGCGGAATGGGAGGTTCATTTCGCCCTTTCCAGCCAGTATGCGGCCGCCCTGGCCGTCCAGCCCGGGTAGATTCCATGTGCGCTGTTCTTGCACTCCCGACCGTTGCCTGACAGGATACTTAACGCTGTTATTTTTGCTCTCCATGATGTACCCTGCCCACTGCAAACGGCTATCCTTCCCGACCTGCTCTCAAGCGGTCTCCAGCCTGTTCATCTGACCCGTCTGTTGATGCCCACCGTCCAACCACGTACCTCCGTGACATCCCCGACCACTGAAACCCCGTCCGCTTGGCACACTCCTGTGCATCCCATCCGCTTCGTTACCGCAGCCAGCTTGTTTGATGGTCATGATGCTGCCATCCACATCATGCGGCGGGTACTGCAGTCGGCCGGTGCC
>Ga0181594_10005371_pt1 | contig 11233 bp, 10 predicted proteins | sample 071ome_18_FD_145603 | JGI IMG/M metagenome (GOLD analysis project Ga0181594, IMG submission 145603) | Coastal salt marsh microbial communities from the Groves Creek Marsh, Skidaway Island, Georgia - 071413BT metaG (spades assembly) | ecosystem: Environmental > Aquatic > Marine > Intertidal zone...
AGACCGCGCGGCTCGCCCCACGTTTCCATGGCGCCGACATCTCGTGTCGCTCCTCGATCCGTACCCTGCGACCGCCCCGCCAGCACTCGGGTCTTCCGGGTCTTGCCCGGTAGGCCGCCGGTTTTCGAACCGACCCGCACCTTGCGGTGCGTTAGCCAATTTCTAACAGCGTTTGGCAAGGCGACACAAGCAGTTTTGCCGAAGTTTTTTGGTCAATGTAGTCACGCTTATCACATTGATTCATGTTGTTCACTTCTATCACTTTCATCTCGCTGAAGAAGCTTCGTGACGGCCCGGTAGCGTGCGCGCGTGAGTGGATTTGGCTTCGATGTCGTCGCACGAATGGACGAGGGCCTTGGCCGCAGCGGCGTCATCACCACGCCCCACGGAACCATCCGAACACCCGCGTTCATTCCGGTCGGAACCAAGGCCACGGTGAAGACCGTGTTGCCGGAATCGATGCAGGAGTTGGGTGCGCAGGCGGTGCTCGCCAACGCCTACCACCTCTACCTCCAGCCGGGCGCCGACATTGTTGAGGCGGCCGGAGGCCTCGGAGCGTTCATGAATTGGCCAGGCCCCACCTTCACCGACAGCGGCGGTTTCCAGGTCCTCTCCCTCGGTGTTGGATTCAAGAAAGTCCTCGCGATGGACGTCAGTGGCCGAACCGTCGACGACGTCGTCGCCCCGGGGAAGGATCGTCTCGCGCATGTCGATGACGATGGCGTCACCTTCACCTCGCATCTGGATGGCTCACGGCATCGCTTCACCGCCGAGGTGTCCATGCAGGTGCAGCACGCCCTGGGCGCGGACATCATCTTCGCCTTCGACGAGTGCACCACGTTGATGAACTCTCGTGAGTATCAGCAACTTGCGATGCGCCGGACTCTCGAGTGGGCCGACCGTTGCATCACCGAGCATCGCCGGCTGACGCAGGTCAACAACGATCGGCCCTACCAAGCGCTTTTCGGGGTGATTCAGGGCGCGCAGTATGAGGATCTACGCCGACAAGCCGCAGCGGAAATCGCCTCGTTGCCGTTCGATGGATTCGGCATCGGTGGGGCAATCGAAAAGGAGCGGATGGCCGACATCGTCAGATGGGTCTGCGAAGAACTCCCGAACGACAAGCCACGCCACCTGTTGGGAATCGGCGAGCCTGCCGATTTCTTCACGGCGATAGCGGCGGGCGCAGACACTTTCGATTGCGTATCACCGGCGCGGGTGGCTCGGAACGCTGCGCTGTACACGGCCGACGGTCGGTTTAACGTCACAGCGAGCGTCAATCGCCGGACTTTCGAACCGATCGAGCCGGACTGCACCTGCTACACGTGCCAGAACTACACCCGGGCCTACCTGCATCACGCTTTCAAGGCGAAGGAGTCGATCGCGTCGACATTGGCCACTATCCACAATCAGCACTTCATCGTCTCGCTCGTTGACCGCATTCGACGTTCCATCGAATTAGGGGAATTCGATGAGCTTCGAACCGAGTTCTTGGGGCGGTACGCGGCGACTGATCAGGCAGCGAGGTCGAGTTCGTAAGTGGGTTCGCGCTTCTTGACGTAGGCGATAACTCGGTAGGTAACGGGAAGCAAAATTATCTCCACGGCCGTCTTGTAGACGAAGCCCACGATCACGTACGTCAGGAAATCACCTCCCGTGATGACACCGTAGAAGGCGATCGAACAGAAGACGACAGTGTCGGCGAATTCGCCGACCACTGTTGAACCCATCAGTCGAGCCCAGAGTTTCTTCTCCTGGGTCTTGCGCTTGATCCAGACCAGCACGTAGGCGTTGAGCATTTGCCCCACGAGGAATCCCAGGATGCTGGCCAACACGATCCGCGGGACGAAGCCGAGGACCGCTTCGAAGGCGGCCTGGTTCTCCCAACCGTCGGCGGGGGGTGAAATCTGGACTAGGTAGAACGTGAGGGCGGCCAGTGCCCCCATCACGAAGGCGATCAGGATCGCTCGGCGAGCGGCTTTCCATCCGTAGACCTCGGCGAGGACATCGCCCACGATGTAGACGAGCGGGAATAAGAACGCGCCACCATCGGTGATCAACGGTCCGAAGGCGATGAGTTTCACGGCCCCGATATTCGATATCAACAGCAGGGCCACGAAGACCGCGACGATCGTCGGATAAAGGCTCGAACCAACGCGCGCGAAATGGGGAGCCGTGGGTGCAGCCATGCGCCCCCGGCAGGATTCGAACCTGCGGCCTTCGGTACCGGAAACCGGCGCTCTATCCCCTGAGCTACGGGGGCTGAGGGGAGCGACAGGTTAGCAGCGCACGCGTACGCGATGATGTGCTGGTGCTGCAGTGGGCCAAGGACATGTTCGCGTTCGGCCAGTCTGTCCTCGCTCGGTATTCCGCAGTGGGAGGCAGCATCGTCGCCGGTGGGCTCTCCTTCTACGTGTTCTTTGCCCTCGCGCCGACGGCGCTGGCAATCGGTGCGCTTGCGGGGGCGTTCTTGACCCAGGACCAAGTACAAAAGGCAATCCAGGACATTTTCGATAGAAGCCCCGAGACGTTGCAGGCGCTGGAACCAACCACCAAAGCGCTGGTGCAACTGGCGGACAAAGGTTCCTCGAGTGCCTTCACGATCACCACCATCGCGTCGTTCTTCGTGGCGATCTATGTGGCTTCACGGGTGGTCTACGGGCTGCGCGCAACGTTGACGCGCCTCTTCGGGCAACCCGAGCGCATCCACGGGCTCATCGATCGCGGCTTTTCCGCCGTCGTCGCTCTCGGCGGCATGATCGTGGTCGTGGCGCTGCTGCTCGTGCTGCAGTTGTTGCCACGGATATTGGACGATCTCGGGTTGGCCGACGTCTTGAAACTCGTCGGTGTCCGAGCCGTCAACTGGATAATCCTCGCGATCGTCGCCTACGTGGTCTGCGGTTTGATCATCGCGCTTCTCCCGGACATCCCGATTCGCATCAGAATGCGCTCGTGGGGAGTGCTGTTCGCGACGGTGTGGATGCTCGGATCGAGCGCAGTATTCGGGCTCTACACGTCGCTGTCGAGCACTGTCGGCGCAGCGATCGTTGCCTTCGGAACCCCCATCGTGCTTTTGCTGTGGTTCTACCTCGTGTTCATGGGCATCTTGCTCGGTGCCGGCATAGAGGCCCAGCGAAAAGGCGTTGCGGAGCCACCGCGGCCTGCGCCACTGGTTCTACCGAAGTGGCTCGACGCGCTCGTGGCGTCGGTGCTAGCAAAGGTCGGGCTATCGAAGTTCGCCAGCACCCAGGTGCCCGACGACGTCTGATCCTCAAAAGATGCGTGCGGCTAGGAGGAGAACCAGCGCGGCGGCCCGGCGACGAGAGCCGCGGTAAAGGCCCCGAGTGCGGCACCTACCCCCGACGAGAACGAACCGACGAACGGCATCAACAGGCCGAAGAACCAGCCCGCTCCGCCGAGAACTACGCCGGATCCGATCGCGAAGGCCAGGCGTCCTCCTGCCCCGCTTGACGATTGATCGGGTGCCGCAACCTCTCGGGACTTCGACTGCTCGACACCCTTGCCCGAGGACGAGGGGGAGTTCATCGCATTCACCTCGCGTAGGAGGCGTTCGATGTCGTCGTCAGCCATGCCTGCAGTGTGCCTGAGCGCTACGGACAAACGCCGAGGGCCCCACCGCAAGCGGTGGAGCCCTCGAACGTAAGTCGTCTAGATCAGGCTACGAGGTGCGAACCTTGTCGGCCTGCGGACCCTTGGGGCCCTGGACGATGTCGAATTCGACGACCTGGTTCTCCTCGAGGGAGCGGTAGCCGTCAGCCTCGATGGCTGAGTAGTGGACGAACACATCCGGTCCGCCGTCGGCCTGGGCGATGAAGCCGTAGCCCTTTTCTGAGTTGAACCACTTCACGGTTCCTTGAGCCATGTTGCACATTCTCCTTGCACGAAGTTTCGCGCCGGACACCTCGCCCGCCGCGGGCTAGCCGTTCAAACCTTCGTCCGGAATCTGTGCTCGTGCTCAGAAACTGCTGCACTGCCTGGCTGGCGGTGCGTTATGAACAATGGTGCTGATCGGGCCTTGCCTACCGTGAGCATAACCACACCGCCTCGTCGCTACGCTCGCGCGGTGACCATCGACGAGTTGCGGACCGCTATAGCTCGGTCACTCGCTCTCGCCCTCACCGATCTCGATTCGGCCGATGTCGATCTCTCCGAAGTCGAGATCGTCGTCGAACGCCCCAAGACTCGCGACCACGGGGACTATGCGACCAACGTGGCGATGGTGCTCGCCAAGCGAGTCGGTCGCCCTCCCCGGGACATCGCGAGCGCTCTGGTCGCCCACCTCGAGGCGGTCGATGGCATCGCGGGTCTGGAGATCGCTGGGCCGGGTTTCGTCAACATCCGACTCGAAGCGGCCGCGCAGGGACAGGTCGCCCGGCGGATCGTCGAGGCGGGCGAGACCTATGGTCGAGGTGATGCTCTGGCGGGTCATCGGGTGAATGTGGAGTTCATCTCGGCCAACCCGACAGGACCGCTGCATCTGGGGCACACTCGCTGGGCTGCTGTGGGCGATGCCATCGCCCGGGTATTCGCAGCCGCCGGTGCCGATGTTGCCCGCGAGTTCTATATAAACGACCGCGGCGTACAGATGGACAAATTCGGAAAGTCGGTCATGGCCGCGGCGCACGGGCAACCGGTTCCCGAGGACGGCTATCACGGCGGATACATCACCGACCTTGCGGCCGCGATCCTCGCGGAGGACCCGGACATTCTCGATCAGTCCGAGGACGATCAACTGGTGGCGTTCCGGGAAGCCGCTTACGCCAAACAACTGCGTCAACAGCAGCAGGTGCTGGACCTTTTTCGCACCCACTTCGATGTCTGGTACTCCGAACGCGAGTTACATGCGTCGTCCGCGGTTGAACGCGGACTTCAGCGGCTGCGTGAGCAGGGACACGTGTTCGAGCAAGACGGCGCCGTTTGGTTGCGCACCACCGACTTCGGCGACGACAAGGATCGGGTGCTGATCAAGGCCGACGGCGAGTACACGTATTTCGCATCCGACACCGCCTATTACGTCGACAAGCGGGCCCGCGGCTTCGACCTCAACATCTATCTGCTGGGTGCCGATCACCACGGCTACGTCAATCGTCTGCGTGCGGTTGCGTCGTGCGCGGGTGACGACAGCGATACGAATATCGAGGTGCTGATCGGTCAGTTGGTGAAGATCACCCGCGGGGGAGAGGAAGTCAAACTCTCCAAGCGGGCCGGGAACATCGTCACCCTCGAGGACTTGGTCGAGGAGGTTGGTGTCGACGCCGCCCGGTACACCCTCACGCGCTATCCCGCGGACTCACCGTTGACCCTCGACCTCGAGACCATCACCAGGCAGACCAACGACAACCCCGTCTTCTACGTCCAGTACGCGCACGCTCGAATCTCCTCGGTCCTACGAAATGCCGCCGAACTCGGCATCGACTGGCGGGCAATGGAATTCGACCCGGGCCTTGTGTCCCATGAGCGAGAGATCGAACTGCTCGGCCGGCTCGCCGAATACCCGCGGGTGGTGGCGAGTGCTGCGGAATTGCGCGAGCCCCATCGCATTGCCCGCTACCTCGAGGACTTGGCCACCGACTATCACCGGTTCTACGACGTGTGCTGGGTGCTTCCGCGGGGGGACGAGGAGCTCGGGCCCCTGCACGTGGCTCGATTGTGGCTGTGCGCGGCGGCTCGCCAGGTCTTGGCCAATGGCCTGGACCTGCTGGGGGTGAGCGCGCCCGAGCGCATGTAGCCGGCCCACGCAGGCACGTAGCGGTATCTCGTCGGCACTGCTGCCCTAGCCTTGACCAATGCGCGCGCACCCCGCCGGGCCCCGACACGGTGAATTCGTCTCCGAGCACGGAGCCCTCGTATCGGCACCGTCCGCAGCCGCCGTGGATGCGCTGGACTCCGCGGTGTGGCCGCGGAACTGTTCTCGTGATGCCGGGGGAGTAATGGCCGTCGGCGGGGTCGACGTTCGCGTCCTGGCCGAGGAGTTCGGCACCCCCGTCTTCGTGCTCGATGAGGACGATCTGCGTTCTCGGGCGCGCGAATACGCGCTCGCCTATCGCCAGGCGGGGGCATCGCGGGTCTACTACGCGGCGAAGGCCTTCTTGTCGATTGCGGTCGCTCGGTGGGTGCATGAGGAGGGCCTGGGCATCGATGTTGCGAGCGGGGGTGAACTCGCCGTGGCAATCCGAGCCGGGATCCCGGGCGAATCGCTTCTCATGCACGGGAATAACAAGTCGATGGAAGAGATCGTTGCCGCGATTGACCACGGTGTCGGGCGGATCGTGATCGATTCATTCGAAGAGATCGCACGCGTTGCCGAGGCGGCCGCTCAAGCGGGAGTGGTGCAGCCGGTCATGGTTCGCGCGACGGTCGGCGTCGAAGCGCACACCCATGAGTTCATCGCGACGGCGCACGAGGATCAAAAATTCGGTCTCTCGGCTGAGAGCGGTGCGGCGGAAGAAGCGGTTCGTCGGATCGCCAAACTTCCCAGCCTCACTCTGGTAGGCCTGCATTCGCACATCGGTTCGCAGATCTTCGATGCATCGGGATTCGAGATCGCTGCGGGCAGAGTCGTTGCCCTCGCGCAGCGCATCTATGACCAGCAGGGAATCGAGATCGAGGAACTCAACCTCGGCGGTGGGATGGGCATCGCCTACCTCGAGAGCGACGACCCACTCGATGTCTCGGACATGGCCGCGCAGATCGGCGAGATCGTCGCCAAGGCCTGCGCTGATGCCGGGATCGTCACACCGGCCCTGGCCTTCGAGCCGGGCCGAGCGATCGTGGGCCCGGCGGGCATCACGCTGTACGAAGTCGGGACGGTCAAGCCGGTGGAACTCGACAGCGGGCTCGTTCGCACCTACGTGTCGGTCGACGGTGGTATGAGCGACAACATCCGTACGGCGCTCTACGGAGCGGACTACACGGTCAGACTGGCATCACGCTCCTCGACTGCCGAGCCGGCTTTGTGTCGTGTCGTGGGCAAACACTGCGAATCGGGCGACGTCGTCGTTCGCGATGCGTGGTTACCCAGCGATCTTGTGCCCGGGGATCTGCTGGCCGTCGCCGCGACGGGCGCCTACTGCCGATCCATGGCATCGAACTACAACTACCTGGTTCGGCCAGGGGTCGTAGGCGTCCGCGATGGACGGTCTTCGACCATCATTCGTCGGGAGACGACCGAGGACCTGCTCGGTCTCGATGCGCACACCTGAGAGGGTGTAGCCCCGGTAAGAGCCGCAGGTGCGGGTCGCAAGGCGAAGGAGCGGGTATGTCGGCGCGTGAAGAGGTAACGGTCGCCCTGTTAGGGGGCGGAACCGTGGGTGCCTCGGTCGTGGAATTGCTGACCGAACACAGCGACGACTTCCGCGAGCGCGTTGGGGCGCCACTTCGGCTCACGGCCGTGGCAGTTCGAGACGTGAACAAGCCCCGCCCGGGAATCCCAGCCGATCTGATCTCGGGCGACCCACTCGCAGTCGCAAAGAGCGGCGCGGACATCGTCGTCGAACTCATGGGTGGGATCGAGACCGCACGCGAGTGCATCCTCGAAGCTATGGCGGCCGGCTCCAGTGTGGTCACGGCCAACAAGGCGCTCCTTGCCGAGGATGGTGCGACTTTGTTCGAGGCGGCCGAACGGCACGGGGTCGACCTGTACTTCGAAGCCTCGGTGGCGGGCGCTATCCCGCTCCTGCGACCGCTGCGCGAATCCCTCGCCGGCGACCGAGTGCGCAAGGTCATGGGGATCGTGAACGGCACCACCAACTTCATGTTGACGAAGATGGACGAGCAAGGGGTCGAGTACGACGATGTTTTTGCCGAAGCCGACGCCCTGGGCTATCTCGAGGCCGACCCGTCCTTGGATGTGGACGGACACGACGCAGCGGCGAAAGCGGCGATTCTCGCCGAGTTGGCGTTTCACACGCGCGTGACGCTTGGCGATGTCCACGTCGAAGGTATTGCCGATGTCACTGCCGACGACATGGCTGCTGCTCGTGACATGGGTTTCGTTATCAAGCTTCTCGCGATCGCCGAGCAGATCGACGACTCGGACGACGCAGGCGTGATCGTCCGCGTGCACCCGACGATGCTTCCGCGAACCCATCCGCTTGCGGCTGTTCGAGAGTCCTTCAACGCGGTCTTCGTCGAGGCCGATGCGGCCGGGCAACTGATGTTCTACGGACGCGGTGCCGGTGGCCATCCGACCGCGAGCGCGGTCCTCGGGGATGTCGTGGCGTCAGCGCGAAATCGAGTCAGTGGAAGTCGTGGCCCGGGGGAGAGCACCTACTCGGCCCTGCCGGTGCTGCCGATCGGACGCGCGCGAACGGAGTATTACGTCAACCTTGACGTCGCCGATCGCCCAGGTGTGCTCGCGAGCGTCGCTGCGGCCTTCGCGGATAACGGTGTCAGCATCCAGGTGGTGCATCAAGAAGGGCATGGCGCTGATGCCGGTCTGGTCGTACGCACGCATCTGGCCACCGACGCGGCGCTGAGTGCGACCGTCGAGCAACTTCGGAGTTTGGACACCGTGCGTCGGGTCGTGGGTGTCATGCGCGTCGAGGGAGAAGAGTGAGCGTGTCCGGTGCCCATCAATGGCGGGGCGTAATCGAGGAGTATCGCGACCGGCTGCCCGTCAGCGACGCCACTCCCGTCGTCTCCCTACGTGAGGGAGGAACGCCGCTCGTCTATGCCTGCACGCTGAGCGAGAGCCTCGGTTGCGAGGTGTGGTTGAAGTTCGAGGGTGCCAACCCCACCGGATCCTTCAAGGACCGCGGCATGACCATGGCCATCAGCAAGGCGGCTGAGGACGGTGCACGGGCGGTCATCTGTGCGTCGACCGGTAATACGTCGGCGAGCGCATCGGCCTATGCGGTGAAAGCCGGCATGATCAGTGCTGTGCTCGTGCCGCAAGGCAAGATCGCGATGGGCAAGCTCGCGCAAGCGATCGTGCACGGGGCCACCCTGCTTCAGGTGGACGGTAATTTCGACGACTGTCTTACTGTCGCGCGCGAGCTATCGGATTCCTATCCGGTGGCGCTGGTGAACAGTGTCAATCCCGTCCGCATCGAAGGACAAAAGACCGCGAGCTTCGAGATCATCGATCAGTTGGGGTTCGCGCCGGACATCCATGCCCTGCCCGTCGGCAACGCGGGAAACATCACCGCCTACTGGCGCGGTTACAACGAGTACAAGGACGACGGGCTCAGCGATTCCCGTCCGCGCATGTGGGGTTTTCAGGCCGCCGGCGCTGCTCCGCTGGTCTCCGGTGCCCCCGTGTCTACTCCCGAGACGATCGCAACGGCAATTCGCATTGGCAATCCTGCGTCGTGGGATGCAGCCATCGCCGCTCGGGACGAGTCCGCAGGCTTGATCGATTCCGTCACGGACGAGGAAATCCTGAGTGCTTATCGCCTACTCGCATCCACCGAGGGCCTGTTCTGCGAACCGTCGAGTGCGGCGGGCGTTGCGGGGCTGCTCAAGATGAAGAGTCAAGGTGACCTTGATTCCGGCCAGACGATCGTTGCGACGTTGACCGGTAACGGCTTGAAGGATCCGCAGTGGGCATTGGATTCGGCGCCCGAACCCGTTGTCGTGCCCGTGGACGTCAGGGCAGCCGCACAAGCACTGGGTTTGGTCGACTGATGGGCGCACGCTGATGGGCGAGTTGCGTTCCGGGCCGGTACGGGTGCTTGTACCGGCCAGTAGTGCGAACGTTGGCCCAGGTTTTGACTCCATCGGTTTAGCCCTGTCGGTGTATGACGAGTTGATCGCGATGGCCACGGACGACGACGGCGTCCTGGTCGAAGTTGCGGGTGAAGGGGCCGACGACGTCCCCCGCGACGAACGGCACCTGGTCGTTCAAGCCATGCAACGGGCTTTCGAGGCCATGGGCGTGCAGCCGGCCGGCTTCGTTCTGCGATGCCGAAACGCTATCCCGCACGGTCGCGGCCTGGGTTCGTCTGCCGCGGCCATCATCGGGGGAATGGTCCTCGCGCGAGCGATGGTCGACGAGTCGTCCTTGTCCGAGCCTGCGATGACCGACGCCGAGCTACTGGCGCTTGCGACGACGATGGAAAGCCATCCGGACAATCTGGCGGCGGCACTCCATGGCGGATTCACTGTTGCCTGGCTCGATGACGCGGGCGCGCCCGGGTGCGTGCGTCTTGAACCGCATCGCGACCTGCGGGTCATCGTCGCCGTTCCAGCGGCCAGCCTCGCAACGTCGGCTGCGCGGCAAGCGCTACCGGAATCCGTTCCGTATTCCGATGCCGTCCATAACGTCAGCCGATCGGCGCTCCTGGTGCACGCGATGACTCGGGAGCCGGAGCTGTTGTGGGAGGCGATGTCCGATCGCCTTCATCAACGGGCGCGGTCCGACGTGTATCCCGAATCGGTCGCGCTCGTGGAGACGCTGCGCAGTCGTGGAGTCCCGGCGGCGATCTCAGGTGCCGGACCGTCCGTGGTGGTGGTGAGTTCTCGGGCCGAGGATGTAGCTCGCATCCATGAGGCGACTGCATCCCAGGAAGCAACCGCAGCGTGGATGGTGCATGAGCTTGCGATCAGCGCTGTCGGAGCGCAGGAGCGCCCCATAGACCTCGTCTGACCAGTCGGGTGGTACGGTTTGACCGCCTCGACAGTCCGAGTCCGGACGGTGCACGATCCTTGTGCATCAGGCGAATCCCCGGCTTCTTTCCCGCCCAGGGTGATCTCCCAGGGTTGTGAGCCAAGATTCGTGAGGCGGCCCCGAAACCGGTGACCGTGCCGGGGGCTGAAGACCACCAATGAGCGATTCCCGGGTTCTGTCCGAGAGTCGGGTTATCCGAAGGAAAACATGACCGACACCACCACAACGCATGCTGCCGATAGGGGCAGCAGCCTGGCCTCGATGCTTCTGCCTGAACTCAAGCAACTGGCTCAGCAGCTCGGGATCACCGGTTCGAGCGGAATGCGTAAGCAGGAACTCGTTGCGGCCATCAGCGAGCGGCAAAAGCAAGGTGGTGCTCCGCGACGTTCCTCCCGTTCGGCCTCGCGTGAGGCCGGCGCATCGCAGGCTCCTGCGAAGGACGCTTCCAAGGACGCTTCGAAGGAATCTGACAACCGATCCGAGGGCAAGGCCGATCAGGATTCCGAATCTTCTGAATCTCGGGGGAGTCGGAACGACCGGGGCGACCGGGGCGACCGGGGTGACCGGGGTGACCGGAACGACCGCGACGACAACGGCCGTCGT
>Ga0181594_10005374_pt1 | contig 11233 bp, 13 predicted proteins | sample 071ome_18_FD_145603 | JGI IMG/M metagenome (GOLD analysis project Ga0181594, IMG submission 145603) | Coastal salt marsh microbial communities from the Groves Creek Marsh, Skidaway Island, Georgia - 071413BT metaG (spades assembly) | ecosystem: Environmental > Aquatic > Marine > Intertidal zone...
GCCACTCGAGACACCTCCGTCGATGACGGGCTACACCGAGCACGGCGGGCCGCTCCGTCAAGACCAACTTCCTGCCTCGCTCGCCGAAGCACTGGACGAGATGGAGAAGAGCGAGCTGGTTCGCGACACCTTGGGCGACCACCTCTTCCACTGGTTCTTGCGCAACAAGCGGCGGGAGTGGTCCGATTACCGGAGCCAGGTCACCGCATTCGAGCTGGATCGCTACTTCTCGAGCATTTGATGTCCGTTCTCGCCGTCTATCCCGCATCTCCGAGTCCTGAGCTCGCCCAGCTCCTCGATCTGGGCGGCTACGTCTGGAAACCAGTGGCCTCCGACCTCGACGTCGAGGCCCATGAGCCGGACGAGGGGTGGGTGGGTGCCGTCGTGCAGATGGGCGAGGCCCCCGAAGCTGCATGGTCGGTGGTTCGGGCCCTGCGGGGCAGAACTGACGCTGCGATACCCCTGCTGCTGGTCATCCGGGGCATCCATCTCGGCGAGCTCGAGATGCGAGACGATCTGTTCGACGATTTCTGCCTCGATCCCTTCCACCCCCGGGAGGTAGAGGCCCGTCTGCGCCATCTGTTGGTCGCCACGGGGGTGGGTAGCGAAGCCGAGATCATCGAACACGGTGCCCTGATCCTCAATCTCGAGACCTACGAGGCAGCGGTCGGGGGCCACCCACTGGACCTCACCTATATGGAGTACGAGTTGCTTCGGTTCCTCGCAGCGAACCCGGGCAAGGTCTTCACCCGCGAGGTGCTCCTCAACCGGGTCTGGGGCTACGAGTACTACGGCGGGGCCAGAACGGTCGACGTGCATGTCCGACGGCTGAGAGCGAAGCTCGGCGAGGAGAACGCCAGCCTCATTCAGACCGTGCGATCGGTCGGGTATCGATTCGGGCAGTCCCGCTGGCGCTGACCGCAGCAGCGGGGCGCAACGAGTTCGTCAGACGTTCGTCTCGACGAGGCTGCTGCCTTCGTGGCGGCGGCGTGCATCGCCGTCGAGGGACGAACCCAACAGCGCAGCTACAGCGCTGAGGCTGATGGTGATCATGAATGGAGCGAGCAGCAGGATGACTGCGATGAGGATGCCTCCGACCATGGCTCGATGGTAGCCGGAGAAGGCCGGCTACGACGATCCAGGTCAGGGCTTCGTCGAGCCTCCGTTGTCGGTCAGGCGCTCCATGGACACGAACACGGCAAGCCGCCGCTCCTCCGCCATCACCCGGTCGAAGGTGTCCCAGTCGTCATGGGTTCCCCCAGCGGCACGGAAGACCTCTCGCAGGAGGTCGGGCAGGGTGGCCGGGTTGAAGCGGGAGTCGGGGTCGTCCGGACCGAGCAGGGCGGCCGAACCTCGCACGGCCATCCAATCCCAGGAGTGGCGGAAGGTGACAACCACGCGCGGATCGGCCCGCATCAGTCGGACCTTGCGAGCGCCCGACCGGACGACGGTCGCCACGCTCAGCTCCCCCGTGGCCGGGTTGGCCATGACGCCTGCATTGACCACCGATGTATGCGGCGCCCCGTCTGATCCCACACAGGCAAGGGTGCACAAGCCGTTCTCCGCGCCGACGAGGCGCTGGAGTTTGGCAAGACCGTGGTCGCTCACAGCTGAGCGAACCCCTCGATCTCGACCAAACCCCCCAGGGGAAGGGCCTTGACCGCGATGGCCGATCGAGCGGGGCGGTGATCCCCGAACACAGAGGCGTAGGCAGCATTGACCGTTGCGAAGTTGTCGATGTCGGTCATGAACACGGTGCACTTCACGACCTGGTCCAGGGTGGCCCCATGCTGGGACAGGACCCCCTTCATGTTCTCCAGTGCCTGGAGTGTCTGGGCCTCGACCCCCTCCACCAGCGCACCATCGGCCAACCCCAGCTGGCCCGAGATGAACAGGAGATCGCCCGCCCGAGCAGCGGCTGAGTAATGAGCGACGGGTGCAGACACGGATGACCTCCTGGCAACGGTGAGGGGCACGCTAGCTCCTCGGCGCCGCCGATCGGTCAGGAGGTGGGCAGGGTCGAGGGCTGACCCAGGAACAGCCAGGCCGCTGCAGCCACTGCGGCGAACGCCGCATCTCCGATCGGCGTGGGGGACGACGCCCGGTCACCCGTAATCGTGACCTCGACCGGGACCATCGCTGCGGCACCCGTGATGCCGAATGATCGGATGGTCAGATCATGGACCTGGCCCGCCTCGTCGACAGTCAGGGCCTCACCGTTCACCCAACTCCACGCCATGTGCGCAGCACCGATCGCGTAGGTCCGCACGACGACCTCGTCGAGTGGATCCCCGCCGTCGACCTCCAGAACGATGCCCTCCGCGTCCACCCGGGCGCGGGCCCGGCCGCCGCTGGGCGAGACGATCCAATCAGCGCCTCCCGCCAGGGCAGCACGCAGCATCTCGGCTTCGGCCCAGCCGGCGCCCCTGAGCTCACTCGAGGTCGGTGGCCCGGGTAGGTCCACCTCCTCGATCCGACAGCCGGGCAGGCGCGCCGAGATCAGGGCGGCAATGCCGGGAGTCCGGGCAACCCGCACGACGCCTTGTCCGTCGACCGACATCCCCACCGCCATGGGCGGCCGCTTGGGACCCTGCCGGACCACGTCCTCACGGCTCCATCGCACCCGCACGGGACGACCGTGCTCGTCCGCCAATTGACGTGCTGCGTCCCGTACCGGACTGCGGAGCTTGCCCCCGAAGGCGCCTCCGTTACCGAGGGGGTCCGAGGGGTCGCCGCCGGGCGTGCACCATGCAGCGTCCGTTTCCAGGTAGGCGGGCTCCGTCCACGATGTCTGAAGGGTCACGTCCCAGTCCCCCTCGGGCAGATCGATGGGCGGGCGCGACGACAGGGTCGTCCGCCGGCCTTGGACCTTCCCAGCCCGGGCCCGAGCAGCCGCCAAGGTCTCGCCCACGGCCCAACCCATCGGGCCGGGTATCGCGACCAGGGCATCGCCCGGGGCGGTGTCATCGGAAAAGACAGCAGCCCCGAGTGCAACGTCGACGCCGATTCGCTGGGGTCCCTCTGTCTCCAGGGCTGCCCGTTGATTCATTCGCCCGACATCCCGGGATCCGATCGATCGAGGATCGCCCACAGCGACCCCTGCCGCCTCCACGATGGTCTGCCAGCCAGTGCACCGGCACAGGTGGGCGGCGAGGGCCCCACACACCACATCACGGTCGGTGAGGTCGGCCCCCCGGCGCTCGTGACCCACCAGTCGGCAGATGATGCCAGGCGTACAGAAGCCGCACTGGCTCGCCCCCGTCGCTACGAAGGCCTCGCCCCAGCGCTGACGCTCGTCGGCGTCGAGACCGCCAACCGTGGTGACGCTCCGATCCTTGATCCGGCGGGCCGGGGTGACACAGGCCACCCGGGGGGCGCCGTCGACCAGGACGGTGCAGCAGCCGCACTGACCTTGCGGGCTACATCCATCTTTGACCGAGGTCACCCCCAACCGATCTCGGAGCACTCCCAAGAGGCTGTCCCCATCGTCGGGAACCTCGACCGGAGACCCGTCCAGGATGAAACGAACCGTTGAAGTGATGACCGACCTCCGAGCCCGGGAGGAATCAGGGTAGGTTCCTCGTCGGTGCCACACCGAATACCACGCCCAACATCACCCCCGATCAGCCGTCGACACTTTCTGGGACTGAGCGGCCTCGGACTGGGGATCGGACTGGGTGGCTCGTCATTGGTTGCGTGCGGCGCAACCTCCGAAGAGACCCTGGTGGCGAAGCTGTTCGCCGACCAATCGGTGATCGCCGACGGCACTGAACAGCGCACGATGTGGGCGCTGCGCGACGCCAACGGACTCCTTGGCGAACTGTCACCAGATTCGATCACCTACCAGGTCCTCCAAAACGACGGCACCGTGGTGGCCGAAGGGCGGGCAGAACGCCGCTCCGATGGGGTTGCCTCGCCGTTCTACGTCATCACCCTGGGCTTCAAGGACCTCGAGGTACACGAATTCCGCATTGACGCCGGGCAACGGGGCCGCCACGTGGGCTTTTGCCTCCCCTCGGACCCTGCAACCAGTTCCCTGCTCGGACCAGGAGATCCGTTCCCCTCGATCGTCACCCCGACCTTCGCCAACGACGCCGGCGTGTCGCCGATCTGCACCAGGGCCGAACCGTGCCCGTTCCACGAGCTCTCGCTCGACGAGTCGCTGGCTTCGGACCAGGCGACGCTGCTCATGGTCAGCACCCCGGCCTTTTGCGCAACCGCCACCATGTGCGGGCCTGTGCTCGAGGTCCTGGTCGATGAGGTCTCTCGACTCCCCGCCGGCCTCGATGTCATCCACGCCGAGGTCTATGCCACACCCCGACCCGACGAGTTGGGACCGGTGACCCCAGTGGTCACCGCAGCAGGGGTCACCTACGAGCCCTTCGTCTTCCTGCTGGACCCGACGGGTCGCGTCGTCCAACGACTCGACCACATCTGGGACAGGCCCGATCTCCGCGAGATGATCGCTCGCGTCTGAGCGGCAATCGTGTGGACGTTGCAGGAGGCTGGAGCGAAGCCAGCCTGTGTGACGTTCAGCTGAAGCTGTTACCGCAGCCGCAGGTTCGCTGGGCGTTCGGGTTGTCGATGGCGAAGCCGGATCCCATCAGCCCGTCCTTGAAATCGAGGGTGGCCCCCTCGAGGAGCTGGGCGCTCATGGGGTCGGAGACGACCCTGATCGTGCCGTAGGCGGAGGCCATGTCGTCGACCTCTACCTCGGAATCGAAGAACATCTCATAGCTGAAACCCGAGCAGCCACCGGGCCGCACGGCCACCCGAAGGGCGAGATCGGGCTCGCCCTCGGCATCGATGAGTTCACGAACCTTCTCGGCCGCCGCATCCGTCAACACGATCATGACCCAAGACCTCCGGACACCGGGACATTCCCGACAGGCCTTGGAGTGTATCCGTTCCCGTGCTCGCCGGTACAGGAGACAGGCCCGTCCGTGGCCCGCCCTGCCGTGATCGGTAGCTTTGTGCTGGTGAGCGGGTTCGAGACCGATGACGGTGCCATCATGTCCGTTCTTCGCGGCGTGATGGACCCCGAGCTGGGAGTGAACATCGTCGAACTCGGCATGGTCCGATCAGCCCACCTCGAAGGTGACGAGGCCCATGTGACGGTCGCCCTCACAACGGCGGGCTGTCCCCTCCGAGCCACCATCAAGCGGGACTGCGAGTCACGGGTGGGATCCCTTCCCGGCATATCCCGAGTCGTGTTGCACTGGGACGAACTCAATCCCGATGAGAAGGCCCGGGTCATGGAACGTGCCCGGGCCAACGCCCGCGACCAGGCAGCTCCCACCCAGGTGCCCCCGACGGCCAGGGTGCTGGCCATTGCGTCCGGTAAGGGTGGGGTCGGCAAGTCGTCAGTCACCGTCAATCTCGCAGCCAGCCTCGCTGACCGCGGTTTCACGGTCGGGGTGATGGATGCCGACATCTGGGGGTTCAGCGTGCCTCGCATGCTGGGGGTCGACGGGCGGCTGGAAGCCCGCTCAGCCGAGGGTTCCGAGGAACGGGGCAAGATCGTCCCCGACTCGAGACCGCAAGGTCAGGGGCGCCTGAAGGTGGTCAGCACCGGCCTGATGGTCGATTCCGAAGAAACTGCCTTGATGTGGCGGGGGCTCATGCTGGCCAAAGCAGTCGAGCAATTTCTCAACGACGTCGACTGGGGTGAGCTCGACTACCTCCTGATCGACATGCCCCCGGGGACCGGCGATGTGCAGATGGCCCTGGCCAGGTTGCTCCCCCAGGCGGAAATGCTGGTGGTGACCACCCCTGCACTGAGCGCCCAGAAGGTGGCGGTGCGCGTGGCCGACATGGCGCGACGCAGCCATATGCCTATCGTCGGCGTCATCGAGAACATGTCGGCCTTCGTCACCCCCGACGGCCAGTCGTGGCCGCTGTTCGGCGAGGGCGGAGGTCAGCGACTTGCCCAGGAGATCGGGGTGCCCTTCCTCGGTTCCGTCCCCCTGGAGCCGACCGTGTCGGCGGGGGGAGATGCAGGGCGTCCCGTTGCCGTCGACGGTTCCGGGCGTGCAGCGGCCGCCCTACGGGGTATCGCCACCCTGCTCGAGGAAGAGTTCGCCCCGCCGATCGACCTCGGCGCATGTTCGGCCCACCTGCCTGCCACGTCGGAGGTTGCCGTGCACCTCGGCAGGACGTCCAACTGACGCTCGGCGATCCGACGGTTCAGCTCGTCGAGCCCTCGGGGGGCGGGGCGGCCAAGGCTTCGGCGTACCCCTCGTCCCATGGCATCAGGACCGAACGGGATCCGTCGTCGCCGATGACGATGGCAGGAAGAATCTCCGGAATGTCGGACAACGAGCCCGCCCAGGACATGACCTCGGCCACCGTCGACAGTCCGAGGAGCGGCCGGAGGTTGGCCACCGTCGGGAGGATCATCTCGAATCGTCCTTCGGTATGTGCCCTCATCGCCTCGGCTGGAGTGATCCAGGTGCTTTCCACCGTTTCCCCCCCGTCGTGCAATGGCTGCTGACCATCGGGGGCGTGGGCTACGAAGAACCGGGTATCGAACCGTCGAGGCGGGCCGACCGGGGTGATCCAGTGGCTCACGTAGCGGAGGTCGGACACGTCCAGCAGGACGCCCTCGGCTGCACACATCTCGGCAAGACGGAGACGGCCGTCGTAGACGGCCTGCCGATGACCCTCGAACCGCCGCACGGTGTCGGGATCGACGAAGGGGATGGTGGCACCGTCCCTGCGACCGAGCAGGACGCCGGCTTCCTCGAAGCACTCACGCACCGCAGCCACCCAGTACGCCAAGCCGCCGGAGGGGAGTCCGAGCGCCGCAGACGCAGCGTGATCGTCCAGGCCGACACACACGTCGTCGAGGTCCGGATCGTCACGATCTGCGGGGTCGACTGCGCCCCCGGGGAAGACGAACTGGCCTGGCACGAACTCCGACTTCGGATTCCGTCGCAGCATGAAGACCTCGAGGCCCAGGGCACCGTCGCGCACCAGGATGACGGTGGCCGCTGGTCGCACGGGGGTGGGAGTCGGCGCGTTCATCCGTGTCTCCATTCGCCGCCGTTCTCGTCATCGAGTCCGGTCCCAAACCGCTGGGTCTGGATCCGGCCCTTGAAACGACGCCGCACCAGGGCGACGAGGATCTGGCGGATAGGGGGAATCAACAGGGCCACACCCACCACATCGGTGATGAAGCCCGGGGTCAGCATCAGGGCGCCGGCGATCACGATTGCGATCCCGGCCACCATCTCGTCCTCGGGCATCTGCCCAGCGGCCAATCGCTGGCGAGCCCGACCGATCGTGACGAGGCCCTGAACCCTGACCAGGGCGGCCCCTCCGATGGAGACCGCGACCAGCAGGAACAGGGTCTGCAACACCCCCAAGGACTGCCCGACCTGGATGATGACGGCCAGTTCGGCGATGGGCACCACGATGAACAACAACACCAGCACGGCCACCGATCCACCCTACCGGTACCGCCCCGGGCAGGCCGACGTGGGCCGTATCCAGTCCATCGCCGTATCCTCTCCATGGTGCGCCCACCCTCCGTCGACGCCCTGGCCCGGTCCATCTCCGATGTCGATCTGCCAGCACCACTCCTGGTCGACGCGGCACGTCAGGCAATTGCCGACGGGGACCCGGGAGGGGCACGGGGCCACGCCGAGCGCATCAAGCGCTCGCTGCTGGGTCCCGCTATCAACGCGACGGGGGTACTGCTTCACACCAACCTCGGCCGAGCCCCCTTGGCCCATGCCCAATCGGCCCGAGCATCGACCCTCGAGTTCGACCTGGAGTCGGGCGGTCGGGGTTCGCGCTCAGTGCACGCTGCCTCGCTCGTGACACGGTTGACCGGGGCCGAGGCCGCCCTGGTCGTCAACAATTGCGCGGCCGCCGTGACCCTCGTGCTCGCCGCACTGGCCAAGGACCGGGCCGTTGCCGTGTCGCGGGGCGAACTCGTGGAGATTGGTGGGGGCTTCCGGGTACCCGACGTCATGGCCCAGTCGGGAGCCCGGCTGATCGAGGTCGGCACGACCAACCGGACCAGGGTTTCTGACTACCGGGCCGCCCACCAAGAGCACGACATGGCCCTGCTGTTGAAGGTCCATCCGTCGAACTACCGGATCACCGGGTTCACCGAGGAGGCATCGGTCCGGGGACTGGCCCAGATCGGGCCGCCCGTGGTAGCGGACATCGGTTCAGGGCTGCTCGACGACGCGTGCCAGTGGTTGCGGACCGGACCGCCGTCGTGGTTGCGGGAAGAACCGGCGGTCCGCCAGACCCTCGAACAGGGCGCTGACCTGGTGACCTTCTCGGGCGACAAACTCCTCGGTGGTCCCCAGTCCGGGATCATCGCCGGTGACGCCGGTCTCGTTGCTTCCTGTGCTCGCCACCCGCTCATGCGGGCCCTCCGCCCCGGCGGCCTCGTTCTGTCTGCCCTGCAGTCCACCCTTCTCGCCTACCTGCGTCGTGATGGCGACGCCATCCCCTTCTGGCGCATGGCTCAGGTGAGCCAGGCCGAGCTGTGGTCTCGGGCCGAGGCATTGGGAGTTGGTCGACCGGTCCACACCACGGCAATGGCCGGTGGGGGATCGCTCCCCGGAGAGGAAATCCCTTCAGCCGGGGTCGAACTGGATGGCGACCACAGCCAAGGGCTGCGGTCCTTCGACCCACCGGTGATCGCCCGCGTCAGGGACCAACGGACCGTCATCGATCTTCGTACCGTCGATCCCGACGACGACGCCGTGGTGGCCCAGGCGGTTGTTGCATGCACGTGATCGCCACCGCCGGACACGTGGACCACGGCAAGTCGACCCTCGTACGGGCCCTGACGGGAACCGACCCCGACCGGTTGGAGGAAGAAAAAGCGCGGGGTCTGACCATCGACCTCGGCTTCGCCTTCACCGACCTGCCCAGCGGCCGGAAGATCTCCTTCATCGACGTTCCCGGCCACGTCCGCTTCCTGAAGAACATGCTGGCCGGGGTCGGAGGTGTCGATGCCTGCATGTTCGTGGTCGCCGCACCGGAGGGTTGGAAGCCACAGTCCGAAGAGCACCTCCGCATCCTCGAACTGCTCGGCATCGAGCACGGCATCGTGGCACTTACCCAGGTCGGCCTGGTCGACGACGACCTCCTCGAACTCGCCCACCTCGACATCGAGGAACGCACCGCTGGATCGTTTCTCGAGGGAGCACCCGTCGTCGGCGTCGACAGCATCGCAGGCACGGGGCTGGGCGAGCTGCGGGCAGCCCTCGATACCCTGACCGAAACCGCCCCCACAGCCGCCGACACGGGCCGGCCGCGACTGTGGATCGACCGGGCCTTCGCGGCCACCGGCTCGGGCAGTGTCGTCACCGGCACCCTCACCGGAGGAAGGATCAGGGTCGACGACGAGCTCCGCCTCGTACCGGGTGAACGCACGATCAGGATTCGGGCCCTCCAGACACAGGGCGAGCAGCGCACCAAGATTGGACCGGGCCATCGGGTCGCCATCAACCTGACCGGGGCATCGATCGACCAACTGGGCCGGGGCCTCGCTCTCGTCAAGGGAGAACAGTGGCACCGGACCGATCGAGTCGATGCCCGCCTGACCGTCCTACCCCATCTCGATCACGAGATCTCGCGGCGTGGGGCATTCGCCCTCTATCTCGGCTCCGGCGAGTACCCGGCCCGCCTACGGGTGCTCGGCCCCGCCGAGCTTGCCCCGGGCACCACGGGCAACATCCGGATGTTCCTCGACCGATCGCTTCCCCTTCTGCCCGGCGACCGCTTCATCCTCCGCGACTTCGGCAGGGACGAGACCGTCGGCGGTGGACACATTCTCGACGTGGATCCAATGGTGAAGGCCGCTGTCGCTGCCCCCGATCTGTCGGTGGATCGGGTGATCGACGAGCGCGGGTGGGTCGACGTCGACCAGCTCGAGCGCCTCACAGGTGAACGCCGCCCACCAACGGTGGGCAGGTGGGTGGCTGGCCCGGCGACGATTGCTGCGACTACGGACCGTCTGCTCGAGTTGGTGGATGCAGCGGGAACTCTCGGACTCGACGTGGCACGTCTCGACGAGCGGGAGCGGTTGCTGCTGGAAACCCTCCCCGAGGTCGGTATCACCGACGGGCGCGCTCGACCGGTGGGCCAGGACGACGGCCTGGCTGATCATCCGCTGCTGGCTCGTCTGGCCAGCGAGCCGTTCGCCCCTGCACAGCCCGACGACGTCGACCCGGATGTGATTCGCGCCCTCGTTCAGCGGGGCCTCGTCGTGCAGGTCGACGGCATCCTCTTCGCCCCCGGCGCGATCGACCAGGCCGCACGCCTCGTAGCCCAACTGTTGTCGTCCAAACCAGACGGCGTCACGGTTGCAGAGATGCGCGACGCGTTCGGTACCACCCGCAAGTACATGCTGCCGTTGCTAGCCCGTCTTGACGGGACCGGCGTCACTCGCCGGCGCGGCGACCTCCGCATCGGAGGCCCCCGGCTGCCCGATATCTCTGCCTGACCGCGGTAGAGAGCGCAGCTCGCCACTCAGAGTGATGGCGACCCGCAGTTACCCAACCGCTGCCAATCCTCAGGCGACGGGTTGCTCGGTGTCGCGTAAAGCGAGCATCTGCCGACGCTCGGCCTCGTTCACCCCACCCCAGATACCGTGAGGCTCACGGATCGACAGGGCGTACTCGAGGCAGTCGGCGGCTACCGAGCACTGGGCGCAAATCGCCTTGGCTCGCCGCTCCCGCTCGAGCTTCTCGTCTTTTCGCTCAAAGCGCGGCGGCGGAAAGAACACCGCTGCCTGCGGCCCCCGACACGCCGCCTTGAGCTGCCAGCTGTCGTCCAGCAATGCAACCACTGTTACCCCCTTAGGGGTGAGCCTATTCGGACCCCAATAACCGAATCAAGATTTGAAACGAACTTTCGTTCAATTTTTCTCGACCTCGGCTGCATGGTCCCGCTGACGCATCTGCCGATAGTCCTTGGCCCCACCCTGCTCGGGTTCGACCTCGACCACGAGGCCGTCCAGCGACACGATTCGTACCGGATCGCCCACGCTGAGTGGCGTAAGACGATTGACCCGAGCCCGCCAGGTTGCCCCATCGAGGGAGATCAGGCCCTCGGGATCAATATCGGTATCGGCAACCCCCATGCGACCGATCATCCACTCCCGGCCCAGGGTCGAGGTGCCGTAACGCGTCCTGATGAGTGCGGGCATGCCGGAGAGCATGAACGCAAGGGTCAGGCCGACCCCCGACACCAGGGTGATCCA
>Ga0181594_10005384_pt1 | contig 11218 bp, 7 predicted proteins | sample 071ome_18_FD_145603 | JGI IMG/M metagenome (GOLD analysis project Ga0181594, IMG submission 145603) | Coastal salt marsh microbial communities from the Groves Creek Marsh, Skidaway Island, Georgia - 071413BT metaG (spades assembly) | ecosystem: Environmental > Aquatic > Marine > Intertidal zone...
AGCGGCCTTGCTGGAAGCCGAGGCGGACCTCGACGGCGACCAGATGCTGGCCTTGGCCGGACGCAGCCTCGTCAACGCACAAACAACGGCCGACGTCGCCACGGCCTCCATCCTGTCCACCAGCATCGTGGCTGGGGTCATCCTGATCATGCTCGTTGGCATCCACACCACCCGGCAGTCCAGCCTTGAACAGGGCCTGAAGCGCGGTGTTGTCTCGTGGATCCCCCTCATGATGGTCGTCGTCTGGGTGTACGGCCTGATGGGCTTCACGGGCTACGACATCAACCCGCAGACCGTGACCATCGGTGCGCTGTCCCTCGGCCTCGGCGTCGATTATGCCGTGCACATATCCATCCGCATGGAGGAAGAAGCAGAGCACGACCCAACCGCCACCGAAGAAGAGTGGGTCGAGCGGTCCATCGCCACGACCGGTCGAGCCATGTTCGGTGCAGCCCTCACCACGGCGGGTGGGTTCAGCGTGCTGAACCTCTCCAGCCTGCTGCCGCTGCGCCTCTTTGGGCAAGCCTTCGTGGTGGCCATCACCCTCGCCATGCTGGCGAGCGTGGTGATCCTCCCCGCCTTCTACCGCACCTTCCTTCGCGTGGAGGCGGGCAAAGCCCTTGCTGCCCACGCCCGCCTCGGCGAGGAGGCATGAGCGTGGCCATCAGCACCCGCTCCCTCTCCCTGTTGCTCGTGATGCTGCTGCTCTCCAGCCTTGCCGGTTGCGTGGCACCGGAGCCAATGCTTGGGACCACCGACGTGACGGAGAATCCACAGCAGGCGGAGGCCCCTGAGCGCATGACCATCGTGGCCGCCACCGCTGGACGCAGCGTCGACGGTGGTGCGACCATGGACGTGGTGGAGGCCGCCAACGGCGCCCCCACCTTGCTCATCTGGGTCGCTGCAGGGTGCAGCGGATGCCACGATTGGACCGAAGCGCTGCGCACCATGCGGGCGAACGGCACCTTCGATGCGAACCTCAGCGTCGTGAGCGTGCACCGCTACCCGTCGTTTGAGGACACGAAAGACGTCGTTGCCCGTTACGGGACGGTGAACAGCAGCACGGAGGCCACGTGGCCGCTGCTCCTCCCCGACGAGGACGCCTTTGTCGTGAACGCCGCCAACGGTCAACTTTCCACGACGTCGCTCGTCGAGGCCTTCGGCAACCCCGTCACGCCGACCTTGCAGGTGCTCGACGGAAATGGCTACCTCGTGTGGGAATCCCGAACCTACTGGGCGAACGCCTCCGTGCTGAACGAGGTCGAAGGCCTGATGCACGGGTTGCTCGAGGTGGACGCATGAGCCCCTTAGCAGAGGCGATGTTCTGGCTCGCAAGTGCGCTCATCGTCCCCGTGTGGGGGCTGATGTGGTTCCTCCCGGACCACCACCTCACGAAGCGGATCGTGGGTGACGCTCGGATCAGCATCCTGCCCCTGCTCCTCCCCTACGTCGTGCTCGTGCTCCCCGTGTTGCCTTCACTGCTGCTGGCGTTCTCCTCCGACATGCCGTCGCCTCAACTCGTGGTCGACCTCTTTGCGGACGAGGACATGGTGGCGCTTGCGTGGATCCACATGCTGGCGCTCGACACGCTCGCCGGGCGCTTCGTCTGGCAACGCATGCTGCGCGCCGGTCGAGGCCGTGCCGTGTCCTTCCCAACGCTGTTCCTCTGCGTGATGGTCGCGCCCCTCGGCGTGGCCCTCGGCCTCGCCCTCACGTGGAACACCGTCGAAGGGGGGGCTTCCTCCGATCAGAACGGGCAGGGCTCAAGCGCGTCTTGACCGCCCATGTAGGGCTTCAAGGCCTCAGGAATCCGCACCCCTCCTTCGGCGGTCTGGTACTGCTCCATGATGGCGACCAGTGCGCGGCTCGTGGCCACCGCGGTGGAGTTCAGGGTGTGGGCAATGGGCTGGTTGGCGTGCCCGGGCTGGCCGGTGCGGATCTGCAGCCGGTTTGCTTGGTAGTCCGTGCAGTTTGAGCAGGACACGACCTCCTTGTAGGCGCCTGCTCCCGGCAACCACGCCTCAAGGTCGTATTTTCGAGCGGCCACCGTGCCCATGTCCCCGCTGCAGATGTTGACGACCTCGTAGTGCAAACCAAGCGCGTCCCACAGGTCGATGCAGTTCTGGAGCAGTTCCTCGTGGAGGTCCCACGACTGTTCGGCTTCGCAAATGACGATCTGCTCGACCTTGCGGAATTGGTGCACCCGCCAGATGCCGCGGTCGCTGAGGCTGTGCGAGCCGACCTCACGGCGAAAGCAGTCCGACACGCCCACCAGCCGCATCGGCAGGTGTTCGCTGGGTACGGTTTCGCCCATGTACATCGCCGTGAGCGGGTGCTCGCTCGTCGCCGTCATGTAGTAGCCGTCGGGCTCGATGCCGTACATCACGGTCTCAAAGTCGCCAAGATCGGTCACGCCCTCGTAGGCGGTCCTGTTCATCATCACGGGCGGCTGCACAAAGGTGAAGCCACGGCCCCGGAGGAAGTCGACGGCAAAGGTCGAGAGGGCGACTTCGAGGCGTGCAAGGTCGCCCTTGAGGTAGTAAAATCGGCTCCCGGTGACCTTGGCCGCGCGCTCGAGTTCCACCCACTTGTTCATCTCGATCAAGTCGTTGTGCAAGCGAGGTTCGAACTCGAACTCCGGTTTGGACCCGTGCACGCTGTGCACCGTGTTGCCGCCCTCATCCGCACCTTGCGGAACATCGGGATGCATGATGTTGGGGATGCGCATGCGCACCGCGTCGCGCGCGGCAAGGGCTTCGTCGACCTTCGCTTCCGCCGCGCCGATGGCTTCGCCAATGGACGCCACTTCGGCCATGACGCGGTCGATTTCGTCTTTGTCGCCGGCTTTCTTCGCCGCTCCAATGGCCCGAGCGGCCTTGTTGCGCTCCGCTCGAAGGACGTCGGTCTCCTTGAGCAAGTCCCGCCAGACCCCGTCGAGGCGAATGACCTCATCGATGGGGTCGTGCGGCAACCCTCGACGGTCGAAATCCGCCCGAACGCGCTCCGGCTCATCACGGAAAACGGCGATGTCCAGCATGTGCCTCAGCTCCTGCTTCGCTGACCGTCATTTCAGGGCTTCGTCCTCACAAGGAGATGCCGAAGTTGAACACGGCTCCACCCGCAATCACGAGTCCGCTGAAGACGTACCCGAGGATGGCTCCACCGTTCAGCAACGGCAGACCGGCCTGTGCTCGCCCCGTCGCCACGGCCCGCATGAGGACCGCATACCCCAGCAGGCCGCCGATCATCGTGCACATCGCGATGAGGAAACCCTCGCTTCCACCGAGGTACTGCACGGCAGAGACGACAAGCATCCCCGGGAAAATCACGTCACCCAAGCCCATGAACATCGCATCACGGCTGCCGCCCGACGCGGTGGACGCGCTGGGTCCGTCGCCGGCGGGTTTCGGCGCTTCAGGCCGGTCTTCCGTGAAGCGACCGTCCCCGTAGGCAGCGCTGTCTTCGATGTAGGAGTAATCACGGGTTTGGGGGGCGACAAGCAGGATAGGGAGACGCATGCCAATCATCGTGTCCGCCAATTCAAGCATGTGCTTGCTCTTGTAGACGGCCCACGCATCGTACACCGCTGCAGCGATCATGAAGATGATGAGCAGCGGTGGTGCGAAACTGACCCCAAGCATCGTGATGACGCCTGCACCAACGAGGAGGCCCACCATGTTCACCACGTACCACTCGGAGTGAACGTACAGCAGGACGACCAGAAGGAGGCCAGCGATGATGCCGATGGCGCTTGCGAGCCCGTCGAAGGCGATGCCGGAGGAGAGGAACATCGAGGAGGTGACCTCACCGCGCTGCACGTCGGCCTCCCCGACCATAACGGTCGACCACACGTTGTCGACCGAGGTCACGACGAGCGCCGTGCCCGTCGCCTCAACGTCCAGCAAGCGGGCCAGGCTGTCGAAGGCGTACATCTCGAGACCGTCCTCAAGGAGGGCCCACACCTCAACGCCGCCGGTGCCGTCAATGTCCGTGATGGCCAGATCCACGACGCCGCTTCCGAGGTCGTCCATGTGCAGCCGAGATTCCTGTTCAAGTACGGTCACGTCGCCTGCCGCCCAGGTGGCGTTCCAACGCCACGCCTGAACGGCGCCGTCCTCGTCCCCAACCCAGAGCAGTAGGTCGTCGTCACCCGTGGCCCACGGTGAGCCGCCAACCGTCGCGGTCGTGATCTTCGCCGCGGCTTCGTCGCTCCGGTCGACGGTGAGCACGGTGGTCGCGTTGTCCACGCTTCCCAGGAATGGGCTGAGGAGACCGTCGGAGGTTTCCTCAAGCAAGACGACGGCCACCATGCTGTCGCTGACGAGCATGAGGTGATCGGCCCCGAGTTGGGTGGCGCTCAGGAAGCCTTCGTCGAGGGACAGCCCCGACGGCAACTGCCACGCGGCCTGCTGCCGGTACACCGTATCACCGGTCATAGCGTCCTCGACGGCCACGTAGCGCCAGAGCACATCAGCGGCATCGACCACGTAGAGGTCTTCGCTTCGAAGCAAGGCCGTGCCGCATGGAATGGTTTCCACCGGGCCTTGATCTCCTTCCTCGAAACACTCCGTTCCTTCGACCACCGTGCCGTCCGCATGAATGGCCCACACGTAGGCACCGTTCGTCATGCTGACCACCCCGCTGCCGTACCCGTTGGACACCACCCGGACAAGACGGGTGTCGTCCATCGGCGAGTGCGCGTGGTCCACGCTCCACGAGGTGGTGCCGTTCGTCCATCCACCGGCCTCCACAAGGCTCAGGCGCACCTCCCACGAAGGGTCGTTTGCAGCACCGACGTTGATGAGGCTCGCGAAAATAGCGTCATCGGCTCCGAACTGCCCCACGACGTCACCTTCTGGCACGTTGACGGCAGTGGTCTCGAAGGCGTCCGGCCCGAGGTCATCGACGAGGAGCACGTGCGCCAGCGGAACCGTTGCGTACACGAGTGCTAGAGTCAGGATGGCGAGGATCCCGTACCGGATGACCCATTGGGCGCCAAGGCGAACAAGGAACAGGATGGCGGCCGTGAAGACGAGGATCATCGTCAATTCGAGCAGGATGAACCGCACCTGCGTGGCGCCCGCTTCCCCGAAGGCCTGCAGTTGGTTGGCGTCGTAGAAGGGCCGGATCACCAATCCGAGCAGGATGGTCACCACGAACATCCCCGCCATGGCGAGCATGGAGAGCAACTCGCCCCTGTCGGTCGAGGTCTCGTTGGAGCCCATGGTGGGTGGTGGGTGGGGGTGGATTTGACCGCATCGGTGCTTCAAGCGCCATCCTGATGGCCTGTGGACCGAAGCCCCGCTCGTGGAGCGGGCGCCGAGGGCGTGGTTGCTGGACCTTGCACCCATGGGCATGGACCTCGGCCTGGAGAGCACGACGGCCCTGCTCGATGCCCTTCAGCGCCCAGATGAGCGCGTCCCCGTCGTGCTGCACGTCGCAGGGTCGAACGGGAAAGGCACGGTGTGTGCGCTCCTCGCCGCGCTCGCCCACGTCCATGGCCATCGCACCTTGTTGTTCACCTCGCCTCACGTGGCGCGCCTTGAGGAGCGCGTTCGAATCGATGGCCGACCCGTCTCCGCCACCCGATTCGACGACGCGGTGCGGGTGCTTCAGGACGCCGTGGAGGCGACCGGAATCACGCCGACCTTCTTCGAAGCCACCATGCTCGTGGCATGGATCCTCGCGGTCGAAGATGGCGTTGACGTGGTGGTGCAGGAAACCGGGCTTGGAGGGCGTCTGGACGCCACCCGCGCGACCCGTGCGGACCTCGCCATCGTTACCTCCGTGACCGTCGAGCACGCGTCGGTCCTCGGGCACACGCGCTCCGAAGTGATGGCCGAAAAAGCGGCCATTGCTCGGCCGAACGCCCCCCTCGTGCTGCGAGATCCGGGCGACGATGATGTCGAAGCCTCAGCACGAGCAGCCGCCCGTGCTGCTGGCCCTCCCTCCATTCTCGACGTGGTGCGGATTCCCGCAGGGGTCGACGTTCGGGGGGAAGCCCGAGTTTTGGCTGCAGCGGCAGCACAGCACCTTGGGTGGGACCCTCACCCCCTCGCTGACCTGGCCGCAAGGCTGCGTTGGCCGGGCCGTTCGCAATGGATCAGCGCCGAGCGAAGCGGGGTGGGGCCACTGCTGCTCGACGCCGCGCACAACCCTTCGGGGCTGTCGCGCGTGATGCCCGAGTTGCTGTCACGCCTGCAGCACCACGCTGGCCGGTCAACGTGGCGCCTCGCGTTCGGCTGCACGGAACAGGAGGACCTCGACGGCATGCTGAGCCCTCTGCTGACATCGCTGCAGCAGTGGCCTCCCGACGGCGTCATGTTGGTCGCTCCAGAAGGAGGTCGACGCCCAGGCGTCAAGCCCACGCGGCTCGCGACCGCCGCATGGCCCGCTCCTGTTCGCTGCTTCCCGTCGGTCGAGGGGATGCTCGGCGCCATGCGGTCGGACCCGCAACCCACCCTGCTTGTGGGCTCCCTGTACCTTGTAGGGAACGTCTTGGCGCACCTCAATTTGGACGGGGACAACGACCTCGACCTCCTGCCTTCGGAAGGGTGAAGGCGACCGGCCCTGAGGCATCATCGGTCGGCATGAAGGCGAAGCACTTGGCCATCCGCATCGAACAATGCCTCACGTTGGCGAAGGCTTCGAACTGCCCGCGCCGCCAATTCGGGGCACTGCTCGTTGACCCAGAGCGAAACGTCGTCCTGATGGACGGGTACAACGGCGGCCCTCGGGGTGGAGGTCGGCTGTGCGGTGGTGAGGAATGCCTGCGGGACACCATGAGCATCCCGAGCGGCACCCGGGTGGAGGTTGGCTGCCACCACGCCGAGATGAACCTCATCTGCAACGCTGCGGCCAACGGCGTGCCGACCAAGGACGCATGGTTGCTCGTCACAGGCGAACCATGCACCATGTGTGCCAAATTGATCCACCACGCTGGCATTGCACGCGTGGTCATCGTTGACGGTGGGTTCGCGGGCGAGAACGGCGTGGCGTACCTCGAAGGGCATGGCGTTGAGGTGCAGCGAACGGAAGGTCCGAAGGACCCCCGCACGTCGTGATCACGACCAGAACCGTCGAGTTCGTGCATACTCGATCTCCGCTTCGTGGATCGCCTCGAGCAAACGGTCAACGTCACCGCGCTGGACCTTCCGCAGCAACCGCTGCGCTGTGGCCTCACCGACCCCACGGCCCATCAGCGCCAGAACGGCTTCGAGCCCGCGTGAAGCAACGATTTGCGCGTTCTTTTCCATCCGTGCAGCATCCTTTTCGTCGTCGCTCGCGACCCAGCCTTCCAGCATGGAGAGCATCCCCTCCCTCGCGCAGGCGAGCATGCGGCCCCCGCACGAACGGCAGCGGTCCACGTCCTTCTGCTCGGGGTAGGTGGCCACGCGAAACCGTCGGACTTGCTTGCAGTTGAGGCAACACAAGGCGGCGCGTTCGTTGAACAGTCGCAAGCGCAACCGCTCCCGAACCGCTGCGTTGTCCCATTGCGGGAGCAACAGGTCGCGTCCGGAGCGGTTGGACAGGCTCAACTGGCCCGCTGCGGTATGCACCACAGTGATGACGCCCGCTCCGATGGCTTGGAGGACCTCGGCAGCGCCTTCCACATCCATCCGTTCGTGAAACAATTTCCCGAGCACCTCGTCCATCACCACCGTACCGCGGTATTTCTTCAGCAAGGCCTGCAGGTTGATGCGGCGTGGGTCGACGCCGTGGCGGAGGATGCCGAAGGTCTTCGCCACCTCGGCGAAACGCCATCGGACCTGTCGAGAATTGGGAAGGGTCACAGAGAGCAGGCCGATGAGCGCGTCCGGCGGCGTGCTGGTGAGCCATTCGATCACGTCGTCAACGCCCACGCCCGAGGCCTGCAGCGACACACGCGTGGGTTCGACCACCACACGTCCCCATGCCCCCGACCGCGTGGTGGCCATCGCAAGGAGGAAATGGCCCAAGGCCTCGTTGATGAGCGTCCCGTGGCACGTGTTGACCACGATGGCGTCCTCACGTTGTTCGACGGTCATGCGTCGCTCGGTCGGCAGGTCACCCGTCGTTTCCACGTGCGCGATGATCGATTCTGCGAGCAGGCTGCGTGCTTCGTCGTCAAGGGGGTACGCGTTCAAGACGGGACCCTCCTGGTGCAGCCCGAGGTGGTCCAAACCTCGCGCGTCAACGTCCTCAGGAAGCGGTAAGCCAAGGTCGAGGGCGACCGTTCGGCGCAGCCGACCGATGTCACGGGCGACCTCGGTGGGCACAGGAGGCAGTTCCCCCATCCATTTCGGCGCCTTGGCGACGTCCTTGGTCGGCATCACCAGCAGTTCGCTTTGTTCTGGGTCCGCGTCCACGATGGTCCACGTCATCCCGGCCATGACAAAGCGAGCCGTCCGGCCGTCGTCTTCCTCGCCGCTGTCGTTCAACGAGAGGACGAAAGCCTCGTCCACCGAACCAATCGCACGCCGCGTTACCGCATCACGCACCCGGTACACGTGCTTGTCCGGGATCATGGAAAGATGGTTGCTGACCCAGTCGCGGGTCCGTCCTGCCGGAGCGTACCATCCTGCTGCAAAGCGCTTCGGCAGGGGTGCGCTGATGGCCTTCAGTTCGGCAGGGATGTCCTCGTCGGCGGTGCCCCATGCAGGTTGCTCGGGTACGGCATGCCCTTTGGCCGCCATGAGGTCCGAAGCGGCCTCCCACACCCCGCGTGGCCACCTCCACCACGGTTCATCGCTTGGTGCCTCGACGAGCCGCACCACCCAGCCGTCGGCCAAGACCCTCAAGCAGCCGAGGGAATCCTGTCGAGTCCACCCCTCAAATTGTGGTGCGTCCGCCAAGATGGCTGTTGCGTGATCGATCGGCACGGCGCCATGGGCGTGCGCCATCATCACCAGTTGATTGGCCGCCACGCTGAGCGGGCGGTCCCGCCAGACGACCGGCTCGATGTCGCCTTCCATGGCCCTCAGCGCGGTGACGGCCGATTCGCTGACTTCGTCGACCTCCCAGACCAGCAGGTGGCCACGACCAACGCCGCCAAGGCGGTGGTCCGCACGGCCGACGCGCTGGAGCATCCGGTCCACCGAGCGCGGTGAATTGACCTGAATGACCCGGCGGATGCTTCCAACGTCGATGCCGAGTTCGAGGCTGGACGTGCACACCAGCGCGTCGAGGCCCCCCGAACGAAGGTCGTCCTCCATCGTGGTTCGAGTGTCTTGGGCAAGGCTACCGTGATGGACCCCAATGCGAAGGTGCGGCGCCATCTGCTGCAAGCGTTGACCAATCGTCTCCGCATCGGAACGGCTGTTGACGAACACCAAGGCAGGGGAATCCGTCTCCACGTGACCGATCAGCCGTCGAAACACGGCGTGTGCGCGAGGGGGCAAGGCATGCTCGACGGCTCCGATCTCGTCGTCCTCCGACGGTGCTTGAGATTCAACGGTCAGCACCGTGTCACGGGGTGCGTCGGCGACGAAGGCCTGCCCGCGTGACGGAGCGAGCCATTCAGCAACGGATTCAGGATTCCCGACCGTCGCCGAGAGGCCGATGCGCTGCACGCGTCGTCCGCAAAGGTCGTCGAGGCGGGACAGTCCAACGCTCAGTTGCCAGCCGCGCTCGCTGGCCGCCAGGTCGTGGACCTCGTCCACCACGACGGCGCGAACGCTGCGCAGCATGTCGCGGAGGCGGTGGCCGGTGAAGAGCAACTGGAAGGTCTCGGGCGTGGTGACCAGCACGTGGGGCGGTCGGCGCACTTGGCGCTGACGCTCGCTTTGGCTCGTATCACCGTGGCGAAGCGCGACGCGAAGCCCGACCGCTTCGGCGACCTCGATCAAGCGACGGTCGACGTCGCGGTTCAGGGCCCGCAGCGGCGTGACGTACACGATAGCGAGCGGCTCCCATGCTTCGGTCAAGCAACGGTGCAGCAACGGCAGGACGGCGGCCATCGTTTTGCCCGACCCAGTCGGCGCGACCACGATGCCTTCGCCACCAGCGGCGAGGGCTGGAAGCGCGAGGCGTTGAACAGGAGTAGGCCTCCACGAACGGGAGGCCACGAGGTCTTGCAACGCCGGGTGAAGGTCATCGAACACCGACGGCATGCGACCCTCCCCGGTCAAGGGGCGGCCTCAACCCCACTTAGGACCGACGCTTGGGCCCAATGGGGCGGACGGATGGTTGAAGCATCCTCGTGGGTGCAGCCGGTCCATGACAGCGAGCGACAACCCGTACCGGCTCCACGACGACGTGGTGCCCAACGCCTACCTCATCCGCCTCGCTCCAGACCTCTCCACCTTCACCACGGAAGGCAGCGTCACCATCAACATCGACGTTCGCCGCTCCTCGGAGACCGTCACCCTCAACCTCGTAGATCTTGACCTCCAGGAGGTCGTCTTGACGGATGCTGATGGCGCCATGACCATGCTTGACCACGAGCGGGATGACGTGCACCAAACTGCCTCCCTTCGCTTCCCTCGGGCCATCAGCGAAGGCCCAGCCACGTTGGACATCACGTTCCGTGGTACCATCAACGACGGGCTGCACGGCCTGTACCGAGCGACCTACGTGGACCCTGACGGGAACACGCAGGTGCTTGCCGCCACGCAATGCCAAGACACCCATGCGCGAAGCGTCTTCCCATGCTGGGATGAGCCGTCCTTCAAGGCCACATTCCAGATGGAATTGACCGTCGACGCCGACCTGCAAGCCTACGCCAACGGTGCGGAAACCGAGCGTGAGGACCTCGGCGATGGCCGTCATCGCGTTCGTTTTGCGGAAACGATGCCGATGTCCACCTACCTCCTCGCGTTCGCCGTTGGGCGCTTTGAGACGACAGAAACCCGGCAGGTGAACGGCGTGCCGGTGAGGGTCATCACCCCCCTCGGCCGGCTTGGCCTGACGTCCTTGGCGATGGACAGCGCGTGCTTCGCACTTGATTTCTTCACCGAATACTTCGGGATCCCGTACCCGGGGGACAAGGTGGACCTCATCGCCATCCCTGACTTTGCCTTCGGCGCGATGGAGAACCTTGGTCTGGTCACCTTCCGTGACACCGCGTTGCTTGTTGATACCATGACGGCGTCGCAGACCGAGATGCAACGTGTGGCGCAGGTGGTCAACCACGAGTTGGCGCACATGTGGTTCGGCGACCTTGTGACCATGGCGTGGTGGGAAGGCATCTGGTTGAACGAGGCCTTTGCGACCTTCATGGAGACCATCTGCACCGATG